>Ga0081539_10000529_pt1 | contig 79493 bp, 72 predicted proteins | sample TabmetS4T2R2_FD_71023 | JGI IMG/M metagenome (GOLD analysis project Ga0081539, IMG submission 71023) | Tabebuia heterophylla rhizosphere microbial communities from the University of Puerto Rico - S4T2R2 | ecosystem: Host-associated > Plants > Roots > Rhizosphere ...
GCGCCGGGCGCCGCCCCCCCCCCCCCCCCCGTCCCCGCCCCCGCCTTTCCCCTCGCCGCCCCCGGGGCGGGCGGCCCCCCCCCCCCGCAACTCCTCCTGCACCTGGGTGCTGATCGGGTTCATCGGGGGCCGGTCCAGCCGGATCGTGCCGATGCCGCCGGTGATCTCCAGCTTCACGAACTCGCCCACGCGCACGCCTCCCGGAGTTCTGGTTCAGGTCAGCCTACGACGGGGTAGGGATAGGGTGGTCAGGGAGGCGAGATGACCACGTACTACCGGGATGCGGAGGTCTGGATCACGTCCGCCGGAGTCCGGATGAACGGCCGTGACCTGCACCTCGACGAGCTCCGTCAGGTCTGGCACCGGCGCGGCGGCCGCAACTGGGGCACGATCGCCGGTCGCGGCGCGCTCGGCCTGGCCATCTTCGTGCCGGTCCTGGTAGGTGCGCTGGGCATTCTTGTCGCCGCGCTTCTCGACGCCTCGAGGGCCACCACGATCGCGCTCGCCGGCGGCGGCGTCCTGATCGGTCTGGCCGCCGCGCCGCTGGCCGACGTCCTGCTCGAGCATGTCGACAGGTCTTACGATCGGGGCTCCCGGGTCCGCGAGATCTGGGGACGCACTCCGGCGGGCGACGTCCTGTTGCTGCGCACTCCGGACGCGGCCCGGTTCGGAAAGATCTACCGGGCGCTGCAGCGCGCGCTGGAGCCCGTGTACCGGTAGCCGCCGCGATTCGGCAACCTCCCGGCGCGGCCCGGCGCCGATCTATGGATCATTCGAACCGCGAAGTTCCGCCCGACCAGGCTCGAGCCTACGTTCGGCGCGTACGAGATGATCGTGACGAAACGGGCAACGCGCAGACGGCCCCCACTGGGAAGGGTCAACACGAAGCTGCCTGGCCGGGCAACCCCTCCCTCGCGCTATCCCGCACGGGCCACGGACCGTGGTTCTTCCTCTCGGCGCGTGGCCGGGGCACCAAGGTCGTCCACCAGCCCCGGGAACGACGAGGTCAGCGCCGTGGCGTACGCCCCGCCCACCAATCTTGGCGTGGTCTCCCCCTCGGCGCGTGGCCAGGACACCAAGGTCGCCCACCGGCGTGTCAGCACCACGCGGATTGGGCGCGGCTGTCCCGGCAACTGAGAGGTCTTCGCCGAATGTCGGGAGGCGCTCGACATGGTGTGGGAGGGAACCAGCTAGGCGGGACTGCCGCCGTCGTACAGGGCGTCGATCTCGGTCCGGCTCGGCAGGGCGTTGGACGCGCCCATCCCGCGTACGCAGGCCGCCCCGGCGGCGTTCGCCCAGCGCACCGCTTCCACCAGCGGGCGTCCCTCGCCCCAGGCCACGGCGAGGGCGCCGGTGAACGCGTCGCCGGCCGCGGTGGTGTCGACGACCTTCACGGGGTACGCCGGGACGTGCTCGTTCGCGCCGTCCCGGTCGGCGTAGCGCGAGCCCGCGCCGCCCAGCGTGAGCACCACCCGCGGGACCAGGGCGAGGAGCGCCGCCACGTCGGGGTCGTCGCGGCCGGTGATCGCCTGGGCCTCGAGCTGGTTCACGACCAGCAGGTCGACGTTGTCCAGCAGCTCGGCCGGGAGCGCGCGGGCCGGCGCCGCGTTCAGAATCGTCCGGGTGCCGGCGGCCCGGGCGGCCCGCGCCGCGGCGATCACCGTCTCGATCGGGATCTCCAGCTGGCAGAGCAGCACGTCGCCCTCCGCGATCGCCCGCTCCTCGTCCGCGGTCAGCCCGCGGAAGCTGCTGTTCGCACCCGGCGCCACGAGGATCGAGTTCTCCCCGGACCGGTCCACCATGATCACCGCGACGCCGGATGTGCCGTAGCTGGTGCGCACCTGGCCCGTGTCGACGCCGGCGCTGGTGAGGCGAGCGTTGATCGTCACGCCGAACGCGTCCGAGCCGATCGCGCCGAGGAGCACCGTCCGGCCGCCGGCCCGGGCCGCCGCGATGGCCTGGTTCGCGCCCTTACCGCCGGGGGTCATGATGAAGTCGTCGCCGAGCACCGTCTCGCCGGGCAGCGGCAGCCGTTCCGCCAGCCCGACCAGGTCCATGTTGGCGCTGCCGGCCACGACGATGCGGGGAACAGTCATGCGGCCCGGGCCGTGTAACGATCCCCGAACCTCTTCACCAGCAGCGGTATGCCGAAGGTCTTGGTCAGGTTGTCCGCGGTCATCACCTCGCCGAGCAGGCCGGCCGCCACGACCGAGCCCTCGCGCAGCAGCATGCCGTGGGTGAAGCCCGGCGGGATCTCCTCGACGTGGTGGGTGACCAGCACCATGGCCGGCGAGTCCGGATCCAGCGCCAGCCCGGTCAGCCGGGCCACCAGATCCTCGCGGCCGCCGAGGTCCAGCCCGGCGGTCGGTTCGTCGAGCAGCATGAGCTCCGGGTCGGTCATCAGGGCGCGGGCGATCAGCGTGCGCTTGCGCTCGCCCTCCGACAGGGTGCCGAACTCGCGTTCGATCAGCGCGCCCATACCGAGCTGCCCGAGCAGCCGGCGGGCCCGCGCCTCGTCCTGCGGGTCGTAACTCTCCCGCCAGCGGCCGACCACCGACCACGCGGCCGTGACGACCACGTCGAGGACCCGCTCGGCCGGCGGGATGCGCTCACCGAACTGCCCGGTCGAGAAGCCGATCCGGGTACGCAGCTCGCTCACGTCGGTGCGGCCGAGCCGCTCGCCCAGCACGTACGCCGTGCCGCGGCTCGGATGCAGGCGGGCCGACGCGAGGTTGAGCACGGTGGTCTTGCCCGCGCCGTTCGGGCCCAGGATCACCCACCGCTCGTCCAGCTCCACCTGCCAGGACAGGCTCCGGATCAGGAAGTTTCCACTCCGGACCACGCTGACCCGGTCGAACGCGATGACGGTGTCTTCCTCGGGCGGAAGGGTGACGGCAGGCTCGGGCACGCGTCCATCCAATCACGCGTGGGCCCGGCACCTGGACGGCGTGCCCGAAGGCAGGCACAGTCAGCCCGTGGTCGAGCCGAAGACCTCGTCGCGTACGGCGTCCAGCGCGGTGTGCAGCGCGCCGTGCAGCACGGGCTCCGACGCCACTCCGGTGATCACGACCTTGGGGTGGACCAGGGTCATCGCCGACACTTCCCGTTCCACCCGCTCGGCCAGCAACGGTCCGCCCGCCTGGCTGATCTCGCCGGCCAGCACGACCAGCGGCGGGTCGAGCACGACACAGGTGGCCGCGACACCGAGCGCCAGCCGGCTCGCCAGCTCGTCGAGGACCGGTTCGCCGGCCTGCCCCGCCGCGACGGCCGAGCGGACCACCTCGGCCGCCTCGGTGCCCCGGAACCCGTACCGGCGGCCGACCGCTCGGACGGCGTCCGCGCCGGCGATGCTCTGGAAGGCGCCTCGCACGGCGCCCTTGGCCGTCCGCCGGGAGGCGGGCCGCGACACCTCGGCGCCGGGCACCTGCAGGTAGCCGATCTCCCCGGCGGCACCCGTGCTGCCCTGGTGCAGCCGGCCGTCGATGACGCTGGCCAGGCCCACGCCCCGGCCGATCCAGATCAGCACGAAATCGGTCACGCCCTTGGCGGCGCCGGTGCGCGACTCGGCGACCGCGGCCATGTTGACGTCGTTGCCGAAGACCACCGGAGTGCTCAGATCCCGCCGCAGGTCGTCCAGCAGGCCGCGGTGCCAGCGCGGCAGATCCCAGGCGAACGAGATCTCGCCGGTCTGCGGATCGACCAGTCCCGGGGTGCCGAGCACCACCCGGCGTACGGAGGTCATGTCCGTCCCGGCCTCGGCCGCGGCCTGCACGACCGCGCGGTGCACCACGCCCACCGGGTCGTCGGTGTCCCGGGTGGACTGCTCGACCCTGCCGACGATCGTGCCGGTGATGTCGGCGCAGGCGGCGACCACCCGTTCCGGGCCGACGTCCACACCGATCACGTGGGCGCTGCCCGGGGTGACGGCGTACAGCTGCGCGTTCGGCCCGCGACCACCCGCCTGCTCGCCGACCCGGCGCACCAGCCCGCGCTGCTCCAGCCGCTCCACCAGCTGGGACGCGGTAACCTTGCTCAGGCCGGTCATCTCGCCGAGCTGCGCCCGGGTGAGCGGACCCTTGGCGAGCAGCAGTTCCAGTGCCGCGCGGTCGTTCAGTGCGCGCAGCAGCCGGGGCGTGCCCGGCAGGCGGGTAGCGGCCATACCTGTGTCCTCTGGCAACAAGAATCGGTTCCGACGAGCTTGCGGCGCTCAACGGTATCCGCAGCGTAACGGTCACCTCGTCGCTCAGCGCAGGGCACATCATCGACTCTGAGCGATCATGGCGACTTCACCGGCCGTCCGGACAGCGTCGGGTCACCGGAAGGACCGTGCCGGGCGGTCCCGCCGCCGGGCGACCGGGCTACGGTGACCGGTGTGACGACCGCTGCCGCCGAACCCACCGAGCCGGACGATGCCTCCCCGGCCTCCACGGGTGCCGGCGCGGCGACCGACGACAAGCCACGGCGGGCGCGGGGCGAGCAGACGCGCCAGCTCATCCTGGAGACCGCGCTGCGCCTGTTCCGCGAGCGCGGGTACGCCGAGACCACGATGCGTGCGATCGCCAAGGAAGCGGGCGTCGCGGTGGGTAACGCTTACTACTATTTCGACTCCAAGGAACACCTGGTTCAGGGCTTCTACGACCGCAACCAGGCCGCGCACCGGGCGGCCGCGGAGTCCGTGCTGGCGACCGAGAAGAGCTTCGCCTCCCGGCTGCGCGGGGTGATGCACGCCGGCATCGACGTCAACCAGCCGTACCACTGGTTCGCCGCCAGCTTCTTCAAGACGGCGGCGGAGCCGGCCTCGCCGTTGAGCCCGTTCTCCAGCGAGTCGTCGCCGGCCCGGGAGGCCGCGATCGGCCTGTTCCGCGACGTGCTCGACGGTTCCGACGCCAAGCTCGACCCCGGATTGCGCGACGAATTGCCCGAGCTGCTCTGGCTCGCCTGGATGGGCGTGATCCTGTTCTGGGTGTACGACAGGTCGCCGGACCAGCACCGGACCCGCCGGCTGATCGACGGGGCGGTCCCGCTGATCGACCGGCTCGTCGGCCTGTCCCGCTTACCCGCGCTGCGGCCCGCCCTCCGCCAGGTCCTCGCGCTGATCGGGACGCTTCGCCACGATTAGCCACGCTTCGTCTACTATGGCAGCCATCACGTTGCGTAACCCTTCGTAGGAAAATGCCCGCTATCGCCGTTAAAGTGGTATCTGTCGCCTAGATCAACCTGACCGAACGGCCAATTCGCATACCGACGGCTTCCGCGCCCCCGGCGCCGGCACGTAGCGTTATGTCCGCAGGTGGGTCTGGGGACGGCGCGGGGACTCGGCCTTCGGGACCGGTCCGAGTCGCCGCGGCCAGACGGTGAGCCGGGCGCGGGTGATTTCGGGAGCAATCACCGGCAGCCCGGCTCACACGTCTGCGGCCTCAGGCCGCCGAGGTCTTGACGAGCGTGCGGATCTGCCGCAACAGCACCGACAACGCCGCGAGCTCGGCCGGCGTGTCGTCCACGTTGCCCATCGCGTTGGAGGCCCGGGCGATCGACGCCGCGTTCACCCGTTCCCACTGCGCCACCCGGTCCTCGGCTGCCGCCTCCGCCGGCGTGGATTGCAGGACCTCGGCGGTCAGGGCCGCGAGGGCCGCGTACAGGTCGTAGCGCAGTGCCATGCGGGCCAGCGTCTGCCAGCGGTCGCCCCGCGGCAGGCGCGAGATGTGCGACAGCAGCTGATCGATGTGGAACCGCTCGGAGAGGGCGAAGTAGACCTTCGCCACCTCGGACGGGTCCCGGCCGGTGGCCGCCGCGGTCTCCAGCACGTCGAGCAGGCCGAACCCGTAGTTCGCCCAGGTCACCTGCTCGGCCAGCGCCATCGGCACGCCCTTGTCGACAAGCGTCGCGATGTGCTCGTCCATGGACCGGCGCTCGATGCCGACGAGCACCGACGGCAGCAGCGGCAGCAGCGCCGAGACGCCGGGCTGGAGCTTGGCCACCTCGCCCGCCACGTCGATCGGCGAGCGCCGGGTGCTGACCAGCCAGCGGACCGCCCGGTCGAGCAACCGCCGGGACTCCAGGAACACGAGCGTCTGCGCGGCGGTCGGCACCTGGTTGTCCAGCTTCTCCGCGGCCGACCAGATGTCGGTCAGGCCGTACGCGTCCCGCACCACCACGTACGCCCGGATGACGTCGGCCACCGAGGCGCCGCTCTCCTCCACCGCCCGGAACACGAACGACGTTCCACCGCGGTTGACCACCTCGTTGACCAGCGACGTGGTGATGATCTCCCGGCGCAGCCGGTGCCCGGCCATCCGGCCGGCGAACCGCTCGCGCAGCGGTGTGGGGAAGTAGCGGGCCAGCACGTCGGACGTCCAGGCCTCGTCGACGAGCTCGTCGGCGAGCACCTCCCGCTCCAGGCTGATCTTGGCGTAGGCCAGCAGGACCGCGAACTCGGGCGCGGTCAGGCCGGCGCAGGCCTCGTACCGGACGGCGAGATCGGCATCGGCGGGCAGCGCCTCCAGCTCGCGGTTGAGCTGGCCGCTCTCCTCCAGCGCGGTCAGCATCCGCCGGTGCACCGGCAGGAGGGAGTACGCCTGCGCCACGGCGTTGCCCAGCGCCAGCGCCTGCTCGTAGTTGTCCCGCAGGCACAGCGCCGCGACCTCGTCGGTCATGGCGGCCAGCAGCTCGTCCCGCGCGGGCCGGCTCAGCTCGCCGTCGGCGACCGCGCCGCCCAGCAGGATCTTGATGTTCACCTCGTGGTCGGAGCAGTCCACCCCCGCGGAGTTGTCGATGAAGTCGGTGAAGACCCGGCCACCGGTGCTGGCGAACTCGATCCGCCCGGCCTGGGTCAGGCCGAGGTTGCCGCCCTCGCCGACCACCCGCACCCGCAGCTGCGACCCGTTGATCCGGATCGCGTCGTTGGTCTTGTCACCCACGTCGGCGTGCGTCTCGGTGGCCGCCTTCACGTACGTGCCGATGCCGCCGTTGAAGAGGAGGTCTACCGGGGCCTTCAGGATGGCCCGCATCATCTCGGCCGGGCTCACCGAGGTCGCGTCGCCGAGATCGAGCGCCGCCCGCACCTGCGGGGTGACCGGGATCGACTTGGCCGTCCGGGGATAGACGCCGCCGCCCTCGCTGAGCAGCGCCGGGTCGTAGTCCGCCCAGGACGAGCGGGGCAGGTCGAACAGCCGTCGCCGCTCGGCGAACGACCGTTCGCTGTCCGGGTCCGGGTCGAGGAAGATGTGCCGGTGGTCGAAGGCGGCCACCAGGCGGATGTGCTCGGACAGCAGCATGCCGTTGCCGAACACGTCGCCGGACATGTCCCCGACCCCGACCACGGTGAAGTCCTGCGTCTGGGTGTCGATGCCGAGGTCACGGAAGTGCTTCTTGACCGACTCCCACGCACCCCGGGCCGTGATGCCCATCTTCTTGTGGTCGTATCCGGCGGAACCGCCGCTGGCGAAGGCGTCGCCCAGCCAGAAGTCCTTGGCCACCGAGATCTCGTTGGCGATGTCACTGAACGTGGCGGTGCCCTTGTCGGCCGCGACCACCAGGTACGGGTCGTCGCCGTCGTGGCGCACGACGTCACGCGGCGGCACGATCTTGTTGCTGTGGATGTTGTCGGTGACATCCAACAGCGCGGTGATGAACCGGCGGTAGCACTCGACGGCCTCGTCCCGGTCGCCCGGCTTCTGCTTGAGCACGAAGCCGCCCTTGGCGCCGACCGGCACGATCACCGCGTTCTTCACCATCTGCGCCTTGACCAGGCCCAGGATCTCGGTACGGAAGTCCTCACGCCGGTCCGACCAGCGCAGGCCGCCCCGGGCGACCGCACCGAAGCGCAGGTGCACGCCCTCGAACCGGGGCGAGTAGACGAAGATCTCGTACTTCGGGCGCGGCTGCGGCAGGTCCGGGATGGCCTGCGGGTCCAGCTTGAACGCCACGTAGGACTTGGGCCGGCCCTCGGGACCGCGCTGGAAGAAGCTGGTCCGCAGGGTGGCCTGGATCAGGGTGAGATAGGACCGCAGGATCCGGTCCCGGTCGAGGCTCTCCACCTCGTCGAGCAGCGCGGTGATCCGGTCGACCAGCTCGCCGCCGAGCCGGGAGCGCTCCTCCTCGCCGACCTGCAGGCGCGGCGAGAAGCGGGTCTCGAAAAGCCGGACCAACAGCCGGGCGATCTCCGGGTAAGCGATGAAGGTCGACTCCACGTAGCGCTGGGAGAACACGGTTCCGGCCTGGCGCAGATACTTCGCGTACGCGCGCAGCACGACCACCTGCCGCCAGGTCAGCCCGGCGCGCAGCACCAGCTCGTTGAAGCCGTCCACCTCGGCCTCGCCCCGCCAGGCCGCCGCGAACGCGTTCTCCACCTGCGGCCGGACCTCGGACAGGTCGCGGTGCCCGGCGGGCGGGCGCAGACCGAAGTCGTACAGGTAGACGGTCCCGTCGCTGCGCGGGATCTCGTACGGCCGCTCGTCGACCACCTGCACGCCGAGCGAGTGCAGCACCGGCAGGACGGCGGAGAGCAGCATCGGCTCGCCGTACCGGTAGGCCTTGAACCGCACGTCGTGGTCGTCCGGCTCGGGCGTGCCGTCCGGGCCGCGGTGCCGCTTGCGGTACAGGTGCATCTCGAGCTGGCCCTCCTCCTCGAGCAGCTCGAGCTTGGCCAGGTCCTGCATGCCCTCGTACGGCGTGTGCCCGTCCTTGTAGCTGTCCGGGTAGGCGGCGGCGTACCGGGCGAACAGCCGGCGGGCCGGCTCCTCGCCCAGCTTGCGCTCCAGCACCAGGGAGAAGTCGTCGTCCCACATCCGGGTGGCGTCGGCGAGCATCTCGGCCAGCGCGTTCGGATCCACCGCCCCGGGCGGGTCGGCCGGATCGGTCCGCACGATGAAATGCACCCGGGCGAGCATCCGCTCGGTGACCCGGGTCGTGTAGTCGACCCCGATGCCGTTCAGCTCGCGCAGCAGGATCTCCTGCATGTGCAGCCGGTTGGCGGTGGTGAACCGGTCCCGGGGCAGGTAGATCAGGCAGGAGATGAACCGGCCGTAGCCGTCGCGGCGCAGGAACAGCCGCAGCTGCCGGCGGCCGGCCATCCGCAGGACGCCGATCACCGCCTCGTACAGGTCGTCGGTCTTGATCTGGAAGAGCTCGTCCCGGGGGTACGTCTCCAGGATCTGCAGCAGGTCCTTGCCGGAGTGGCCGCGCGGGGACAACCCGGAGCGGTCCAGCACCTCCATCACCTTGCGCTTGACCACCGGCAGCTCACGCACGCTGGTCCGGTACGCCGAGCTGGAGAAGAGACCGAGGAACCGGCGCTCGCCGATCACGTCGCCGTGGTCGTCGAAAACCTTCACGCCGATGTAGTCGAGGTAGGCCGACCGGTGCACGGTGGCCCGCGAGTTCGCCTTCGTGATCACCAGGAGCCGCTTCTCCAGCGCCCGCTGGTACGCCTCCGGCGTCATCGAGGACAGCGACCGCGGCTTGCCCTCGCCCCGCAGGATGCCCAGTCCGCTGCCGGGCACGGCGTGCAGCACGTCGTCCTGCAGCCGGTACTCCCGGTACCCGAGGAACGTGAAGTGGTCGTGCGCCAGCCACTTGAGCAGCTCGATCGAGTCGGTGACGTCCTTGTCCGGCACCGGCAGCCTGGTCTCCGAGCCGCGCGCGGCGGCGAGCTCGTCGGCGATCACCAGGGCCCGCTGGCGCATCCGCGGCCAGTCCTCGACCGCGTCCCGCACGTCGGTGAGCACCCGCCGCACGTCGTTGTACAGCTGCTCCCGGGCGTCCTCGCGCCGGATCGGGTCGATCTCGATGCGGATCCAGCTCTCCACCACGTCGCCGTCGATGGCGTCGTCCGGCTCGACGTCCGCGGCGAGCTCGGCGAGCGCGCCGAGCGGCTCCCGGCGGACCACGATGAGCGGGTGCACGAGGAGGTGCACCTGAAGCTGGTGCGCGGTGAGCAGAGCGATCACCGAGTCGACCAGGAACGGCATGTCGTCGGTGACGATCTGCACCACGGTGCGGAGCTGCCCGCCGGTGGGCGGAGTGATCGCCAGCCTCAGCTCACCCGGCAGCCGGACCGCGGCGAGCTCCCGGTGCGCGACCGCGGCCTCGTACATCTCCTGCGGCGTGCAGTCGACCAGTTCCTCGTCCGGCGCGAACCGCCAGAACCGGCTGACGAGCGCGGCGGTGGCGTGGTCGGAACCCGCCACCTCGATGGCTTGCGCGATCAGGCGTTCCCCGTTGGGCAACGGCTCGTCGAGCTCACCGTCGTCCGCGGAGGCACCGAGCCGGCCGGTGAGGGCGAGCCCCGGTCCGGGCACGAAGTCCAGCTCGGAATCGGCGGTCGGGTCGGATTCGGCCGCGGTCTCGTCGGCGACAGTCATGGCCTGGCGCTCCCCCTTCCCCACGGCGCTGTGGGTCCGAAACGTGTCCACCCACAGCCTAGAACGGCCCGGACATCGGCGGTCGGAGGCATCCGGCGAACGTCCGGCCGCATCCGGGTCCACGCGACGGGCGCCCGTTGATTACCGTTCCGTACGTCGCCCATGGCGTACCCACGGAAGGGGATCTCATGCACCACCGGCCGCACCCCGGCAGGCACCGCGCGGCCGCCGGTCTGGCCGTCCTGGCCCTGCTCGCGGCCGGGCCGGCGGGATGCTCCGCGGACGGTCCCGGCGACACGCTGAAGAGCTTCCTGACGGGATGGCGTGGCGGCGACCTGAGCGCGGTGGGCTTCGTCACCCCGGACGGCGGCAAGATCGCCGCCGGCGACGTGCTGGACCAGATCCACGACCTCTCCGGCGACCTCGCCGAGCAGTCGCTCGTGCTGTCGCCGGTCGGCGAGCCGAAGACGTCGGGCGACGTCGCCTCCAGTGGGATCGGCCTGGACTGGACGCTGCCCGGCGGCGTCACCTGGTCGTACCGGAGCACGGTCCGGCTGACCAAGCGGGACAGCGACGGGTGGCGGGTGATCTGGGAACCGGCGATCGTGCACAGCGAGCTGGCGACGGGCGACAAGCTGCGGCTGCGCCGGGTACCGTCCACCCGGGCCGGGATCCTGGACGCCGCGGGCCGGCCGATCGTGGCGCCACGCCGGGTGGTCACGATCGGTGTCACCCCGGAGAAGATCACCGACCTGGACCGGCTGCGGCAGAACCTGGCGGCGGCGTTCCGGAAGATCGACGTCACGATCGACATGAGTACCCTGCCGGATCGGGTGGCCGACGCCGCCGAGGGCGCCTTCATCGACCTGGTCACGCTCCGCCGGGCCGACTACGACAAGATCCGCGGTCAGGTGCGGCCGCTGCCGGGCACGGTGTTCCGGGAGGAGGAGCGCGACCTCGCGCCGACCCGGGTCTTCGCCCGGACGGTGCTCGGCACGGCGGACCCGGCCACCCGCGAGGACATCGACGCCAACCCCCAGGCCGTCGCCCAGGGTGACGTGGTCGGGCACGGCGGGCTGCAGCAGCGGTACGACACCCAGTTGCGCGGCACGGCCGGGATCTCGGTCGTGATCGCCCGGACGGCGCCCGACGACTCGGTCACCGACACGCGGATCTTCAGCAGCCGGCCGGTCGACGGCAAGCCGATCAGGGCCACCCTCGACGTCGCCACGCAGAACGCCGCCGACCAGGCCCTCGCCACACAGGAGCGGCCCAGCTCCCTGGTCGCGATCAAAATCAGCGACGGCTCGGTGCTCGCGGTCGCCAACGGTCCCGACGGCGGCACGGTCGACACGGCGCTGACCGGTCGGGTCCCGCCCGGGTCCACGTTCAAGACCGTCTCGGCGTACGGGCTGCTCCAGAAGAAGGTGGTGGACGCGGACTCCCGGGTGGACTGCCCGAGAACGCGGGAGGTGGCCGGCCGCTCGTTCCGCAACGCGCACGGCGAGGTGCTCGGCACCGTCCCGTTCCACGTGAACTTCGCGAAGTCGTGCAACACCGCCTTCGTCGGCCTCGCGCCGAGGCTGGGCGCCGCCGGGCTGCACGACGCGGCCACCGCGCTCGGCCTGGGCGGCCGCTGGGACCTGGGCATCGAGGCGTTCAGCGGGACGGTGTCCCCGGCGGACAGCCCGACCGAGCTGGCCGCGGCGACGTTCGGCCAGGGTGCCACCGCGGTGAGCCCGGTGGCCATGGCGAGTGTGGCCGCTGCGGTGGCCCGCGGGCAGTTCAAGCAGCCCACCCTGATGCTCGATCCGGCGCCGGCGAGCCCCGCACCGGACGGTCCCGCGCTCGACACGGCGGCGGTGAGCACGCTGCGGGCGATGATGCGGGAGGTGGTCACCCAGGGCACCGGCACAGCGCTCCGCGACGTTCCGGGCAAGCCGGTGCACGGCAAGACCGGCACGGCGGAGTTCGACGAGCAGTCGAGGGACACCCATGCCTGGTTCATCGGCTATCAGGGGGACGTGGCCTTCGCGGTGATGGTGCAGAAGGGCGGCGCCGGCTCGGACGCCGCGGTCCCGATCGCCGAACGCTTCCTGACCGCGCTGAACAGGTAGCCGTCAGGCGATGTCGGCCGGCTCGCCGGAGCCGGGATCGAACGCCGGCCGCTGGGCGGGCAGCGAGAACCCGTCCCGCGACGGCTGTTCGCCGGCCCGAGGGCGGAGCGTGCCCGGCCGGGTGGCCGGCAGCGGCTCGGAGTCGAGCAGGGGGGCGGACCCGAGCGGCCGCGGCACGAGCCGGGGCGCCGGGGCGCCTTCGCCGGAAGCCTCCTCGGGCGGCCCCGCGTCGTGGGTCTCCGCGCTCTTCTCGGCACCCGGGATCGTGGCGACCGGTTCCGGCTCCGGGCGCTCCGGCGCTTGGTCCCGCTCGCCCAGGTCGGCCCGGGCCGCGATCAGGTCCGGGCGCGGCGCCACGGTGCGGACCGCGGCCAGCCCGGCGGCCAGGGTCGAGGCGATCTCCTCGGCGCACTCCCCGTGCGGGTCGTAGTCGGGATCGAAGACGGTGATCTCTACGCCGAGGCAGTGCGGCGACTCGACCAGACCGGCCAGCAGCAGCTCCAGCTCGGGAAACGCGATACCGCCCGGGGAGGGCGCGTCCACCGCCGGCATCACCGCGGGATCCAGGACGTCGACGTCCACGTGCACCCAGTAGCCGGCGCAGTCGACCAGCTGATCGCGGGCCCACTGGGCGCTGCGGGCCGCGCCCTCCGCCCGCAGCGCCGGGACCGGCCGGGTCACGATCCCGGCCGCCTGCAGGTCGAGGCGGTACTCGTCCTGCGCGCGGATGCCGAGCACGACCACGTCGACGTCCCGGAAGTACGGCCGGCGGCCCTCGATCGCCGCCAGGTCGGCCTGCCCGCGACCGGTCACCAGGGCGAGGTCCTCGCCGGCCGCGGCGCCCACGTAGGACGCGTTGCCGGGATGCCGGAAGTCGGAGTGACCGTCGACGAACACCAGCCCGATCCGGCCGCCCACCGCGTCGCCGAGCCGGTGCATGGCGATGCCGGAGCCGAGCAGGATCGAGCAGTCGCCGCCGAGCACCACCGGAAACTCGCCGGCGTCCAGGATCGCGCCGATCCGGCCGGCCAGGGCGCGCGAGTACGCCGCGATCTGGGCGGCGTGCGCCACCCCGTCGCCGGGCCGCCACTCGCCGGGGTCGTACCGGGGCGGGGTGAGACAGCCCGCGTCGCGGGCGCCGAGCCGGCTGACCAGGCCGTGGTCACGCAGGGCTCCGGGGGCCTTGGCGCAGCCCGGCACCGACGTCGCGGTGGGCGGGCGCAGACCGAGATTGGACGGCGCGTCCAGGACGGCGATGCGGCGCACGGAGCCTCCCGAGAAGCTAGAAGAGTGCGCTGGCGAGGGCCCGCCGCGCCCCGGCCACCGCGGGGTCGTCCGGCCCGGCGACGCTGAACAGGGACAGCAGGTGCTTGCGTACGGCGTCGCGCTCCTCGCCCGAGGTGCGCTTGACGGCGGCGACCAACCGGGCGTACGCCTCCGGCGCCTGCCCGCTGAGCACCTCGACGTCGGCCGCGAGCCGCTGCGCTTCCAGGTCGTCGGGATCGGCGGCGGCCCTGGCCAGCACGTTCGCCGGGTCCACGCCGGCGATCCGGCGGTAGAGCTCGACCTGCGCGAGCCCGGACTCGGCGGCCGCGTCGGCCGGCGACTCGGCCAGGATCTTCCGGTACGCCGCCTCGGCCGCGTCCAGATCACCGGTCATCAGCGCGTCGTCCGCCTCGTCCAGCCGGGGGTCCTCCGGCGCGGCCACCGCCACGCCGCCGGCCTTGAGCACCGCGTCCACGTACTGCCTGACCTGCGCCTCGGGGAGCACGCCGGTGAAGCCCTCGACGAGCTGACCGCCGACCACCGCCACCACCATCGGGATGCCCTGCACGCGCAGCGCCTGGGCCAGCCGGGGGTTCGCGTCGACGTCGACCTTGCCGAGCACCCAGGAGCCGCCACCGGCCGCGGCGAGCCGCTCCAGCACCGGGGACAGCTGCTTGCACGGCTCGCACCAGTCGGCCCAGAAGTCGAGGATGACCGGCGTGCTCAGGGAGCGCTCGAGAACGGCGGACTGGAAGTTCGCCTCGGTGACATCGATGATCGCGGTAGAGCCGCCGCCGGTGGTGCCGGCCGGCGCCGCGGTCTCCGGGCCGGCGGCGGGAGCCGGCCGGGCGGATTCCGCGGGCGGGGCGGGCGGCGAAGCCGGCTTGGCCGGGCCGCGCAGCGCGCTGAGATCGACCGCGCCGCGGGTGAAGATCGACGGAGTGGTCCGTGGGTTGCTCATGGTTCCCTAGTCTCGCACGCTGAACGGGCCGGCTGCCGGGCCGCCGTGCGGGTGATATCGGACGTCACGGACCAGTCGGATGGCCGCCGGCTCAGAACCGGGCCGGTTCCCGGTACACCCCCCACTCGGCCCGCAGCGCGTCGCAGATCTCCCCCAGCGTCGCCTCGGCCCGCGCGGCGTCCAGCATCGGCGGGATCATGTTCTCCGTCGTCCGGGCCACCGCGACCAACCGGTCCAGCGCCTCCTTGACCCGGATCCCGTCCCGGTGCGCCCGGCGCGCGGCCAGCTCCCGCCGCTGGTCCACCTCGACCTCGTGGGAGACCCGCAGGATCTCCAGTTCCTTGGCGACGGTGCCGGTGTGCGCGTTCACCCCGACGATGCGTTTCTCCCCCTTCTCCAGCGCCTGCTGGTAGACGAAGGCCGCCTCGGCGATGTTGGCGGTGAACCAGCCGTCCTCGATGCCGCGCAGGATGCCGGCGGTGACGCTGCCGTCGTGGCCGAGCTCCCGGATCCGGGCGAAGATCTCCTCGGCCTCGGCCTCGATCCGGTCGGTGAGCCGCTCCAGATACCACGAGCCGCCGAGCGGGTCGGCCACGTTGACCACGCCGGTCTCCTCCATCAGCACCTGTTGGGTGCGCAGGGCGATCTCGGCGGACTCGTCGGTGGGCAGCGCGAGCGTCTCGTCCAGGGCGTTGGTGTGCAGCGAGTTGGTGCCGCCGAGGACCGCGGCGAGCGCCTCCACGGCCGTGCGCACGACGTTGTTGACGGGCTGCTGGGCGGTGAGCGACACCCCCGCGGTCTGCGTGTGGAACTTCAGCCAGAGCGCCTTCTCGCTGGTCGCGCCGTACTCGTCGCGCAGGTGCCGGGCCCAGATGCGGCGAGCGGCGCGGAACTTGGCGATCTCCTCGAAGAAGTCGATGTGCGCGTCGAAGAAGAAGCTCAGCCCGGGCGCGAACTGGTTCACGTCGAGCCCGCGGGACAGGCCCAGCTCGACGTACCCGAAGCCGTCGGCCAGCGTGTACGCCAGCTCCTGCGCGGCGGTCGAGCCGGCCTCGCGGATGTGGTAGCCGCTGACCGACAGCGGCTTGTAGCGCGGGATCTCCCGCGCGCAGTACTCCATCAGGTCGCCGATGAGACGCAGGTGCGGCTCGGGCGCGAAGAGCCACTCCTTCTGCGCGATGTACTCCTTGAAGATGTCGGTCTGCAGGGTGCCGTCGAGCCGGCCCGGGTCGGCGCCCTGCCGCTCCGCGGCGACCAGGTACATGCAGAAGATCGGCACGGCCGGGCCGGAGATGGTCATGCTGGTGGTGACGTCCTGCAGCGCGATGCCGTCGAACAACACGTCCATGTCGGCGGCCGAGTCGATCGCGACGCCGCAGTGGCCCACCTCACCGAGCGACTGCGGGTCGTCGGAGTCGCGGCCCATGAGCGTCGGCATGTCGAACGCCACGGAGAGCCCGCCGCCGCCCGCCCCCAGGATCAGCTTGTACCGCTCGTTGGTCTGCCGCGCGTTGCCGAACCCCGCGAACTGGCGGATGGTCCAGGTCCGCCCGCGATAGCCGGTGGGGTACAGGCCGCGGGTGTACGGGAACTCGCCCGGCCAGCCGATCCGCTCGAAGCCCGGGTAGCCGGCGCCGTCCGGCGGCCCGTACACCGGATCGACGGTCAGGCCGGACAGCGTGGTGAAGTCGGCGTCCCGCTTGCGGGCGGCGTCGTAGCGCCGTTGCCAGCGTTCCCGGCCGGCGGCGATGTCGGCAGCGTCCATGCGCACATCCTAGAGGCACCGGCTGAACGATCGCTAAGGCCGCCGCGTTCAGACCCGATGATCCAGGATCCAGGACTGCGGGTCGCGCTTGCGGTACAGCATCCGCATCACCACCGGGATCATCGCGTCCCGGATCGCCGCGCCGACCGGGCCGGCGGTCTTGCCGCTGCCGTTGCGCCGGCCGTACGCCACCACCTTCTCGACCCGCGCCCGGCGCGTGTGCTCGTAGCCGGCCAGCGCACCCGGCACGTCACCCGGCCGCCCCGCGAGGCAGCGGCCCAGCGTGACGGCGTCCTCCATCGCCATCGAGGCGCCCTGTCCGGAGGACGGCGAGACGGCGTGCGCGGCGTCGCCCACGAGCACGGTGCGCCCGGTCCGCCACACCGGCACCCGGGGCAGGTCGTCGGTGTTCCACGGCCCGAGCACCTCGCCGGTGGCCCGGATGATGGCGGCGGCCGGGATCGCGTCGCCGGTGAACAACTCGAGCAGGTGAGCCCGCCAGGCCTGCGGGGTGAACTCACCCGGGCGTACCGGGTCCTTGCGCGGCGGATTGGCGAACCACCAGACCGAGCCGTCCGGTGCCGTGCTCCAGCCGAAGAACGCCCGGCGGCCGAAGGCCATGTGCACCACCCCCGGCGCCGGGTCGAGATCCGCCTCGACCGGTGCGGTGCTGAAGCCACCCGCGTTGAGCAGGCCGAGAAAGGCCGGCGCCGGGCCGTCCGGGTTGAGCAGCCGGCGGGTACGCGAGTGCAGGCCGTCCGCGCCGACGAGAAGCTCCCCGGTCGCCGTCGAGCCGTCTCCGAAGGCGGCGGTCACCAGGCCGGGCTCCTCCGCCAGACCGGTCAGTCGCTTGCCGTACGCGATCGGGATGCCCCGCTCGACGGCCGCGGCCCGCAGTGCCGCGTAAAGATCGGCCCGCCGGATCGTGGTGGTGGTCGTCCCCTCGGCGTCCGGACCGCCGAGCGGGAGCACGGCCAGCCGCCGCCCGGCGCCGTTGCCCAGCACCAGGGTGGGCGTCGGGTAGCCGGCCGCCAGTACGACCGCCGGGTCGAGGTCCAGCGCCCGCAGCGCGGCGAGGCCGTTGACCGCCACGGTCAGGAAGGCGCCCTGCTGGCCGGCGTCGGCCGGATAGGCCTCGAAGAGCTGCGGCGCCCAGCCGGCCCGGTGCAGGGCGAGAGCGGTCACGGTGCCGGCGATCCCGCCACCGGCGACCAGAGCGGTCATAGTCATTAGTTAACTATGCATGGCATGACTATCGGCCGTCAACCTCTAGGCTGTCCGGATGACCTCCGCCGCGCCTCGCCGCTCGCCGCTGGGCATGGTGCTGCTGGCGCTGCTTCTGGAAGCGCCGATGCACCCGTACCGGATGCAGCAGATGATCAAAGAGCGGGGCCAGGACCAGCTGGTCAACGTCGCCCAACGCAACAGCGTCTACCAGGTGCTGGACCGTCTGGTCCGGGACGGACTGGCCCGCCCGGCCGGCACGGCCCGCGACGGTGCGCGGCCGGAGCGCACGGTCTACGAGATCACCGACGCCGGCGCGGCGACCCTGCGCGCCTGGCTCACCGCGATGCTGCCCACCCCGGCGCGGGAGTTCCCGGAATTCCCGGCGGCCCTGGCATTTCTCGCGGTGCTCGCCCCGGCCGAGGTACGAACCCTCCTGGCGAGGCGGATCGAGGCGCAGACCCAGCGGCTGACCGCCATCCGCGAGCAGGCACCACCCGGCCTGCCGCGGCTATTCCTGGTCGAGGACGAGTACCGCGCCGCCCTGCTCACCGCCGAGATCGACTGGCTCCGGCGGCTCGTCGCCGACCTGGACACCGGCACCCTGGCGTGGAACCGGTTCGACGGACCTAAAGATCTTTGATCAGCTCGTCGGCCGCGGCGTACGGGTCGAGTTCGCCGGACGCCACCGCGGCGGCCAGGGTGTTCAGCGCCGTCCCCTCCCGCAGGCTGCCCATCCGGGCCCGCAGGGTGCCCAGCGCGATGGCCTCCACCTCGACGGCGGCCCGCTGCTCGCGCCGGGTCCGCAGGTTGCCGGTGGACTGCAGCCAGCGGCGGTGCTTGGCGATCGCCGCCACCACGTCGTCGATGCCCTCGCCCTGGACCGCGGTGGCCCGCACCACCTGCGGGCGCCAGTCGCCGGGGCCGCGCTCGCCGAGGCCCAGCATGCCTTGGATGTCCCGATAGGTGGCGTCGGCGCCGGGCCGGTCCGCCTTATTGATCACGAAGATGTCGGCGATCTCCAGCACGCCCGCCTTCACCGCCTGGATCGCGTCCCCCATGCCGGGCGCGAGCAGCACGAGTGTGGTGTCGGCGAGCGAGGCGATCTCCACCTCGGCCTGTCCCACGCCGACCGTCTCGACCAGGATCACGTCGCAGCCGGCGCCCTCCAGCACCCGTACCGCCTGCGGCGTCCCGGCGGCGAGGCCGCCGAGCTGGCCGCGGCTGGACATCGACCGGATGTAGACGCCCGGGTCGGTGGTGTGCTCCTGCATGCGTACCCGGTCGCCGAGGATCGCGCCCCCGGTGAACGGGCTGGACGGGTCCACCGCCAGCACCCCGACCCGGTGGCCGGCCCGGCGCAGGGCGCGGACCAGCTCGTTGGTGGTGGTGGACTTGCCCACGCCCGGCGCGCCGGTCAGCCCGACCACCTGGGCGTGCCCGGCGTAGGGCGCGAGCGCGGCGGCGACCTCGGGCAGTGCCGGGTCGCCGTCCTCGACCAGGCTGATCAGCCGGGCGACCGACCGGGGATCACCCTCGCGCGCCCTGGCGACCAGCGCGGGAACGTCGCGCCGGGCACTCACGGCGCGACCGCGCATCCGCCGCACCGGGCCGCCCAGTCCCGGCCGGCACCCCCGGTCACGCCGTGGGCGCCTTGATGATCAGGGCGTCGCCCTGCCCGCCGCCGCCGCAGAGGGCGGCCGCGCCGAGGCCGCCGCCGCGCCGGTTGAGCTCGAGCGCCAGCGTCAGCACCAGGCGCGCGCCCGACATGCCGATCGGGTGGCCGAGGGCGATGGATCCGCCGTTCACGTTGACGATGTCCTCGTCCACCTTCAGCTCGCGCATCGACTGGAGGACCACCTGGGCGAACGCCTCGTTCACCTCGATCAGGTCGAGGTCGGCCACGGTCAGCCCGGCCTTGCCGAGGGCGTGCTTGATCGCGTTGGCCGGCTTGGACTGCAACGAGCTGTCCGGCCCGGCGACATTGCCGTGCGCGACGATCTCGGCGAGCCAGCCGAGTCCCAGCTCCTCGGCCTTGGCCCGGCTCATCACCACCACCGCGGCGGCGCCGTCGGAGATCGGCGACGAGCTGCCGGCGGTGATCGTGCCGTCCTCGACGAAGGCCGGGCGCAGCTGGGCCAGCGACTCCGCGGTGGCGTCCGGCCGGACCCCCTCGTCGCTGTCGATCAGCCGGTCCACGCCGCGCTGACCGGCCCGGACCGGCACGATCTCCTCGGCGAAGCGGCCCGCCTGCTGGGCCGCGGCGGCCCGCTGGTGGCTGAGCGCGGCATACGCGTCCTGCTCCGCGCGGGTGATGCCGAGCGCCGCCCCGCTGCGCTCGGTGGACTCGCCCATCGACATCCCGTCCCAGGGATCCAGCAGGCCGTCGAAGGCGGTGTGGTCGCGCACCAGCACGTCGCCGAACTTGGTGCCCTGCCGCTGGTTCATCAGCAGGTGCGGGGCGTTCGTCATGGACTCCATGCCGCCGGCCACCACGATGTCGAACTCACCGGCCCGGATCAGCTGGTCGGCCAGGGCGACCGCGTCCAGCCCGGAGAGGCAGACCTTGTTGATGGTCAGCGCCGGGGTGGCCATCGGGATGCCGGCCGCGACGGCGGCCTGGCGGGCGGTGATCTGGCCGGTGCCGGCCTGCAGGACCTGACCCATGATCACGTACTGGACCTGATCGGGACGGACGCCGCCGCGCTCGAGAGCCGCCTCGATGGCACGGCCGCCGAGCGTCGTGGCCGGCACGTTCTTCAGGTTGCCGAGCAGGCGGCCCATGGGCGTCCGGGCACCACTGACGATCACCGAGCTGGTCACGGTCTTCACTTTCGGTCTGGGGGCCGGCCACCGTACGGGGGAGCCCGCGCGGCCTGACCGGTAGTTAGGCAAGACTAATCGGATGACGGAGATCCCGACCACCGCCGACGACCGCGACAATGTCACATTGCCCGGCGTCGCCCTCCTGCGCGTCGACCACGTCGGTATCGCGGTTCCCGACCTGGATGCCGCCCTGGCGTTCTACGCGGAGACCTTCGGCCTGCGCTGCGTGCACGAGGAGACGAACGAGGAGCAGGGCGTACGCGAGGCCATGCTGGCAGTCGGCGACGGCTCGGGCACGCGGGTGCAACTGCTCGCGCCCGCCCGCCCCGACTCGGCGATCGCCAAGTTCCTCGATCGCGGCGGGCCGGGCCTGCAGCAGCTCGCCTACACGGTGGCGGACGTCGAGGCCGCCGCGGCCGCGCTCCGGGCCCGCGGCCTGCGGCTGCTCTACGACGCCCCGCGCCGCGGCACGGCCGGCTCCCGGATCAACTTCGTGCATCCCAAGGACGCCGGCGGCGTTCTGGTCGAGCTGGTGGAGCCGGCGACCGAGCACGCTGCCCGGCCGCTCCGCCCTACGGGTGAATCATCCTGACGGAACCCATTCGGCCTGGCAGGATCGGGGACATCGAGCGGCGCGACCGCGGCGCGTTCCGGCGAACTTCGCCCGGAACCCCGGATACAGCAGGTGGCAGCCCGGCGGGCGACGGCCGCCGGGCGTGCCGTGCGAGCTGCCCGATCGGCTGACACCGGCGCTCCCGGGCAGCTCAAAGGTGATCTCCGTGTCCGTTCCGATGCCCGTCCACCCTTGCGTGGCTCGGGCGTCTTCGCCAGGATGGCGCAATGCCCCAGCAGCAGGATCAGAACTTGGCGTTCTTCGACGGCGCGAGCTCCCAGCACGACTTCACCGTCGTGCTGCGCGGTTACGACCGCGGCCAGGTGGACGCGCACCTCGGCCGGCTGGTCGCCGCGCTGAACCAGTCCGAGCAGGCCCGTGGCGAGGCCGAGCAGCGGATGAACGATGCGCAGCGCCGGTTGCGCCAGGCCGAGCAGCGACTGAACGCCCTCGAACAGAAGCTGGCGGACAGTAACAAGCTGCTGGAGGAGAACAACCGGCCGACGCTCTCCGGGCTGGGCACCCGGGTCGAGCAGATCCTGCGGCTGGCCGAGGAGCAGGCGAACGACCATCGCAACGAAGCCAAGCGGGAGTCCGAGGGCATCCTCTCCGCGGCCCGGCTCGAGGCGCGCGAGATCACCGACAAGGCCCGCGCCGAGGCCGCCGCGATGAAGGCCACCGCCGAGCGCGAGGCCGGCCAGGTACGTACGCACGCCGAGCGGGAGGCCGCCGAGGCGCGGGTGCAGGCCCGGCGCGAGGCCGACACGCTCCGATCCGACGCCGACCGCGAGACCAAGCAGCTGCGCACGGTCACCGCGCACGAGGTCGCCGAGCTGAAGTCGACGGTGGAGCGGGAGGTGGCGCAGCTGCGGGCCACCACCGAGCGGGAGATCACCCAGCTGCGCGCCAAGGCCTCCCGCGAGGCGGAGGAGAAGCGGGCCGACGCGACCAAGATGCTCACCGACGCCCGCGACAAGCGCGACAAGGACCTGCAGGCCTTGGCGCTGGAGATCGCCGAGCGCCGGGAGAAGTCCGAGCGCGAGGAATCCCAGCGGCACGCGGCCCAGGTGAGTGCCACGCAGAAGATGGTGGCCGAGGCCGAGGAGCGGGCCCGGGCCGCCGAGGACCGGGCGCGCGAGATCGACCAGCGCGCCGAGCAGCGCCGAGCCGAGTCCGAGCGGAACGCCGCGGAGACGACCGAGAAGGCCCGCGCCCTCGCCGAGAAGACCGTCTCCGAGGCGCGCTCGGAGGCCCAGCGCCTGGTCAGCGAGGCCCGCACGGAGGCGGAGCTGACCACCCAGGCCGCCCGCCGCGAGGTCGACGACCTCACCCGCCAGAAAGACGCGGTCACCAACCAGCTCGGCCAGATGCTTTCCGGCCTGTCCGGTCTGGTGCCCGGCATCGGATCGGCCAAGCCGGCCGAGACGCTCAAGACCGAGGCGCCGGCTCAGCGCCCGGCCGACCAGGCCAAGGCCGGCAACGCCGACAAGCCGGTGGCCGCCAAGACGAACTCCTGAGTCGTTCGCCACTGGACGCTACGGTTGCGTAACTCCTCCCGGGTGCGCAACGGTGGAGCGACCGGCGGCCTTCAATCGATGCGGGCCGTATCGGAGCTGCTCCGGTGCGGCCTTGCTCGTTTCGGCCGTAGCTTTGCCCCTGACATAACCGACTCAGACAAATCACAACCAGGCGCATACTCCGCCCAGAACGGTGTGTATCCACCCGTCGCGGAACGGTGCGTATGTGAGGATGGACAGCATGTCGCACGGCGGTGAAATCTTTGGTCTCGGCGGAGACGCGGCTACCGAACCGAGCTTCGAAACCGCGCTGCGCGGCTACGAGAAGAAGCAGGTCGAACGGTACGTCGCCCGCGCCGAGAACGAGATCGCCGCCCTCGCCACCGAGCGGGAACAGGCGTACTCGCAGATGCAGGCGATGGCTGCCCAGATCGAGCGGCTTCAGCAGGAGGTCACGCAGGCCCGCCGCCAGGGCGGCCTCGGCAGCGAGGTGTCGTTCCGCCACCTCGGTCCCCGGGTCGAGCAGATCCTCGCGCTGGCCGAGGAGCAGGGCGAGGCGATCAAGGCATCGGCCACCGACGACATCGCCGCGCGGCTCGCCGAGGCGGAGCGGATCCGCGCGGAGGCGGAGGCGCACGCCCACGACGGCATCCGCGACTTCGAGATCGCGCTGGCCGCCCGCCGCGCCGAGGAGGAGCGCGCCGACGCCGCCAAGCGGGCGGCCTCGGAGAAGGCGCTGGCCGCGGCCCGGCAGAGCGCGGAGCAGATGCGCGCGGAGGCGGAGTCCACGCTGTCCCGGGCCCGCGCCGACGCGCAGCAGCTCACCGAGAAGACCACCCGTGAGGCGCACCGGGCCCGCGCCGAGGCGGACGGCTACGTCCAATCCACCCGGATGCAGGCCGATCAGGAGATCAAGGCGCTGCGGGACAAGGTACGGCAGGAGATCGCGGCCCAGCGCGCCGACGCGGAACGCGGGTACCGGGAACGCGCCGCGGCCCTCGACCAGGAGCTGGCCCAGCGCCGCCAGAGCGTGGTACAGGAGCTGGCCCAGCTGCGCAGCGGGGTCGAGAAGCAGTGTGCCGACCTGCGCAGCGAGGCGGACAACTACGCCGAGGAAGTCCTGCGCCGCTCCGACGAACAGGCCACCGCGGTTCGCAAGGAGATCGCCGCCCAGCAGGAGAAGATCGCGCAGGCGGCCCGGGACCTGGAGACCGCGCAGGCGAAGGTCGCCGAGGCCGAACGGCAGCTGGCCGGGGCGCAGGAGCGGGCGCGCACCGGCGAACAGGAGGCGGATCGGGTGCAGCAGCGGCTCGTCGAGGTCCGCAAGCAGCTGGAGACCGAGCTCACCCGGGTCGCCGAGGCCAAGCGGGCCGGCGAGGCGGCCGAGCGGCACGCCACCGATGTGCGGCGCCAGGTGCAGAAGGAGGCGAAGCGGGTCGCCGAGCTCGCCGCCGCGGCCGTCCTCGCGGCGGCCGCCTCCCCCGGGGACGAGGACGACGGGGACGGCGAGAAGGCGGTGGCCGGCGGCCCGGTCGGTGCCCACGCCGCGGAGAAGACCACCGGGCAGCACGCGGCCACCTCCGGAAAGATCACCGCGTCGGCCAAGGTGACGGTCCCGCCGGCCAGCCGGGTAGGCGCGGACGCGGACTAGCGGGTAGCGGTGTGCTCCCCGGCGGCGATAACGTCCCCGCCGAGAAGTTCGGCCGGCGACGATCCGGGCTTTCCCCTGACCGTCATGGAGGTGTCCCGGTGACCGCGGACGAAGAGACCGAGCCCCGCCGGCGGCTGGATCCGGCGGCGCCCGCGCCGGACGCGGCACCGGCCGAGCCGCCGGGCGACGCGGCCGAGGAGGACGCTCGCGAGGGGCGGTTCGGCCAACCGGGACCGCCGCTGAACAAGCGCAACCCGTTCATGATCGGGCTGCTGGGCGGGCTCGGCCTCATCCTGGCGTACGCGATCTTCCTGGGTGTCCGGCACGCCGCGTCGATCCTCGTCCTGATCTTCATCGCGCTCTTCCTGGCGATCGGCCTGAACCCGGCGGTCGTCCGGCTGCGCGCCTGGGGCCTGCCGCGCGGCGCCGCCGTGGCGGTGGTCGCGCTGACCGTGGTGGCGCTGCTCGCCGGCGGCATCGTCGCGCTGATCCCGCCGCTGGTCAGCCAGACGAGCCAGCTCATCGAGAATGTTCCGGAGTACATCCAGAGCCTGCAGCGCAACGAGACCGTGAATGAGCTGGTCGAGCGCTACGGCATCGTCGACAAGGTGACCAGCGCGCTGAACGCGGGCACCGTGGGAAACGCGGTCGGTGGCGTGGTCGGCGGGGCAAGGCTGGTGTTCGGCACGATCTTCAACCTGCTGACGGTCCTGGTCCTGACCATCTACTTCATGGCCGCGTTCGACCGGATCCGGAAGCGGGCGTACTCGCTGATCCCGGCGTCCCGGCGGACGCGGGTGCGGCTGCTGACCGACGAGATCCTCACCAAGGTGGGCGCGTACATGGTCGGCGCGCTGGCCATCGCCGTGCTGGCCGGGGCCGGCACCTGGGTGCTGGCGATGATCCTCGGGCTGGCGTACCCGTTCGCGCTCGCCGTGGTGGTCGCGATCTGCGACCTGATCCCGCAGATCGGCGCGACGCTCGGCGCGGTCATCGTGAGCCTGGTCGGGCTCGCCTCGTCGCTGACCGACGGCATCGTCTGCATCGTCTTCTTCATCGTCTACCAGCAGGTGGAGAACTATGTGATCTACCCGAACGTGATGCGCCGGTCGGTGAAGGTGAGCGACGTGGCCGCCGTGGTCGCGGCGCTGCTCGGCGTGGCCCTGTTCGGCGTGATCGGCGCGCTGGTGGCGATCCCGATGGTCGCCGCGATCCAGCTGATCCTGCGCGAGGTCGTGGTGCCCAGCCAGGAGAACCGCTAGGCGTACGCGTTCACGTCGCCGGTCTCCATCGGACCGTCCCAGGTCCGCGGCAGCGGAACCGGGACGTCCGGCGCGACTCGCCGCACGATCTCGTCCAGCACTTTCTCGGCGTCGCCGACCCAGAGATGCTTGGCGCCGGGCACCGGCACCACCTCGGCGTGCGGGATCGCCGCGAACCGCTCCCGGGCCTCGGCCGGCCGCAGGTAGTCGTCGAACTCGGGGATCAGCGCGGCGAGCGGCTTGCCGTCCGCGGCCCAGGCTGCCAGATGCTCCTCGCCGGCGAAGCGCAGCGGAGGCGAGAGCAGGACGGCGCCGGCAACCGTCGGGTCCAGGCCGTGCATGAGCGTCAGGTCGGTGCCGAACGACCAGCCCAGCAGCCAGACGTTGGGCAGATCGGCGAACTCCGCGTACTCGATCGCGGCGGCCACGTCGTACCGCTCGCCGGCCCCGGCGGAGAACTCACCCTCGCTGGTACCGCGCACGCTGCCGGTGCCGCGCGTGTTGAACCGCAGCACGGCGACGCCGGCCAGGGCCGGCAGGCGCCAGGCCGCCTTGCGGAGGATGTGACTGTCCATCATGCCGCCGTGAGTGGGCAGGGGATGGAGGCAGACCAGTGTGGCCACCGGCGCGCGGCCCGGCGGGCGGGCCAGCTCGCCGACGAGCGTGAGGCCGTCGGCAGTGTGCAGCTCGATCTCTTCGCGGTGCGCGGGCAGGACCGAGTTGGCCCGGATCGGGTTGCTCATGCTCCTGATCCTTACCCATAGCGCGGGGCGCTGCGCGAGCGCTCCACGGACGGGCTCCGCCGGTCGCGGGCCCGCCAGCATCCCGTGTGCCAGTGCCGGCGGTCGGTCAGGTCACCCCGGCTGTCGGCCGGCCAGGCCACGACGTGCGCGACGCCCGGCCGGATCTCCTGCATGCAGCCCGGGCACCGGTACGTCTTGGTGGCCGAGCCGCCGAAGATCGACCGCACCGTCCATTCGCCGTCCTGCCACTGCTGAACGCCGTCGACGCCGCGCCGGACACGATCGTCGCTCAGCTCCGGCCGGGGCGCCTCGGCGCCCCGGCGGCGGGGATGGTTACGGCGCGGGCTCACAGTCATCAAGGGTACGGGTGATCCGACGCACATCGACGGCTGGAGATCCACTGAGCTGCCCAGGGCGGGGGCTCATGGCTAGACTCGCGGCCATGACGGCTTCCCGCGTTCCCGGCACGCCGGTGCTCGACGGTGGCGTCCTGATCTCCACGAATCCGGCCACCGGCGAGGAGGCCGGCCGCGTGCCGGTCGCCGGCGCGGCCGAGGTGACGGCCGCCGTCGCCCGCGCGCGTGCGGCAGCGGCCTGGTGGCTCTCCCTGGGCTACGACGGCCGCAAGATCCGGCTGCTGCGCTGGCGCTCGCTCATCGTGCACCGGATCGCCGAACTCGCCGCGGTGACCAGCCGGGAGACCGGCAAGCCGGAGACGGACGCGGTCCTCGAGGCCGGCGCCGCGGCCGAGCACCTGGACTGGGCCGCCCGCAACGCCCGGCGGGTGCTCGGGCCGCGCCGCCTGCGCACCCGGCTCCTGCTCGCCGAGCACTCCGGTCACCTGGAGTACCAGCCGTACGGCGTGGTGGGCGTGATCGGGCCGTGGAACTACCCGATCGTCACGCCGGTCGGCCCGATCAGCGGCGCGCTCGCGGCCGGGAACGCGGTCGTCTTCAAGCCCAGTGAGTACACCCCGGTGGTCGGCCAGTGGCTGGTCGACACGTTCGCCGAAGTGGTGCCGGAGCACCCGGTGTTGCAGGCGGTGCACGGATTCGGCGACGTCGGGGCCGCGCTGTGCCGCTCCGGCGTGGGCAAGGTGGCGTTCACCGGCTCGACCGCGACCGCCAGGAAAGTCATGGCCGCGTGCGCGGAGAATCTCGTGCCCGTGGTGATCGAGGCGGGCGGCAAGGACGCGCTGATCGTCGACGCGGACGCCGACGTCGCGGCGGCGGCCGAGGCGGCCGTCTGGGGCGCGATGACCAACGCCGGGCAGACCTGCATCGGCATCGAGCGGGCGTACGCGGTGGCGCCGGTCTACGACGCCTTCGTCGACGCCGTGGTGGAGAAGGCCGGCAAGCTGCGCACCGGGCAGGAGATCGGCCCGATCACCATGCCGCGGCAGGTCGACATCATCCGCGACCACATCGGGGACGCGCTGGCCAGGGGCGGCCGGGCGGTGCTCGGCGGCGCCGAGGCGGTGCGACCGCCGTACGTGGCACCGACCGTTCTGGTCGACGTGCCCGCCGACTCGTCGGAGATCCGCGAGGAGACGTTCGGCCCGACGCTCACGATCACCAGGGTGGCCGATGCCGAGGAGGCGGTGCGCCGGGCCAACGACACCCCGTACGGTCTGGGCGGCGCGGTCTTCGGCAAGCGGAACGCGATCCGGATCGCGCGCCGGCTGCGCGCCGGCATGGTCGCCGTGAACTCGACGCTCACCTTCGTGGGGATGGGCACCCTGCCGTTCGGCGGGGTCGGCGACTCCGGCTTCGGCCGCATCCACGGCGAGGACGGGCTGCGCGAGTTCGCCCGGCCCAAGGCGATCACCGTACGGCGCGGCCCCTCGCTGCTGCCGACCATGACCTTCGAGCGGACGCCGGCCCAGGTCAACGGGATCGTCCGGGCGCTCAAACTGCTCTACGGCCGGGCCCGTTGACGGCGATCTCGGCGGTCCGGCGCTGACCGTGCGGCGCCGGTTGCTACCGTCCCTCGGGTGGGAGATCACCCCGCGGTCGAGGTCCGTGGCCTGCACGTCGCGTACGGCTCCACGCCGGTCCTGGTGAATGTCGCCCTGACCGTACCGGCCGGCACCGGCGTCTGCGTCACCGGCGAGAACGGCGTCGGCAAGTCCACCCTGCTCCGCTGCGTCAGCGGGCTGCAGCGGCCGGACCGGGGCACGATCCGGGTGTTCGGTGGCGAGCCCGGGGCAACCCCCGAGTTCTGGCGTGCCGTCGTCACCACCGTCGAGCCGCCCACCTGGTATCCCGGCCTGACCACCCGCGAGCACGCCGAGCTGGTCTGCCGCGCGCACGGCCTCGACCCCGGCGAGGCCGGCATCGACGAGGCGCTCGAGCGGTTCGGCCTGGCCGGGCACGCCGACGCCATCCCGCCGTCGCTCTCCTCCGGCCAGAAGCAGCGCCTGACGCTGGCCGTCGGCCTGCTGCGGCCCAGTTCGCTGCTGATCCTGGACGAGCCCGAGCAACGGCTCGATCCGGACGGCCGCGGGACCGTGGCGGGCCTGCTCGCGGAGTATCTGCGCGGCGGCGGCTCGCTGCTGCTGGCCAGCCACGACGACACGTTCGCGGTGGCTTCCGGTGCGACGGTCACCACCATGGAATCGCTGAGCGCGGTCACCACATGACCGCTGTCCCGCTCGCCCCGGTCCGGCGCTGGATCAGCCGCCGGCAGTCGGCGCACCGCGACCGCGGCGCGACGGCCGGCACGGTCTATTTCACCGTGCTGTTCGTCGCCGTGGTCGGCGGCATGCTGCACCAACAGCTGGCGGTGATCTTCTGGCCCGCCGCCCCGGACGCCACCCGGCTGGCCGGCGGCGCGCTGGTCCCGGTCTGCTTCGGCGTGCTGTACCTGGCGCTACGCCGCTTCGGCCCGCTCGCGCTGAGCCGGCCCGCGGCGTCCTGGCTGCTGCCGGCCCCGGTGAGCCGGCGCCGGCTGCTGCTGCCGTCGCTGCGGCTCACCGCGGTCGCCGCGGCCGCGATCGGTGCGCTGGCCGGCATCGCGATCGTGGGGCATGCCGCGCCGCGTACCGTGGCGGGCGCCGTGGTGGCGCTGCTCGCCGTGCTGGCCGCCCTGACCGGCGTCGCCCTGCTCCTGGTGGCGCTCGCCGCGCAGGCAGGCGGCCGGTGGGGTGACGCGCTCGACGCGGTTGCCTCCGTCCTGCTGGCCGCGGGCCTGGCCGGCCTGGTCGCGGACGCGACCGGGAACGCGCCGGTCGCGCCGGGACGGTGGCCCTCGCCGCGGCCCCTGGCCATGCTGACCGGTGCGGTCGCGCTGATCGTCGGCGTGGCCTTCGCCTTCGCGGTACGAGGGCTCGCCCGCACCCCGAACGACCGGATCCTCGATGCCGCCAAGACCGCCGGGACGCTGTTCGACTCGGCGTTCGGGATGGAGCCCTCGTTCCTCACCGACATGATCGAGCGGCGGTACTGGTCCCGCCGGCGGCTGCGTTCGGTACGCCTGCCGGCCCGGGTGCCCGTCCTCGTGGGTCAGGACCTGCTCCTTGCGGCGCGCCGGCGCCGCCGCCTGCTCTGGCTCGCGCTGGGCACCGCCCTCCCGGTCCTGCTCGCGCCCGCGCCGCACTGGCTGCTCGGCGCCGCCGTCCTGGCCGGCGCGCTGCTCGCCGCTTCGACCGCGACCGGCAACGTCAAGACCGACGCCGGCAACCCGGTGCTGCTGCGGATGCTCGGCCTCAGCTCGCGGCAAGCGGTGCTGGAACGGATGTGGGTCCCCGGCGCACTCGCCGCGCTCTGGACGGCGCTGGCCCTGACGGTGCTCGCCGCGCTGGGCGATCTGCCGCCCGGCCCGTGGTGGGCGCTCGGCCTGACGCTCGGCCCGGTGGGCGCGGTCGCCGCGGTACGCCGGGCGCGGGTCGGCTTCGTCCGCAACGAGCTGCTGCCGCTAGACACCCCGATGGGCACGGTGTCGACCGGCCCGCTGGCCAACTCGGCGATCGGTCCGGACGCCCTCCTGCTCGGCCTGCCTGCGCTCGTCGAGATCGCCCAGGGACGCCCGCTGTCCTGGACGACCGTGCTGGTGCAGGCGGTCGTGGGCGGAATCGGGGCGCGCGCCTACCTGGCCGGCAGCACGGACGCGAACCGCGTCGAACTGACCGCCGCGCGCTAACCGTGGCCAGTTTAGGCCTCTGCTACGACAGAAGTTGACGGTTTCGGTCTATAGATTGGTACCCTGGCGGCGATAAGGAATGCCGGACTGCGGGAGGCTGCGGTGTTGCTCCGGTTCCGGACCACCAACTTCGCGTCGATCAAGGATGAGCAGGAGCTCAGCATGGTCGCGCTGGACGATCATACGGACGTGGCGACCTCGCCGGTGCCGCTGAGCAAGGAACGGGTGCTGCACACGGCCGGGGTGTTCGGGCCGAACGCGTCGGGCAAGTCCAACTTCATCAAAGCGATGACCTTCGGCAGGGCAGCCGTCGTCGAATCCCATCAGCACTGGTTGCCGGAGGACCCGATACCGCGATGGCCGTTCCACCTCGATGCGCAAAGCCGGGTTGCGCCCAGCGAGTTCGTCTTCGAATTCATTCAAGATCAGATCCGGTATGAATACGGCTTCTCCCTGAACGACACAAACATTCTCGAAGAATGGCTGTTCTCCTGGCCGAAGGGGCGGCGGATCGTTCTCTTCGAGCGATCCGGCCTGGAAACAGAATTCGGGGCCAGCCTGACGGGACCCAAGGCGGCAATTGCCGAACTGGTCCGCGAGAACAGCCTCTTTCTATCCGCGGCAGCCGCCAACAACCAACCGCAACTGCGATCCGTGGCAGCCTGGTTCAGGCGCTGGTCACGGGTGTCGCCGGGTCGTTCCTATCCCGCGCCGATGGGGCCGCTCGACCAACAGACCGTCAGCCTGCTGCGCTACGCGGACGTCGGGGTGATCGGCACGGCGATGGTAGAACGCGCTCCATTCGAGGACTCCGGCTTCAAAGCGCGATCCCGGTTCGAACTCGTTCACCAGGCTCAGACAGACAGCGGAGGCGAATCGCTACCGTGGGTCTGGGAGTCCTCCGGGACCCAGGCATGGCTGGGTTTGAGCCGCCTGGCCATCTCGTGCCTCGATGAAGGACGAATCCTGACTATCGATGATCTCGGCGGCGACCTGCACCCGCTGCTGACCGCTCAGCTCGTGGGGCTTTTCCAGGACCCGCGCACCAATCCCCGCGGCGCGCAGCTCATCTTCACCGGGCATGACGTCAACCTCCTGGGGCGCCATGTCGAGTATCGCCTGCGCCGTGACCAGGTCTGGCTGACCGCAAAGGACGCGGGCGGAGCCACCAAAGTCTATCCACTGACGGAGTACGGCCGGGTACGCGACGGAGTGGACGACGTAGAGGGCCGATACCTTCAGGGCAGGTATGGCGCGGTCCCATTCTTCGACAGGGCTCTGCTCGAAGGTATTCTGCGGCAGCCCGCGTCCGATGGGGCGTAGTAGTCGCCGTCTGGCTCGTAGCGCCGGCGCGGCGTCAGAGGCCGAGACGATCGCCATCGTGTGCGAGGGCCGCAAGACCGAGGACATCTATTTCAACGGGATCCGCAAAGAATTCCGGCTCGCTACGGCGCGTCTTCGCGTCGTGGGCCTCGGCGCCGACCCGCTGTGGGTGGTTGAGGAAGCCAAGACCTTTCGAATGGATTACGACTACACCTGGGCCGTGTTCGACGTAGAGGCGGCGGGTGCGCACGCCATCCCACACGCACGGTTGAACCAGGCGGTCGAGGAAGCCGCGCGCGCCGGAATCCGGTGTGCCATCTCGAATCCTTGCTTCGAACTCTGGCTGCTACTCCACTTTCGTTCGCAGACCGCGTACCTCAACAACGAAGCTGCCCGCGCCAAGATCCGGCAGTGTGGTTGCGGTTACGACGCCAAGGGCTTCGATTTCGCCAAGGTATGGCCGCGCCACCAGCAAGCGATGCAGAACGCCACGAAACTGGATGCGCGTCAGCGGTCGACTGGCGTGGACCTTGCCGAGCGCAATCCTTGGACCAACGTCCACGAACTTGTTGCCAACCTCCTGGACCTCGCCGTCGGAGAGCGCTGAGGCAGACCAAGGTCATCAGAAGAGCGTGAGCTCGTCGCGCTCCATGCCACGCAGACTGTCGTAGTCGACCACCACGCAGCGGATCCCCCGGTCGGCGGCGAGCACCCGCGCCTGCGGCCTGATCTCCTGGGCCGCGAAGACGCCCCGCACCGGCGCGAGCAGCGGGTCGCGGTTCATCAGGTCCAGGTAGCGGGTGAGCTGCTCCACTCCGTCGATCTCGCCGCGCCGCTTCACCTCGACCGCGACCGCGCCGCCGGTCGCGTCGCGGCAGAGCAGGTCGACCGGGCCGATCGCGGTCATGTACTCGCGGCGGACCAGGGTGTACCCCTCGCCGAGGGTCGCCGGATGCTCGGCGAGCAACTCCTGCAGGTGCGCCTCGACGCCGTCCTTGACCAGGCCCGGGTCGACGCCCAGCTCGTACGAGGTGTCCTGGAAGATCTCCTCCAGCGTGATCCGCAGTTCCTCGCCGGCCCTGTTGACCACCTTCCAGACGCCCGGCGCCTCCTGCAGCCTGCACGGCGGGCTCATCCAGTTGAGCGGCTTGTAGGCGCGGTCGTCGGCGTGGACGGAGACCGAGCCGTCGGCCTTGACCATCAGCAGCCGCACGGCGGGTGGCAGGTGGGCGGACAACCGGCCGACATAGTCGACGGAGCACTTCGCGATGACCAGGCGCACCGGACGACAGTAGCGAACCCTGCCGGACTCGCCCACGGGTGCCATGCTGGAGTCGTGATCGAAGCGCTGACCGGAACCGGCCTCGCCGCATCCGCCGGCTTGAATGCCTATATCCCCCTGCTCACCATGGGCCTGCTGGCCCGGTACACGAACGCCATCGACCTGCCGGGCGGCTGGTCCTGGCTGTCCGACGGCTGGGTGCTGCTCATCCTGACGGTGCTGCTGGCGATCGAGGTGGTGGCCGACAAGGTGCCCGTCGTCGACCACGTGAACGACGTGGTGCAGACCGCCGTTCGGCCGACCGCCGGCGGTCTCGCCTTCGGCGCCGGCTCGTCGTCGCAGACCGTGACGGTCTCCGACCCGGGCACCTTCTTCACCTCCCACCAGTGGGTGCCGATCGCGGCCGGCGTGCTCATCGCGCTCTGCGTGCACGGCGTGAAGGCCGTCTCCCGGCCGGTGGTGAACGCCACCACGGCCGGTTTCGGCGCCCCGGTGGCCAGCACCGCGGAGGACTTCGGCAGCGTCGCGATGTCCCTGCTCGCCATCCTCGTACCGGTGCTGGTCCTGGTCGGACTGGTCGTGCTGGCCTGGTTCGCGGTCTGGGTGGTCCGCCGGCGCCGGCGGCGCACCGACCGTGGCCGGATCACCGGTTCCGGGGCCCGGCAGCTGTTTGGTTGACCGGCCGGGTGCCCGCGATCGCCGTACCCGCCTTCGCCACGGCCTGGTGGGCCGCCTGCTACCTGGTCGGCCGCGACCCGGCTCGCGCGGCGCTCCGGCGGGCGGCGGCGGCCCCATGGTGATCGCCCTGCCGCCGGCCGGCCGGCTCGTCGTACTGGCACCGCTGGCCGGCGGCGTGGTGCTCCTCTGGTGGCTCCGCGACCAGGTGCGGCCGTCGCTGTTGCCGGCGGCCTTCGCGGTGGTGGCGGCCCTGTACGGCCTCGGGCTCGTCGCCCCGCTGCTCCGCGTGGACGCTGCTCAGTACCGACCCACGCTGGCTGACCCGGGTGGCATCGGGACAGACGACACGCAGCACATAATCGCGCGCTATGGGCGAAAAACGGTAAAATCCCCCAACGTGGATGCTCAAGCTGCTAGGGCGGCTTCGCCGCACGGCGAACCGTTCTAGACGGCGATGCGGCGGCTCGGCCGCACTGCGAGGAGTCTGGAAGGGGTCGTGTGGGTAGCCACCGCAATGCGCTGGTCGCCGCGGTCCGGCAGGAGCTGGCCGAGGCGCGGGGAGCGGCCCGGGCGGTGCTGGCCGCTGCGGAGTCGGCGCGCGGTGAGGCGCAGAGCCGGCGGCGGCTGGTCCGCGACGCGTACGCCACCTGCCTCAACCAGCTCGCCGCGGCCCGCGACGCCGCCCGCCGCGACATCCAGCGCCGCTACCAGTACGAGTCGGCCAGGCTGGCCGGCACGGTACGGCAGCTCGCCGCGCTGACTGCCACCGGCGCGGCAGGCACCCCCTGGCGGCTGTGGGCGCCGACCGAACCCGAGCGCGGCGGCCGGCCCGGACTTTTGCGGATCGGCACCCTCACGCTCGAGGACACCGCAGCGCTGCCCGGCCTTGTGCCCCTGCTGGACGCCGCCCACTTGGAGTTCACCGGCCCCGCCGAGGTGGCCGACGGAGTGCTCAGCGGGCTGCTGCTGCGCGCGCTGGGCACGACCCGGCCCGGCGACATCCGGCTCACCGTGTACGACCCCGAGCACCTGGGTGGGCGGCTCGCGCCGTTCGCCCCGCTCGGCATCACCTTCGTCGGCCCGGGCGGCCTCGGCCCGATGCTGGACGAACTGGTCGAACACATCTGCCGGGTGAACGAGACCGTGCTGGCCGGCGAGTACACGTGCCTGGCCGACCTGGTGGCGGCCACGGCCGGACGCCGGCCCGAACCGTGGCGGGTGGCCGTGCTGCTCGCCGACCCGGCCACCGCGGCCGAGCTCACCGCGGCCCAGCGCGCCCAACTCGACCGGATCGCCCGCACCGGCGTGGCCTGCGGCGTCCACCTGCTGGTCCGCGGGCTCGAGCTGGCCCCGCATCCGAGCGTGCGGCGGATCACCGTACGGGGTCAGACCGCGACCTGCGACGCCACCGGCGAGCTGGAGATCCGGCTCGACCCGCCGCCGCCCGCGGATCGGGTGGCGGCGTTCTGCCGGGCCACCGCGGAGCGGCTCCGGGCCGGGCCGCCGCCGGCCCGCCTCGCCGACCTGGAGCCCGCCGCGTACTGGACCGAGTCGTCCGCGCACGGGCTGATCGCGCCGATCGGCGACAGTACGGACGGCTCGCTCGTCGAGGTGGCCCTGGGCGACGATCCGCCGCATGCGCTGATCGGCGGTCCGTCCGGCTCCGGAAAGACCAACCTCGTCTACGCGTGGCTGGCCGCGCTGTCCACCCGGTACGGACCCGAGGAGCTCGCCCTCTACCTGCTGGACTTCAAGGAGGGCGTGTCGTTCGCCCGGTTCGTGCCCGGGCCGCGGGACCCGAGCTGGCTGCCGCAGGTGCGGCTGGCCGGGATCAACGTGAACGGCGACCGCGAGTTCGGCCTGGCCATGCTGCGCCACCTCGGCGAGGAGCTGCGCACCCGGGCGCAGGCGGCGAAGCGGTACGACGCCGCGAAGCTGGCCGAGCTGCGCGCCGAGGACCCCGGCGGGCACTGGCCCCGGATCGTCGCCGTCATCGACGAGTTCCAGGTGCTGCTCGCGGGCCGCGACGCGGTCGCCGACGAGGCGGTCGCGCTGCTCGAGGACCTCGCCCGGCGCGGCCGTTCGCAGGGCATCCATCTGGTGCTCGCCTCGCAGGACGTCTCCGGGATCGAGGCGCTCTGGGGCCGGTCCGGCCTGATCGGACAGTTCACCCTGCGGATCGCCCTGCCCAAGGCGCGCCGCATCCTCGCGGAGAACAACCTGGCTGCCGCGGTGATCCCGCGGTTCCACGCGGTGGTCAACGCCGAGTCCGGCGCAGCCGGGGCGAACCGGATCGTCCGGCTGCCCGACGCCGGCGACCGGCTCGTCTGGCGTACGCTGCAGCGCCGCCTCTGGCGTGCCCGCCCGGACGGCTGCGAGCAGCCGCGCCTCTTCGACGGCGACGCGGTGCCCCGGCTGCCCGATTCGTGCCGGCCCGCGGGGCCCGTGCCGGATCCGGCGGCTCCGGTGGGCTCGTCGCCCGGCGCGGTGCTGGGCGAGCGGATCGACGTGGCGGCCCGGCCGGCCCGGCTGCGGCTGGGCCGGATGCCCGGGCGCAACCTGGCGGTCCTCGGCACCCGCACCGACGAGGCCTGCGACGTCCTGGCCGCGGCCGCGCTGTCGCTGGCCGCGCAGGGACCGGCCCACTTCAGCGTCGTCTGCCTCGACCCGGACGCGTCCCGGGCGGCGGCGCGGCTGGTCGCCGAGCTACCTTCCGCCGACTGGTACGACGGACTGCCCGAGCTGCCCTTCCTGACCATCCCGCACTACGTGCTCGGCTATGCGCTGGACGCCGACCCGGACCGGCATCCGTCGTTGCGCCAGTTGCTCACCGAAGGTCCCGAGCGGCGCACCCACGTCCTGGGCTGGTGGCGCTCGGTGACCCGGCTGCGGGACAGCCTGGGCGGTCCCGCCGCACGGCTGGACGCGCTCGGCGCGTGGGTCGCGCTCGACGTCCAGGGCGCCGACCTCGCCCCGCTGCATCCACAGCCCGGCGGTCCAGCCTGGTACCCGCGTCCGCGGCGGGCCCTCTTCTTCGACCGGTCCGTGCACCGCACCCCTGAAGTGATCATCCCGTACGAGGTGAACAGTGACCACACGTGACCGGCCGCCCCTCGGCAACGACTACCAGCTGATGGTCAGCGCCCTGGCCGACGCGACCCGCCGCCGCGACGACGAACTGAACGGCGCCGAACAGGCCTATCAGGAGAGCGCCGCGCAGGCCGCGGGCGAACTGGCCCGGGCCGAGGGAGACGCCCAGGCCGCCGACCGCTGGGCCGGTGCCGCCGCGGCGCAGGTGCTGGACGTCGACCGGGAGGCGGCCCGGCTCTGGGAGCAGCTGCGGCGAGCCCGCGGAATGCGGGTCCGGGCGCTCGGCGAGCTGCCCGAGCCGGCGCCGGTGGAGGCGCTCCCGCGGGTCGCCTTGCCGCGCGATCCGTCCGACGGCGAGGCGCCGGCGGGCCGCGAGTCACCCCGGGCGCTGCTGGCCCGGGCCGCCGGCCGCATCGACGACACGGTGCGTCCGGCATCGCGCCGGGCGCTGCCGCGCTGGGTGTTGCCGCTGCTTCCGCTGGCGGGCGCGCTGGTCGCCGCGCTCGCCGGCCTGGTCGCGTCGGGCCTGGTGACAGTCGGCAGCATGGGGGTGTGGGGCGGGACCGCGCTGCGCGGGCTCGGCTGGCTGTGCTTCCTGGCCGCGCCGTCGTCCGGCGTGCCGGTGGCCGCACTGCTGGCACATCGCCGCCTGCAGGCCCGGCTGGACGTCGGCGGGGTCGGCCTGATCCTGCTGGGCGGCATGATCGCGGCGACGCTGATGTCCCTGGCGTTCGCCGCGACCCATTGACCGCCCCGGCATTCAGTACGTGTAGAAGCCCCTGCCGGTCTTCCGGCCGAGATCGCCGGCCATGACCATGCGCTGGAGCAGCTCCGGCGGGAAGAACTTCTCGTCGGCGGTGTCCCGGTAGATGTTGCCCGCCGCGTTCAGCATGACGTCCAGGCCGGTCAGGTCGACCGTCGCGAGCGGGCCCATCGTGTGGCCGAAGCCCAGCTTCATCACCGTGTCGAGGTCGGCGGCGGTGACCACGCCCGACTCCACCAGCTTGATCGCCTCCACGAGCAGCGCCGAGAAGAGGCGGTTGGAGACGAAACCGGCGACGTCCCGCTTGACCTCGACGCAGGTCTTGCCGATCTCCTCGGCGTAGTTGCGCGCCTCGGCCAGCGTGTCGTCCGAGGTCTGATAGCCCCGGACCAGCTCGACGAGCTTCATCATCGGCACCGGCGAGAAGAAATGGATGCCGACGACCGACTCGGGACGCTTGGTGACCGTGGCGATCTGCGTGATCGGGATGGCGGACGTATTGGTGCCGAGCACCGCCCCGGCCTTGCACAACCGGTCGAGTTCCCGGAAGACCTCGTGCTTCGCCTCGACCTTCTCGTAGATCGCCTCGACGACGATGTCGGCGTCGGCCGCGGCGTCCAGGTCGGTGGTGGCGGTGATCCGGTCGATGGTGGCCGCCGCGTCCTCCTCGGTGATCCTGCCCTTCGCGGCGAAGCGGCCCAGCGAGTCCCGGATCGCCGACATGCCGCGCTCGATCGAGGCGTCGTCCACGTCCCGCATGATGACGTGCCAGCCGGCCTGCGCCGAGACCTGCGCGATGCCGGAACCCATCAGCCCGGAGCCGATGACCGCGAGTCGACCCGCCATGTGTCCCTCCTTCTGCCGAACCCGTGGCGCGATGCGCCCGGGTACGTTCCCGGAGCGCGACGAGCGCGCCTTCGCTCACCCTAACGGGGTTGCGGCCCGCGGGCTCCGTACCGCCCGCGACGCCCGATCGGAGCAAATCCGGGGAAATGACCGCGCAACGGTGCCAGACTGTGCACATGGCCACGGGCAACGGCTGGTTCCTCGTCGGGCCGCTGATCGCCGTCGCGCTGGTCGGCTTCCTCGCGGCCGTCTTGTGGCGCGCGGGGTCGCAGTGGACACTCGCCGACCCGGACGCGGACGGCCTCGCGATCTTCCAGGAGCCGGACGACTACGGCCTCCTCTGCCCGGCCGCGGTCACCGACGATCCCGCGGTCGCCGACGAGATCCGGCGGCTGCTCGGCGACGCCGGCATCCGCGCCACGCAGGCCGTCGGGTGCGACGGCCGGACGGCGGTCCTGGTCTTCGCCGAGGAGGTGGCCGAGGCCCGGCGCCTGGTCGGCGACTCTCCTGCCCGGTAGACGACCGCTCAGAAGTCGAAGGTCGGCTCCGGCACGTCCGCCCGTTCCACCTCGACGCCGAGCTTCGCCAGGTCCGCGACGAAGTCCGGATATCCCCGGTCGATGTGGTGCACCTCGCCGACCTCGGTAACCCCGTCCGCGCACAGGCCGGCGATCACCAGTCCCGCGCCGGCCCGGATGTCCGTGGCGCGCACGGGCGCGCCGGAGAGCCGCTCCCGCCCGTTCACCACGGCGTGGTGCCCGTCGGTGCGGATGTCGGCACCGAGGCGGACCAACTCGTTCACGAACATGAACCGGCCGTCGAAGATGTTCTCGGTCACCAGTGACGACCCCTCGGCCACGGCGGCGAACCCCAGCGCCATCGGCAGCAGGTCGGTCGCGAAGCCCGGGTACGGCAGGGTGACGATGTCCACCGCGCGGGGCCGGTCCTCCATCCGTACGCGGAACCGGTTGTCGCCCGGCGTGACCTGCGCGCCCGCCGTCACCAGCTTCTCCATCGCGATGTCCAGGAACTCGGGCCGCACCCCGTGGACGGTCACGTCGCCGCGGGTCATCGCGGCGGCGAAGGCCCAGGTGCCACCGACGATCCGGTCACCGACGGTGGTGTGCGTGACCGGCCATAGTTCGTCGACGCCCTCGACGATCAGCGTCGACGAGCCGGCGCCGTCGATCCGGGCGCCCATCGCGGTGAGCATCTCGCAGATGTCGACGATCTCCGGCTCGCGCGCCGCGTTGTCGATCTCGGTGACGCCCTTGGCCAGCACGGCGGCCATCAGCAGGTTCTCGGTCGCGCCGACGCTCGGGAAGTCCAGCCAGATCTTGCCACCGTGCAGGCCGCTCGGGGCGGAGGCGATGACGAAGCCGTGCTCGCCGGAGATCTCGGCGCCCATCCGGGTCAGCCCGGAGACGTGCATGTCCAGCCCTCGCGAGCCGATCATGTCGCCGCCGGGCAGGGCCACCCGCACGTACCCGCGGCGGGCGAGCAGCGGACCGAGCACGCAGATCGACGCCCGCAGCCGCCGTACCAGGTCGTAGTCCGCCTCGCTGCCGGGTTCGGCCGGCACGTCGATCGTGGCCTGGCCCTCGTCGAGGCCCACCTGGCAGCCGAGCCGGCGCAGCACCTCGGCCATGATGGCGATGTCGGTGATCCGGGGCACGTTCCGCACGACGCTGCGGCCCGGCGCCAGCAGCGCCGCCGCCATCAGCTTGAGCGCGGAGTTCTTCGCCCCGCCCACGGTGACGTCACCGGCGAGCCGCGCACCGCCCTTGACCCTGATCACATCCACGCGGGCCATGGTATGGGCCGCGCCCCAACCGGCTCCCGTAGGGTAGGCCTGACCGCCCGCACGTTGCGAAGGAGGCACAGCGCGTGGCCGTTCACCTCACCCGCATTTACACCCGCGCCGGGGACAGCGGGCAGACCCGGCTGGGCAACAACGAGATCGCCGCGAAGACCGACCCGCGCATCTCGGCGTACGCGGACGCCGACGAGTGCAACGCCGCGCTCGGCGTGGCCTTGGCGCTGGGCGACCTGCCCGAGGACATCCGGGCGGTGCTCACCGCCGTCCAGAACGATCTCTTCGACGTCGGCGCCGACTTGTGCAATCCGATCGCGGAGAACCCGCCCTATCCGCCGCTGCGGATCACCGAGGCGTACGTCGAGCGGCTGGAGGGCTGGTGCGACGAGTACAACGAGCACCTGCCCGCACTGGACAGCTTCGTGCTGCCCGGCGGCAGCGCGGGCGCCGCGCTGCTGCACGTGGCCCGGACGGTGGCGCGGCGGGCGGAACGCTCGGCCTGGGCGCTCGTGCAGGCCGACCCCGCGCGTACGGCGGAACTGCCGGCGAAGTACCTGAACCGCCTTTCCGATCTGCTCTTCATCCTGTCCCGGACGGCGAACCCGGGCGGCGACGTGAAATGGGTGCCCGGCGGAGGCTCCCGGTCCGGGACCTGAGCCCGATCCGGCCGTGCCGCCTCATGCGGTTGCGGGTGATTCGCACGGCCTGCCGACGCACGGGAAGCCGAGCCCGTGGGTGTCTGCACGTGACGAGGTCGCCGCGGCGGCCGGCCCGGACGCAGGTAAGGGGGCCCACAACGGTTCTGGGGATTGCTCTGCCCCTCGGCATGTGGCCGGGATGCCAAGACATCCCATGATGCTTGTGGTCAAGCGGCGGTCGTGGATCTTGGCATCGTATGCCCGTGAGAGGGTGGTCGGGACGCCAAGGTCGCCGGCCGGCCCGAGGGAAGCCGAGGTCAGCGCGGTGGCGCCGGCGTCGTCTGCTGGATCTTGGCGCTGTTTCCCCGCCGCCACGTGGTCTCGGCGCCAAGGTCGGAGCGGGATATCCGGAAGTCCCTGGTGAGGCGGCTGCCGGCGGCTCTGCTGCCGGATCTTGGTGCCCTGGCAACGTAGGTGTGGGGGAACGATGCCAAGGTCCACCGCGCTGGCCGCGCCGCCGCAGGTCACCGCACCCGCCGAACCACCGGATATCGATCTTGGAGTCGTGACCCACTCGCCGGCGGGGCCGAGGTCGCTGAGGCCCTAAACCAGCAGATCGCCGTCGATCACCGTGACGGCTCGGCCGGTGAGGAGCGTGCGGTCACCGCGCAGGCTTACCCGTACGTGACCGCCGCGGGCCGATGCCTGGTAGCCGGTCAGATCGGTGCGGCCGCCCAGCCGGGCCGACCAGAAGGGGGCGAGGGCGGTGTGCGCGCTGCCGGTCACCGGGTCCTCCGGTATGCCGGCGGCCATCCCGAAGAAGCGCGAGACGAAGTCGTAGCCGGCGTCCCGGTCGGCGGCCTCGGCGGTGACGACCACGCCGCGCCGCTCGAACGTGGCCAGCTCGGCCAGGTCGGGCCGCAGGTTGCGGACCGCGGGCTCGTCGGCCAGCTCGACCAACAGGTCGTCGGTCACCGGGCCGGTGTGGTGCACGGAGACCGGCTCGGTACCGAGCGCGGCGAGCAGCCGCGGCTCCGGCTCGACCGGCGTGAGCGGCGCGGTCGGGAAGTCCAGGGTGTGCGAGCCGTCGCCGCCGGGCGTCGCGGTGAGGGCGCCGCCGCGGGTGGCGAACCGGATCGGACCGTCGGCCACGCCGGTGGAGTGCAGGACGTGGGCGGTGGCCAGCGTAGCGTGACCGCAGAGGTCCACCTCGATCGCCGGGGTGAACCAGCGCAACGCGAAGTCGGTCTCCGGTTCGGCGGGCAGGGCGTGCACGAACGCGGTCTCGGAGAGATTCACCTCGGCCGCGACCCGCCGCATCCACTCCTCGGCGGGGAACTCGGGCCGGTCGAGGACCACCACCCCGGCGGGGTTCCCGGCGAACGGGCGGTCGGTGAAGGCGTCGACGATTCGGATCCGCATCAGACGCGAAGCTCACCGATCGATGGCGCGCGGGCGGATGACCGGGCGCGGCCGCGGGCCGAAGCCGGGCTGGCCCGGCGGAGCCGCCTCCAGCCACGAAAGAAGGCCGGTCAACGTCGACTCGGCCATCGCCATCTGGATCTCGTCGGACCCGGTGTCGCAGCGCAGCACCACCCAGTTGCCGGGCATGGTGAGCCGCTCCGGGCCCGCGGGGCGGCGGCGCTCCGCGACCGTCAGCGTGCCCCGGTCGAGCACCCGTTTAGGACGGACGGCCAGGCTGAACATGCGATAAAAGCGGAGCTCGTCGCCGGCGAACAGGCCGATGCCGGTGGACCAGCCCCGACCCGGCACCAGGGTGCTGACCCGGACCTGAAGGCGAATGGTCCCACCGTGGAGCATCAGCAGACCCCGGCGGAAGAAGATCACAAAAAGCAGCACGAGAAGCACGAGCAGCGCGACGACGCAGATTCCGGCGACTTGCAGAACCTGCATCGCCGGCGTCAATGCGTCTCGGGCGTGGCGGGGGTGGCGCTCTCGGCGAGGACGGTGACGCCGTCCTGGTCGATCGAGAGGAAGCCGCCGGTCACGTCGTAGGTCAGCTGCTCACCCCCGGCGAGCTTGACCCGTACCTGAGAGGGCTCCTTCAGCAGGCCGAGGAGCGGTGAGTGACCGGGCAGCACACCGATCTCACCCTCGGTGGTACGCGCGACGAGCATCTCGGCCTCGCCGGTCCACACGCTTTCCTCGACGGCGACAACCTTGACGGGCAGCTGATTGGCCACGCTGTCTCCCTGTTGAGCCGGCATTACCGAATGGGTGAAGTCTAGACGGCCGCGGCGGAGGCCGTGGTAGCGGGTGCCGCCGTCGGCGGCTCAACCGTTCTTGTTGACGTACTCCGGGTGTGTGAAGAGGAAGTTCCCGATCTCGTCCCGGGTCACCGCATCGAAGAACTTGCCCGCGCTGGCCGGCAACCGCTCGCCGCGGTACGAGCCGTACTCGAAGTACGACTCACCGGGCAGCTTGATCAACGTCATGTCGTTCGACCGGATGTTCTTCAGCGCGAAGGCCCAGTCGACGACGTTGTGCCCTTTGCCGTCGAAGATCAGCGCCTTGCCGGCCGCCTTGAGGACCTTGTCCAGCTTGGCGGGGTTGGTGACGACGTCCTTGCTGAGCGCCTGCTCCGCCATCGCCTTGATGAACTGCTGCTGGTGCCGCTGGCGGTCGTAGTCACCGTTCGGCAGGCCGTACCGCTGCCGGACGTAGTCGAGCGCCTGCCAGGCCTTCAGATGATAGGTGCCCTTCTTGTACGTCGCCTGCGGACCGTAGTACGGGTGGGCGCACGTGTTGTCCGCGCACCGGGCCAGCCGCGGCCGCGGCTTCCCGTCCGGCTGCAGGTGCTCGGACTTCACGTCCTGGTCGATCGTCATGGTGACGCCGCCCAGCGCCTCGACGATGGCCTTGAAGCCGCTGAAGTTGATGATCGCGCCGGCGTCGAACCTCTTGATGCCGGTGAGCTGCTGGACGGTCTTGGCCAGCAGGTCGAAGCCCTGCACCACGTTGTGCTTGCCGTTGCCCACCGCGCTGCCGTACCCCATCGCCGCATTGATCTTGGAGCGGCCGCCCTTGAAGCCGGTCTTGGGGAACGGCGGGATGTCCACGACGAGGTCGCGCGGGACGGAGAACAGGTACGCCTGATCCATGCTCTCGGGAATGTGCACCACGATGATCGAGTCGGACAGCGGGGTCTGCTCGTCGGTGCGCGGGTCGATGCCGACGAGCAGGATGTTCAGCGGGCCCTTGATGTCCGAGGTCTTGGTGGCGCCGACCGCGGGGTCACCGAAGAGGTTCTGCGTCTCCACCGCCCCGGCGTAGCGGGCGACCAGGACCTGGCTCGTGACGAGGGCACCGCCGCTGAGGATCATGAGGAGGCAGCCGAGGATCGCGCAGAGGCGCGCCCACAGGGGCGCGCGCCGCTTCGATGACTTGGCCACAGGCTCCCCCACCGTCCAGGCCGGCTTCCGGCCGAGCATGATCGCTGGCCGGGTCCACGAACAGATACGGTACCCAGAAGAGCTGAGAGTATTTTCAGCTTGCGGGCACCGGGCTTTCCCCATCTGAAGAGAAACGCGCGGGCCGCGCCAACCGGTACGGTCGGCGCGGCCCGCGAGTTCACCCGCCTCGGCGGGATCGGCGTCAGCCCTTCATCAGCTCGTGCGCCTTGCGCTCCAGGTCCTCGATGCCACCGCACATGAAGAAGGCCTGCTCCGGGAAGTTGTCGTAGTCACCCTCGGCGATCTTCTTGAACGCCTCGATGGTCTCCTTCAGCGGAACCGTCGAGCCGGGAACACCGGTGAACTGCTCCGCCGCATAGGTGTTCTGCGACAGGAACCGCTCGATGCGGCGCGCCCGCTGCACCGTGACCTTGTCCTCCTCGGAGAGCTCGTCCATGCCGAGGATGGCGATGATGTCCTGCAGGTCCTTGTACTTCTGCAGGATCCGCTGCACCTCACGGGCGACCGCGTAGTGCTCGGCGCCGACGAACTCCGGCGCCAGGATCCGCGAGCTCGAGGCGAGCGGGTCCACCGCGGGGTAGATGCCCTTGTCGGAGATCGACCGCTCGAGGTTCGTGGTCGCGTCCAGGTGGGCGAACGTGGTCGCCGGCGCCGGGTCGGTGTAGTCGTCGGCGGGCACGTAGATCGCCTGGAGCGAGGTGATCGCCTTGCCCCGGACCGAGGTGATGCGCTCCTGCAGCTCGCCCATCTCGTCGGCCAGGGTGGGCTGGTAACCCACCGCGGACGGCATGCGGCCGAGCAGCGTGGACACCTCGGAACCGGCCTGGGTGAACCGGAAGATGTTGTCGATGAAGAGCAGCACCTCCTGGTTCTGGACGTCCCGGAAGTACTCCGCCATGGTCAGCGCGGCCAGCGCGACGCGCAGCCGGGTGCCCGGCGGTTCGTCCATCTGGCCGAAGACGAGGGCGGTCTTGTCGAGAACGCCACCCTCCTCCATCTCGAGGATGAGGTCGTTGCCCTCGCGGGTGCGCTCACCCACGCCGGCGAACACCGAGGTACCACCGAAGTTCCGGGCCACCCGGATGATCATCTCCTGGATGAGCACCGTCTTGCCCACGCCCGCACCGCCGAACAGGCCGATCTTGCCACCACGCACGTACGGGGCGAGCAGGTCGAGCACCTTGATGCCGGTCTCCAGCATCTCGGTCTTCGGCTCGAGGTCGGCGAACGCCGGCGGCTTGCGGTGGATTCCCCAGCGCTCCTGGATGTCCAGCGTGGACGGGTCCGCGTTGAGGACCTCGCCGAGGGCGTTGAAGACGTGGCCCTTGGTCACGTCGCCGACCGGCACCGCGATGGACGCTCCGGTGTCGGTGACCTCGGCGCCGCGGATCAGGCCGTCGGTCGGCTGCATCGAGATCGCCCGGACCAGGTTGTCGCCGAGGTGCTGGGCGACCTCCAGAGTCAGCTTCTTGGTGCCCTCGGCGAGGGTCACCTCCACGTGCAGCGCGTTGTAGATGTCGGGCATGGCGTCACGGGGGAATTCGGCGTCCACGACCGGGCCGATGACCCGGACGACGCGGCCGACACCGGTTTCCGCTCTGGTGGGCTCAGCTACAGCAGTCATCACACATCACTTCCCGCCGCGGCCAGCGCGTTGGCGCCGCCGACAATCTCACTGATTTCCTGGGTGATCGCGGCCTGGCGCGCGGAGTTCATCTCCCGCGTGTACCGCTTGAGCAGGTCGTCCGCGTTGTCCGACGCGCTCTTCATCGCCCGCCGCCGGGACGCCGATTCGCTCGCCGCCGAGTCCAGCAACGCCGCGTAGATGCGCGTGTTGAGGTACTTCGGCAGCAACGCGTTCAGCAACTCGTCGGCGTCCGGCTCGAACTCGTACGCCGGGCGCAGCCCCGGCTCGGCCTCGCGCTCCTCGACCTGCATCGGGGCCAGGAAGTGCGCCTCCGCGGTCTGGGTCATGAGCGACCGGAACCGGGTGCTGACGATGTGCAGTTCGTCGACGCCGAGGATGCCGTCCGGGCCGTACGTCGTCCCGCTGTCGTCCGCGCCGGCCACGAACGCCTCCAGCAGGGCGTCCCCGATCTGCTTGGCGTCGGAGAACGACGGCCGCTCGGAGAAGCCGGTCCAGCTGGCCTGGATCGGCCGGTTACGGAACCGGTAGTAGCCGACGCCCTTGCGGCCGACGACGTACAGCAGCGGCTCCTTGCCGTCGCCGCGCAGCCGGGAGATCAGCTGCTCGGCGGTGCGGATGGCGTTGGCGTTGTAGGCGCCGGCCAGGCCGCGGTCGCTCGTGATCAGCAGGACGCCCGCCCGCTGGACCCGCTCGCGCGGAACCAACAGCGGGTTGTCGATCGACGCGTTCGACGCCAGGGCGGTCAGGACCTGGGTGATCGCCTCCGCGTACGGCTTCGAGGCGGCCACCCGCTCCTGGGCCTTGGCGATGCGGCTGGTCGCGACCAGCTCCTGCGCCTTGGCGATCTTCTTGGTCGACCGGACGGTGCGGATGCGCCGCCGGAGGGCCTGTACCTGACCGGCCATGACTATCTCTTCTCGTCCTGCGGACGGCGAACCTCGCGGGTCACCGTCTCACGGGTCTCGCGGCCCTCTTCCATCGCCTCGGCCTCGGGCTCGTTGAGCCGGATGCCGGTCTCGCCGCGCTTGAAGAGCTCCTTGAACTCGTTCAGGCCTGACTGCAGGTTCTCGACGGCGTCGTCGTTCAAGTCGTTCGTGGACTCGATCGACTTGTAGGTGTCGGTGCGGTGCCGCTTGAGCCACTGGAGCAGCTCGGCCTCGAAGCGGCGCACGTCGCCGACCGGGACGTCGTCGAGCTGGCCGGTCGTGCCGGCCCAGATCACGATGGTCTCGTCGACGACCGAGTACGGCGAGTACTGCGGCTGCTTGAGCAGCTCGACCAGGCGTACGCCCTTCTCCAGCTGCGCCCGGGACGCCTTGTCCAGGTCGGAGGCGAAGGCCGAGAAGGCCTCCAGCTCGCGGAACTGGGCCAGGTCCAGCCGAAGCCGGCCGGAGACCTTGCGCATGCCCTTCACCTGCGCCGAGCCGCCGACCCGGGACACCGAGGTGCCGACGTTGATGGCGGGGCGCACGCCCGAGGCGAACAGATCGGACTCGAGGAAGATCTGCCCGTCGGTGATCGAGATGACGTTGGTCGGGATGTAGGCCGAGATGTCGTTGGCCTTCGTCTCGATGAGCGGCAGACCGGTCATCGAGCCGCCGCCCATCTCGTCGGACAGCTTGGCGCACCGCTCCAGCAGACGGGAGTGCAGGTAGAAGACGTCTCCCGGGTACGCCTCGCGGCCCGGCGGGCGGCGCAGCAGCAGGGAGACCGCGCGGTACGCCTCGGCCTGCTTGGTCAGGTCGTCGAAGACGATCAGGACGTGCTTGCCGGCGTACATCCAGTGCTGGCCGATGGCCGAGCCGGTGTACGGCGCGATGTACTTGAAGCCGGCCGGGTCGGACGCCGGCGCCGCGACGATCGTGGTGTACTCCAGGGCGCCCTGCTCCTCGAGGATGCCCCGGATGCCGGCGATGGTGGTGGCCTTCTGGCCGATCGCGACGTAGATGCAGCGGACCTGCTTCTCCGGGTCGCCGGACTCCCAGTTGGCGCGCTGGTTGATGATCGTGTCGATGGCGACCGTCGTCTTGCCGGTCTTGCGGTCACCGATGATCAGCTGGCGCTGGCCACGGCCGATCGGCGTCATGGCGTCGATCGCCTTGATGCCGGTCTGCAGCGGCTGCTTCACCGGCTGCCGCGCCATCACGTTCGGCGCCTGCAGCTCGAGCTCGCGGAAGCCCTCGTTGGCGATGTCGCCCCGGTCGTCGATCGGCCGCCCCAGCGGGTCGATCACGCGGCCGAGGAACGCGTCGCCGATCGGGACCGAGAGGACGCGGCCGGTCCGCTTGACCTGCTGGCCCTCCTCGATGCCGGCGAACTCGCCCAGGACCACGACGCCGATCTCGCGGACGTCGAGGTTCAGCGCGACACCCAGCGTGCCGTCGGAGAACTCGAGCAGTTCGTTCGCCATGGTCGAGGGCAGTCCCTCGACGTGCGCGATGCCGTCGCCCGCATCGGAGACGATGCCGACCTCCTCGCGGGAGACCTCGGGCGTGTAGGACGAGACGTAGCGCTCTAGCGCCCCCCGGATCTCGTCCGAGGAGATGGTCAGCTCGGCCATCCTCTGCCTTCTCTGTCTAGCTCGGGACGGTCGCCGCCACCGAGGGGCCTGCTCGATAAGCGTCGCAGCCAATCGAGGGGAAGGAAAGTTACTTCGCGAACGCCTGCTTGGCTGCGGTCAGCCGGCGCAGGATCGTGCCGTCGTAGAGGTCGGAGCCGACCCGGACGCTGACGCCGCCGATGACCGAAGGATCGACCTCGACTTTCAGCGAGACCTGCCGGCCGTACATGTCGGACAGCTTGCCGGCCAGGGCCTGCTCGTCCGCGTCGGTGAGCGGCTTGGCCACCGTCACGTACGCGACCTCGCGGTCGCGACGTGCGGCCGTCAGCTCCACCAGGCGGGTCAGCGAGGTCTCGAAGCTACGGCCTCCGAAACCCTGCAGAGCCACCTCGACGAGCTTGCCGGTGACAAGCTGGACCTTGCCCTTCAGCAGGTCCTGGACCAGCTTAACCCGGCGCTCCATCGGCGCGCCGGGGTCACTGAGCGTGACCGCCAGGGCGGGGTTGCCGGAGACGATCTGTCCGAAGCGGAACAGCTCGTCCTCGACGTCGGCGAGCCCGCCGTCCTTCTCCGCCGAGGCGAGCAGCGTCTCGACGCCCAGCCGCTCGGTGGCGTCCAGCAGCTCGCTGGGCCTGGAGAACCGGCCGGCCACCAGGGTGCCGAGCGCGTCGACGGTGACCTTGGCGATCTTTCCGGCCAGCAGCGAGCGCAGCAGCTCCGCCCGCTCCGAGCCGGCCCGGGAGGGGTCGGTCAGCGCCCGGCGCAACCGGGGCTGGGCCCGCAGCAGGGCGGCCACCGACAGGATCTCGTCGGCGACCGTGGCCAACTGCGCGGCCGTGGCCGTTCCGGTCTCGGCGGCCAGCTTCTCCGCGGTGTCCGCGTACGCCTGCTGGCTGACGCTCGACGCCATCAGCGCCGCCCGCCCGCCGGGCCGGTCGCGTCCAGCTCGTTGATGAACCGCTCGACCGTGCCGCGGCTGCGCGCCTCGTCGGCGAGCGCCTCACCGACGATCCTGCTGGCCAGATCCACGGCCAGCGAGCCGACATCGGCCCGCAGTTCCCGGACGATGGACTCGCGCTGGGCGGCGAGCTGCTCGGTGCCGGCCGCGATGATGCGCTCCGACTCCTCGCGCGCCTTGGCCAGGACGTCCTGACGGATGCCCTCGGCGTCGGCCCGCGCCTCGTCGCGGATGCGCGCGGCCTCGGTCCGGGCCTCGGCGAGCTGCGTGCGGTACTGCTCGAGCAGCTGGTTCGCCTCGGCCTGGGCGGCCTCGGCCCGTTTGATACCGCCCTCGATCGCGTCCACGCGGGCCGCGAACGTCTTCTCCATCTGCGGGAAGACGAACCTCCTCAGCACGAGGTAGAGGACGAGGAAGGCGAGGAAACCGAGGACGACCTCCTGCCAGATGGGCACGATCGGGTTGTGTTCGGTCTCGGCGGCCTCAGCGGCCAGGACGACTTCGATGATCATGGGCACCTCCCAACGAGGCAGCGGGTCAGAGCTGGCCCTGCCAGATGAAGCCGAACGCGATGCCGAGGAGCGCCAACGCCTCGATGACGGCGAAGCCGATCCAGACGTACGGCAGGGTCAGGCGGGACGACTCGGGCTGACGGGCGGTCGACTGGATGTAGGCCGAGAAGACCAGGCCCACGCCGATGCCGGGGCCGATGGCGGCGAGGCCGTAACCGATTGCCGCGGTGCTGCCGGCAACTTCGGCGAGAGTGCTCATGCTGATTCCTCCTGGTATCTCGCGTGACTGTCACGCGGGACGACAACGGGGCGTAACGGGGGTTCGGTGGTGCTCAGTGCTCGTCGGCGAGCGCACCCTGGACATAGCTCGCGGTCAGCACCGTGAAGACGTAGGCCTGGAGCGCGACGACCAGGAACTCGAGGAAGGTCAGGGCGATCGTCATCACCCAGGACACCACCGAGAACGGCGCGAACCAGGGGTTCGCGTTGATCATCGCGAACCCGCCCAGCGTGAAGACGAGCAGCAACATGTGGCCGGCGAACATGTTCGCGAAGAGACGGACGGCGAGCGAGAACGGCCGGACCAGGAAGTTGGAGAAGAACTCGATCGGGATCAGCAGCGGCAGGATGAACCACGGCGCCGGCGGGATGAGCGCGGTCTTGAAGTACTTCAGGAAGCCGTGGTGCCGGATGCCGACCAGGATGAACATCAGGTAGCTGATGATCGCGAGGAACGCCGGGAAGGCGATGTGCGAGTTCGGCGAGATCTGGGCCACCGGGACGATGCCCCACAGGTTGTTCAGGAAGATGAAGCAGAACAGCGTCGTGAGGTAGGGGGCGAAGGCTACGCCGCGATGCCCGATCATCTCGACCGAGATGTTGTTACGCACGAAGCCGTAGACGCTCTCCGCGAGCCACTGCTTCTTGGTGGGCACCAGCTGCGGCTTCCGGTACGACACCAGGAAGAAGATGATGAGGATCGCCACCGTGAGCCACACCAGGAATGTGATCTTGGTGAACCAGTAGCTGTCGGTGCCCTCCCAGGGCACGATGCTGGGCAGGTAGAAGTCCTCGACACTCGGCGGGAACGGAACGTCCGCCGCTAAGACGTGCGACTGGCCGGTCACCGTAGCCCTTTCCTGTCAGGCGCCGAGTCGGCGCACGATGAGGTAGACACCGCCGCCGATACCGACGACCGCGCCGATGCCGGCGAAGATCCCCTTGGTACCGACCCAGTGGTCGACCAACCAACCGATCGCTCCCCACACCAACATGCCCGCGAGGAGGTACGCCACGGCCGTCATGCCCATACCCGTGTCGGGCGGGTTCGGACCGTCGTCACCGCGGGGATTTCTGGGAGGTTCTTGACCGGTCATGACGGCCCGAACGATATCAGCAAGAGAGCATGAGGCTAAGCGCGACCCCCCGCACAACCGCAGTTGTCCAGGCGTCGGGGGCCGCGCACCGGAAACGACGGTACTCCCCCTTCGCCAGCACCGGACACGGCGCGACCGCGGGCGTCACCAGTTCGTGGTCAACACCCCACGAAAGGGACGCTGATGAGGCACAATGCCGTACCGAAGATCACTTCTGCCGGCTGATCCGGGTGAACCACCAGATCTGGACCGCGGTCCAGACCACGACCCCGGCCACGATCCCCCAGCCCAGCGCGGCCTTCCCGGCCCAGTCGCCGGAGACGCCGTACGCCAGCACGACGCCCAGCAGGCTGTACTTGACCACGTACGTCAGCAGGCCGAGCGGCATGAGCAGCGCCGGACGCACCGTGTCCGCCCAGGCGATCACCAGGGTGGACATGGTGAAGCTGATCGTCACGATCAGCACGCCGATCGCCCCGCCGAGCGCCTGCGCCGGCCCGCCGGCCAGGAAACCGGCCGAAGCGGCACACAGCAACAGCGCCAAGGAGACCGCGCTCAGGAACGGCAGGTGCGCCACCCGCCAGCGCGGGTTCGCCGGCAGCGGCGGCAACACGGGCAGCGGCCGCTCGTCCTCGTCCGTCTCGGTCATGTGAGCACCTCCTGCCGCGCGTAGGCCGGAAACCGGCGCACCAGGTCGGCGACCTCGTCGGCGACGGCGGCCAGCCGGGCGGCGCCGCCGGCGCTGTCCGGGTCGCTGCGCACCGCCATCCCGATCAGCCCGGCGATCTGCCGCATCTCGCCCTCGCGCATCCCCTGGGTCGTGACGCACGGTGAACCCACCCGGATCCCGGAGGCCACCGCCGGCCGCTCCGGATCGTACGGGACGGCGTTCTTGTTCACGGTGATCCGGGACAGGTCGCAGCGCGCCTCCGCGTCCCGCCCGGTCACCCCGAGCTCGCGCAGGTCGGTCAGGACCAGGTGGGTGTCGGTGCCGCCGGTGACCGGCCGCATGCCCTCCGCGGCCAGGCCCGCGGCGAGCGCCTGGGCGTTGTGCACCACCTGGCGGGCGTACTCCTCGAACTCCGGCTGCGCCGCCTCCCGCAGGGCGACCGCCTTCGCGGCGACGGCGTGCATCAGCGGGCCGCCCTGGCTGAACGGGAAGACGGCCTTGTCGATGCGCTGGGCGAGATCCGCGCGGCACAGAATCATGCCGCCCCGCGGTCCGCGCAGCACCTTGTGGGTGGTGCAGGTGACGACATCGGCATGCGGTACGGGGGACGGGACCGCCCGGCCGGCCACCAGGCCGATGAAGTGCGCCGCGTCCACCATCAGGTACGCGCCCACCTCGTCGGCGATCTCCCGGAACCGGGCGAAGTCGATCAGCCGGGGATAGGCCGTGGCGCCGCAGATGATGAGCTTGGGCCGGTGGGCCAGGGCGAGATCGCGGACCTCGTCGTAGTCGATCTGCTCGGTGTCCGCGCGGACCCGGTAGCCGACCGGGTGGAACCACTTGCCGGAGAAGTTGACCCGGCTGCCGTGGGTGAGGTGACCGCCGTGCGGCAGCTCCGTCGCGAGCACGGTGTCGCCGGGCTCGGCCAGGGCCGCGTACGCCGCCAGGTTGGCCGACGCACCGGAGTGCGGCTGGACGTTCACGTGGTCCGCGCCGAACAGCTCGCGGGCCCGCTGCACGGCCAGCTCCTCCGCGCGGTCCACCTGGGCGCATCCGCCGTAGTAGCGCCGGCCGGGATAGCCCTCGGCGTACTTGTTGGTCAACGTCGAGCCGAGCGCGGCGAGCACGGCCGGCGAGGTGAAGTTCTCGCTGGCGATCAGTTGCAGGCCGGCACGCTGCCGCTCGAGCTCGCCGAGAAGCACGCGGGCGATCTCCGGATCCGCGCGCCGGAGCGACGCGAAGTCCGGCCCCCAGAAGGTGTCCACGTGGCCTCCCATTCGGCGGCGCTGCCGTCTTCGAGCATATGGCTTACCAGGGTCCGCTCGAGGGCACAGTCTGCAGATATGAAGTGTCTGGTGACCGGAGCGACCGGCTACATCGGCGGGCGGCTGGCACCCCGCCTGCTCGACGCCGGCCATGCGGTGCGATGTCTGTCGCGCAGCGCGGCCCGGCTGCGCGACGTGCCGTGGGCCGCGCGGGTGGAGGTGGTGGAGGGTGATCTCGCGGACCCGGACTCGCTGCCGGCCGCGCTCGACGGCGTCGAGGTCGCCTACTTCCTGGTGCACTCGCTGGGCCGCCGCGACTTCGAGGACCTGGACCGGGCGGCCGCGGCGAACTTCGCGGCCGCGGCGCGGGCCGCCGGCGTGCGGCGGATCGTCTACCTGGGCGGCCCACAGCCGTGGCCGGACGAACGGGCCTCGGCCCATCTGCGGTCCCGGGCCGAGGTGGCACAGATCCTGCTGGACAGCGGCGTCCCCACGGTGGCGCTCCGGGCTCCGGTGATCATCGGGTCCGGGTCGGCCTCGTTCGAGATGCTGCGCTACCTCACCGAGCGCCTGCCGGTCATGGTGACCCCGCGCTGGGTGCGCAACCGGATCCAGCCGATCGCCGTCCGCGACGTGCTGCGCTACCTGGTCGCGGCGGCCGGACTGCCGGGCGAGGTGAACCGGGCCTTCGACATCGGCGGGCCGGACGTGCTGACGTACGCCGAGATGATGCAGCGCTACGCCCGCGTGGCCGGCCTGCGCCGGCGGTTGATCGTACCGCTGCGCCCGCTCAGCCCGTGGCTCTCGGCGCACTGGGTCGGGCTGGTCACGCCGGTGCCCAACGCGATCGCCCGGCCGTTGGTGGCGAGCCTCGTGCACGAGGCGGTGATGACCGAGCGCGACATCGACGCGTTCGTCCCCGGGGAGGACCGGCTCGGCTTCGACGAGGCGGTGCGGCTCGCGCTGGGCCGCATCCGCGACGCCGACGTGGAGACCCGGTGGTCGACCGCGTCCGGCCGGGACGCCGACGCGGAACCGCTGCCCAGCGATCCCGACTGGTCGGGCGGCAGCGTCTATGTGGACGAGCGCAGCCGCGTGGTCGACGCGCCGGTCGACGCGCTGTGGCGGGTGATCGAGGGGGTCGGCGGGGAGAACGGCTGGTACTCGTTCCCGCTCGCCTGGTCGGTGCGGGGCTGGCTGGACCGGCTGGTCGGCGGCGTCGGGTTGCGCCGTGGCCGGCGCGACCGGCACCGCCTGCGGGTGGGTGAGGCGCTGGACTGGTGGCGGGTCGAGGAGCTGGTGCCGGGCTCGCTGCTGCGGCTACGGGCGGAGATGCGGGTGCCGGGGCGGGCGTGGCTGGAGATGTCCGCCACGGCCGGCGAGGCTGGGAGCAGCGTCTATCGCCAGCGGGCGGTGTTCCTGCCGCGCGGGCTGGCCGGGCACGCGTACTGGGCGGCGGTGCTGCCGTTTCACGGCATCGTGTTCAACGGGATGGCACGCAACATCGCCCGCGGCGCGGAGCACCGGTCCAACCGCCCGGGGGCGGACTGATCCGTGCTACTTCGCGGCGGCCCGGCTGAGCCGGTCACGGACGGCGAGCCAGTCCTCGGTCCGCGGCGGCTCCTGGACCACGATCGTCGCGACGCCCCGGTCGTCCAGCCGGTGCAGGGCGGCGTAGAGGTCGGCGGCGTACTCCCGGGGGTCGGCCGAGAGGATCTCCGTCCCGGACACCCCGGCGGTCTCGTAGCTGAGCACGCCGACCGGTCCGGCGAGGACCGACGGGTCCACGTCGCGGACGTCCTCGCAGAGCACGACCGCCGCCCGCGGCGCGTAGTGGCGGCGGCTCATCCCGGGCGACGAGCGGGTGGCGCCGTCCGCCGTCTCGGTGTCCGGCAGAGCGATCGCGCCGGCGACGTCGCGCAGGCGGCGCAGCGGGAGCGCGCCCGGCCGCAGCAGCGCCGGAGTGCCGCCGGTGAGGTCGAGCACTGTCGATTCGATGCCCCACGAGCTCGGGCCGCCGTCCAGCACCAGTGGTACGTCGGGCAGGCTGCGCACCACGTGCTCGGCGGTGGTCGGCGAGATGCTCTCCGACCGGTTGGCGGAGGGCGCGGCGAGCGGCAGCCCGGACGCCGCCAGTAGGCGCAGCGCCACGTCGTGCGCCGGGACGCGGACGGCGATCGTGTCGTCCGCCGCGCCGGCCACCCGGTCGAGCGACCGGGCCCGGCGCAACACCATCGTGAGTGGACCCGGCCAGAACGCGGCGGCCAGCCGGTCCGCGGTGTCCGGCCAGGACTCGGCGAGCGCGCGGGCCGCCGGAACATCGGCGACGTGCACGATCAGCGGGTTCCACGCGGGCCGGTTCTTCAGCCGGTAGACCTGGGCGATCGCCGTCGCGGAGAACGCGTTCGCGCCCAAGCCGTACACCGTCTCGGTGGGGAACGCGACGACGGAGTCGGCACGCAGCAGGGCCACCGCCCGGCGCAGCCCCTCGGCGTCGGGGCGGACGATCACGCCGGTCACGGGAGTAGCAGGGTGGCGAACGGGACGACGGTGTCCTCGATCTCGTCGCCGATGCGCTGGAACGTCTGGTCGCCACGCCCCCACGGGTCGTCCAGGTCGTCGGTGGGCAGCGGGCCCTCGTCGCCGCGCAGCCGGTGGGCGGCCGCGACGATGGCGGCGGCGCGGATCCGGACGGCGTCCGGCTTCGCCTCGGCCGCGGGCAGATCGGCCGGATCCACACCGCGGAGCAGGCGGCCGAACTCCCCGCTGACGAACGTGCGGGACCGGGCGTCCGGCCGCAGCGCCAGCACGTAGTCGGACTGGTCGGCGGTCGCGGTGAGGATCAGGTCGACCTCGTCGATGAAGTTCCCGCGCAGCTTGCGGGCGGTGAAGCCGGCCACGGAGCCGCCCCGGGCGCGCACCAGGCGGGCGGCCGGCGGGTTCATCTCCTCGCCCTCGTGCCAACCCCCGGTGCCCGCGCTGATGCTGCGCACCAACTGCTCGCCGGTGCCGCCGGTCCGGTCGTGCACCGCGCGGGCGAGCAGGCGCTCGGCCATCGGGGACCGGCAGATGTTGCCCATGCAGACGTGCAGGACGGTGAACGGCGTCACCTCACGCCTCCGTGCCGCCGACATCCGGCCCGCTCTCGAGGGGCACGATGTCCGGCACCACGTCGCGCAGCTTTTCGAAGGGGATCGCGCCGGCCCGCAGGATCCGCGGGACGTCGCCGGTCACGTCGACGATGGTGCTCGGCGCGGACGACCCGGGACCCCTCGGGGCGTCGTCGGCCGCGGCGCCCGCCTCGAGGTAGACGCGCACCGCGTACTCGAGCTGCTCGCGGGCCTCCTCCGCGGTGACCGGCGCGGGCCGGCCCACCTTGTTCGCCGTGGTGACCGCCATCGGGCCGACCTCCCGCAGCACCTCCAGCGCCACCGGGTGCAGCGGCATGCGCACGGCGATCTGCCCTCCGGTGTCCCCCAGATCCCACTGCAGGCTCGCCGAATGCTCGACGTAGAGGGTCAACGCGCCGGGCCAGAACGCGTCGGCCAGCTCGCGTGCCGCCCGGGGCAGCGAGAAGACCAGGCCGTCCAGGGTGTGCCGCGACCCGATCAGCACGGGCGGCGGCACCTGGCTGGGCGCACTGCGCGCGTGGTGCAGCGCGGTGATCGCGTGCGGGGTGAACGCGTCCGCGCCGACGCCGTACACGGTGTCGGTGGGCATCACCACCAGCTCGCCGCTCTTGACCGCCTCGACGGCGGCGGCGATGCCGCGATCGCGGTCCGCGGTGGTTCGGCAGTCGTAGAGCATCACAGATGCAGTCTGCCATGGGGCGCGGCATGCCGATCAGCTGCGGCGGGCCGTCGCGAACCTCGGCCGGCCGGCCAGATCGGCGTGCGCCGTCACCGCGGTGAACCGGCCGTCCGAGCGGAGCAGGCCGGGCACCACCGCCCCGTGCACGTCGTCGTGCTCGATCCCGAGGTACCCACCGGGCTTGAGCAGGGCGGCGGCCAGCCCGATCACCGGCCGGACGATCGCCAGACCGTCCGCGCCGCCGAAGACGGCCTCGGCCGGGTCGTGGTCGGCCACCTCCGGCGGCACCGGGGTGCCGTCCGGCACGTACGGTGGATTGCAGAGCAGCACGTCGACCGCGCCGGCCAGCCCGCGGAGCAGTCCGGGATCGGTGACGTCGCCAGCCACCACCTCGACGGCCGGCTGTCCGGCGGCGTTGCGGCGCAGGTAGGACAGCGCCATCGGGGAACGCTCGACCGCGATGACCCGGGCCGCCGGCGATTCGTCGGCCACGGCGAGCGCGATCGCCCCGGTGCCGCTGCAGAGGTCGACCACCGTCGCGCCCGGCGTGACCCGCTCGATGCCCCAGCCCGCCAGCAGTTCCGTCTCCGGGCGGGGGATGAAGACGCCGTCACCGACGGACACCTCGACGTGCCGGAACGCGGCCGTGCCGAGCAGATGCTGCAGCGGTACGCGCCGGGCCCGCTCGGCGACCAGGGCGGTGAACCGGCGCAGCTCCTCCGGGCGCAGCTCGTCGACCAGCAGCAGCCGGCCGCGGGGCACACCCAGGACGTGTGCGGCGAGCAGTTCGGCGTCGACCCGCGGCGACTCCACCCCGGCCGCGGTGAGCCGGGCCACGGCGTCGCCCAGCGCCGGGCTGAGGCGCTTGCGCACTACGTGCCGGCAGGGATGTCCGTCGTCCGGGTCCACGGCATAATCATCAATCGTCGCGTGCGGCGCCGACCGGCCGGGTCGGCGTCTGGAGCGCGGCACGCGTGGGAGGCGCCTGGTGAGTTGGTTGGACCAGCTCGCGGAGTGCGTCGAGGACCTGCGCCGCGCCGGGCAGCTGCAGCAGAACGGCCGGTCCGCCGAGGCGTTGCCGATCCTCGACCGGGTGCTGGAGGCCGCCACCGACCCGACCACCCGGGCGTATGCGTTGGTCCAGCGCTTCGGGGCCCTGATCAACCTGGGCCGTGTCGGGGAGCTCGCCCGGGCGATGACCGCGGCCTCGAACGCGGTCCGCGAGACGCCCGACCCGTACCTGCGGGGCCAGATGCACGCGTTCGCCGCGCTCGGCGCCTACCTGCAGCGCAACCTGGACCGCGGCGTCAGCCATCTGGTGCGCGCGTCCCGGGCGCTCGCCGCCGTGCAGGACAGCGACTCGGAGACCGCGTGGGGCTGGCACGACCTGGCCATGGCTTACTCCTACCTGGGCTTCCACGGGCAGGCACTGACCGCCATCGAGCAGGCCCGGCAGGTCGGCGCGGCGGCCGGCCTGGCGCCGGAGATCTTCGCGGCACCGGGCATCCGGCTGCGCAACGCCGTGTCACTCGACCACCAGGGCGACACCGACGGCTGCCTGCGGGTGCTCCGGGACATCGACGCCGAGCTCTCCCGGTACGTCGCGATCGGCGCGGACCAGATGCGGCCGGGCAGCCGCGCCGCGTACGGGTACGCACTGGCCCGGCGCGCCGCGCTGGGCGAACAGACCGAGGCGGACGTGGCGCAGTGGTTGACCGGCGGCGGCGACAGCGTCCGCACCCGGGACCTGCGGCACCTTGGCCACGTCTGCCTGGCGATCGCGGCGGGCAAGCCCGCCCAGGCGCTGAGCATGCTGGACGCGGTGCCGGTCACACCGGAGATCCTCGGCGCCGCCGAGCCGGTCCGGCTGCGCAGCATCTGCCACGCCGTGGCCGGCGACCACGCCGCCGCGCACGCCGCCGACCGGTACGCCTTCCGGCTCGCCGCCCAGAACATGGACCGGCTGCGCGACGGCTACCTGGACGGGGTGGCGGCCCGGCTGGACGCCCACGAGACCCTGCGGGAAGCCGACCGCTACGGCGGCGAGACGCTCACCGATCCGCTCACCGGCCTGCCCAACCGGCGCCAGCTGGAACGCTACGTGACCGCGATGCTGTCCCGCGGCGAGCGGGCCGCGGTCGGCGTCTGCGACCTCGTGGGCTTCACCGCGGTCAACGCCCGGCACGGCCGGCACTGCGGCGACCTGGTCCTGCAGCGGATCGCCGGGGTGCTGCACCGGGTGATGCGGCGCGGCGACTTCGTGGCCCGGTTCGCCGCCGACGAGTTCGTGGTGGTGCTGCCGGGCGCGGGCCCGGCGCAGGCGGCCGAGGTGTCCCGCCGGATCACCGCCGCGACCGACGCCGAGAACTGGCAGATCCTGGTCCCGGGTACGCCGATCGGGCTGGCCGCGGGCTGGTCGGAGGTGGGCGCGAACGGGCGGACGCTCGGTGCCGCGCTGGCCGCCGCGGCGGCGAACCGCATGCCGACGAGATGACCACGATCGAGCTCGGCGAGCTGGGATCGCCGGGGGCCGGCCCGGACGTCGACCGCCGGAGGCGACCGGATCGCCGGCTGATCCGCCGGTGGGGTGTCGCCGGGGCGACCGTGCTCTGCCTGCTCGCGGTCACCGGCTCGGTCCGGCCGCAGCCGCGCGGGATCCGCCCGCTGTGGAGTGTCCCGATGGGCCAGAACATGGGCACCACCCTCACGGCGGACACGGTCTACCTGCATCAGATCGTGGCCGGTGAGCCGCGGTTGAGCGCCTACGACCTGGCCACCGGTGACCTTCGCTGGTCCCGACACGTGGACGACCCGGCCGGCTACCTGCAGACGGCCGTCTCCGGGCTCCTGCTGCTGCCGACCGACCGGCGCACCGTGCCGCCGGCGCCCGGCGACCAGAGCAGCTGGGCGACGGACTTCGCCCAGAGCACCACCGCGCTGGACCCGGCCACCGGGCGGACGCTCTGGACCGTGCCGGGGGACGTGGAGACGCTGGACGTCGACACTGCGCTGATGTCCGACCACGCGGACGACGGCCGGCTCCGCCGGTTACGTCTGCTGCGGCTGAGCGACCAACGCACGATCTGGTCGCGGGACGTGCCGGGCGTCCGAAACCGGACGGTCGCCGTGTCCGGCGGCCGGCCCGACAAGATCATCACGACGACCGACCGCGGCGAGATCACCGTGTTCCGGTACGCCGACGGCGCGCACGTCGCCTCGGCTCGTATCCCGTGGATCCCGCCGGACCCGCAGACCGGCACCTTCACCGACGTGGTCGCCGCGGGCGACGTCCTCGTGGTCAACCGCACCCGTCCCGACGTCGACGATCTGCGGGTCTACCGGCTGGACACCCTGACCTTGGTGTGGACGCTGCGGACAGCCGGCGACTACCCGTTCGGCTGCGGACCGGCGATCTGCCTCCACGACCGGTCCGGTGTGACGTCGTTCGAGCCGCTGACCGGGCGCGTCCGGTGGCGGCTGGCCACCGCGGACCATGCCTGGCCCGTCACGCCCGACCGGCTCATCCTGGAGGCCAGCAACGGCGACGGGTGGAGCGTCTTCGTGGACGCGGCGACCGGCGCCCTGGTCGGCGAGCCGGGCACCGGCCTCTCGGTGTGGAACGGCGCACCCGGAGCGTACGTCCTGGTGCTGTCGCCGACCGCGTCGCCGCCGGGCCGCACCTCCGTCACCCGGTGGGACCTGGCCACCGGCCGCCGGAACCTGCTCGGTGCGATCCCCGCGCTGACCGAGCACAACTGCCAGGCCGTCACCGGGTATCTGACCTGCGTCCGCAACGACTTGCTCGAGGTCACGGCCGTCGGCTGAGCTGCGACTCCCCGGCCAGCCGGGCCTGCCGGTCCGCCTCGGCGAGCGCGTCGAGCACGCCGTCCAGCTCGCCGCCGAGCACCAGGTCCAGGTTGTACGCCGTGTAGCCGATCCGGTGATCGGTGATCCGGTTCTGCGGGAAGTTGTAGGTGCGGATGCGTTCGGAGCGATCCACCGTACGCACCTGGGCCTTGCGCGAGTCCGACGCCGCAGCGTCGGCCTCCTCCTGCGCCGCCGCCAGCAACCGGGACCGCAGGATGCGCATCGCCGACTCCCGGTTCTGCAGCTGGCTCTTCTCGTTCTGGCAGCTCACCACGGTGCCGGTGGGAATGTGCGTGATCCGCACGGCGGAGTCCGTGGTGTTCACCGACTGGCCGCCCGGGCCCGACGAGCGGAACACGTCGATCCGCAGGTCACCGGGCTCGATCTGCACGTCCACCTCCTCGGCCTCGGGCAGCACCAGCACGCCCGCCGCGGAGGTGTGTATCCGGCCCTGCGACTCGGTGACCGGCACCCGCTGCACCCGGTGGACGCCGCCCTCCCATTTCATCCGGGACCAGACGCCGTGGCCGCCCGCGGGCACGCCCTTGGTCTTCACCGCGACCGAGATGTCCTTGACGCCGCCCAGGTCCGACTCCTGCGAATCGATCACCTCGACGACCCAGCCCCGGCGCTCGGCGTACCGGGAGTACATGCGGAGCAGGTCGCCCGCGAAGAGCGCCGACTCCTGGCCGCCCTCGCCCGCCTTGATCTCGACGATGACGTCCTTGGCGTCGTTCGGGTCGCGCGGGATCAGCATCTCGCCGAGCTTCTCCTCCAACGGGGGCAGCAGGGCGGCCACCGCCTCGGCCTCCGCGGCGAAGGCCGGGTCCTCGGCGGCGAGCTCCCGGGCGGCGGCCAGGTCGGCCCGCGCCGCCTCGAGCTCCGCGTGCACGGCGTAGAGGGGCGCCAGCTCGGCGAAACGACGGCCGACCCGGCGTACGAGAGCCTGGTCGGCGTGGATCGAGGGGTCCTCCATCCGCTTCTCCAGTTCCGCGTATTCCTCGAGAAGCGTGGTCAACCGGTCGTTACTCACCGTGGTCTCCTCATGCGAACGGCGCCCGCCCCCTTCGCAGGGGTGCGGGCGCCGTCGAAGCAGTTACTTCTTCTTGGCAGCGTTGACCTTGGCGTACTTGGCCTGGAACTTCGCGACCCGGCCCGCGGTGTCCAGCACGCGCTGCTTGCCCGTGTAGAACGGGTGGCAGGCGCTGCACGTCTCGACGCGGATCTGGCCGCCCTTGGCGGTGCTGCGGGTGGTGAAGGTGCTGCCGCAGGAGCAGATGACCTCGGTGGTCACGTACTGCGGGTGGATGCCGCTCTTCATGTCTTCTCGGTCCCTCTCGATGATCTGGTCGCCGGGTCGCCGTCAGCATCCTGGGTAGAGGACTCGAGCGTGAACCGGAACCTTGCTGGCCGAAGGACCAGTGTGCCATGCCGGCCGCCGGGCGGCGAAATCGACGCGACACTCCAGGTCCGCCGTCGACAACGTACACGGCCCGCGCCGCATTCCCGCGAGGCCTGTTCCGTGGGCCGGCGGCGACGACTAGCGTCCAGGCGGCGGCCGATCGCACTCCGCACGGGACCAAGGTGATCGAGGAATGGCCAGATTGCTGATCACCCGGGGCCTGCCCGCATCGGGGAAGACCACCTTCGCCCGCGGGCTGCAGCCGGGCGTGGTCCGGGTCAACCGGGACGATCTGCGCCGGATGCTGCACGGGAGGCGGCTGTTCACGCAGGTGGCGGAGGGCCACGTCACGCACGCCCAGCGGGCGGCCGTCGAGGCGCTGCTGCGGGCAGGCGCCGACGTCGTCGTCGACGACACCAACCTGCCCGCCACGACAGTGCGCGAATGGGCCGGCCTGGCCGCGCGGCTCCACGCTTCGTTCGAGGTGCACGACTTCACCGACGTGCCGGCCGAGGAGTGCGTCCGGCGCGACGCCGAGCGGCCCGCCGAGGAGCGGGTCGGCGCCGACGCGATCCGCCGGATGCACGACCGGTACCTGGCCGGCCGGAGTCTGCCCCTTCCCGTGCCGTTCGTCCGGCCCGGCGGCCCCGGGCAGGTCGACCGCCCCACCCACCACTCCGAGGGAGACTTCTGAGTGCGGTACCCGCGGACCTTGCACCTGCGATCTGTCCTGGTTGGACGGGGAGCTGGCGGTGACCGAGAACTAGCGGGTGTCAGCTGGTCCCGGCGACCTCGGCGAGGCTGCGCAGGATGCAGAACTCGTTGCCCTCGGGATCGGCCAGCACGACCCAGCCGGTGCCGTCCGGTCTGCGCAGGTCGTCGAGCGGCTTGGCGCCCAGCGCCACCAGTCGCTCGTACTCGGCGTCCCGCGACCCCTCGACCGGGCGCAGGTCGAAGTGGATCCGGTTCTTTCCCTGCTTGGTGTCCGGCACCTCGATGAAAAGCACCTTGTGCGCGCCGTCCCGCGACATGATGAGGCATTCCTCGTGACCCGGCTCGTTCGGGTCGTCGGGGTCCATCACGTAGTCCAGGACACCCTGCCACCAGCGGCTCAGCGGGTACGCGTCGTGGCAGTCCACGGTCGTGTGCGAGATGAATGACGTCATCGCAGAACCTTAATTTCCACGGGGGCATCCGCGCATGCCGTCCCGGGCCAACACGGCTGCCTCGTCGTCGAGGTAGAAGGCGGGCCGCAGGTCGAGTTCGTCGTAGTACCGGTGGAAGACCGGGGTGAGCCCGCCGGACATCGGCGGGACGATCCAGGTCCAGTCCGCCGGGACCGGCCGGCCCGCCTTCTCCTCGTTGCGCAGGTGGGCCATGAAACGCCGGGACTCGGTGTGGTGGTCGCTCATCTTCACCCCGGCCCGCTCGAACGAGAACAGCACCGCCCGGTTGAGTTCGACCAGCGCCCGGTCCCGCCAGAGGGTCGATTCCCGGCTGGTGTCCAGCTTCATCCGTTCGGCGATCACCGGCAGCATGTCGTACCGGTCGGCGTCGGCGAGATTGCGCGCGCCCACCTCGGTGCCCATGTACCAGCCGTTGAACGGGGCCAGGGGGTACTGCACGCCGCCGATGGTGAGGCGCATGTTCGAGATCGCCGGGACAGCGTGCCAGCGCAGGCCCAGCTCGGCGAACCAGCCGAACTCGGGGTGGGCGATCGGCACCTCGCGGATCGCGCGTTCGGGCAGTTCGTAGAGGCGTACGCCCTCGCCTGGGGTCTCGATCGCCAGGGGCAGCACGTCGAAGTGCTCGCCCTTGCCCTGCCACCCGAAACCGCGCATCGCCGCGGTGAACCGCTGCATCCGGGGGTCGCCGACCGGGCGCCCGCCGGCTTCCCCATAGCCGGCGTAGCGGATGAGCTGCTCGTTCCATACCCGGGCGAACGGCTGGCCCGGCTTCGCCGGCGCGAAGACACTGATCACCGGCCGGATGGCGGCGCTGCCGGCGGTCTGCAGGTGGTGCACGAGCAGGGAGAAGATCTCGTCCGCCGTCCGCGCCCGCCGCCGGTCGAGCACCATCAGGCTGCGCCAGTAGAGGCGTCCGATGCACCGGCTCGCGTTGCGCCAGGCCATCTTCGCGCCGTGCGAGAGTTCGTCCGTGGTGTGCACGTAGCTGCCGGTGGCCGCGATTTGTGCCCGCACGATCGCGAGCCGCGGTTCGACCGGCCCGAGCCGGGGATTCTCCAGATAACACCGCCGGAGGAAGTCCTCCGCCTCGGCGGGATCGACCGGTGCGACCGGATCCCACCGCTCGGTCGGATGGTCCCGGTACCCGGGCACGATCATCGGGCGCCTCCCCACGGTGAGCCGACGGTGCAAGGGAGATTCGCACGACCGCTGCCGGGTCGAATCAGACACCGTGTGCGACAAAAGGGACGCGGTCCCTCCGAAAGGAGAGACCGCGTCCGGATATGCCCGATTACTCGCCTGGCGTCGACTTCGCGATCTGCATCAGGAACTCGACGTTCGTCCGGGTCTGCTTCAGCCGGTCGAGCAGCAGGTCGAGCGCGGCACCCGACTCGAGCGAGTGCAGCACCTTGCGCAGCTTGTGGATGATCGCCAGCTCCTCCTTGCCGAGCAGGATCTCCTCCTTGCGCGTGCCGGACGGGTCGATGTCGATCGCCGGGAAGACCCGCTTGTCGGCGATCTTGCGGTCGAGCTTGAGCTCGGCGTTTCCGGTGCCCTTGAACTCCTCGAAGATGACCGTGTCCATCATCGAGCCGGTCTCCACCAGCGCGGTGGCGAGGATGGTGAGCGAACCACCGTTCTCGATGTTGCGCGCCGCGCCGAGGAACCGCTTCGGCGGGTAGAGGGCGGTCGAGTCGATACCACCCGACATGATGCGGCCGGAGGCCGGCGCCGCCAGGTTGTACGACCGGCCGAGCCGGGTCACCGAGTCGAGCAGCACGACCACGTCGTGGCCCAGCTCGACGAGGCGCTTGGCCCGCTCGATCGCCAGCTCGGCGACCGTGGTGTGGTCCTGCGGCGGCCGGTCGAACGTGGCCGCGATGACCTCGCCCTTGACCGAGCGCTGCATGTCGGTGACCTCTTCGGGCCGCTCGTCGACCAGCACGACCATGAGGTGGCACTCGGGGTTGTTGTGCGTGATCGCGTTGGCGATCGCCTGCAGGACCATCGTCTTGCCCGCCTTCGGCGGCGAGACGATCAGCGCCCGCTGGCCCTTGCCGATCGGCATGACGAGGTCGATGACCCGGGTGGTGAGGATGTGCGGCTCGGTCTCCAGCCGCAGCCGCTCCTGCGGGTAGAGGGGGGTGAGCTTGTAGAACTCGGGACGCCGCCGCGCCTCGTCGGGCTCCATCCCGTTGATCGTGTCGAGCCGGACCAGCGGGTTGTACTTGTCCCGGCGGGAGTCACCGTTCTCGCGAGGGGCGGCCCGCACGGCGCCGGTCACCGCGTCGCCGCGGCGCAGCCCGTACTTCTTCACCTGGGACATGGAGACGTAGACGTCGTTCGGCCCGGAGAGGTAGCCGGTGGTGCGCACGAACGCGTAGTTGTCCAGCACATCGAGGATGCCAGCCACCGGAACGAGCACGTCGTCCTCGGTGACGTGCGGCTCGCGGCCGCCGTCGCGCTGACCGCCCTCGTTGCCGTCCCGGTCGCCGCGACCGCGCCGCCGGTCCCGGAACCGGCTGCGCCGGCTCCGCCGGCCGCCCTCGCCCCCGTCGCCGTCCTCGTCGTCGTTGCCCTGGTCGTTGTTGCGCGGACCGCGGTCGTCCCGCTGGTTGCGGTCGTCACGCTGGTTGCGCTGCCGGTCCCGGTTGCGCTCGCCGCGCTCGAACCGCTCGCCGCGCTCGCCCGTCTCGGCCGCGGCGGTCTGTTCGGTCGCCGGGGCCGTCTCGCGGGGTGCGTTGCCGCGCTCCCGGTTGCGGCGGCTGCCGCCCTCGGCCGCCGGAGCGGCTTCCGGCTGCACGACAGCGGTCTGCGGCGCCTCGACCGGCGCGGGAGCGGGCGCCTCGACCGGAGCCGAGGCGAGGACCGGAGCCGGTGCCGTCGGTGCCTCGACCGGAGCCGGGGCTACGCCCCGAGCGGCCGAGGCTCCGCTGGAGCGGGGCCGCGGGGCAGCCTCGGCGGGCACGCCGCCGCTCTGCCGATCGGTGTTCTGCCGCTCCGAGATGGCGGTGATCAGTTCGCCCTTGCGCATCCGGGCGGTACCGGAGATGCCCAGGGAGGCGGCGAGGCTCTGCAGTTCGGGCAGCAGCATCGCGGACAGCCCGGTGCCACCTCGACGGCGCTTCGTGGCGGTCGCGGTGGTGCCGGCGCCGGCGTCAGCGACGTCAGAAACACCCGACGTCACGTCGGTGGTGTCGCTCAATGGATTCCTTCCGTCGAAAAAAGTCCGAAACCCCCCGGTCTGCAGCCTGGTGGCCGGGTGCTCTCGGAAACCCGCTTCGCACAAGCGGCGCGGGAGTGGTGCGGCACGGCAGCTCGACGGCGTCCCCGCCCGTCAGACCTTGACAGGCAGGTATCGGCGAGTGCAGCGATCTGGGAACTGCTGCTCGGCGTGGGCCTTCGTGAGAGTTGAGACGGCCGGACCGGCCTTGAAGTCTCGGGGGTGCGCGCCGAACCGCAGAGATCGCTTGCTTCGCGGCTGTGCCTGGTCTTGAGCGTAGTCAACTCGTGCGACCTGCGGCAACAGACCCGCTAGGCGAGTTCCACCATACTCCCTCTGACAAGAGCACCGGCGCCATCCACGCCCAACGTCTCGCTCCGCCATTCGATTCCCGGCCGGAAGTCGCCCGGGACCTCGGTCAACGCGAGGACCGCCGGCCCGGCCCCGCTCACCACGGCCGCCACGCCGACCGACCGCAACGCCGCCACCAGCGACGCCGTTCCCGGCATGGCCTCGGCCCGATAGCCCTGGTGCAACCGGTCCTCGGTGGCCGGGAGCAGCAGGGCGGGGTCGCTGGTGAGGGCATGGGTGAGCAGCGCCGCCCGGCCGGCGTTGAACGCGGCGTCGGCGTGCGGCACGGCGGACGGCAGCGCGGCGCGGGCCGTCGCGGTGTAGCCCCGTTCCTTCGGAACGAAGACCGTGGGGCGTACCCGGTCGGCGGCGGTCAGCCGTACGGCCCGCGCTCCGGAGCCCTCGGTCCAGGCGATGGTGAACCCGCCGAGCAGGCACGGTGCCACGTTGTCGGGGTGGCCCTCGAGCCGGGCGGCGAGACGTAGCGCATCCTCGTCGTCGAGCAGCCGCAGCCCTCCGGCGACCAGTCCCCGGGCGAGCTGGACGCCGCCGACGATGGCCGCGGACGACGAACCCAGCCCGCGTGCCTGCGGGATGCGGTTGACGCACTCGACGGCCAACCCCCGGGGGCGCTCCCCCAGCGCGTCGAAGGTGGCCAGCATAGCGCGCACGACCAGGTGCGACTCGTCGTCGGGGAGTTCGCCGGCGCCCTCGCCGCGCACGGTGACCACGCATCCCCCGCCCGTCACCCGTGCGGTGAGGTCGTCGTACAGCGTCAGTGCCAGCCCCGCCGCGTCGAAGCCGGGACCGAGGTTGGCGCTGGTCGCCGGCGTGCTCACGGACACCGGCGCGGTGACGAAGGTCAGGCCCATCGCCACATGCTAGGGCTTGATCATCTGCCCGGCGCACCGTACCTCGCCCGCTCAGTCCAGCCCGGCGGGGCCCGGCGCGGGCGCCCGCTCGCCGGTCAGCGACAGCCGGCGGGTGGCGATCCGCCAGCCGATCGCGTAGATCAGCGTGATCAGTCCGCAGCCGGCCAGCACGGCCCGCTCGTCGACGCGGTCGACCACGGCCGAGGCGGTCAGCTGGCTGATCGCGATGGCGAGTGTGGCCAGCATCATGTCCGTGGCGAAGACGCGGCCGCGCAGCCGGTCCGGCACCTCGCCCTGTAGGGCGTAGTTCGAGAGCGTCCAGTTGGCGCCGCCGGCGAAGTGCGCGACGAAGACGAGCGCGAGCACCAAGGGGAACCAGGGTGCGACCGCGACACCCAGGTAGCCGACGCCGTACAGCGCCATGGAGAGCGCCAGGCCGGGCAGCAGCCAGGACCTGTGCCCCAACACCGGGCGCAGCACGAACGGCCCGACCAGCGCCCCGGCGCCGCGGACCGCGAAGAGCAGTCCGGCGCCCAGCACGCCCGCCCCGTGCAGCGCGGCGATCAGCGGGAAGACGGTCAGCACGCCGTTGCCGAGGCCGGCCGCAGTCTTCACGGTGACCAGCGCCCGGATGCGCGGCTGAGCGCCGAGATAGCGCACGGCCTCGCCGAGCGCATGCCAGGTCTGCGGCGGCGGACCGCTCTCCCGTGGCGCCTGCAGCGGGCGGCGGATCAGCGCCGTGAGCACCGCGCCGGTCAGCAGGCAGGCGGCGGTGATCCCGAAGCACGCGTACGGACCGAAGATCGAGCCGACGACGCCGCCGAGCGAGGCGCCGACGATCGTCATCGTGCCCCACGCCGATCCCGCCACCGCGTTCGCGGCCGGCAGGTCGGCCGGATCGACGACGTTCGGCAGGGCGGCCGACGCCGCGGGCGTGTAGAACGCCTTGGCCACTGCCGTCGCGCCGATCGCCACCAGGGCCAGCGGTGCCGTGCCGGCCGAACGTACGGCGAAGAGCAGCAGTACGGCCAGGAAGGCGGCCAGGTTCGCACTCACCAGAATCTTCCGGCGGTCGAACCGGTCGGCGATCGTACCGGTGAACGGCAGCAGCAGCGCGTGGATGCCGGTGTCGGCGGCGAGTACCAGACCGCCCCAGGCGCCGCCGCCGGTGAGCTCGGGAAGGAGCACCAGCAGCGGGACCATGACGAACCAGTCGGAACCGAAGACCACGAGCTCGGCGCCGAAGAGGCGGCGGAAGTCGCGGTTGCGGGTAACGACCGAGAACGCAGCTGCCACGTACGCAGAGTGGCACAGCCCGGGACGGCCCGCCCGCCGGCGTCAGGCCTCCGATTCGTCCGGGCGCCGCGGCACCTAGAGCACCTGGAACTGATCGGTGTAGCCGCGCAGCGCGCCGCTGGGCCGCAGCCGCCGATGACCACAATGGCCGGCTGGCGACGGCAGCCGGACAGGAGTCAGGCGAGGTCCAGAGCGCGGGCGGCGACCAGCACGTCGTTCTGGATGGTGGTCGGCGCGGGCGCGGTGGAGATCGCCCACTCCGGGTCCTTGAGACCGTGCCCGGTGACCGTGCACACCACGGTCGCGCCGGCCGGCACCCGGCCGGCCTGCGCCTGCTGCAGCAGTCCGGCCACGCTGGCCGCGCTGGCCAGCTCCACGAACACGCCGACCTCGCGGGCCAGCAACCGGTACGCCGCCAGGATCTCCCGGTCGGTGACCGCCTCGATCAGGCCGCCCGACGAGTCCCGGGCGTCCAGCGCCTTGGACCAACTCGCCGGGTTGCCGATCCGGATCGCGGTGGCGATGGTCGACGGCTCGTCGACCACCCTGCCCGTGACGATCGGGGCGGCGCCGGAGGCCTGGAACCCGTACATCTTCGGCAGGCGGCTGATGTTGCCGGCCTCCTCGTCCTCCAGGTAGCCCATCCAGTAGGCCGAGATGTTGCCGGCGTTGCCGACCGGGAGGCAGTGGATGTCCGGCGCGTCGCCGAGCGCCTCGACGATCTCGAAGGACGCGGTCTTCTGCCCGTGCAGGCGGAAGATGTTCACGGAGTTGACCAGGGAGACGGGGAAGTCCTGGGACAGCTTCGAGGCCAGCGCGAGGCAGTCGTCGAAGTTGCCGTCGACCTGCAGCAGCTTGGCGCCGTGCACGAGCGCCTGGGCCAGCTTACCCAGCGCGATCTTGCCCTGCGGCACGAGCACCGCGCAGGTCAGCCCGGCGCGGGCCGCGTACGCCGCGGCCGACGCGCTGGTGTTGCCGGTGGAGGCGCAGATGATCGCCTTGGCACCCTCCTCGACCGCCTTGGACACGGCCATGGTCATGCCGCGGTCCTTGAACGAGCCGGTCGGGTTCGCCCCTTCGACCTTGAGGTAGACCTGCGCGCCGACGCGCTGGGACAGCACCGGCGCCGGCACGAGCGGCGTGTTGCCCTCGTGCAGGGTGACCACCGGGGTGGCGTCGGTGACCGGCAGGCGGTCCCGGTACGCCTCGATGAGTCCCCGATACATGGTCGTACTCCTTTACTCGGGACGGTGGCAGACGGCCTCGACGTTGTTGCCGTCCGGATCACGCACGAACGCGCCGTAGTAGTGCTCGTGGTACTCCGGATGGATCCGCGGCTCGTGGAGCACCTCCGCGCCGGCGCCGACCGCGGCCTGGAAGAACGCGTCCACCTGGGCCCGGTCCGCCGCCGCGAAGGCGATGTGCGACTCGCGGAAGCCCTCGCCCTCGTTGAACTCGCCGATCCAGAAGTCGGAGTGGTCGGTGCCGTACCCGATGGCCACCTTGAAGTCCATCAGCCGGCGGACGCCCAGCGGGGCCAGCACGGCGTCGTAGAAGGCCGCGCTCGCGGCCAGGTCGGCACACTGGAAACCCACGTGGTCGAGCATGTTCAGGCTCCTCCCTCGACGCGCAGCACGCTGGCGATGGACCGGACGATGTCCAGTCGCGACAGTGCGTCGACCGTGGCGGCCAGGCTCGCGTCCGGGGCACCGTGAGTCACGATGACCAGCTTCGCATCGTCCTCGCGGCCGGACTGGCGAACCGTCGCGATGGACACCTCGTGGTGGGCGAAGACCCCGGCGACGGCGGCCAGCACGCCCGGCCGGTCGTCCACGTCGAGGTTGATGTGGTAGCGGGTGACGGCCTCACCGATGGGCCGGATCGGCAGATGTGCGTAGTTGCTCTCACTCGGCGCGCGGGTGCCGGTCAGCCGGTTCCGGGCCGCGGCCACGATGTCGCCCAGCACCGCGCTCGCGGTCGGTGTGCCGCCCGCACCGCGGCCGTAGAACATCAGCGGACCGGCCGCCTCGGCCTCGACGAAGACCGCGTTGAACGCGTCGCCCACGCCGGCCAGCGGGTGGCCGCGCGGGATCATCGCGGGATGCACGCGAACGCTGACCGACTCCTCGCCGCGCGAGTCCGGGCCGCGCTCGGCGATGCACAGCAGCTTGATCGTGCAGCCCATCTCCTTGGCGCTGGCCATGTCGCCGGCGGTCACCCCGGTCATGCCCTCGCGGAACACGTCCGCGGCCGTCACCCGGGTGTGGAACGCCAGCGAGGCGAGGATGGCCGCCTTCGCGGCGGCGTCGAAGCCCTCCACGTCCGCGGTCGGGTCGGCCTCGGCGTACCCGAGCTCGGTCGCCTCCTCGAGCGCCTCGCTGAAGCCCGCCCCGCTGGCGTCCATCGACGACAGGATGAAGTTCGTGGTGCCGTTGACGATCCCGGTGACCCGGTTGACCCGGTCGCCGTGCAGCGACTCGCGCAGCGGGCGCAGCAGCGGGATGGCCCCCGCCACCGAGGCCTCGTAGTACAGGTCGGCGCCGCCCTCGGCGGCCGCGTCGTGCAATGTCGCGCCGTCCTCGGCGAGCAGCGCCTTGTTCGCCGTGATCACGCTCTTGCCCGCCCGCAGCGCCTCGACCAGCCAGGTGCGGGCCGGTTCGATGCCGCCGACCACTTCGATCACGACGTCCACGTCGTCGCGCTTGATCAGGCCGAGCGCGTCCGTGGTGAACAGGCTCGGCGACACCGGCAGGTTGGCGCGCTCGCGGCCGGGCCGGCGCACCGCGATGCCGGCCAGCTCGAGCGGGGCGCCGATCCGGGCCGTCAGGTCCGCCGCGTGCTCGTGCAGCAGGCGGACCACTTCGGAGCCGACCGTGCCGCAGCCGAGCAGGGCCAGGCGAACCGGTTTGTGCAAGCTCATCCAACATCCAATACGAGCAGGTCGTCCTCGGTCTCCCGGCGCACGATCACGCGGGCGGCGCCGTCGCGCACCGCCACCACGGGCGGCCGAGGCACGTGGTTGTAGTTGCTGGCCATGCTGCGGCAGTACGCGCCGGTCCCGGGCACGGCGAGAAGATCTCCGGGCTGCACGTCGGCGGGCAGGAATTCATCCTTCACGAGGATGTCCCCGCTCTCACAATGCTTTCCCACGACGCGGGCCAGCATCGGTTCGGCCGAACTGCACCGGCCGGCCACGGTCGCCGAGTACGAGGCGTCGTAGAGCGCCGTCCGGATGTTGTCGCTCATCCCCCCGTCCACGCTCACGTAGGTCCGGATCCCGTCCACGTCCTTGACGGTGCCCACCTCGTACAGGGTGAAGATCGCCGGGCCGACGATCGCCCGGCCCGGCTCGACGGAGAGCCGCGGCTTGCGCAGCGAGGCCAGGTCGCACTCCGACTCGACGATCTTGTTGATCCGCTTGGCCAGGTCGCCAGGGGTCGAGGGGTCGTCCTGCGTGGTGTACGCGATGCCGAAGCCGCCGCCGAGGTCGAGTTCCTCGAGTTCGACGCCGCGCGCGTCCCGGATCTGCGCCTGCAGCTCCAGCACCCGCCGCGCGGCCACCTCGAACCCGCTGGTGTCGAAGATCTGCGAGCCGATGTGCGAGTGCAGCCCGCGCAGGTCGAGGACCCCCTCGTCGAGGATCGTGACCGCCGCCTCGAAGGCCGCGCCGCCGGCCAGCGAGAAGCCGAACTTCTGGTCCTCGTGCGCGGTCGCGATGAACTCGTGGGTGTGCGCCTCGACGCCGACCGTGACGCGGATGAGAACGCCCGGCCTCCGGCCCGATCGCCGCGACAGATCGGTAAGGCGGGCTATCTCGTCGAAGGAGTCGACGACGATGCGGCCGACGCCCGCCTCCAGCGCCCGGGACAGCTCGGCGGCCGACTTGTTGTTGCCGTGAAAGCCGATCCGCTCCGGCGGGAAACCGGCCGCCAGCGCGACGGCCAGCTCACCGCCGGTGCACACGTCGAGGAAGAGGCCCTCCTCCTCCACGATGCGGACCACCGCCTTGCAGAGGAACGCCTTGCCGGCGTAGTAGACGTCCGCGCCGGCGAAGGCGGCGGCGAACTCCCGGCAGCGCGAGCGCAGGTCCGCCTCGTCGAGCAGGTAGGCGGGCGTGCCGTACTCGGCCGCCAGGTCGGCGACGCCCAAGCCGCCGACCTCCAGGAAGCCCGCCTCCGCCCGGCTCACGGTGCGCGGCCACAGCTGCGGCACCAGGGCGTTCACGTCCTCGGGCGTACGCAACCAGGCGGGCCCCCGGTATCCGAGGTCGCCGTGCAGCGCCCCGGCCTCATGAGCTCGCATGGCCTACATCCTCTCCGGCGCGGAGACCCCGAGGAGGCCCAAACCGTTCGCGATCACCGTACGGGTGGCGTCGTTGAGCCAGAGCCGCGCGCGATTGCCGTCACCGATCGGCTCGTCGCCGTTGGGCAGGATCCGGCAGGCCGGTTCGTCGTAGAACCGGTGGTACGCCCCGGCGATCTTCTCGAGCAGGCGGGCGACGTGGTGCGGCTCGCGCAGCTCGGCCGCCCGGGCCACCGTCTCCGGGTACTCTCCCAGGGCCTTGAGCAGGTCGTTCTCCTTCTCCTGACCGAGCAGCTCGGCGCGGAACCGGTCCGGTTCGCCGCGGGTCAGGCCGACCGCCTCGGCGTGCCGCGCCACGCTCGCCGTCCGGGCCGCGACGTACTGCACGTAGTAGACCGGGTTCTCCCGGCTGGCCCGGGTCCACAGGTCGATGTCGATGTCGATCGGCGAGTCGGACGAGTAGCGGGCCAGCGCGTACCGGGTGGCGTCGACGCCGAGCGCGTCCACGAAGTCCTCGAGCGTCACCACGGTGCCGGCCCGCTTGCTCATCCGCACCGGCTCCCCCTCACGCACCAGGTTCACCAGCTGACCGATCAGGATCTCGAGATTCCTCTCCGGGTCGTCGCCGAAGCAGGCGGCCATCGCCTTCATCCGGCCGATGTAGCCGTGGTGGTCGGCGCCCAGCATGATCACGACGCGGTCGAAACCGCGCTTGCGCTTGTCCAGGTAGTAGGCGCAGTCCGCGGCGAAGTACGTCCAGTCGCCGTCCGACTTGCGCAGCACCCGGTCCTTGTCGTCGCCGAAGTCGGTGGTCCGCAGCCAGGTGGCGCCGTCCGCCTCGACGACGTGACCCTGCTCGCGCAGCCGGTCCAACGCCTCCTGCAACTCGCCGCGGTCGTGCAGATCCTTCTCGTTGAAGTACGTGTCGAAGTGCACGCCGAACTCGGCCAGCGAGGCCTTGATCTCGGCGAACATCAGCTCGACGCCGATCCGGCGGAAGGTCTCGAGCGCCACCGGCTCGCCCAGCTTCAGCACGTCGGGCGCCTCGGCCAGGACCGCGGTCGCGATCTCGGCGATGTACGCCCCGCCGTAACCGTCCTCCGGGGCCGGCTCGCCCTTCGCGCTCGCGTACAACGATCGGGCGAAGCGGTCGATCTGCGACCCCGCGTCGTTGAAGTAGTACTCCGTGCCCACCTCGGCACCCGCCGCGCGGAGCAGGCGGGACAGGGCGTCGCCCACCGCGGCCCAGCGCACGCCGCCGACGTGCACGGGACCGGTCGGGTTCGACGAGACGAACTCCAGGTTGATCCGCTCACCGGCCAGCGTGTCGCCGTGCCCGTACGCCGTACCGGCCAGGACGATGTCGCGGGCCAGCGCCCCCGCCGCCGCGGCGTCCAGCCGGATGTTCAGGAAGCCCGGCCCGGCGATCTCCACCGACTTGACGCCGGATTGCCGGCCCAGCTCCGCGGCGAGCGCGGCGGCCAGCTCGCGCGGCGCCACCCCGGCCTTCTTGCCGAGCTGCAGGGCCAGCGTCGAGGCGTAGTCGCCGTGCTCGGGATTGCGGGGCCGCTCCACAGTCGTGGTCTCCGGCAGCGCGGAAACGTCGAGGCCGCGAGTCTCGAAGACGGCACGAGCAGCTGACAGAACGGTGGCAGCAAGGTTGGCGGGAGTCACCCGGCCATGCTATCGGGGGTAGACTTCGACGCTCGGCGGCCACCCGAGCCCCGCCTTTCCGCTCTTGAAATCGACTTTCGCAGAATCGACGAGGCACGATGAGTATGAGCACGCCGGGTCCCGAGCGGGTCCCGTCCACCGTCAAGGTCGGCAAGACGACCGGCCAGGGCAAGCCGCCCGCGCGCTCGAACCGCCCGGCCGGTAACCGTCCGGCCGGCAAGTCCGGGGCCGCCAAGGGCGCGGGCAAAGGACGCAAGCCGGTCGCCCCGGTCAAGGTCTCCGGCGGCCGCAGCTGGGGCCCGATGATCCTGTTCGGTGCGGTCGGGCTGTTCGTCCTGGCCGTCATCGGAGGGGCGGCGTTCTTCATCATCAAGGACAACAAGGAGAAGAACACCCCGTGGGACAAGCGGGCCGCGGCGATCAGCGGGGTGGTCGACTACCGCGGTAAGTACGCCGAGCTCAACCAGGTCGCCAACCACAAGAGCGGGGTCCTGACCTACCCGGTGACCCCGCCGGTCGGCGGCGCGCACAACCCGGTCTGGCAGAACTGCATGGGTGACGTCTACACCGAGCCGATCCCCAAGGAGAACGCCGTGCACAGTCTCGAGCACGGCGCCGTCTGGGTCACCTACAAGCCCGGCCTCGACGCCGCTCAGGTGGACAAGCTGAAGACCAAGGTCGAGGGCAAGGAGTACCTGTTGATGAGCCCGTTCACCGGGCTGGACGCCAACATCTCGCTGCAGGCGTGGGGCTTCCAGCTGAAGGTGGACGACGCCGACGACTCGCGGATCGACGAGTTCATCAAGGCGACCCGCATCGAGGCGTCCAAGGAACCGGGCGCGGCCTGCTCCGGCGGCAGCAGCGCGACCGGCGACGTGCCGGCCACCAGCGCGTCCTGACCCGTTGAGAGAGTCATGACCATATCCACCGAATCCGGTGCGGCGGAGTCCGCCGCACCGGACGGCCCAGCTCCGACGCCCGGCCGGGCCCGCCCCGGCCCGCTCTGGCCGGCTGTCGCGCTCGTCCTCGGCCTGCTGATCGGTCTAGCGGGCGGCTACCTCGCGCTACGCCCGCGCACGCCCGGAGACGACTCCCCCGAGGCGGGCTTCCTGCGCGACATGTCGACCCACCACGCCCAGGCAGTCGCGATGGCCATGATCGCGCACGCCGACTCGGCGGACTCGTCGATCGTCACCCTGACCGGTGACATCGCCCTCACCCAGCAGGCCCAGATCGGCTACATGCAAGCTTGGCTTCGCGACTGGAAGCTCAGCCCCACCGGTTCCCAGCCCGCGATGGCCTGGATGCCCGACTCGGCGGGCGCGGTGGTGAACGGCCTGATGCCCGGCATGGCCACGCCCGAACAGCTGACCAGGCTGCGGGCCGCCACCGGCAAGGATCTAGACGTACAGTTCCTCACCCTGATGCGCGCACACCACCTGGGCGGCATCCACATGGCGCAGGAGGTCCTCCAGCTCTCCGACGACCCGGACGTCACCTGGCTGGCGCAGACGATGGTGCGAAGCCAGCAGGGCGAGCTCAACGTGATCGACGACTACCTGAAGGAGCTGGGTGCCGGCTGATCCCGATTTCGGGGCGCCGAAAGGGCCTGCTAAGCTTCTCGGCACTGAGCCCCCGTAGCTCAGGGGATAGAGCGTCGCCCTCCGGAGGCGAAAGCGCAGGTTCGAATCCTGCCGGGGGCACGTCGTGCATGGGAACGACTTGTGGGGCCAGACGCCGGCGCGTCCGCCCCACTGTTTGTCTCAGCCGCGTGTCTAGTCCCACACACCCCGGTTCCGTCGGCTAGGCCGGTGACCGTGCGGGTGAGGGCGTCGATCATGTCGGCGTGGATGGCGACCTTGAGGGTGATCTGGTGGCGGTGCCGGTCGTACCGGATCTCCAGCTGGAAGGCGTCGAAGAGCTGGCGCTGGTGCACCTCGGGCAGGTCGAGAACGTTCAGCTCGACATGCGGTAGCCGGTCGAGGATGTCGTGGCGTTCCCGCTGGGTTTGGCTGGCGGTCTTGGTCAGTGCCTCCAGCTCGGCGGCGACAGCCTGCCTGCGCCTGGTGTTGTCCGCGAACTGGTGCTGCAGCTGTGACCGCCATTGTGCGTCGATGGCGGGGTCTCCGGTGCTGGTCATCTGCTGCAGGGACAGGATGAGGTTCTTGTTCGCGGTGTCGAGCTCATCGAGCTGTTTGGCATATCGGGCAGCGATCGCCTGCACGTCGGTTCGCACCGGCTCGTCGACGGGTCCCTGCAGGTAGGTGAGCCGATGGGGACCGAAGATCCGCTCGTTGAAGAACTGGGTGACGAACGGGTCGATGTGGTCTTCACGGACGGTCAGGGCCGGTGGGTGGATGGCGTACCACTCTTCGGTCTGGTGGTGTTCACGTTTCGTGACGCAGGCGTAGTAGATGTCGTCATGGGTTTTGCGCCGCCGTGTCTTGCCGAACATGCGCCGCGAGCACAGGTCACAGATCAGGTAGGCGCGGTACCGGTAGGTGCGCTTCGTTCGCGGATGTGCGTTGGCGGTCGCCTGGGAGCGGGAGCCTTTGCGGTATCGACCGACGGGGCTGGCGGCGTCGAAGTACGCCCGGGTGGTCAGCGGCTCGTGGGTCGGCTGTGGCGAGAACACCCACTCGGTGGGTGGGTTGACACGGCCGGTGACTCCGCGGTCCGGCCGGGACCGGCGGCGCCGGTTCCAGACCATGTATCCGGTGTACTTGGGGTTGTTGAGGACTTCCCGCACGGCCGTCGGGGTCCACGCGCCGATCGCGGTGTTGTAGGAGTCGCGCCGCACGGGCTCCGGCGGTGGGTAGCGGTCGAGGTCGGTGTTCAGCCGATCGGCGATGTGCTGGTAGGACAGGCGCTCCAAGGCCCGCCAGGCGAAGATCTGCGTGACGACCGGCCCTCGGGCTGGGTCGATCACGAGCCGGTGTTTGCTGAGGCCGTCGTCTCGCTTGGCCTTGACCGGGTGCGGTTGCCGCTCACCGAGGTAGCCGTACGGCGGTTTACCGATGTTCCACCCTTGGGCGGTGTGCTGCTTGAAGCCCTTCCATGACAGTTCGAGCATTTGCAGGACGTACCATTCCGAGATCGCCTGCTTGACGCGACGGGTCAGAACCGTCGTGGCGTTTTTCGGTCCGCCGCCGCGATGACGGACCAGCTTGTCGTCGATGCCTTCATCGGCGGCGAGCAGGGCGACTCCGGCCTGCTCCAGTTCGTGTTCGATCTTCGTTCCGTAGTAGGTGACGCGGGCGATCCGCTCGACCGATTCGCATGCTACGGCGACGAAACGACGATTCGGGCGTTGAGCCTCGGCGAGCATGTCCGCGATCCCTCCGTCGCGGGGAACCGGGATGTCGAAGGCTTCATGCGCCTCGCCCTGCCCGCGCAGGTGAAGGGAGGTGCGACCGGACTCGACATCGTAGAAGTGCGCCACGATGACGAACCCTGGAGGCAGGCCGGCCCGCACGCTCTCCACCTGCCGAGGGATCGACAGTGTCGGGTCCTGTCGGTCCTCGGTGGACGTGCGGCCAAGGAAACACACTGGTACGAGGCTCGGCACGTCCTCGGCGGGGCCATGCCTGTCGGCGAGTTGCATGAGCCAGTCGAGCACGTCGAGGTCCTGATCACCTTGATTATCGATCATCATGTTCCTCCTCAACTGCATCGCCGTGGAGTTCCTGCTCGGCAGCCCAGAGCAATGCTTGACGGACTACTCGAGCTTGGATCGCCTGGAGCATTTCTCCTTCACGACCCGGAACTCGAACAATCTCCAGACGGAAACCAATCTCGGCGAAATGGTCCTCGATAGTGGCGCCATCGTCCGGCCCCGGGAATGCTAGGGCGGGCGATTCATTCTCATCATACCGTTTTGCCGATCCATTCGGGATGGCATCAGCCATTTATCTACCCCAATGATCACGGTGCACACCGGCGCACCAGGACACGAGTCGGTCATGGGGGTCCTCCTTTGCAATGCGATGGGATGAACATTTTGATTGAGTGCAGGCCTTCGTGACCGGACGGTTCGGTCGCCGGGCGGTGAGGAGTAGTGCCCCGCATCCGGGCCGGGTCGTACCCCGTCCCGGGCACGCTCGTCCGAGCCGATCAGCTTCTGCGCCGGTCGTCCGGGCGATCAGGGGTCTTACGGCGTTCCTGGACCGTCAGGGCTTCCCGAGCCATCGCCGGAGGGTGCTGC
>Ga0081539_10000530_pt1 | contig 79454 bp, 70 predicted proteins | sample TabmetS4T2R2_FD_71023 | JGI IMG/M metagenome (GOLD analysis project Ga0081539, IMG submission 71023) | Tabebuia heterophylla rhizosphere microbial communities from the University of Puerto Rico - S4T2R2 | ecosystem: Host-associated > Plants > Roots > Rhizosphere ...
TGGGTGTATTCGCTGCAGGCGATAACGATTGAAAAACAAGAGGAAACGGCAATGCGGCTGAAGTTGCTTTCGCCTGGCGAAATGAGCCCGGAGCAAAAAGAAACCTACGACGAGTCGATTGCCGGCAAGCGCGGCGCCCCGCCGGCACCGATGATGGCCTGGCTCAACAGCCCGGAAATGGCCAGGCATGCCACGCGGCTGGGTGAGGTGATGCGCTTCAACACGATCTTTCCGGCGAAATTGTCGGAGATCGCGATCCTCGTCACCGCCCGGCATTTCACCGCGCATTACGAATGGTTCGCCCACAAGCGCCTCGCGCTGAAGGGCGGCATGGACGCAAAAATCATCGAGGACATCCGCGACCGCCGCACGCCCACCTTCGACGATCCCAAGGGCAGGATGATCTACGATCTCGCCAGGTCGCTGCATGAAGGCCATGGTGTGGCGCAGGGCCTCTATGACGAGGCGGTGAAGGTGCTGACCGAACGCGGCGTGGTCGAGGTGATCGGCTTGTGCGGCTATTACACGCTGGTGTCGATGACGCTGAACACGTTTGAGTTCGGCCTGCCGGAGGGAGAGGTTTCGGAGCTGGCGTGAAGCTAGACCCTCATGGTGAGGAGGGCGAAGCGCGTCTCGAACCATGACGCCACAGACGGGCCTTCATCCTTCGAGACGCGGCCTGTGGCCGCTCCTCAGGATGAGGAGCGCGCGCGGCGTCCCCGTATCATAATCAACGCCGCCGCGGTCAACTCCACGCCGATGCAGGCATAGAACGGCAGCGCGTAGCTGCCGGAGACGTCGCGCAGCAGTCCGATCACGCCCGGACCGAACGCGTAGGTGATCTGGTTGATCGCCGTGATCAGACTGACCAGCACGCCGAAGGCGCGCGGGTCGAACTCGCGCTGCACGATCAGCGCCGGCAGCGTGATCAGATTGCCGACCGAGAAGCCGAACAGCGCGCAGGCCGCGATCAGCGCGATGTCATTGCGCAGATTGATGACAATCACGAGCGCGATCGCCTGGCTGATGAAGGACAGCGACGAGGCCAGCCGCTGGTTCATGCGGTCGATCACGAGAGAAAACAGCACGCGGCCGACCACCGCCATCGCGGTCAAGAGCGCCATCGCGACGGTCGCCCGCTCGCGCCCGATCACCCCGTCGAGAAACGCAATGAGATGGACGATGAATCCGACCTGCGCGAACAGCACCAATGCAAAGGCGATCGAGACCGACAGGAAGGCGATATCGCGGAATGCCTGCGCACGGATCTGCGTCGGCGATGGCGCATCTGCCTCCGCCGCGGCCGCAGTGTGCGGCAGCACCGGCGGTGTGCCGACAAAGATCAGGATCACCGGCACCATCAGCATCACCATGACGATGGCGGCGGCGATCATCGCGCCGGGGAAGCCGAAATAGTCGATGCCGGCCACCAGCAGCGGCACGCCGACGATGCCGCCGAAGCTCGCACCGTTCAGCGCCAGGCTGATCGCCATGCCGCGCTTCCTGTCGAACCACAGGCCCAGCGTGTTGGTGATGATGCCGAGACTGGTGCCGGCCCAGCCGAAGGCAAGCACGGCATTGGCGAGATAGAGCTGCCAGGGCTCGCGCACCTGCCCGATGGCGAGGCCGGCCGCGGCCATCGCAAAGGTGCCGGCGATCAGGCAATTGCGCGGGCCATATGCCTTGATCGCTTCGGCGACAAAAGCGACCAGCAACGCGCCGAACAAATAGAAGAAGGTGGTGCCGGAGGAGATCAGCGAGGCCGGCCAGCCGCGCAGGCGGTGCAGCTCGGCGACATAGACGCTCTGGCCATAGAAGCCGAGGCCCCAGCCAAAGGTCGCAAGCAGGAAGCAGACGACGACAATGCGCCAGCCGTCATAGCGGATCGAGGTTTCCGGAATGGTTTTGTAGGTAGACGCGTCCATCTTCTTTTCTCTGCAAGCCAGCGTGCCTGATCCGGAACGGGCATCCACCCCGCTTCCCGTGTCCGCAACATGTATCGAGCGGTCGGTCCGGAAACAGGTGGGCCCGCTGGCGATCAATTCGATGCAGATCGAACTGTCAGCAGTTGGCATCAGCCACGCGGCTAGATGCTCGGCTCGGGGAACTCATCCACTTCGCGCAGTTGCGCGCGGCGTCGGGCAAAGGATGCAAAGCAGAGCACGGCAAGCCCGAGCAGCACCGGCGGAAATACCACCAAGTTGACGGCATTCCAGCCGTAATGCGCGAGCAACTGGCCGGAGGAGAACGAGCCGATCGCCATCATCCCGAACACCAGGAAATCGTTTAAGGCCTGCACCTTGTTTCGCTCGGCCGGTCGGTGCGTTTCCAGCACCAGCGCAGACGCACCGACGAAGGCAAAATTCCAGCCCACACCGAGCACGATCAGCGTCGCCCAGAAATGCGGCGCGGTGATTCCCGAGAGGCCAATGCCCGCGGCGGCGGCCTCCAGCACGAGCCCGAGCGCAACGACGCGCGGCGCGCCGAAGCGGGAGATCAGCGAGCCTGTGAAGAAGCTCGGCCCGTACATCGCCACGATGTGCCATTGAATGCCGAAATTGGAATCGCTGACGGTGAGCCCGCACATCTTCATGGCGAGCGGCGCCGAGGTCATCACCAGGTTCATCATGGGATAGGCGATGACGCCGCACAGCGCTGCTGCGATGAAGCGCGGCTGCCGCGCAATCTCGGACAGCGGTCGGCCACCATGCAGATCGGCCGCTTCGGGTTTTGGCGCATCGACGCCGGCGAGCACTGCCATCGCAACCAACGCGACCGCCGCCTGCATCACAAAGCTGAAGGCGAACAAATAAGGCGGCCAGACATCCATGGTCCACTGCACGAGCTGCGGCCCGAGCACGCCTGCGAATACGCCGCCGGCCATCACCCACGACACGGCTTTCGGCCGGAATGCGGCGCTGGCGCCATCGGCGGCGGCAAAGCGATAGGATTGCGCGACCGAGCCGTAGAGGCCGCCGAGAAACGTCGCGAGGCAAAACAGCCAGAACGCGCCGCGCAAAATCGCAAGCGCGCCGAGCGCGCCGGTCAGCACGCCGCATCCGGTGCCGATGAAGAAGGCGACGCGCCGGCCATAGGCGCGCGAAATCCACCCCGTCGGCAGCGTGCCACTGGCCATGCCGAGCACGTACATCGACAGCGGCACCGTTGCGAGCGAGACATTTGGCGCCAGCGTTGCCCCGATGATCGAGCCGGTGGCGAAGATGACGGCGGAATTGGCGCCGGTCAGCGCTTGGGCAGCGGCCAGCCGCACCACATTGCCGCGCGCCCGCGCATCATTGGCCGCCTCGTCGCTGGCTGTCAGGTCGATCATCGGCATTCCCGCCCGCAAGGCCCCGGCGGGAGCCCCTCGAGGCGGCACTATGGAGAGCACGCGCATTGCAATCAACCGCCGGAAGCGGGCGCGCGCCATGCGTTCACCTCAAGGTGAGGCACGTTCGATCGTCGACATGACTGCGTTCAGACGGCGAATTGCCGTGACTTATCGCCCCGGATTCCTGCGCGATCGTTTCTCGGGGCGCACCGCGCCTGTCTTGTGCGCCTTCGAGCGTGGCTCCGCGAGCCTGGCCAGCCAATAGCCATGCGGCGCGTTGAGCGCCATCGTTACGGCAAAGCCGAAAAGGCTTGAGCGGCTCATGCCATACTCCACGGCGTGCCTGTCGGCGCGGGCGATCAGGCTCTTGGGCAGATAGACATTGACGCGTTCGGATGGATCGGGCGGGTCGACGCCGACGATGAAATAGGCCACGACGTCAGACCCCCCTTGGGAACCACGATCCGCTCGATCGGCGTCGGCTCTGGCAATGGCTTGCCCTGCTCGGTCCAACCGTCCACCGCCTGAGCCAGTGCGCGCTCGGCCCGCTCGATCGTGTCCTCCTGCGATCTGCCGGCGGCGACGCAATCGGGGAAATCAGGAAACCACGCGCCGAACGTGCCCCTGGGGCCGCGTTCCAGCACCGCCGGATAGAGCCGTCGTTTCAAGCTGGCCTCCTCTGAATCATTATGCCAATTAACACACTTGCGTGTGTCAATTCACACATGACGCTGAGGCAGTGGGTAGGACATGGATGCGCAAGCCGAACTTCGCGTTGTCCGCGCGGCCTATGCGAAGCAGATACTCGCCGCCGCGACCGTCGAAAATCCCCACTTGGCCGATGCATTCGCCGCCATCCCCCGCGAGGATTTTCTCGGCCCCGGACCATGGCTGATATGGCGCTGGATCCGCTACGTGGCGACGCCGGACGCCGATCCCGTCTACCTCTACAGCAACGACGTTGTCGCGCTGGTACCCGACCGTAACCTCAACAACGGCCAACCGTCGCTGCACGCCTATCTTATGCATCAGGCTGCACCCGTCGCCGGCGAGCACGTGGTGCATATCGGAACGGGTACCGGCTATTACACCGCGATCCTTGCCCATCTTGTCGGGCCGTCCGGCCGGGTGACCGGCATTGAATACGATCCGCAGCTCGCCGCCAAAGCACGCGCCTGCCTCGCACCCTATCCCAACGTCACCATCGTCGAGGGCGACGGCGCGCAAGTCCCGTTCGATGCCGCCGACATCATCTACGTCAACGCCGGCTGCACGCGGCCCGCCGCGCGATGGCTCGACAACCTCGCCGATGGCGGCCGGCTGATCCTTCCGATGACGTCAGGCAAGGGATTTGGCGGCCGCGCCGAGCGGATCGAGAAGGCAGGAGCGGTGTTCCGGATCGAACGCCGCGGCGAGAACTATCACGCATCCTGGATTTCGCCGGTTGCGATCATTCCCTGTGCAGGCAATCGCGACGAGGCATCCGAACGGGCGCTTGCGGAGGCCTTCGATCGCGGCAGGTGGGAGAAAGTCACCCGGCTCTATCGCCATCAAGAGATTGCCGGGGAGCGATGCTGGGTTCGCGGAGCGGATTGGTGCCTCGCCTACGATTGATCCTTGGCGGCCATCGACGCGGATCGCGCGACTTCATGAGAAAAACTGGGGCTGGCACCAGAAACGATGCTTTGCTCAAGAGCGCGCTCTGACGCTATTGAACAACGAAGCATTTCAAGCCGATTGCGAGACTGTCGATGTCAAGATGGCCGCGTTCAGTCGGCAGAATGCCTGCGCTCGTATGCCAACATCAGATTGTTGGCCGGCATCTCGAACGTCTCAGTCAGCTGAAGGCCCGCGCCTTCGGCCAACCCAGTGACGTCCTCGACGGCACGCACGCCCCATTCCGGATCCTGCGAGCGCAGGCTGGTGTCGAACACCGCGTTGCTAACCGCGGTATGCCGGCCGTCGCGCTTGAACGGTCCGTAGAGCAACAGCCGGCCGTCGTCGCGCAGATGGCGCGCGGCGCCCGCAACCAGTCCCTCCGCCACGCGCCACGGCGCGATATGGATGACATTGGCGCAAAATATCGCGAGCAGTTTTCCCGGCGCGCTGCCGTCGCTTGCTGCCACCGACCATACGGGATCGGAGAGGTCGATCGGCTGCGGCGGGCGAATGTTCGGCAAGGCGGCCGCCGCGCGCCAGGCCGCGATGCTGGCGAGGTGCGCCGCACTGAAATCGCTCGGCCACCAGGTGATGTCGGGGTTTTGGCGGGCAAAATACACCACGTGCTGGCCGGTGCCGCTGCCGGCTTCCAGCACGTCGCCGGATTTCCCGGCCAGAAACCTCTCCAGCACCGCCCAGATCGGCTGATGGTTGCGGTGAAACGCCGGCGCATCGAGGCGGCCGTCCGGATCGGCGGACCAACCACCTCGGGTGAATTCTACGCTTTGTTCTGCCACTATGCTCTCCCGCCACTCAGCTTTAGACCGCCACGTGGCGCGTTGCAAAAAAGCCGGCCGGCCGACCGGCGCGATCCGCTGGTTCCGGACGCTTCCCCGGCACGATTAACCCCTATTTCCGCCGCGCCTTTTCTCCGCATTGCCAGCCGGTGGCCTTTGTGCTTTTCAACTTATATATAGCGAAAGCGACCATCGACGAACGTCCGGGAAACGCCTTGATCGCCGCCTCCTTCAGGAAATCCGCGCCGGTGCTGGCGCTGCTCGCCAGCCTTGCCGCGGCGGTTCCAGCCCATGCCCAATCCGCCGCCGCCGAGGGCCAGAAGCTTGCCTTCGACCGCGGCAAGGGCAATTGCCTGACCTGCCATGTCATCAAGGGCGGCGAATATCCGGGCACCATCGGCCCCGAACTGTCCGACATGAAGAACAAGTACAAGCGCGATGAGTTGGTCGCGATCGTGTTCGACGAGACCAAGCGAAATCCACTGAGCCCGATGCCTCCGTTCGGACGAAACCGGATTTTGACCGAGAAGGAGATCAACGCGATCGTGGATTTCCTGCAGACCCTGTGATGGCCCGCGCGGCCCGAGGAGACTTTGGATGAGCATCACCGACAATAGATTCTCGCGGCGCGCGATCCTGCAGGGCGCAGGCGCGGTTGCGCTGGCGGGCTTCGGCAGCATCTCGTTCGGCTGGCCGGCGTTCGCCGCCAATGACAAATACCCGGCCGAGGCCTTCAAGCAGAAGAGCGATGCCGACGCGATCAAGGCGCTCTACGGCAAGACCGCTGAAGCGTCCGACAAGATCAAGCTCGACGCGCCCGAGATCGCCGAGAATGGCGCTGTGGTTCCGGTGTCCGTCAGCACGTCGCTGCCTGACGTCACCTCAATCTCGTTCCTGGTAAGCGCAAATCCGATTGCGCTCGTGGCGTCGTACAAGATCCCCGCGGGGACCGTGCCCAGCGTCGCCAACCGCATCAAGATGGCGCAGACCAGCAAGGTGACCGTCGTCGTCGAAGCCGGTGGCAAGCTCTACAGCGCCGATAAGGAAGTGAAGGTCACCGTCGGCGGCTGCGGCGGCTGAGGAGGAAAGTTCGATGGCATCGACCATTCGCGTGCGCGCCACCAACAACGGCGACATCACCGAGGTGCAGGCGTTGATCCAGCACCCCATGGATTCCGGCTTCGTCAAGGACGCCAAGGGCGAGATCATTCCGCCGCATTTCATCCAGCAGCTCACCTTCGAATATGACGGCAAGCCGGTGTTTATCGCCGACTGGGGCGGCGGCGTCTCCAAGGACCCGTACATCAAATTTGCCTTCAAGGGCGGCAAGAAGGGCGACGAGCTCAAGGTGAGCTGGGTCGACAACAAGGGCGCCACCGACTCAACGACGGCGAAGATCGCATGATGAAGCTGCGTACCGCGACGCGTTTTGGCTTGTCCGCGCTGGCGCTGGCCGCGCTCGCCTTTGCATGGCCCGCCGGCGCCGCCGACAAGGTCGATCCGGTGGCGGAGGCCAAAGCGTTCAAGAAATTCTTCTACGACAAGTTCCCGAAGCTGAAGCCGGAAGATTTCGTCAACGGGCCCTATTCGATGGATGAGGGCCTGCACAAGCAGTGGGTCGAGAAGGAGCAGTTCCCGCCCTACGAATTCGCGGTCGAGGCGGGCAAGGAGATGTTCACAAAGCCGTTCAAGAACGGCAAGACCTACGAGGACTGCTTCCCCAACAAGGGCATCGGCATCCGCCAGAACTATCCCTACTTCGACGAGAAGGAAGGCAAGGTCATCACGCTCGAGCTTGCGCTGAACCGCTGCCGCGAGGCCAATGGCGAGGCGCCCTACTCCTATGTGAAGGACGAGATGGCGTCGCTGACCGCCTATATGGCTTTCACCTCGCGCGGCAAGCCTTTTGACATCAAGATCCCGGACGATCCGCGTGCGCTGGAAGCCTACGAGAAGGGCAAGGAATATTTCTATACTCGCCGCGGCCAGCTCAATTTCGCCTGCGCCACCTGCCATGTGCAGAGCCCGGGCGAGCGCATCCGCACCGAGGTGCTGGCGCCTGCGCTCGGCATCATGAATGCGATGCCGATCTACCGCTCGGAATGGTCGGGCATGGGCACCACCAGCCGCCGCTACATGACCTGCAACAGCCAGACGCGCGGCGTGCCGCTCAATCCGCAGGACGACGAGTACCGCAACGTCGAGTACTATCTGTCCTATGTTGCCAACGGCCTGCCGATCTCGGGCCCGGGAGCGCGGCCATGAGGATGCTGCCGGTTCTTCTCGCCGCGCTGCTGACGACGAGTTGCGCGTTCGCTGCGAACGAAGCCGACTACAAGGCGGCCTATGCAGCGGCCGAGGTCGCCAACAGTGAAGCGGGCAAGCTGCGCAACCAATGGACCACAACGGCGGCGATGCTTGGCGCGGCGAAAAAGGCCGCCGACGCAGGCGATTTCGACAAGGCCGTCGCGGCCGCCCAGGAAGCGGAAGCCCTCGCCAAGGCTTCGATCTACCAGGCGACGTCCGAGAAGACGCTCTGGAAGGAGATGGAGATACGCTAAAGGCGTGCTCCGCGCGCGGAAGAGGAGACATGACTATCCGCCGCCGGGATTTTCTGAAAGTTACCGCTGTCGCCACGCTTTCGGCCGGCCTGCCGCGCCTTGCGCGCAGCGCCGACAGCGCCAGCGTCTACGACATCGAGAAATTCGGCAATGCGCGCATCCTGCACATCACGGACACGCATGCGCAGCTGCGGCCCGTGTTCTTCCGCGAGCCCAGCGTCAATCTCGGCGTCGGCACCATGCTCGGCAAGCCGCCTCACCTGGTCGGCAAGGCGTTTCTCGATCACTTCGGCATCCGCCCCGACAGCGCCGATGCCTATGCCTTCACCTGCATCGAGTTCGAGAAGGCGGCGGGGCGTTTCGGCAAGCTCGGCGGCTTTGCGCATCTGAAGACACTGATCGACAAGCTGCGCGGCGATGTCGGACAAAACCGCTCGCTGCTGCTCGATGGCGGCGACCTCTGGCAGGGCAGCGGGCTCGCCAACGCCTCGCAGGGCGCCGACATGGTGGAAGCTGCCAATCTGCTCGGCATCGAGGCGATGACCGGGCATTGGGAATTCACCTATGGCGAGCAGGCGCTGCGCGACAATCTCTCCCGCTTCAAGGGCGAGTTTTTGGCGCAGAACGTGTTCCTCACCGAGGAAGCCGCGTTCAACGACGCCAAAGCGTTCGATCCGGCCTCCGGGCGCGTGTTCAAGCCGAGTCTGATCAAGGAAATCGGCGGGCACCGCGTGGCCGTGATCGGTCAGGCCTTCCCCTATGTGCCGATCGCCCATCCAAAACGCTTCACGCCCGACTGGACCTTTGGCATCCGCGACGAGGAGCTGCAGAAGCTGATCGACACCTTGCGCAACACCGACAAGGTCGACGCGGTGATCCTGTTGTCGCACAACGGCATGGACGTCGACCTCAAGCTTGCCAGCCGCGTCACCGGCATCGATGTCATCCTCGGCGGTCACACCCATGACGCCGTGCCGCAGCCGGTGGCGGTGAGCAATGCCGGCGGCGTCACGCTGGTCACCAATGCCGGCTCGAACGGCAAATTCCTTGCCGTGCTCGATCTCGAAATCGCCAAAGGCAAGGTTGCGGATATCCGCTATCGCCTGCTGCCGGTGTTCTCCGAGCTGTTGAAGTCGGACGCCGCGATGCAGACGCTGATCGACCGGGTGCGCGCGCCCTACGCCGCCGCCTACGGCGAGAAGCTCGGCACCGCCGACCGCCTGCTCTACCGCCGCGGCAATTTCAGCGGCACCATGGACCTGTTGATCTGCGACGCGCTGAGGAGCGAGCTCGATGCGGAAATCGCGCTTTCCCCGGGCTTCCGCTGGGGCACCACCGCGCTCGCCGGCCAGCCGCTGACGCTGGAGGATATTTTGACGGAAACCGCAATCACGTATCCCGCCACCTATGTGCAGAAGATGACCGGCGCGCAGATCCGCGATGTACTGGAGGATATCTGCGACAATCTCTTCAATGCCGATCCCTACTACCAGCAAGGCGGCGACATGGTCCGCGTCGGCGGCCTCACCTACGCCTGCGCGCCGGCGGAAAGCGCCGGTAAGCGCATCTCCGAGCTGAAGCTCGAGAATGGCCATGACATCGAGGCCCGCAAGACCTACAAGGTCGCGGGCTGGGCCTCCGTCAATGAGCAGAACGGCGTGCCGGTGTGGGACGTCATTGCAAAGCATCTTCGCGCCGGCAAGCCGCCGAACCGGCAAGGTCCGGGCGTGACATTGAAAGGCGTCGACGACAATCCCGGAATCGCAGGCAAACTATGAAGCGCGTCGCATCATGTCTGGGTATCTCGGCCCTCGCGCTGTGGCTGGCGGCAACGCCCGTCCGCGCGCAGCAGATCCCGCTGCAGGACAAGCCCTTTGCCGAGCACAAAATCGTGCTGCAGCTCTCCGAGAACGACCCGAAGAAGGCGGGCCTCGTCGTCAGCGTCGCCAACAACCTCATGAAGCACTACGACCCCGACAAAGTCGCGATCGAGATTGTCGCCTTCGGCCCCGGCATCGATCTCTTGAAGCCCGACAATTCCGCCCGCAAGGCGGTCGAGAGCCTGGTCGCGCAGGGCGTGCGCGTCGATATTTGTCTGAACACCGTCGACACGATCGAGCGCGAGACCGGCACGCGGCCTGAATTCCTGTCCGTCGCCACACCGGTGCAAGTCGGCGTCGCGCAGATCCTGCATCTGACCGAAAACGGCTATACGCTGGTGAAGCCGTAAACCCACCGCCGTCATTGCGAGGAGCGAAGCGACGACCCGTCTACGCTTGCTGCGCAAGCTACGCCGGGCTTGGAGTCCGCCGAAGCTCGGAGAGCGAAGGCGGAAGCAATCCAGCTTTTCGTTGAGGCAAGCTGGATTGCTTCGCTTCGCTTCGCTCGCAATGACGGGGAGAAAGTGGATCATAACGGAGCTAACTGATGTTTTCCCGCCTTGCGACTGCAGTGCTGCTCGCGATCGCCCTTGCCTCGCCCGCGCTTGCCGGCGAGGCAAAACATCGCCTCACGATCCACGTCGACCAGAACGATCCGCAGCTGATGAACCTTGCGCTGAACAATGCCACGAACGTGATCGAATATTACCGCAGCAGGAACGAGGACGTGGACGTCGACATCGTCACCTACGGCCCCGGCCTGCACATGCTGCGCGCCGACACCTCGCCGGTGAAAGATCGCCTGAAGCGGCTGAAGGAGCTGGCTTTCCCGGGCAACGTGCAATATTCGGCCTGCAGCGACACCAAACAGGGCATGGAGAAGACCGAGGCCAAGGAAGTCCCGATCGTGTCGGAGGCCACGCTCGTGCCGTCCGGCGTGGTCCAGCTGATGGAATTGCAGGAGAAGGGCTGGGGTTACATCCGGCCCTGATAGACAGGCGTCATCCCGTTTTCCGTCATGGCCGGCCATAGCCGTCCGAAGGACGGCGTCGCTTTCTGCCCGTCCATGACGAGCCGAGGATGACGGAATGTTTGAGAACGTGGCTGGAATGGAATATTATTGCCCTGACACCTCATCAGGAAGCAAATCCTGCCATGATCTTCCGCCAGTTGTTCGACAGCGTCTCCGGCACCTACTCTTATCTGCTCGCCAGCCGCCACGGCGGCGAGGCGCTGATCCTCGATCCCGTGCTGGAGAAGGCCGACCGCTACTGCCAGCTGCTGCGCGAGCTCGACCTGAAACTGGTCAAGGCGGTGGATACCCATCTGCACGCCGATCACGTCACCGGCCTCGGCGAGCTGCGTGACCGCACCCATTGCATCACTATCATGGGCGAGCAGAGCAAGGCCGACGTGGTGTCGATGCGGGTTGCTGACGGCGACAAGGTGACCATCGAGGGCCTCACCCTCGACGTCATGTACACCCCCGGCCACACCGACGATTCGTATAGCTATTTGATGGGCGACCGCGTCTTCACCGGCGACACGCTGCTGATCCGTGGCACGGGACGGACCGATTTCCAGAACGGCTCCTCGCGGGCGCAGTACGAGTCGATCTTCAACCGCCTCTTGAAACTGCCCGAGGAAACGCTGGTGTTTCCGGCGCATGACTACAAGGGCGACACCGTCTCCACCATCGGCGAGGAGAAGCGCTACAATCCGCGGCTGCAAGTGAAATCGGTCGACGAATATATCGAGCTGATGGCCAATCTGAAGCTGCCCAACCCGAAGATGATGGATGTGGCGGTCCCCGCCAACATGCATGTCGGACTGCACCAGGACGAGCTGGTCAAGCAGGGCCTGTCGCTGACCGCGCGCGATGCGATCTCAAGCCTCGGCCGGCCGGAGATCCTGCTGGTCGATTTGCGCGAGACCGGCGAGCGCACCAAGCACGGCATGCTGGCCGGCGCGCTGCATGCGCCCTATGGCGGCATCGAAGAGAGCCTCCGTCCCGGCGGCATGCTGCGCGAGGTTGCGGCGGCGAGCGGCCGCCGCATCGTGTTCTTCTGCGCCTTCGGCGAGCGCTCGGCAATGGCGGTCAAGGCCGCCAAGGAAGCAGGCCTTGCCCACACCGCCCATATCGAGGGCGGCATGGACGCCTGGAAGAAGGCCGGCGGCCCGGTCGTGCACGCTTAGGGTTTTTACTGAGTCACCCTCTTCAACTCCGCCGTCAGCGCATTCAGCGCGTCCGCCAGCATGACGCCGCCGCATTCAGTCATGCGCTCGGGAATGACGATGCGTTTTGAGCGCGGATAAAACCGCTCCAGCGCCGGATGCAGCAGGAAGGCGCGGCCGTCATCCTCGGCGCGCTCGCCGGAATCGGTGACGACCAGGAAATCCGGCCGCAGCTTGATGATCTCCTCCATCGAGACAAAACCGCCGAAGCTGATGCCGAGCTCGCCGGCGGCGCTGACGAGGCCGGCTTCAGCCAGGATCGCGCCGACAAAGGAATCCCGGCCGGGTACCCAGCCGCGGCGCGACAGCGGCAGCATGCGGAAATGCTTTCCGGCGGCCGCCTGTTTTGCACCCGCAATCGCCGCATCGAGCCGCGCGACCTCGCTCGCCGCGCGATCTGGGTGGCCGGCGAGATCGCCCATCTGGCGGATCTGCTCGCGAACGTCGGCGAGCGTGCGGGGGATCGGGAATTCGACCAGCTTCTGGCCGTTCGCTTTCAATATTTCACGGGTCGAGCGTTTGTCGAAAATGCTGGCGGCGACGACGTCGGGCTTGGCCACCAAGATGTCCTCGGCGCCGCCGGAAAGGATCGGAAATTGCCACGCCTTGTCGCTGAGCCCCTGCCGCTTGTCGCGCGAGAAGCGAGAAAGGCCCATGATCTGCACGGGGTCGGCGATGGCGAGCAGGAGCTGGTCGGTGCAGATGTTCATGGAGATGATGCGTGGCGCGGCCGCGAACGTGGTGCTCGCGGGAATTGCCACCGCGGCAGCAATTAGCGCACGCAACAGCATGCTCATCAGACATCCGCCCATGGCACGATCACGGCCTCATCGCGGTATTCGGCGCGATAGGCGCTGATGCGGAATACGTCGCGCATCACTTGTTCCGATAGCGCATCCGCCGGGGTGCCCTGCGATACCAGCTTACCCTGCGACAGCACCATGACGTGATCGGCAAAGCGCGCGGCGAGCCCGAGATCGTGCGTCACCACGATGACCAGCACGCCGCCATCGGCAGCGGCGCGCAGGCTCTTCATGACGTCGATCTGGTGACGCGGGTCGAGCGAGGCGATCGGCTCATCGGCGAGGATCACCGGCGCCTCCACCGCGAGCACGCGCGCCAGCGCGACGCGGCTGCGCTCGCCGCCGGAGAGCTCTGTGACGCGGCGGTCGGCGAATTCCATCACATCCGCAGCCTGCATCGCGCGCGAGACGGCCTCGATATCCTTCGGCGTCATCCCGGCGGGATCAGTGACGCCGTGCGGGAAGCGGCCGAGGGCGACGATATCGCGCGCCGGCAGCGGCCAGTGCACGACATGGCCCTGCGGCAGATAGGCAAAGCGCCTTGCCCGCTCGCGCAGAGGCAACGCGGAGAGGGCGTCGCCGCGGATGTGGACCGTGCCGGTAGACGGCACGAGCCCGGCGAGCGCGCGTAGCAGCGTGGTCTTGCCCGCGCCGTTGGGGCCGACCAGCGCCACCAGATGACCGGGCGAAAGTGCGAGCGAGACATCGGTCAGCACCGTGCGGCTCGCCAGCGTCACGCCGAGATTTTGCGCGGACAGCAGCGTCATGCCACGCCCCCGCTTAGCGCCCGGCGCTCGCGCCGGATCAGATAGAGGAAGAACGGCACGCCGATGATCGAGGTCAGCACGCCAACCTTGATGTCCGAGGTCGAGGGGATGATGCGCACCGCGATGTCGGCAGCGAGCAGCAGCGCGGCGCCGGCGAGCGCACTCGGCAGCAAGAGCCGCGCCGGATCGTGGCCAATCAACGGTCGCATCAAATGGGGGGCAACAAGTCCGATGAAGCCGATGGTGCCGGTCACAGCCACCGCGCCGCCGACGCCGAGCGCGACGCCGAGAATGACGATCAACCGCAGCCGCGCCACGTCAACACCGAGGCTTTGCGCGGTCTCTTCGCCGAGGCTGAGCGCGCGGAAGGCGCTGCGCTGGCTGAACAGGATGAGGCCGCCGAGCACGATGAAGGGCAGCGCGAGCGCGACGTGCTGAAAGCTGCGGTCTTCCAGCGAGCCGAGCAGCCAGAAGGCGATCTCCAGCACCACGAAGGGATTTTGTGAGAGGTTCATCACCAGCGCGGTCGCCGCACCCGCAAGGGCCGAGATGGCGAGGCCGGCGAGGATGAGAATCAGCAGGCCCGCATTGCGCCCCGCGATGGTGAGCAGCGCGAATACCGAGACGAAGGCCGCGGCAATCGCCGCGACCGGCAGCGCATAGGAGCGCACATCAGCAAGACCGAGCGCAATCACCGCCACCGCGCCGAAGGCGGCCGATTGCGGCGCGCCGAACAGCGAGGGCGAGGCGAGCGGGTTGCGCAGCAATCCCTGCAGCGCCGCGCCGGAGAGGCCGAGAATCGCACCGATAGCGACTGCCAGAATCATCCGCGGCAAACGAATCTCGCGCACGATCACCTGCGCGACATCGCTGCCGCCGCCGAACAGCGCCTGCGCCACGGTGAGCGGCGACAGCCGCACCGCACCGATCCCGAGCGAGATCAGCGCCAGCAGCACGACCAGCGCCGACATTGCCAGCGTCACGCCGATGCGGCGGCGCGCGGCCATGTCGGTTGCGATGGCAAAACCCTCAACGCTCATTCGTCGACCTGTTGCAGGAATGACGCATTTGCAAAAAAGCTATTCGCAATGATTGCCTCCGGGCACAAGTCGCCGCGAACAAATAGCGTACCGCCCTGCCCCGCGGATTGACTCGCCTTCCGGCGCACTCCTAGATGAACGCGACGGTTCCCCATCTGGGGATCAAAAGGGAATGCGGTGCGGGGAGAAATCCCCAACGCCGTGGCTGCCCCCGCAACTGTAAGCGGTGAATCCTTCGTCATATGCCACTGGGAATTCTCGGTCCTGGGAAGGCGACGAAGGGTAACGACCCGCGAGCCAGGAGACCTGCCGTCAGCCGTGGTCACACGCGAAGATGTCGGTCGGGGAGTGCAGACATTAGCTTCGCCAATGCTTGTTGGAGCAATGGTGGGCCCTGGTTCGCTGTGACGTGCCACTGACGTCATACCGAGGTCCGAACCATGTCTTCCGCCACCAGCGCCGCCAAGCGGCATCGCGCGGTCTTCCTTGCCACTACGATTCTCGCCTTCAACGCACCGCTTGCGCATGCGCAAAACATTGCCTCCACCGAACTGCCGCCGGTCGCGGTAAGCCCGCCGACCGACCAGAACAAGACCCGTGCCCGGCCGACCTACGACGAGGGCGGCGGCGTGCCGCGCCCCGCCCGCGTCGCTACGCCTTCGCGCGGCACCGGCACGGGCACATCCGACGCCCCCAGCACCGGCACGGGGACGGGCGAAGGCAGCGGCGGCAGCGGCGTGCGGCAGTTCAACGGCATCGTCGGCGCCTCTTCCACCGTGATCACGGCGGAAGAAATCGCGCATTCGCCGTCCAACAACTTGCCCGACATTCTCGCGCAGGTGCCGGGCGTGCAGCTGACCACGCTGTTCGGCAGCCCGGTCAACGGCGTCAAAACCTCGGTCGATCTGCGCGGCTTCGGCGCCTTCGCCCTTTCCAACACGCTGATCCTGATCAACGGCCGGCGGCTCAACGACGTCGACATGTCGCAGGTTGATCTGTCGACCATCCCGCTCAATTCGATCGAGCGCATTGAGATCACCCGCGGCAACTCTGGCGCAGTGCTCTATGGCGACAATGCGGTCGGCGGCGTCATCAACATCGTCACCAAGAACGGCGTCGGCGGTCCGCCGGTCGCGATCCGCGGCGAGGCCGGGGCCGGCTCGTTCAACCAGCGCCTTGCCAACGTCTCCGCCGCGACCAATTACGGGCCGTGGTCGACCTCGTTCTATGGCAATGCGATCAAGTCCGACGGCTACCGCGAAAACAACGCGCTCGACCAGAAGAACGGCGTCGGCAACCTCAACTACACCACGCCCGATCTCAAGGCCTTTCTCACGGTGACCGGCGACGATCAGAAGCTCGGCCTTCCCGGAGGGCGGTTCGTTGATCCCTCGATCGGACTTAACGAACTCGTCACCAATCGCAGGGGCGCCACCACGCCCTTCGACTACAGCAACCAGCAGGGCGCCAGCGCTACCGCCGGCTTCACCAAGACGATCATCGAAGGCGTCGACCTGATCGTCGATGGCGGCGTCAGAAACAAGAAGAGCCAGGGCGCATTTTTCGGCGCGATACCGTTCGCGTCGCTAATGCCCAGCTTTTCCTCGACCTATGTCGACGCCGACCTGACGACCTGGTCGATCACCCCGCGTATGAGCGTCCGGAACGTGCTGTTCGGAATGCCGTCGCAGATTCTTACAGGCATCGACTATTACGATGCGACCTTCAATCAGAGCCGCGGGGCGTTCAAAGGTCTTCCGCCGTGGCACATATACGACCTGTCGCAGCAAAGCGTTGCCGGTTACTGGCAGCAGACGATCGGCCTGTTGCCGACGACGGATTTCTCCTACGGCGCCCGCGTCCAGAACACCAGCCTGCGCGCGCGCGATCGCTTTGACCAGAACGCGCCGTTCGCGTTCGACACCGGGGCACTGCCGCTCGACCAGACCGAGACCAACTATGCATTGCATGTCGGGCTCGAGCATCGCTTCAACAGCGTGTTCTCGGTGTTCGGACGCGCCGCGCGCGCTTTCCGCACGCCGAATGTCGAAGAGCGCGTGGCTTCGGGGCCGGCATTCGACGCGAACTTCGTTCCCATCCCCGGCGACTTCAAACTGAAGACCCAGACCTCGCACGACATCGAGGGCGGCTTCCGCATCAAGTCCGGCGGCTTCCAGATGCAGACCAGCGTCTACACCATGGACCTCGAGAACGAGATCCACTTCAACCCGGTGCTGTTCTTCAACACCAATCTTGACCCGACCCGGCGCAGCGGCATGGAGACCGCGGCCTCGTACCGGTTCAGCGACAGCCTGCTGGTGCGCGGCGGCTTTGCCTTCACCCGCGCCGTGTTCCGCGAGGGCCCGTTCGCCGGCCACGACATCCCGTTGGTGTCGCCCGTTACCGCGAGCGCCGGCGTCACCTGGAACATCTGGCAGAATTACCTGGTGCTGGATGCGACCTTGCGCGGCTGGAGCGAACGCGTGATGGACAACGACCAGAACAACACCCAGCGCAGGATCGGCGCGGATGCGACGGTCGACCTGAAGCTGTCAGGCGCGGTCGATCACTTCTTCTGGTCGTTCACGGTCAACAACGTCCTCGACGCGCTGTATTACGACTATGCGATTGCGAGCACTTTCACCCCGGGCCGCTTCTCGGCCTATCCGCTGCCGGGCCGCAGCTATCTGGTGAAGGCCGGCGTGACGTTCTGATGCGGCGTCGTTCCGGGATGGTGCGCAAGCACGAGACCGCCGATGCGCAATTGCGCATCGGGAACCTCGAGATTCCGGGTTCGCGTCTTCGACGCGCCCCGGAATGACTATCGTTGTCGCGGGCCGGCTTTGCTCCCTGCCCGCCACGCGCTATGCTTTGCGTTTCGCCGCGGAGAGACCGAAATGATTGGCAGGGAAAAGCCGGACATCACGCCGATGCACGACGGCACGCCGAAGCAGCCACCGCTGCCGCCTTTGCCGAAGACCGATGACGACGATTACGAGGACGGCGACATCACCACGCCCAAGCGCGATCGCTACGGCAACGACGACGAGCCGCTGGAGTGAGTTGGTTTCGTCGCCCCAGCCACGAATATGCGTGGGCAGTGCAGAGTTGTAGCCCCAGCGCGTTTCAACAAGTAACAGCTGTGGTTATGGGTCCCGGCCTTCGCCGGGACGACGGCGGGCGGCGCGGCGAGGACTGAACCCGCCCTACGATTCCCCGAAAATCCGGCGTAGACTGCCCCGGCCCGCCGGCCCGGCGGTCGCTTGTCCCGGGGGTGGAAAGGACATGAGGAAGGTCAACTGGGCGCAGGTCGGCAAGGTCACCGAACCCGGCCGCTACATGTTCCGGTTCGGCTTCGTGATCGTCACGGCGGACGACCTTGCGATCTGGCAGCAATATCCGGAAGCCGCATTCACGCTGATCCCGATGTTCTCGTCGGGCCCGCAGGAGGAATACAAGCTCGGCGCGTTCGACGTGTCGGGCGGCGGTGGGTGACCCTCATGGTGAGGAGCTTGCGAAGCAAGCGTCTCGGCCCCGATATCGCCTGCTGCCATCCTTCGAGACGCGCGCCAAGGCGCGCTCGTCAGGAGGAGGGTGGTGTTTGTGGCGACGTATCCATCCTCTCAATCTCCCGAATGCTCCTCACATCAAGCAAATGCGCGCCAAAGCCGCCGGCCATCTTCATGGCTGATGATGGCGCGGCCAGCATCATCGCGACCGTCGCGGCCAGCGGCACGGCGCTGAGCCCGTCATGGGAGAGCGGGGTGAGCTCTTCGACGCTCCCCGCATAGGGGCCGTCATGGTCGAGCAGACGCCAGAATTCCTTTGCTACAGCACGGCGCGAGCGACTCCGCGCGGCGACGCCGAGCAGCGCCTGCATCGCAAGATGGGTGACCACGCCGCCCCGGCCCTCGGGCAATGCGGCCGGCTCCTCGCCGAGCGAGACGCGCAGCAGCTGCGTGACGAGATCGGTGCCCGATGCCCAGGCATTGAATGGTTCGACCAGGCGCGGGTTGCAGTCGATCAGGAGCGGTGCGCCGCCGTCATCCGGCATGATGTGATCCACGGAGAGGCCGCCATGCCAGTCGAGCGCGGCGCCAAGCTTTTCCAGATGATCGCGCACCACCGGACGGGACACGCTTTGCTTGATCGCCTCACCGCCGCTGACGCCGGGCGCGACCGCGCGAAAGGCATGGAAGCCGATCAGCTTGCCGCGGCAAAACACCGACTGCGCCTTTTCCGTGGTGCCCGATATCATGTCCTGCACCAGCACCTCGTCAAAGCCGCCGCGCGCATCGATCGCGTGCAGCGCGCTGGCCAGCTCGCTCTCACTATGCACGAACCAGATGACCTGGCTGGCGGTGCCGACCGACGCCTTCACCACGGCCGGAAAGCGCGTCGCGCCGCGCGGCTCGGACTGCGATTTCAGGATCCGCGTCGGCGGCTGCGGCAGTTCGAGGCGCGTGAGCAGGCGGCTGAAGCCGGCCTTGCTGTGCGCGGCGCGGTAACTCTCGAACGACGGCAGTGCGACGGCGATGCGGCCGCGAAACCGATCCTGCACCTTGGCGAATAAGAACCCCTGCTCATGCGTCGGCAGCAGCACGTCAAAACGCCCGGTCGCAATCAGGTGTTCGATGAAGGCGAGAAAACCCGCGGGGTCGGTGCGCAGGCCGGGACAGCGGTGAAATTTGCGCACAAAGCGCGAGTAGCGCGCCAGGCACCAGGGCGAGGGATCGCAGATTTCGACGTGGTGGCCGGCGAGCCCGAGGATGGTGACGCCCTCGCGGCCGGAGGTGGAGGAGCCTTCGGGGATGAGGATACGGAGGGGTCTTACGGATTCGGTCATGATCTCGATGTTGGCAGACGCCGATGCCTTCACGTTTAATGCCTTATCGAGGACAAATATTCCACCGCGTCGCTGCGGGTGCGTGCCTTGCCGCGCCGCGGTCACACTATCCGCGTAGGTTGTAGCCTCTGCGAGGCACGAGATCACCGATGCGCACGACCCCTCCCCGGCCAGTCGATGTGGAGGCGCTCTTCCCCGAACTTGCGCCCTGCCGCCGCAAGGCGACCCGGCTGCACCCGCGACCCGGCGAGCCTGGCGTGCGCGACAGCTCGGTGGGCGGCCCGCTGCTCTGGCCCGCCCACGAACCGTGGCCGCACTGCGCGCACGCCCACCCCGACAACGGTTTTGAAGCGCCGCCTGGCGGCCCCGTGCCGCTGGTACCGGTGCTGCAGCTCTACGCGGCCGACTTTCCGGACCTGCCGTTCCCTTCAGGGACCGATCTGCTACAGGTGCTGTGGTGCCCCTACGATCACGAGCCCTCCTACGCGCCGCGGCCCGAGCTGCGCTGGCGCGCCGCCGACACCAGCGGTCCGCTGCTCGCGCACCCGCCTCGCCCGACCGATGCTCCGGACCACTACTTGCCGGCCCCCTGCGTGCTGCACCCAGAGCGCGTCGTCGAATATCCGCAGTGGGACCTCCCGGAGCAGCTGGACAAGGCGCTCAGAGAACGCTTCGACCAGCTGGAGGAGGAGACCGGCTGGTCCTACTGGTATGACCTCTCGATCGCTCCCGGAATAAAGACGGGTGGCTATCCAGGCTGGGCGCAAGAGCCCGACTGGCCAAATTGCGATTGCTGCGGCAAGCGCATGGACCATCTGCTCACCATCGACAGCGCAGAATTCGACGGCGCAACCGCGCGTGTCTGGCTGCCCGAGGAAGACCGACCGGCGTCAGGCACCATCTTCGATCTGCCGTACGAAGAGCGACATGCCATCCAGAGCGCTGCGGATGTGATGATCGGCGACATGGGCGGCGTCTACGTGTTCATTTGCCCGCGCTGCCCGGACCAGCCATACGCCTACCGGTCCGATTGCTCCTAGCAACCGCCCCAAATGGACCCAGCCATGCAGGGGCGTTCATGGACAAATAACCCCCTTGGCCGATAGTTTGGGGCTTCATTCCGAGGCCCCATGGGGCGGATTCCAGCGGGTTTTCAAAGAAATATGGCCGACGTTCTGGCTGCACCGCGACAAGTCAAGGCGGATAGCGCGCTGCGCACGCTGACGGCGATTTCGATCGCGCACTGGCTCAGCCATTTCCATCTGTTCGCGTTGCCGATGCTGTTTCCGTTTTTGAAAACACAGCTCGGCGTTGGCTATATCGAGCTCGGCTTTGCGCTCACCGTGTTCGGCGTGGTGTCGGGCCTCACGCAAGCGCCGATCGGCTATCTCGCCGACCACATCGGTGCGCGCAAGGTGCTGCTGATCGGGCTGTGCCTCGGCGGGCTTTCGCTGATCCTGCTCGGGCTCAATCTGAGTTACACCTCACTCGTGCTTTGCGCCGCGCTGCTCGGACTTGCCAACAGCGTCTATCACCCCGCCGATTACGCGATCCTCGCCGCGCATATGGACGAGGCGCGGATGGGTCGCGCTTTCTCGGTGCACACCTTTGCCGGCTTCCTCGGCGGCGCGGTAGCGCCCGCGATCATGGCCGCGCTGGTGGCGACCGTCGGCGGGCTTGGCGCGCTGATGGTGGCGGGCGCGGTCGGGCCCGCGGTGGCGCTGCTCATGATCGCGATGGGCCTGCCTGACGCGCGCGCGGACGCGCGCAAGCACGGCGATGACGCACCGAAGCCGAGCGTGCTGACGCCGGCGATCTTCATGCTGACCGTCTTCTTCATGCTGCTCGGCCTCTCCAACGCCGGCATCAGCAATTTCGGCGTGGTGGCGCTGATGAGCGGCTACGGCACCGCGTTCGGCACGGCGAACCTGGCGCTGACGTGCTTCCTTGGCGCCAGCGCCGTCGGCGTGCTCGCCGGCGGATTTCTGGCCGACCGCACCGAGCGGCACGGCCAGGTCGCTGCCGCCTGCTTTGCCATCAATGCGGCAATCGTGCTGGTCATCGCGGTCGTCGCGCTGCCTTCGCTGCTGCTGATCGCGCTGATGACCATGGCCGGCTTTCTCGGCGGCGTGATCGCGCCGTCACGCGACATGCTGGTGCGCGCGGCCGCTCCTCCGGGCGCTGCGGGCCGCGCCTTCGGCATCGTCTCCACCGGCTTCAATTTTTCCGGCATTCTGGCGCCGCTGCTCTACGGCTTCATCATGGACCAGCACATGCCGCACTGGGTGTTCGGCGCATCCGTGGCGTTCATGCTGATGACGGTGCTGCTGGCGCTCGTGACGGACCGCAAGGCGAAGGGACCGGCGGAGCCGGCTGCGGTGCATTAGCGAAGCGATCAGGGCTGTCTCTTGTCTGGTACTACGAGTTCCAGGAAATCCTCGTGGACATCAACAGCGTCACCGTCCTCATATTCGACAGAATACAGAACGCCCGGTGGAAATTGCTCCGTGTAGGAGCCCCATCGGTCTTCGGGAAGAGAGACCATAAACACAGAGGCGACATGTCCTCGGCGAAGCGGGCCGGGAGCATCGCTCTTGATCCGTACCAAATCGTCAAAATTAAATTTGTTCATCGGAGGAATCAGCGCTCGGGCAGCCACACTGCGCGATCCCCTCGCAGCAACCCGAGTAGAAAATCGCAGGCCTCACCTTCGGTGAGGAATTCCCGGGGCTGAATGATTTGGCCGCGTTCGGAGTAAAAGACGCACCAGCCTCGACCGCTCCTGTCCATCCGGTATTGCTCGCCGTCGCAATCGACTCCGTCGATGCTAACGGCGTAGGGACGCAAGCCCTCCTCAGCCAACGTCTTTCGAAGCTCTGGTATCTTCATCGGGAAGCCTGGCGCAATGACACCACGCTTTATCAAAGACGTGGATGGCCGGGTCAAGCCCGGCCATGACGTGCTACCGAGCGAACAACTCAGCGCGGCAAGAGCGAAACCGGTGCAGCAGAAGCTGACGGCCGCGGCGCTGCCGGTGCGCCCGGCGCTGGCTGCAGCTTTGGCGGTGCGGGTTTTGGCTGCGGGATCGCGGCGGCCGGCTGTGCTACCGGAGCGGCGGGAGGCGGCGACGACACCCTTTGCTTGATCTCCTCTTCGGCCGCCTGAAGCGCCGCCATGTTTCTGATCATCTGTTCCTGCTTGAGCGCCATCTGTTCGACGCTGCGGCGCACGAACTCCAGATTGGCCGCCAGCGGCTCGAGCTGCAGCGCAGGGCTGGCGGCGGCTGCAACCGCAGCAGGCGGCTTCGTCGCCGGAAGCCAGGCTATCAGCCAGGCCTGCTCGGGCGCGCGCTCAGCGAGCATCTGCTTTGCCATATCGCCATAGGCCTGCCAGCCCAGCGTGCCGCCGACGCCGATGCCGACCAGAATCACGAACCGCGTGAGAGCGCGGAGCATCCGCCGGCCGATCGACGGCCGCGGCGGAGCGTAGATCGATGTCGTCACGGGCCGCCTACCGAACTGCGGCTCGGCTCGGGGCTCCCGTTCACGGCCAAATTCTCGGGCCGAATTTTCCTGGGCCCCCTCATCATCCGCGAGCGGCGGGCTTTGTGAATAAAGCATTGTCACCTCTATCAACTATTCCCTGCCCATCGCGGGGGCGATCAGCCCATCCGGGTTTGACCGAACGGTGGCAGGCGCGCAGCCACCTTGAGGCAATCCAGCGATGGGCAACGATGAGCCGGCCGCCGTGGCGAAAATGCCGCACAAGTTCCCGCTATGCCGCGGCGCTGACCTGCGAATCCATCAATGCGGCCCGGGCAAGCTCCGCCGGATCGCGCTCGCCCGTGGAGGCGCAGGCCAGGATGTTTTGCGCCAGCGCAATGCGATTGTACGGCGTCCGCAAATTCAGCGGCAGCGACTGCACCACCTCGTCCAGGATCGTGCCGAGCAACGCGAGCTCCTCGGGTTCGTAGACCGCGTTTGCATCTGTAATCATTGACGTCATTTCCCCTGCTTCGTCGCCGCGCTGACTGATTCAGATTTGGTTGAGCCATTTGTTCGCGTCAGGGCGGGAAAATGGCCGACCTGATGTCGGCGGTTGGCGGAAGCAGGGCACGCCGCGGGGGCGCGAACGCAATCCAGAGCTTCATTCCCGGCGGTTGACTACGCACTGGCATGCCCCATCATGCTGCAACAAAATTTCAAGCAAGGGATGACGCGCCATGACCGATGCCCCTGACCTCGTGATCCGTGGCGGCAACATTGCCGATGGCAAGGGCGGCGATCTCTTTGAAGCCGATGTCGCGATCTGCGGCGGAAAGATCACCGAGGTCGGCAAGGTTTTGGCAAAAGGCAAGGAAGAGATCGACGCCAGGGACAGACTGGTGGCGCCCGGCTTCGTCGATGTGCACACCCATTATGATGGCCAGGTGACCTGGAGCCAGGACATCACTCCCTCCTCGCAGAACGGCGTCACGACCGCGATCATGGGCAATTGCGGCGTCGGCTTTGCGCCGTGCAAGCCGACCGACCACACCCGGCTGATCCAGCTGATGGAAGGCGTCGAGGATATTCCCGAGCCGGTGCTCAGCGCCGGCATCCCCTGGGAGTGGGAGAGCTTTCCCGACTACATGAACTGGCTGTCGAAGCGGAATTTCGACATCGATATCGGCGCGCAACTGCCGCATGCGGCATTGCGCGTCTATGTGATGGGCGAGCGCGGTGCACGGCGCGATCCCTCCACCGAACAAGACAACAAGGCGATGGCGCAGCTTGCGGCGGAAGCGGTGCGCGCCGGCGCGCTCGGCTTCTCCACATCGCGCACGCTTAATCACCGCACGTCCACCGGCGATTTCACGCCCACGCTGAAGGCAGGTGAGGACGAACTGACCGCGATCGCGGCGGGCATGCAGACGCAAGCGCGCAGCGTGCTGCAATTCGTGCTGGACCTCTCCACCGTCAACGAGGACCTGCCGATGATGCTGCGGGTCGCCGACAACGCGAAGTGCCCGATCACTTTCTCGATCACGCAGAATGACCGCGCGCCGCAGCGCTGGCGGCAGACGCTGGACGAGATCAATGCTGCGACCAAGCGCGGGCTTTCCGTCACGGCGCAGATCGCGGCGCGGCCGGTGGGACTCTTGCTCGGGCTTGAGCTGTCGCGCAATCCGTTCCAGACCCATCCGAGCTACAGGGCGATTGCGCATTTGCCGCTCAAGGAACGGCTGGCGCGGCTGCGGCAGCCGGACGTGCGCGCGGCGATCCTGAGCGAGACCGCGACCGCCACCGACGATCCGCTGTTCTTCAAGCCGAACTACGACAAGATCTATCTGCTCGGAAATCCCCCCGATTACGAGCAGCCGAAGGAGAATGCGCTCGGCGCCAGGGCGCGTGCGATGGGCAAGCAGCCGGAGGAGCTGGCTTACGATGCGATGCTGTCGGACGAGGGCCGCGGCATGCTCTATGTGCCGTTCCTCAACTATGCCGACGGCAATCTCGACGCGACGCGGGAAATGCTGACCGATCCGAATGCGGTGCCGGGCCTTTCCGACGGCGGCGCGCATTGCGGCATCATCTGCGATGCCAGTTTCCCGACCTATCTGCTGACGCACTGGACCCGCGACCGCAGCCGTGGCGAAAAGCTAAGCATCCCCTTCGTGGTGGCGGCGCAGTCGCGCAAGACTGCGCTGTCGGTCGGCCTCTATGATCGCGGCGTGATCGCGCCGGGCTTCAAGGCCGACGTCAATGTGATCGACTACGACCGGCTGCACCTTCATCCGCCGAAGGTGCATTACGACTTGCCGGTCGGCGGCCGGCGCCTGCTGCAGCAGGTCGACGGCTATGAAGCGACCATCGTGTCCGGAGTGGTGACGCAGCGCGGCGGCAAGGCGACCGGCAACCGGCCGGGCCGGCTCATCCGCGGCACCCAGGGCGACGCGCGGCAGTTTGGTGTGGCGGCGGGCTGATTGTTGTTAGCCGAATAGACGGCTACATAAACGGTGTGTCCCGGCGCAGGCCGGGATGACAATGGCGTTTGTGGCATCTTGCGGTGGCCTTCATCCTTCGAGACGCCGCTTTGCGGCTCCTCAGGATGAGGTCTAGATCCCTCATGGTGAGGAGCGCGGCAACGCCGCGCGTCTCGAACCATGAAGGCCCCTCAGGCAGACTTCGGATGCATCGAACCGCACAGCCGGCCGCCGGCGAGCGCGTGGCTCGCCGGCGGCGCAGGCTTCACGGCCCGTATTTCGGAGCGGGCGTCTGGTTATCGTCGTTCGCGTGAGGCACGCAAACGAAATTGGCCGCGCTGTCCGTGCTGCCGCTTCCCTTGTATTTCGCGATCTTCGGGAAGAGGCAGAGCGGCCGGGTCATCTGAACCGCGGGCGGCGTGTCGCCGACGAATTTGGTGGCGAGGATCGTCTCCGGCGCCACGCCCCCCTCGACCCAGTTGACGAGCGGGGTGAGTGCATCGAACACGTTGGGCCCGGGCCCGCCGCCGCAGTGGTACACGCCGGGCGCCATGAACAGACGGGCATAACTCTGGGTCCGTTGCAGCGCCGGGTTACCGTGGTCGTGCCCGAAGCTCACCTGCTGGAAGCCGTGACCGTGGTTTCCAACCAGCGCATTGAAGTAGTTGATGCTGCTCTGCGGCGGGATGAGCGGGTCAGCCCAGCCGTGATACATCAGGAGTTTGCCGCCGCGCTCCCGGAACTCGCTGAGATCGGTGCTGGTCGCGTTCAGCACTTCCTCCAGTTGGTCGTCCACCGTCTTAATGTCGTGGTGGAAGTCGAAATTGGCGAAATTAACCGGGCCGTAGCCGAAGCTCGGGCCGTACACCCAATAGAAAAGACCGTCGAACGCCGGCTCCGGAAGCTGCTCCTGGAACCGGATACCCAGCGCACGTATCTCCTCCGTCTCGGAGCCGCGTGCGGCACCCGGATTGATCACCTGGCCGTTCTTCGGATCGATCGTGCCGGCGTAGATTTTCCGCATGGTCGTGACTTGGTCGGAGGTCAGACATGCGGGGGGAACCTGCCCGCCGGTGCACAGCAGCGCCTTGGGATCGAAATCACAGTCGCGTGGATCGGTCAGGAACGGGTCGGTGCTGACGCCGCCGTCCTGGCCGGCGCATTGCTTGAGCACGGCCTTGTTGATCAGGGTCATCTGGCCGGCCTGGATCTGCGAGCCCGGTGTGGCGTGGGTGGCCTGCCACGCCGCAAGACCTGCCATGTGCAGATGCGTGCGGTTGAAAGCCGGCGCGCCGGCGAGGATGCCGTCGTAGTCCTCGGGGAAGCGCTGCGCCGACATCAGGGCGTTCTGGCCGCCGGTGGAGCAGCCGGCGAAATAGGCCTTTGCCGCCCTCTGCCCGTAATAGAAGTTGGCGATCTCCTTGCCGCGAACGGTCATCAGGTGGATCGCCCGGTAGCCGAAATCCTTGATCCGCTCGGGGTGCCCGAACAGGCCGGTGGTCGGCGCCGCCGGCATGCCGAACGCAATCGCGATCGGATTGCCCATGTTGCCGTTCGAACCGCAGAACAGCGGGGTGCATCCGGAGGAGCCGGTGCCGAGATCGCTGTTGGTCGCAGCAAAGCCAGCCTGGATGCCGCTGGCGAGCGAATTGTAGGTGATCACGCCCTGGAATCCGCCGCCGCCGGTGCCGAGGAACCGGCCGTTCCAGCTATTGGTCGGCAGCCATACCTCGATCTTGATGCTGGAATCCGAAGTGGGGGTCAGGGTCGCAGTGACCCGGCAGAAGGCCGGCAAGCCGGTGATCGCTTGCGGCGGGTTGGTACCCGGGACGACGAAGATCCCGCTGGCGTTGTCGGTCGCCGAGGTGATTGTCGTGTGCTTCAGTTGCAGGCCTTGGAGATTGGTGCAGGGCGACGCCTGCACGGGTGTGCTGGCGATCGCGACCCAGGCAAACAGGGCCATGGCCGCACCGACGAGGTAGGATCGATGACGCGTCATTCCGTCCTCCCTGACTTTATTTTTTGTGGGAACGACAGGCTAACGCATCAGTGTGACAACTCAAGGATAAACTCGCGCAAAAGGCGAGTAACGGCGCCGACCGGTCGACGCCGTCATTTATTCACGCAAGTCTCGGTAATCACGCGAACTTCGGCTGCGTGGCTGACGTGATGAGCCGCGCGCGCTCGCTGTTGGGCCAGAGCAAGAGCAGGCCGAGCACGCCGGAAGCGACCATGATGGCGGCGTTGATGGTGAAGCCGGTCATGTAGCCCTCGAGCGGGGTGGCGGCGTGCTTGATCACGCTGCCCATGGTGATCGGCGCGATGATGCCGGCCAGCGTATAGAGCGCGCCGTAGATCGCGATCACGGCGCCGCGCTGCGACACCGGCGTGAACTCGCCGATCATCGGCGGGCACATCACGTAAATCGAGCCGCACAAGCCTGAGCCTATCACCAGGAGCGCGATCTGCAGGCCGGTGCCGCTGACATGCGGCAGCACGGCGAGGATGCAGCCGCCGACCACCAGCGGCGCTGCGCCGAGCACGCCGCGGGCGCCGCGGGTGGTGTAGCCTTTGGTGAGCATCACCTGCGAAATCCATCCCGAGAGCAGCACGATGGTGGCGCCGAACACCCAGGGCAGCACCGAGATCCAGCCGGCATCCTTTTGCGTGAAGCCGAGCCCCTGCACAATGAAAGGCGTGAACCAGGTCAGGCCCAGTGACAGCGCCCAGTAGGCGCCGAAGGTGGCGGCGACGCAGCCGATGAAGGTGCGCGAGGTCAGGAGCTGGAAATAGGGAATGCGCGGCTCGTCCTTGATCTCCGCGTGGCCCGACACCAGCGGGCCTTCCTTGCCGAGCGAGAGCCAGGCGGCCACCCACAACAGGCCGACGATGCCGAGCACGCCAAAAGCGTGGTGCCAGGAATAATTGACGATCACCCAGTTCAGCGCGGGCACCGCGAGGATGACGCCGAAGGCAGAGCCCTGCGAGAGGATCGCGGTCGGCAGCGTGCGCTTCTCGTCCGGGAACCATTTGTAGATCGCGTGCGTCGCGACCGAGAAGGCCGGCCCCTCGCCGGCGCCGAGGATGATGCGGCAGATCAAGAGCGTAGTGAAGGAGACGGTGCCGACCATCGGGAATTGCGCCAGCGACCAGATCACCGCCATCGCCAGCAGCACCCAGCGCGTGGCGACGCGATTGACGATGAAGCCGACGATGATGGCGGAGATCGAGAACAGGAGGAAGAAGGATGAGCCGAGCTCGCCGAACTGCTCGGCGTCGAGCTTGAGGTCGGTCATGATCGGCACGCCGGCGAGACCCACGACGATCTTGTCGGCGAAATTCACCAGCATGAAGAGGAACAGCAGAAAGGTGATTTGCCACGCGCCCTTGGGCGCCGGTTGTCCGGTCATGTTTAGCTCCCCGTAAAGCTCGTTTTCCGGCTCTGTGATAAGCGGCCTTGAGGCGATGCTAGACACGTGGCAACAGCCTTGGCAACCGGGCATTTTCACGGATCGGCCCATCACAATGGCATCGCGATGGAGTTGAGGGTCGTGATTGGCGCGAGCCGGCTTGCTATGTTGCGGGCAAGGAGCCTGGACCCGCGTGAGCGTGCTTGACATCACCAACCTCAGCAAGAGCTACCGCTCGGCGAGCGAGACGGTGGCCGTGCTGCGCGGCGTGAATTTGCGCGTCGCAGCCCGAGAGAGCGTGGCGCTGACCGGGGAATCCGGCAGCGGCAAGAGCACGCTGCTGCATCTGATCGCCGGGCTCGATGCGGCGGACGGCGGCGAAATCCGCGTCGACGGCACCGCGCTCTCCACCCTCAGCGATGCGGCGCGCGCGGAGCTGCGACGCGACCGGCTCGGGCTGGTGTTCCAGCAGTTCAATCTGATCCCGAGCCTTTCCGTCGAGGACAATCTGAAATTCCAGTCGCGGCTGGCCGGCAAGCATGACGCTTCCTGGCATGCGGAGCTGGTAGAGCGGCTCGGACTGGCCGATGTCACAAAGCGCTATCCGGAGCAGCTGTCCGGCGGCCAGCAGCAGCGCGTCGCGATCGGCCGCGCGCTGGCGCCAAAACCGCTGCTGCTGCTCGCGGACGAGCCGACCGGCAATCTTGACGAGGACACCGCCGACGAGGTGTTGGCGCTGGCGCGCGATTTGGTGGCGCGCTCGGGGTGCGGCTTCCTGATGGTGACCCACAGCGCGCGGCTTGCCGCCACGCTGGACCGACGGGTGACGCTGCATGCGGGGCTGATCGCATGAGGCGCGCGCTGTGGACGCTTGCCACCCTGCTCAGCCACTGGCGGCGGCATCCGATGCAGCTCGCAACGCTCTTGATCGGCCTGATCTCGGCCACCGCGCTGTGGAGCGGCGTGCAGGCGCTGAACCAGCAGGCGCGCAATTCCTATGACCGCGCAGCCGCGATGTTCGGCGGCACGCGCACCGCGATGCTGGTGGCGAAAGACGGCAAGGCTTTTCCGCAATCCATGTTCGTCGATCTGCGCCGCGCCGGCTGGCCGGTGTCGCCGGTAGTGGAAGGCCGCATCCAGATCGGCGGGCGCAGCTTTCGCCTGCTCGGCATCGAGCCGGTGACGCTGCCCGGCGAAGTCGGCAACGCGCCGGCGGTGGCGCGCGGCGATTTCCAGCCCTTCATCACGCCGCCAGGCCGGATGCTGGTCGCGCCGGAAACGCTTTCCGATCTGAAGCTCGCCGAGGGCGCGCGGCCCGAGGCCAACAATGGAGTGCTGCTGCCGCCGCTGCGCCTGCAGCATAGCCTCGTGCCCGACGTGCTGGTGGTCGATATCGGCATTGCGCAGCAGGTCCTGAGCGTGCCCGGCCAGATCACGCGGCTCCTGGTCGGCAAGACGAGAGGCAAGCGCGCGGCGCTCGAAAACGTTATTGGCGACCGGTTGCGCCTGGTCGAGCCGGATGCCGAAACCGATCTGGAGCGGCTCACTGACAGCTTTCATCTCAACCTCACCGCCTTTGGCCTCTTGTCGTTCTTTGTCGGCCTGTTCATCGTCAATTCGGCCGTGGGGCTCGCCTTCGAGCAGCGGCTGCCGATGCTGCGCACGCTGCGATCCTGCGGCGTGTCCGCGCGCCTGCTCAACGCCGTGCTCGTCATCGAGCAGGTCGCGATTGCGCTCGTCGCGGGGCTCGCGGGTCTCGTCTGCGGCTACTTTATCGCAGCGGCGCTGCTGCCCGATGTCGCGGCATCGCTGCGCGGGCTCTATGGCGCGTCGATTCCGAGACACCTTGTGCTGAAAGGCGAATGGTGGCTGGCGGGTATCGCCATCTCCGTGCTCGGCGCGCTCGGCGCTTCCGCGGCGAGCCTGATCAAGGCGGTGCGCCTGCCGGTGCTCGCTTCCGCGCAGCCGCAGGCCTGGCGGCAGGCGCAGCAGCGCTGGCTGAAATTGCAGGGCGCAGCCGCGGTCGCCGTGTTCGCGATCGCTGCAGGCTTGCTCTGGTTCGGCGACTCGCTGGTCGCCGGATTTGCCGTGCTGGCGGCGCTGATGCTCGGCGCCGCACTTGCCCTGCCCCCGATCCTGGAGCGCGTGCTGGCGCTCGGCGAGCGCGGCGCGGAAAAGCCGCTGGCGCGCTGGTTCTGGGCCGACAGCCGTCAGCAGCTTTCGGGGCTCTCGCTTGCCTTGATGGCGCTGCTGCTGGCGCTCGCCGTCAATGTCGGCGTCGCCACCATGGTGGAAAGCTTTAGCCGCACGTTCCTCGTCTGGCTCGACGGCAGGCTCGCCAGCGACGTCTATGTCTTCGCCAGGGACGACAAGCAGGCGAACGACATAAAGGCCTGGCTGCGCGAGCGGAGCGAGGTGCAGGCAGTGCTGCCGACCGGCCGCGCCGATGCGCAGCTCGCAGGCCACCCGATCGAAATTTTTGGCGTCGTCGATCACGCCACCTACCGCGAGCACTGGCCGCTGCTGGAGGCCGAGCCGAATGCCTGGGTGCGCCTGAGACCGGGCGACGCGGCCTTTGTCAGCGAGCAACTGGCGCGGCGAATGAGACTCGCCGTCGGCGACCGCATCAATGTGCCGGCCCCGGGCGGCGACTGGCCGCTGGACATCGTCGGCATCTACGCGGATTACGGCAACCCCAAGGGCCAGATCACCGTGAACTATGCGGCGCTGACCCGGCATTTCCAAAACATCCCGCAAACCCGCTTCGGCCTGCGCGTCGAGCCCTCGGCAATTCCGGCACTGATCTCGGCCATGCGGGAAAAATTCATGCTGGATGATCGGAGCCTCGCCAATCAGGCGACGGTAAAAGCCGAGTCCAAACGCATCTTCAACCGCACCTTTGCGGTGACCGCGGCGCTGAATGCCTTCACGCTCGGGGTTGCCGGCGTTGCGTTGCTGACGAGCCTCTTGACGCTCGCCAATTCGCGCCTGCCGCAGCTCGCGCCCTTGTGGGCGATTGGCGTGACGCGGCAGCGGCTGGCGGCGGTCGAACTGTTGAAGACGATGTCGGTGGCGCTGATCACGGCGCTGCTCGCGCTGCCGCTTGGGCTATTGGTGGCGTGGTGCCTGCTCGCGGTGGTGAACGTGAAAGCGTTCGGCTGGCGGCTGCCGTTCCAGGTCTTTCCGTCGCAACTCGCCGCGCTGGTCGGCGTTGCCATGCTGGCGGCGTTTGGCGCGGCTGCGCTTCCCGTGCTGCGGCTGGCACGGATGCAGCCGGCCGGCCTGATCCGGATCTTTGCCAATGAGCGCTGACCGCATCACGCGACGAAGCTTTGCCGGTGGCGCGGTGATGCTTGCGCTTGCCACCAAGGCGCGCGCGCAGGGTTTTGCGGGACTGGAGGAGAAGGCGGACGGCTTTGCGCGCGTCATCCCCGGCCGGACATTTGCCTTTCCTGCCGATCACGGTCCCCATCCCGAATTCCGCATCGAGTGGTGGTACGTCACGGCAAATCTGCGCGATGCCGCCGGCAACGCCTACGGCGCGCAATGGACGCTGTTTCGGCAGGCGCTGCAGCCGGGCACCAACCTCGAAGGCTGGGCCACCCAGCAGGTCTGGATGGCGCATGCGGCGGTGACGCGCGCGGACACCCATCGCACGACCGAAATTTTGGCGCGCGGCGGTGTCGGCCAGGCCGGCGTCGAGGCAACACCCTTCCGCGCGTGGATCGATGCCTGGCAGATGCGCGCGCTGGATGGGTTCGATGCGGACAATGTCGCGCCGCTGGAGATTGCGGCCTCAGCAGCCGATTTCAGCTATGCGCTGCGGCTCAGCGCGAACCGTCCGCTGGTGCTGCAGGGCGAAGGCGGCTTCAGCAAGAAATCCGAGCGCGAGCAGGCTTCGTATTACTACAGCCAGCCCTTCTTCAATGTCGCAGGCGATCTTGCGATCGACGACAAGCCGCTGGCCGTCACGGGCCTCGCCTGGATGGACCGCGAATGGAGCAGCCAGCCGCTCGCCGCGGACCAGAGCGGCTGGGACTGGTTCGCGCTGCATTTCGAGGGCGGCGAAAAGCTGATGCTCTACCGCATGCGGCAAGCCGATGGCCGGCACTATGCATCGGGCAATCTTGTCTCGCCCGATGGCAAGACAATGCCGCTCGCCACGACTGAAATTGCGATGACGCCGAAAGGCACGACCGATATCGCCGGTCGCAAGATTCCGACGGCGTGGCACGTCGCGATCCCGCGCCTCAGTCTCGCGATCGATTGCACGCCGCTCAATCAGAAAAGCTGGATGGGCACTAGCTTCGCCTATTGGGAAGGCCCGATCAGCTTCGCCGGCAGCCATCGCGGCGTCGGCTATCTCGAGCTGACCGGATACTAGGGCGCGCTTACGAACCAGCGGATGCCAGCCTTTTGGGGGTAAGCGGAAGCAAGGGGTGCACGCGACTTCTTCGCTGGCCCAACCTGCCCATGTGGCCAGTGGACGAGTCGCGCCTCCCGGCACAATCTGCAGCATGCATCTGGAGGTTTCTTATGAGCACACAACTTCAAGACGTATCTGGCGCGTTGGAACAGGTGGTTGCGGGTTTGTCGCCGAGCCTCGTTTCAGTCCTTTCCCATCGCATGCAAGCATCGGGCTTCGCCTGGCGCGGCGGACTGGTCATTACGTCAGACGAAGGAGTAGCTGAGGAGGGCGAAGTTCGCGTGACCCTGCCGGGCGGCGAGAGTACGTCCGCCAGCATCGTCGGGCGTGATCCGAGCACCGCGATTGCTTTGCTCAAGGTCGAGCGTGCTGACCTGAAGCCCATCGCGTTGACCGCTACAGTTCCTTCCGCCGGCTCTCTGATTATTGCCGTCGGCGCCGAGGACGGAGCGCCGACCGCAGCACTCGGCGTAGTCTCCGTTAGCCGCGGGTCCTGGCAATCGATGCGTGGCGGTGAAATCGACGCGCGCGTCGAACTCGATATCGCCCTGCGGCGCACTGCCGAGGGTGGTTTGGTCGTCAACGCCGCCGGCCAAGCTTTCGGCATGGCCGTATTCGGGCCACGCCGACGCATTTTGGTGATACCTTCGGGGACGATTGGCCGGATAGCGGCGAGGCTTGAGACGCACGGACACATTCCGCGTGGCTATCTGGGCCTGGGCCTGCAAACCGTGACGACCGAGGGCGGCGGTTCAGGCGTCATCGTGATGAGCGTAGACCCTGGAGGCCCTGGAGCGGCGGCCAATATTCATCAGGGCGATGTTCTGGTGAGTTGGGGCGGCAAGCCGATCAGCAGGCTCCAGCTGTTGCTCAGATCTCTGGGTCCCGACAGCATTGGAAAGTCGCTGCAGATCGAGTTGCGCCGAGGCGGTCAGTCGCACCAGACAGAAATCAGGATCGGAGAGAGGCCGACGGCTTGAGTGTAGCGCGCACGCGACACCGACTACGGCTGGCCATCAACGTGGCCGATCCCGTGCTCGCGGATCGGATCGCGTCCGTGTTGGCCGAAGTAGACGGGTTCGAACTTGTCGGCAAGCACGAAGAAGCCGACGCGCTTGTTATTGCCGCGACGAAAATGGCGCCTGAGCCGGACCCGGTAACTACGCTCACCGCCCGGGAACTGGAAGTGCTCGCGCTGCTGGCCGAAGGCGCATCAAACAAGCTGATTGCGCGCCGCCTCGGCATATCTGCGCATACAGCAAAATTTCACGTCGCATCGCTACTGGAGAAGCTTGACGCCGTAAGCCGCACCGACGCGGTCGCTCATGCCACCAGGATCGGCGTGCTGCATCTTTGATGCACGCGAACTCAAAACCGGCCCCGACGGCTCTTGCGCGACTGGCCGATGGACGATCAAGATCATGCCGGAGACGCTGCGCTACGAGAATCACCTTGCGGCCGCGACCGGCGACTTCGTCATCCTTCACGGGCGGTCCAGCGGCTTCGGTCCGGTAGCGTGGGTCGTCGCTGACATCGTGCGCATGGAGGGCGGCGTGCTTGCCGAGCACTGGGACGTCATCCAGAACGAGGCCACGCGCGAGCAATCGCAAAGCGGCCTGCCGATGTTCGGCGACAAGTTTCCGGCTTGATCATTTGCGCGGGATGCAACGGGAGCAATCGATATCGATGACTCCCGTCGCTGAAGGGGTTCACACCGGCAGCTGCTCGCCGGCCTGTTCCTTGACGATGTACTCGGCGTACCAGTCCGGCCAGTTCGCATCATGCTGGCCGCCGTTGCGCTTCTCGTGCTCGCCATGCGCGGCGGCGGCGCGGCGCAGTGCAGCCGCGAGCTCGGTCTGCGAGCCGAACCTGGTGTCGCCGGCAACGCGTCCGGGCAGGCGCGTGGTGACTTCCTGAAGCAGCCAGCCATTGCCGTCGGGATCGCTGAAGGAGAGATAGGAGCTGTAACTGCCGCGCGCCGGATCCGGACCGCTCACGCGCTTCGAACCGAACAGGAAAGGCTCGTCCGCGCCGACATGGGTCTCGCCACCGTGAAAGATTTCGCTGACCTTGGTGCCGTGGGCGAGCAGGTCGTTGCGCGCGGCCTCGATGTCGGAGACGACGAGATAAAGCCCCTGCGCCGAGCCGGGCGCCGCTGCGGTGACGTTCTTGCCGAAAATGACGGAAGCGGGCGAGCCGGGCGGAGTGAACTGGATCACGCGCCAGCCCTCGCCGGCGAAATCCGCATCAAGCCGCCAGCCGAGTTTGGCGTAAAACGCCTTGGCGCGGTCGACGTCGGACACGGGAATGACGACGATCTCGAGCTTCATGTCGAAGGCACTTGTCCTGGCAGCCGCTTCGATGGCGCTGCGTTCCTGCACAATCTGGGTCATGGCCCATTCCTTTCCTGCTGAAGTGTCCTTTGGAGCGTGCGGGAAAAGTAGGATGCCCAAAATACGAGCGAATAGGCGACAGCCGAGAGACAATCTTCCGCGGCGCGAATGAAAGGGTCAATTCCGTCCCTGGAACGGCAAAAACCTTCCAAAGCGGAACGTGCTGTCCGCCCGGCGGTGGGCACCTAGCTCCTGATCCGCGCGATCGCGCCCGCGACGATCTGCATGGAGATGCCGAGCACCCAGCCGATCAGGATCAGCACGGTCCAGACGATATGCGGCTCCTCGCGCAGCACGATGACGAGGACCGAGACGAACGCGGTTAGCGCCGCGCAGAAGGTGCCGATGGCGGTGAGCAGTTCCGCGGCGTCGATCCGCGAGTTGCCTTGCCCGCCGTTGGCGGCATGGAAAGCAAGCTGCGGCGTGTCGATACCGAGATAGAAGCCGACCGCGCCGCCGATCATCATGATCAGCAGGAAGGCCTGCGAGGCGAGCGCGGAGATGGTCGATCCGACATGGGCTGCGACGAACAATCCGCTTGCAGCCCCTGCCATGGCGAGCCCAATCCGTTCCAGGAAATGGGCGAAATTTCTGACGCGCGTCCGCATGGTCATACCCCGCAGGATCGCAACACCGGAAGGCTAGACCCATTTCTGAACCGGTGAAAGCCATTATCGCGAGGCGGCGCAGTCGCCGCCGAGCTATAACGAGCTACTCAACGAGAGGGACCTGTTCAATGTTTCATCTCACCGCGATCGTCACCTGTCTCGCCATCGCCTTTTACTTCTTCACCTCCACGCAGGTGGCGCGGGCGCGCGCGGCGTTCGGCATCAAGGCGCCGGCGACTACAGGTCATCCGGATTTCGAGCGGGTGTTTCGCGTGCAGATGAACACGCTGGAATGGATGCCGATCTTCTTGCCCTCGCTGTGGTTGTTTGCAGCCTATATCGGCGACGCCGCAGCCGCCACGCTCGGCGCGGTATGGGTCGTCGGCCGCGTCCTCTACTGGAATGGTTACCGGCAGGCCGCCAACAAGCGCAGCATGGGCTTTGCGGTCCAGGCGCTCGCCAGCTTCGCGCTGTGGCTGGGTGCGCTGGGCGCGATCATCTGGAAGATGACGCATACGTAGTGAGTGAAAACGGGTTTCACTCACCGAGAATCATTCTACGTCAGATCACGCGATTGGGATCGCATTGTCGCGGTTCGATCATGATCGACCGGATAAATGCCGGCGGCAGCGCGTCTTAACCTCGCGCGTTGCTCTCGTTGCTCTGAGATGCCCCGTCCGTCGATTTTCGCCGGGCGGGGCGATCAGGGAGGCCGCTTCAGTCGGTCACAACACGGTGATTGCAGGCTTGATCCGACCCGATCAGCCGCGCGCAGTGGTCGCTTCATACCGCCGTCGCTTCCGATTCGCACCAACTATCCGCCAAGCCTTCGTGTCACTCAGATGACGTTTGTCATTTTATGCTGTCACGGGTTGAAAGCGCGAAAGAAAATACCTCGCGCATCCAGGCGCGTTGCCCGCGGAACACACTCGCCTACGAAGTTTCATGCGTCGCCCCATTGTCATGCAACGCAACGAGTTTCGCGCTACGAGATGTCACACGCGTTCAAATTCGGGACACGAACGTCAGATCAAGCGGAGAAGTCAGTGATGACAACAATAAGAAATCTCGTCCTCGGTTCGGCAGCGAGCCTTCTCGCCGTCGGCACCGCCGGGGCGGCCGATTTGCCGGTCAAGGCAAAGGCAGTGGAATATGTACGCATTTGCTCGCTCTACGGCGCGGGCTTCTTCTATATTCCGGGCACCGATACCTGCATCAAGCTCGGCGGCTATCTGCGCGCCGACGTCACCTTCAACGGCGGCCCGCACGGCCAGCCGGCCTGGAACGGCGATCTCGGCCAGCAGAACCGTTATCGCGACTACTTCGCCGCCCGCTCCCGTATGGCACTGACGGTTGATACCCGCACTGCCACGGAATACGGCGTCGTCCGCACCTTCGGTCAGGCGGATTTCCAGTTCACGACCCAGGGCAACAGCTCGGTGAACCCGAACGTGTTCACTGGGTCGCCTTCCGTCGGCACCAGCACCAGCCTGCTGAACGGGCCGGGTGAAGGCTATGTCGCGGTCGAGTACCTCTTCATCCAGTTCGCCGGTTTCACCTTCGGTAAGTCGCAGTCGGCCTACGCCACGCCGTGGCAGGGTTTCCCGGGCAACATCACCTCCAACCTGCTCGGCGGCCAGAACACCGACACCGGCGTGAACAACATCCAGTACACCGCCCAGTTCGGCAACGGCGTGTCGGCCACCATCGGCCTCGACGACCCCGTCGTCTGGGACCGCACGGCAGTGTATAATCTCGGCGCCAGCGGCGTCGGCATCACCGCCGTGACCGGCACCGGAACCGCCGGCAACGCGTACGCCGGCGTGCATGCGCCCGAGATCGTCGGCAACATCCGCGTCGACCAAGCCTGGGGTCTGTTCCAGATTTCCGGCGCCGCGCATGAAGTCTCCGGCTCCTACAACATCCTGAACACCGCCACCGGCGCCAGCGGCGCGGTTGCTGTGGCTGCCGCCGCTCCGAGCACGCTGTCGGAAATCTCCGGCCACCCCGACTCCAAGTGGGGCGGCGCGGTGATGGCGGCGTTGCAAATCAAGAACATTCCGACCGGCCCCGGCGACGATATCAAGGTCGACGCCTCCTACGCCGTGGGCGCCACCAAGTACGTGATCGCCACGTCAGGTGCGTCGCCGAATTTCGCGATGTTCTCCGGTACGGGCCTTGCCGGTGCCTACCAGAGCATCGGTCTCGGCGCGACCACCGACGCGATCTGGGCGCCGGTGGGTGCGGGCAGCGACGGCCAGCTCAAGCTGACCAAGGCCTGGGGTATCCGTGGCGCGTTCAACCACAACTGGGATCCCTACTGGTCGACCAGCCTGTACGGCAGCTACTCCCAGGTCCGCTACGACGGCACCGTGGGTGACCTCTCCACCGCCAAGGGCATCTACTGCGCCTCGTTCAACATCGGCCACCCTGGCGCGGCCGGCATTGCCGCCGTCGCCACGTATACCTGCGATCCCAGCTTCAACGTATCGCAGCTCGGCGTGGTCACCCGCTGGACCCCCGTCAAGAACCTGACGTTCTCGGCGGAAGTGCAGTGGTTCCACCTCGACCAGAAGATGGGCGGCGTCGGCGGCAACCCCGGGTTCTCGACGTTCTCGCCCGGTGCTCCGAAGCCGAGCACGGTCTACGAGTTCAAGGACCAGGACGCGGTCTCGCTGCAGGTTCGCGCGCAGCGTAACTTCTGATCGTTCATCCCTGCCAAACAACGCCGTGCCGTCGCAAGACGGCGCGGCGTTTTCTTTTTGCAGCGGCGAAACGCAACATGCCGGCGACCGATGGCCCGTGAAATTCCGTGGACCGGAAGATGAACGCCGCCGATATCGTCAGGCGACATCGGGGCGCAGCCCGGCAGTTTCGGCGTGACGGCGCATCGGCTGCGTGTCAGTATGACTGTCAATGTGAACTGCGCACGCTCAGGCCATAGCGCAGCCACCGAGGGGGAACGTTCAGGGCGTCGATGCGGCAAGTGACTGGCACGTGACGGCGCGCGCCCCTTTGGCCTATCCGGTCTTGCTGGACTGCGAGGTCAACGGCGTAGATGGCACGACAGATTGTCCATCGTCTGCTGATATCGATCCCGGCGCTTGTCGGGGTGCTGTTCCTCTGTTTCTGCCTGCTGCAGGTGGTGCCGGCCGATCCCGCGATGGTGATCGCCGGGCCCGACGCCAAGCCTGAAACCATTGCCGCGATCCGGCAGGAGCTCGGGCTCGACCGCTCGATTCCTGTGCAGTTCTTCGAATACATCATGCGCGTGATGCGCGGCGATCTCGGCCGCTCGATCATCTCCAACAAGAAGGTGATCGAGGAGCTGGCGCTGACCATCGGCCCCACCGTCGAGCTGATGGTCGGCGCAATGCTGATGGCCGTTCCCATCGGCATCGGGCTCGGCACGCTGGCCGCGGTCAATCGCGGCAGCCTTACCGACCGCTTCATCATGGCGATCTCGGTGGCCGGCGTCTCCATGCCCGTGTTCTTCATCGGCCTGATCCTGATCCAGTATGTCGGCTTCCGCTGGGCGCTGCTGCCGTTCACCGGCCGCACCGGACCGGTGTGGGACGGCGGCTTGCCCAGCCTGATCCTGCCTGCGCTGACGCTGGGCCTGGTGCTGATCGGGCCGATCGCGCGGCTGACGCGCACCGCCGTGCTGGAAGTGCTGGGCGCCGATTTCGTGCGCACCGCGCGCGCCAAGGGGCTGCGCGAAACCGTCGTGATCGTCCATCACGCGCTGCGCAATGCGATGATCCCGGTGGTCACCCTGATCGGGCTGCAGGCGGCATTCCTGCTCGGCGGCGCGGTGGTGACGGAAACGATGTTTTCCTGGCCCGGCGTGGGGCGGCTCGCGGTCGGCGCCATCGTCTCCAGCGATTTCCCGACGGCGCAGGGCGCCATCATGATCCTCGCCATCGCCTTCCTGACCATCAACCTCCTGGTCGACGTGCTCTATGTCTATCTCGATCCGAGGGTGCAGAGCACATGAGCGTCGAAGCACTCGAGCATGGGCTGGTCGGCAGGGCTAACGAAAGCGGCTGGCTCGCCCGTGGCGGCCTGCTGCGGCGGCTGGCGCGCGATCGTGTGGCGGCGCTGGCGGCGTCCGCGCTGACGGCGATCGTGCTGGCTGCGGTGTTTGCGCCGTGGATCGCGCCCTACGATCCCTATTTCACCGACCTCACCAAATCGATGCAGGCGCCGAGCGGGGAGCACTGGTTCGGCACCGACAATACCGGCCGCGATATCCTCAGCCGCATCCTGTTCGGCACGCGCAACACGCTGGTGCTGGGTCTGGTTGGCGTCATCGTTGGCGGCGCCATCGGCGGCGCGCTCGGCATCTTTGCCGCCTATTACCGCCGGCTCGGCGGCTGGATCATGCGGCTGGTCGACATCATGCTGGCTTTCCCCGCGATCCTGATTGGGCTGGCGATGGCGGCGATCTTCGGCGCGGGGCTGTCGGCCGTCATCATTGCGCTGGTGATTGCCACCGTGCCCGACGTGGCGCGGGTGGCGCGCGGCGCGGCAGTCGGCGTGATGGGCCAGGAATTCATGGAAGCGGGCCGCGCGGTCGGCGTCTCCGACAGCGCACTGATCTGGCGTTACCTGACGCTGAACTGCATCTCCACCATCTTCGTGTTCCTTACCTTGCGCTTCGGCCAGATCATCCTGATCGGCTCGGTGCTCGGCTTCCTCGGCATGGGCGCGCAGCCGCCGACCGCCGAGCTCGGCATGATGGCGGCGCAGGGGCGCGACTTTCTGTTCATGGCGCCGCATATCGCGACCATCCCGAGCTGCGCTATCTTCGTCATCGTGCTTTGCGCCAATTTGCTTGGCGACGCTTTCCGCGACGTTCTCGACCCGAGGTTACAGACATGATCAGAATTCTTCTGACGGCTGCACTCGCGCTCACCGTTTCCGCCCCTGCCTCGGCCCAGACCACGCTGATGCTGATGAAGGGCATCGACGCGCCGCATTATGACGGCCATCGCACCACCTGGGGGCCGACGTCGGACATTGTCAACATGTTCCAGGATACTTTGGTGGCGCTCGACTGGGACGGCAAGACGCCGATCCCTTATCTGGCCAAATCCTGGGACATCAGCGAGGACGGCAAGATCTATACGTTCAAGCTGCGCGACGATGTCTCGTTCTGCAGCGGCAAAAAATTCACCGCCGAGGACGTCATCTACAGCTTCAGGCGGCTGAAGGATCCCGCGGTGAAGGCGCCCTATGCCTGGCGCGCCGGCCACATCAAGGAGCTGCGCGCGCCCGATCCCTACACCGTGCAGTACGAGCTGGAAGAGCCGTTCTCGGAGCTGCTGCTGCAGCTCACCATGTTCACCAATGCCATCCACAACAAGGACAGCGTCGAGGCGCTCGGCAAGGATTACGGCATCAAGGGCATCGACGGCACGGGGCCGTGGTGCTTCGACAGCTGGACGCCGCGCACCGAAATCGTGCTGAAGCGCCACGACGCCTACAAATGGGGCCCGTCGCTGTACAAGAACAAGGGTCCAGTGAAATTCGAGAAGCTGGTGGTCAAGATCGTGCCGGAGGACTCCAGCCGGGTCGCGGCGATGCTGTCGGGACAGTTCGACATCACCCATCAATTTCCGGCGCAGTTCATCAGCCAGGCCAAGGCCGCGCCGATGCTGGCGGTGACGCCGGCAAAGCCCAATTTCCAGCTGCTCTATTTCGGGTTCAAGATCACGCGACCGATGGTCGAAGATCGCCGTGTGCGCGAGGCAATGAGCATCGCCATCAACCGCGCGGAGATTGCGAAAGCGATCCTGCTCGGAAATGCCGAGCCTGCCCTCACCATCGTCGACAAGGACGCGCTCGACCACGCGCCTGCGACCCAGGGCGTCGTAAAGGAGGATGTCGAGCGCGCCAAGGCACTGCTGGACGAAGCCGGCTGGAAGCCGGGCAGCGACGGGATCCGTGAGAAGGACGGCGTGAAGTTGCAGCCGCGGGTCTATTACACGGCCAACGGCAATTCGGCGCGGGTCGCCGAAGCGATCCAGGGGTACTTGCGCAAGATCGGCGTCGACTGGCGCCTCTACCCCTGGGACTCCACTATCGCGTCGGTGAAGATGGCCGAGCAGGATTACGAGATCTGGTCGGTCACCGTGCCGTATCTGTCGGCCGGCGACCTCATGAACATCTATTTCGACTCCGCCAACATTCCGACGCCGAACCGGATGAACTGGAAGGACGCGGAAACCGATACATGGCTGAAGGAGGGCCGCTCGGCGCTGACCGAGAGCGACCGCACCAAGGCCTATGCGCTGGTGCAGGAGAAGGTGATGCGCGAGCACCTCTGGATCCCCGTGCTCAACATCAACATGGATCAGGTGGCCAACAAGCGGATCAACTCCGCGCGGCCGCACATGCTCTACCAGAACACCTTCTACAAGGGTCTCGATGTGACTCGCTGACAGGCCAACGACGAGAACGGGAGTGAACAGGATGCGCGGAATTTTCGCAGGATGTGCGGCGCTACTCGCCGCGGGCGCCATCACGTCGAGCGAGGCGCAGACATTGCGGATGATGAAGTCGCTGGACGCGCCGCATTACGACGGCCAGCGCACGACGTGGTCGCCGACCTCCGACATCGTCAACATGTTCCAGGACACGCTGGTGGCGCTGGACTGGGACGGCAAGACGGTGATCCCGTATCTCGCCAAATCCTGGGACATCCGCGAGGACGGCAAGCTCTATACCTTCAAGCTGCGCGACGACGTCACCTTCTGCAGCGGCAAGAAGTTCACCGCCGCCGACGTGGTCTACACCTTCAAGCGCCTGAAGGATCCGGAAACCAAGGCGCCCTATGCCTGGCGCGCCGGGGACATCAAGGAGGTGCGCGCGGTCGACCCCACCACGGTCGAGTACGAATTGAACGAGCCTTATTCGGAGCTCTTGCTCCAGCTCACCATGTACACCAACACCATCCACAACCAGCAGAGCGTGGAGGCGCTCGGGAAGGATTACGGCGTCAAGGGCATCGACGGCACCGGCCCGTGGTGCTTCGAGAGCTGGCAGCCGCGCACCGAGATCGTGCTGAAACGCCATGACGCCTACAAATGGGGCCCCTCGATGTACCAGAACAAGGGCCCCGTGAAGTTCGAGAAACTCAGTATCAAGATCGTGCCGGAAGATGCCAGCCGCGTCGCCGCCATGATGGGCGGACAGTTCGACGTCACCCACCAGATTCCGCTGCAGTTCATCGACCAGGTCAAGGCCGCGCCGAACCTCACGGTGCAGGAAGCAAAGCCGAACTTCCAGCTGATGTATTACGGCTACAAGATCACGCGGCCGATGGTATCAGACAAGCGCGTGCGCGAGGCCATGAACATCGCGATCAACCGCGCCGAGATCGTCAAGGGAATCATGCTGGGCAACGCTGAGCCGGCACTGACCTTCGTGGATCCCAAGGCGCTCGACTTCTCCGACAAGACTCAAGGTATGATCAAGGAGGACGCCGATCGCGCCAAGAAGCTGCTGGACGAAGCCGGCTGGGTGGTCGGCAGCGACGGCATCCGCGAGAAGGATGGGGTCAAGCTCGCACCAAAGGTCCTGTTCGTGCAGGTCGCCTACTTTCCGCGCGTCTCCGAGGCGATCCAGGGCTATATGCGCAAGATCGGCATTGACTGGAAGATCGTCGGCTACGACTCGACGATCGCGCCGGCCGAGATGGCCAAGCAGGATTACGAGCTGTGGACCGTCACCGTCCCCTATTTGTCGGCGGGCGAGCTGATGAACGTCTACTTCAACTCGAAGAACATCCCGACCCCCAACCGCATGAACTGGAAGGACGCCGAAACCGACGAGTGGCTGCGCGGCGGCCGCGCCGCCTTGAACGACAAGGACCGCGCCCAAAACTACGCACGCGTTCAGGAGAAGGTGACCAGCGAGCACCTTATGATGCCGGTGATGAACGTCGCGATGTACACCACGAGCTCGAAGAAGCTGAAAGGCGTGCGGCCGCACATGCTCTATCAGAACACCTTCTACAAGGGACTGGATTATTCGTTCTGATGGAAAATCTGCTTCAAGTCCGCGGTCTGAAAACCCATTTTGCGACGGATCGCGGCCTGTTCCGGGCCGTCGACGGCGTGAGTTTTAGCGTTGCGCGCGGCCGCACGGTGGGCCTGGTCGGCGAGTCCGGCTGCGGCAAGAGCGTGACCTCGCTCTCGGTGATGGGGCTGGTGCCGCAGCCGCCGGGCAAGGTCGAGGCGGACAGCATCACGTTCGCCGGCACCAATTTGCTGGCGCTGCCGCCGAACGAGCGCCGAAAACTGCGCGGCGGCAAGATGTCGATGATTTTCCAGGAGCCGATGACCTCGCTCAACCCGGTGCACACCGTGGGCCAGCAGATCGTCGAGGCGATCGTCGCCCACTCCACGATGTCGCCGTGCGCGGCCAGGAAACGGGCGGTCGAGATGCTGGAGCTGGTCAAAATACCCTCTCCCGGCCGCCGCATCGACGACTATCCGCACAACATGAGTGGCGGCATGCGCCAGCGCGTGATGATCGCCATGGCGCTGTCCTGCGAGCCGGTGCTGCTGATCGCCGACGAGCCGACCACGGCGCTCGATGTCACCATCCAGGCGCAGATCCTCGATCTGCTCAGCGACCTGCAGCAGCGGCTCGGCATGGCGATCCTGATCATCACCCATGATCTCGGCGTGATTGCGGAGATGGCCGACCAGGTGCTGGTGATGTATGCGGGCCAGATCGTCGAAAGCGCCGAGGTTGCCGACATCTTTGCCGATCCGCAGCATCCCTACACCGTTGGGCTGCTCGGCTCGATCCCGCGCCTCGATGTCGAGCGCGAACGGCTCGCCACCATCGAGGGCACGGTGCCCGGCGCCAACAACCAGCCAAAAGGCTGCCGCTTCGCGCCGCGCTGCCCGTTCGCCGACGGCCGCTGCCGCGAGGCATCGCCACCGCTGCGCGACATCAGCCCCACCCATCGGGTGGCCTGCTGGAAGGCGCCGGTGGAGATGGCGGCATGAGCAACACACCGGTGCTTCAGGTCGACGGCCTGGTCAAGCATTTTCCGGTGGCGCGCGGCGTGTTGCGGCGCAAGCTGATCGGCGTGGTGCGTGCGGTCGAGGATGTCTCCTTCGAGATCGCACGCGGCGAGACGCTGGCCCTCGTCGGCGAATCCGGCTGCGGCAAGTCCACGACGGGACGGCTGGTGCTGCGGCTGATGAATCCGACCGCAGGCTCGATCCGCTTCAAGGGCGAGGAGATCGCGGGTCTCGACAAGGATCAGATGCGGCGGATGCGGCGCCATCTGCAGATCATTTTCCAGGACCCGTACGCTTCGCTCAATCCGCGCATGACGGTTGGCGACATTCTCTCCGAGCCGCTGAACGTGCACGAGATTGGTGATACCGCCTCGCGCGCCGCGCGGGTGCGGGAGCTGCTCGACGTGGTAGGCCTGCAGGCCGAGCACGCCGCGCGCTATCCGCACCAGTTTTCCGGCGGCCAGCGCCAGCGCATCGGCATTGCCCGGGCGCTCGCCGCCAATCCTGATCTGATTGTGTGCGACGAGCCGGTTTCGGCGCTTGACGTCTCGATCCAGGCGCAGATCGTGAACTTGCTGCAAAACCTGCAGCAGCGCTTCGGGCTGTCCTATCTGTTCATCGCCCACGACCTTGCCGTGGTGAAGCACATTAGCGATCGCGTCGCGGTGATGTATCTCGGCAAGCTGGTAGAGATTGCGGACAAGAAGACGATTTATGCAAAACCGCTGCATCCCTATACGCAGGCGCTGATGGCGGCGATCCCCAAGACCGATCCGAACCTACGCGCCAAGCGCGTGATGCTGCAGGGCGACGTGCCCAATCCGTTCAATCCGCCGAGCGGCTGCCGCTTCCACACCCGCTGCCCGCATGCGCAGGCGCGCTGCTCGGCAGAGGAGCCCAAGTTGCGCGAGGCGGCAAGCGGCCACCGCGTCGCCTGTCATTTCTTCGAGACGCTGCCGCCGCCGGTGATCGTCGCTCGCAGCGGCCCACCGAAGGGGAAGTTTGCCGAGCGGCTCGCCGCGTTCGAGGCGGCGAAGCAGCGGCGGGCGGCCCCCATTGTCATCGCCCGCGACCCGTCTTCGCCAAAAGGCTTCGCCGGGGTGTGAGCTCCGGGCCGCCGAAGCTTTAGCGAAGGCGGCGGATGGGCGATCCAGTACGCCGTGACATCTCGATCATGCAGGATCGCCGTGGCGTACTGGATACCCCGCATGCGCGGGGTTATGACAGTTGTGGGTTGATCGCTACTTCGTCAGCGGGCAACCGCTCTCTTTCGGCGTGAAGAACGCCTTGTCGCCGGGCACCACCGCGAGCTGCTTGTAATAGTCCCACGGCTTCTTCGACTCCGACGGCTTCTTGACCTCGAACAGATAGAGGTCGTGCACCATGCGGCCATTCTCCTGCACCTTGCCCTTGGCGAAGGCGTCGTCGACCGGCAGTTCCTTCAGCTTTTTCGCCACCGCCTCGCTGTCCTTGCTGTCCGCCGCCTTCACGGCCTTCAGATAGCTCAGCACGGCCGAATAGGTGCCTGCATGGATCATGCTGGGCATGCGGTTGGTGCGCTTGAAGAAGCGCTCGGAGAAGGCGCGGGAGGCGTCGTCATGGTCCCAGTAGAAGCCTTCGGTCAGCACGAGGCCCTGGGCGGCGTCCAGCCCGAGCCCGTTCACCTCCGAGATGGTCATCAGCAGGCCGGCGAGCTTCTGGCCACCCTTGACGATGCCGAACTCCGCCGCCTGCTTGATCGAGTTGGTGGTATCGAGGCCGGCATTGGCCAGCCCAATGATCTTGGCTTTCGAGCTCTGCGCCTGCAGCAGGAAGGAGGAGAAGTCCGACGAGTTGAGCGGCACGCGGACCGAGCCCAGCACCTTGCCGCCATTGGAGGTGACGATTTCCCTGGTGTCCTTTTCCAGTGCGTAACCGAAGGCGTAGTCCGCGGTCAGAAAGAACCAGCTATCGCCGCCGGTCTTCACCAGGGCGCCGCCGGTGCCGACCGCCAGTGCGCGGGTGTCGTAGGCCCAGTGGAAGCCGTAGGGCGTGCAGGCATCCCCCGTGATGCGCGAGGTCGCCGCCCCCACCACGATGTCGATCTTCTTCTTTTCCATCGACAGTTCCTGCACCGCGAGCGCCACCGACGACGTCGTCAGCTCCGTGATCATGTCGACGCCTTCGGTGTCGTACCAGCGCCGCGCAATGGCGCTCGCCAGATCCGGCTTGTTCTGATGGTCGGCGGTGACGATCTCGATCTTGTGGCCGAGCACGCTGCCGCCGAAATCCTCGACCGCCATGTGCGCGGCCTCCAGCGAATACTTGCCGCCGTAATCGGCGTAGACGCCGGACTGGTCGTTGAGGATGCCGATCTTGACGGCTTGATTTGTTCCCTGCGCCGAAGCCGGCGCGACAGCGAGCAGGCCGCAGGCGACGACGGTGGCCGACAATATTCCCGATCTCATTTTTAAAACCCCTAGACGTTTCTGTTCAGGAAAAAAGCGCGAACGGCGCACGTTATTGAATAACCCCGCCACTGCCCACCTATTTCGCGTACGCCGAAAGTAGGGGAACGGGCGAGGAACCTTTTGCGAATGATCCGTGACGCTCAAGCCGCTTCGACAGGCTTTTCGCGACGGCTGCTGCGGTCGGCGAGATTGCGCACGATCATGTAGAAGATCGGCGTGAAGACGAGGCCGAACATGGTCACGCCGATCATGCCGAAGAACACGGCGACGCCGACCGCCTGGCGCATTTCCGAGCCGGAGCCGGAGGAGATGACGAGCGGCAGCACGCCGAGGATGAAGGCGAACGACGTCATCAGGATCGGCCGCAGCCGCAGCCGGCAGGCCTCGATCACCGCTTCCAGCCGCGGCTTGCCCTCAAGCTCGATGTCGCGCGCGAACTCGACGATCAAAATGGCGTTCTTCGCCGCCAGTCCCACCAGCACCACAAAGCCGATTTGGGTGAGGATGTTGACGTCCTGCCCCATCAGCCGCACGCCGATGGTGGCGGCGAGCAGGCACATCGGCACGATCAGGATCACCGCGAACGGCAGGCTCCAGCTGCCGTATTGCGCGGCGAGCACCAGATAGACGAACAGCACGCAGATCGGGAATACCAAAAGGCCCGCGTTGCCGCCAGTGACCTGCTGATAGGCAAGGTCGGTCCATTCGAAGGAGAAGCCGCTCGGCAGCGTCTCGTCGGCGAGCTGCTTCATGATGTTGATGGCGGTGGTCGAGCTGACGCCGGGTACCGGCTCGCCCTGCAGCTCGGAGGCCGCATAGAGATTGTAGCGCGCCACGCGATCGGGACCAGAGACGTTGCGGAAATCGACCACGCTGCCGAGCATCACCATGTCGCCGCCGGCGTTGCGGGTGCGCAGCCGCGTCAGGTCGGAAGACTCCTTCCGGAACGGCAGGTCGGCCTGTGCGGTGACGTGATAGGTGCGGCCGAACAGGTTGAAGTCGTTGACATAGGTTGAGCCGAAATAGGTCTGGATGGTGTCGTTGATGGAAGCGATCGGCACGCCGAGCTTCTGCGCCTTGACGCGATCGATATCGACAAAGATCTGCGGCGTGTTGGCGGAAAACGGCGAGAATATCTGGGTGACGCGCGGCTCCTTGCGCGCCGCGTTGACGAGTTCGTCGGTTGCGGCGGCCAGCAGTTCCGAGCCGCGGCCCTGGCGGTCCTGGATGCGCATGGTGAAGCCGCCGCCGGTGCCGATGCCCGGCACGGCCGGCGGCGGAATCACGATGATGAAGGCGCCCTCGATGGTCGACACGCGCTTGCGCAGCTCGGCGGTGATGGCAGCGGCGGTGAGCCCTTTCTTCAGCCGCACCTCCGGCTCGTCGAAGACCGGGAACAGCGCTGCCGCATTGCCCGCCTGGGTGCGCGTCGCGCCCGAGAAGCCGGCAAAGGCGGCGACGCGGACCACGCCAGGCGTATCCAGCGCCATCCGCTCGATCTCGCGCACGATCTGGGTTGTGCGATCGAGCGATGCGGCGCCCGGCAGTTGCACCGAGATGATGACATAGCCGCGGTCCTGCGCCGGAATGAAGCCCTGCGGCGTGATCGCCAGCAGCCAGCCGGCGCTGCCGATCAGCGCGACGTAAAACAGCAGCATCAGCACCGAGTGGCGGATCACGAAGTTCGCAGCCCTGCCATAGAAATGCGACAGGCGGTCGAAGCCGCGGTTGAACGCCCGCGTGAACGCGCCCCAGCCGCGGGCGATGAAATTCCAGCTTGCAGGTCCCGTCTTCTCGGCATGGAGTTTCAGGATCTGCGAGGCCAGCGCCGGCGAAAGCGTCAGCGAGCAGAAGCAGGAGATGGCGGTGGCGACCGCGATGGTGACGGCGAATTGCTGGAAGAACTGTCCGGAAATGCCGCCGAGGAAAGCGGTCGGCACGAACACCGCACAGAGCACCAGCGCAATCGAGACCAGCGCGCCGCCGACCTCCTCCATGGTCTTCAGCGCGGCATCGATCCGGTTCATGCCGTGCTCGAGATGCCGCTCGACATTTTCCACCACCACGATGGCGTCGTCGACCACGATGCCGACCGCCAACACGAGGCCGAACAGCGTGAGATTGTTGATGGAGAAGCCGAGCGCCGCCATCACGGCAAAGGTGCCGACCAGCGACACCGGAATGGCGATGATCGGGATGATCGCCGGCCGCCAGCCCTGCAAAAACACCAGCACCACGATGACGACCAGCGCCATCGCTTCATAGATGGTCTTGATCAGCTCATGGACGGATTGCGCGATGAACTCGGTCGGATTGTAGCCGATATTGTAGTCGAGCCCCTGCGGGAAGCCCGCCTTCAATTTCGTCATCGTGTCCTTGATGCTTTGCGCGGTCGCCAGCGCATTCGATCCGGGCCGCTGCGTCACCAGGAGAGCGACCGCCGACTTGCGCAGCAGGAAGCTGTTGGTGGTGTAGGCCAGCGCGCCGAGCTCGACGCGGGCGACGTCGCGCAGCCGCACCACGCGACCGTCGCTGCCGGCTTTGATCAGGATATCCTCGAACTGCCGCTGGTCCTTCAATCGGCCTGTGAAAACAAGATTGGGCTGGAAGGCGCGGTCGGTGATCGGCGGCTCGGCGATCTGGCCGCCCGCGATCTGAACGTTCTGCGAGCGGATCGCCGCGATCACCTCGGTCGAGGTCAGGCCGAGATTGGCCAGCCGCTCCGGATCGAGCCACAGCCGCATCGAATAGTCGCGCGCGCCGAACATCTGGATATCGCCGACGCCGTCGAGGCGCAGCAACTGGTCGCGCACCTGCAGCAGCGCATAGTTGGAGATGTAGAGCTGGTCGACACTGCTGTCCGGCGACAGCATGAACACGACCATCAGGATGTCGGGCGAGTTCTTGCGGGTGGTGACGCCGTTGCGCTGCACCTCCTCCGGCAGGCGCGGCTGCGCGATGGCGACGCGGTTCTGCACCAGCACCTGGGCCTTGTCGAGATCGGTGCCGAGCTTGAACGTGACGGTGATCGTCAGTTGCCCGTTCGAGGTGGCCTGGCTGTACAGGTACAGCATGTCCTCGACGCCGTTGATCTCCTGCTCGATCGGAGCGGCCACCGTGTCGGACACAGTCTGCGCGGAGGCGCCGGGATATTGCGTGGTGACCACCACCGTGGGCGGCACCACTTGCGGATATTCCGAGACCGGCAGCGTGCCGTAGGCGATCGCGCCGACGATCAGCAGCACGATCGACAGCACCATCGCTAGGATCGGACGATTGATGGAGAGCTGGCCGAGATTCATGACTTCTTACCGGCCGGTTCCGCCGCCTTGGGCGGATGCGGCGCCACCTTGGCGCCGACGCGCGCGCGCTGCAGGCCCTCGACAATGACCTTGTCGTCGGCCTTCAGCCCTTCGCGGATCACGCGCAAACCCTCGTCGAGCGGACCGAGGATCACCGGCCGTACCTCGACCATGTTCTCGTTGTTGACCACGAAGACGATCTTGCGCGACTGGTCGGTCGCAATCGCGGAGTCCGGCAGCAGCAGCGCCTCGTAGGGCGCGCTGCCGATCAGGCGGACGCGGCCGAACTGACCGGGAAGGATCGACAGGTCCTTGTTCGGGACGATGGCACGGCTGCGCAGCGTGGCGGTACCGACATCCATGCGGTTGTCGAGAAAATCCATCTTGCCGTCATGCGACGGCTTGGTTTCGTTGGCGAGCGTCACCTGCACCGGATTGGGCGTGTCGCGCGAGCTCGGCCGCTTTCCCTCGAACCACAGCTTGTTGTATTTGAGGTAGGTCGCCTCATCCATGTCGAAATAAATGTAGATCGGATCAAGCGAGACGATCGAGGTGAGCAGCGTCGCACCGCCATCGGCGCCCTGCACGAGATTGCCGACGGTGACGAGATGGCGGCTGACGCGGCCCGCGATCGGCGCCATTACGTGGGTGAACTCGATATTGAGCTTTGCCGCCTTCAATGCGCCCTCGGCCTGCATCTCGGCGGCGTGGGCGGCCTGCAGGGTCTGACGGCGCTGGTCGACGATGGATTCGGAAACGGCGCTGGTGGTGACCAGGGTCAGCGCGCGCTCGAGCTCGCGCCGGGCGAGCTCGGCCTTGGCGCGGGCGTCCGCAAGCTGGCCGTCGGCCTGCAGCGCGACCGCCTCGAAGGGACGGGAGTCGATGACATAGAGCAGGTCACCCGGTTTGACGAAGTCGCCGTCCTTGAACTGGATGGAGTCGACGAAGCCGCCAACCCGGGCGCGGACCTGGACCTCCTCCATCGCCTCGAAGCGGCCGGTGAACTCGTCCCAATCGGTGACGGTCCGCTTGGTCGGCTGGGCGACGGTAACTGGCGGCGGCCCGGCGGCGGCCTGTGGCGCGGGCTTCTCGCCACAGCCCGACAGCCCGGCGGCAAGCAGGACCACCAGCGGCAAAAAGCGGCGCATTGAAGTAAAATCTTTCCCCTGAGCGGAACGCTCAGAGAGCGGACTGGCGTTCAAAATCATGCCCCTCATAACCCTGCCGCAGTCTGCGGCAGCCATATCTTCGTGGCGACCCAGATGAGATTGCCTCTCAGTCTCCGCAAGATACGGCCGGGATCAAGTAAAATTGTGATGTCGGCCCCGGGGCGGGTATCTTGACGCGTCGCGGCCTCATTGCGGGCCGTGTTCTGTTGTAAGTTCCGCTCACAATTTTGCGAAAAGGGAGAGCCCCATGGACGCGCGCGCGCCGCAGACATTGCGGGACAACTCGGTGCCCCCTCGCCGCGGCGCCGATCACATCGCGCCGGACTGTGCGGGACAGAATTTTTATGCTGCCGACCGCGGCCTGCGCGACTTATTGCCGCTTTATCTCTCGCCTGCCGATTTCGCGCGGCTCGAGCCGCATTTCGACCGGCTCGGGGTCCTGGCGGGCGGCCGGCTGGATGAGCTGGCACGGATCGCCGACCAGAATCCGCCGGTGCTGCACCCGCGCGACCGGTTCGGCCGCGACGAGGACTGGATCGACTATCATGGCTCCTACCGCGAGATGGAGCGCATCGCATTTGGCGATTTCCAGTTCCATGCCATGAGCCATCGCGGCGGCACGCTCGGGATGGATGGTCCGCTGCCGGCGGTAGCGAAATACGCGCTGCAATCTTTGTTCGTACAAGCCGAATTCGGGCTGATGTGTCCGATCAGCGTGACCGACACTTCGATCCACCTGATCCGGAAATTCGCCGACCAGGAGCTGAAGGACTATCTGCTGCCCAAAATGCTGTCGGCCGATCCCGATGTGCAATGGAAGGGCACGCAGTTCATGACCGAACGCTCGGGCGGCTCCGATGTCGGCGCCATCGAGACGGTGGCACGGCTCGAGGCCGGCACGTGGCGGCTCTATGGCGACAAATGGTTCTGCTCGCATGCCGACGCCGACGTCGCGCTGCTGCTGGCGCGGCCGGAAAGAGCGCCTGCCGGCACGAAAGGCCTGGCGCTGTTCGCGCTGCCGCGGCGGCTGAAGGACGGCAGCCGCAATGCCTACCGGATCGTGCGGTTGAAGGACAAGCTCGGCACCCGCTCGATGGCCTCGGGTGAAATCTTGCTGGAAGGCGCACAGGCCTATCTCGTCGGCCAGGCCGATCAGGGCCTGAAGCAGATGATGGAGCAGGTCAACCTGTCGCGGCTGTCGCATGGCGTGCGCGCGGCCGCGATGATGCGCCGCTGCGTCAACGAGGCGATGGTCGTGGCTCGCTCGCGCGAGGCGTTCGGCCGCACCATCATCGATTATCCGCTGCTGCGCCGCCAGCTCATGAAGATCACGCTGCCCGCCGAGCAGGCGCTGTCGATGTTCTTGTTCGCGGCAAGCGCGATGGACCGCGCCAATGCCGGCGATGCGGACGCCGAAAACATCCTGCGCATCCTGACGCCACTTTTGAAATTCCGCGCCTGCCGCGACAATATTCCGGTCGCCACCGGCGCGATGGAGGTGCGCGGCGGCAACGGCTATATCGAGGAATGGGTCAATGCGCGTCTGGTACGCGACGCCCATATCGGCGTGCTCTGGGAAGGCACCAGCAACATCAACGCGCTCGACATCATCACCCGCGCCGTCGGCAAGAGCCGGGCGCACCGTCCGCTGGCCGCCCACCTGACGCGGCTGTTGGATCAGGCGACCATGATCCCCTCGCCCTTCCGCGACGGGCTGCGGCTCACGCTCGACCGCGCGATGCATCTCGCCGAGCGCGTCGCCGCCGAAGATTCGCTGGAAGATCAGGCGCGCAAGGCGGCCAGCAGCCTCTATCATGTCACCAGCGCCGTGCTGATGGCATGGGAGGCCTCCCGCCCGGGCACGGATGCGCGCCGGGCGCTGTATGCGCGGCTGGTGCTGGAGCATCGGCTGGGCACGCAGGATCCGCTGGCGCTGGAGGAGCCGGCCTCGGAGCGCGAGGCGGTGGATTTGCTGCTGAGCGAGCGGCGTGTCTCGCTGGCCGACGCGACGGAGCTGCTGGCCTAGTGGTCATTCCGGGGCGCGCGCAGCACCAGCCCCGGAATGACAGTGGATGACGCGGCAAATTTCCTCCGTTAACGTGGGCCCAACAAAAAGGTCCCGGGAGGACAGACGTGCACAAGGGCCGTGTCGTATTCGGCGCCATGGACGAGGTGGTGTTCGGGCGTCGTGCCGCTGAAGCCGTCGTCGAGCAGATCGATCGGCTCGGCGCCAAACGAGCCTTCCTGATGGTGAGCGGCACGCTCAACCGCGAAACCCAGGAGATCGAGAACATCCGAAAAGCCATCGGCGCACGCTGCGTCGGCACGTTTGACAAGATGCCGGCGCATACGCCGCGTGCGGCTGTGATTGCCGCCGCCAACCAGGCGCGCGCGGCCGGCGCCGATCTCATCGTCACCGTCGGCGGCGGATCGATCACCGACGGCGCCAAGGCGGTGCAGCTTTGTCTCGCCAATGATGTTTCGACCGTTGAAGGCATCGACGGCATTCGCGTGCGCGGCGGCGAGGAGCCGCCGATCAAGGCGCCTGCTGTGCGGCAGATCAGCGTGCCCACGACAATCGCGGGCGGCGAGTTCAGCCATATCGCAGGGGTCACCGACGAGCGGACGCACATCAAGCAGATGCTGCGGCATGCGCTGACCATCCCGCGCGCCACCATCCTCGATCCCTGGCTTTCCGTGCACACACCGGAATGGCTGTTCCTTTCGACCGGCATCCGCGCGGTCGATCATTGCGTGGAGGGCCTCTGCGCGCGCGAGGCGCATCCCTATTCCGATGCGCAGGCGATGAAGGGCCTGTTGATGCTGACCCGAGGTCTTGCGCGCGTGAAGGCCGACGGCAACGACATCGAAGCGCGGCTGGATTGCCAGATCGGCACCTGGCTGTCGATGGCGCCGCTGTCGGGCGGCGTGCCGATGGGCGCGAGCCACGGCATCGGCTATGTGCTGGGCGGCGGGTTCAACGTGCCGCACGGCTACACCTCCTGCGTGATGCTGCCTGCGGTGATGCGCTGGAACAAATCCGCCAACGCCGAGCGTCAGGCGATGGTAGCGGAGGCGATGGGCCATCCCGGCAAGGACGCCGGCGACGTGCTCGATAACTTCATTCGCGGCCTCGGCATGCCGCGCAGCCTGCAGGACGTCCGCGTCGGACCGGAACACTTTGACCGGATCGCCGAGCAGGCGATGCGCACGAACTGGATACCGCGCAACCCGCGCAAGATCGACGGGCCGGCGCAGATCCGTGAAATCCTGTTACTCGCTGCCTAGAAACTGGAGAGAAAATGTACACCGGCAAGCATGCTCACCTGCGTCCGCTGCAGCCCGCCTTCATCATGGCCGGCAGCGGCGAGGCCGTGACCTATCGCGAACTCGATGCGCGCTCCAACCGGCTGGCGCATCTGTTTCGCAAGCGCGGGTTGCAGCGGCTCGACCACTATTCGATCTTCATGGAGAACAACAGCCGATATCTGGAATCCTGCGCCGCCGGCGAGCGCGCCGGGCTCTATTACACCTGCGTCAATTCCTATCTCACGCCGGGCGAGCTTTCTTACATCCTCGTCAACAGCGAATCCCGCATCCTCATCACCTCGAAGGCCAAGCTCGATGTCGCGCGCGAGGCGATCCAGGCTTGCCCCAAAATCGAGCTCTGCATCGTCGTCGATGGCGAGGGCGAAAGCGACCGCATCGTCGGACTTGCGGCGGCAACGAAGGGTTTGCCGGCGACACCGATCGCGGATGAATATCTCGGCACCGCGATGCTCTATTCCTCCGGCACAACCGGCCGGCCCAAGGGCATCCTGCGGCCGTTGCCCGAGCAGCCGCCGGCCCAAAACCTGCCGATCTTCGATTTCCTGGTCAAACTCTGGCAATACCGCGAGGGCATGATCTATCTCTCGCCGGCGCCGCTCTATCACTCCGCGCCGCAAGCGGCGGTGAACCTGACCATCCGCGCCGGCGGCACTGCTGTCATCATGGAAAGCTTCGACCCGGAGCGCTATCTGCAACTGGTCGAACAATGGGGCATCACGCATACGCAGCTGGTGCCGACCATGTTCTCGCGCATGCTGAAGCTGCCGGAGGAGGTGCGCAAGCGCTACGATCTGTCCTCGCTGGAGATCGCGATCCACGCCGCCGCGCCCTGCCCGACCATGGTCAAGGACGACATGATCAAATGGTGGGGGCCGATCATCCACGAATATTACGGCGCCACCGAAGGACTGGGCTTCACGGCCTGCAACAGCCAGGAATGGCTGGCGCATCGCGGCACGGTCGGCCGCGTGCTGCTCGGCGATCTGCATATTCTCGACGAGAACATGCAACCCGCTCCGAAAGGCCAGCCCGGCACGGTCTGGTTCAAGACCGCCTCGCCGTTCGAATATTTCAACGACCCTGCGAAAACGAAGGAAGCGCGGTCGGAAGACGGCAGCATGAGCACGGTCGGCGACGTCGGCTATGTCGACGACGACAACTTCCTTTACCTCACCGACCGCGCCACCTTCATGATCATTTCCGGCGGGGTGAACATCTATCCGCAGGAATGCGAGAATTTGCTGATCACCCATCCCAAGATCGCCGACGCCGCGGTGTTCGGCGTACCCAATGCCGATCTGGGCGAAGAGGTGAAGGCGGTGGTGCAGCCGATGCCGGGCGTTGAGCCCAGCGACGAGCTGGCGGCCGAGCTGATCGCGTTTTGCAGCCAATCATTGGCGCGCCAGAAGGTGCCGCGCTCGGTCGATTTCGAGCCCGAGCTGCCGCGGCTGCCGACCGGCAAGCTCTACAAGCGCCTGCTGCGCGACCGCTATTGGGGCAACAAGACGTCGCGGATTGTCTGAACCGCCGGGAGGCCACCATGCCAACAGCCCAGCCGCTAGAGCCGACGCCGCTCACGGGCCGCCGACTCGAATTCACCGCCGCAGAGATCGGCGCCCTCGCCCACCTCTATCGCGGCGAGGTCTACCGCAGCACGGTCTGGCGCACGCGCCTCGACTCTTCGACCAACTGGGCGGTGGTCACAACCGGCATCGCGCTGTCAGCCACCTATGCCAGCGCCGAGGCATCGCCCTTGCCGATGGTGCTGGTGGGCCTGCTGGTCACCGTGTTCCTGGTGTTCGAGGCGCGGCGCTACCGCTACTTCAACGTCTGGCGTGCCCGTGCGCGGCTGCTCGAAACCGATTTCTACGCGCCGATGCTGAGGGGCGAAGACCTCGCGCCGAGCATGGCATGGACCGAGCTTCTGGCCGGCGACTATCGCAAGCCGAGCTATCACATCTCCTTTGCGCGCGCGATCGGCCGGCGGCTGCGCCGCACCTATGGCTGGATTTTCGCGATCCAGGCGATCGCCTATTACGGCAAGCTCGCGATCCATCCCGGCCCGATGACGACGCTTGCGGAAGTCTGGGAGCGAGCCGCCATTGGCCCCATTCCGGGTACGCTGGTGGTGCTGGCGGGCGTGATCTTCCATTCGAGCTGGGTGATCTTCGCCTACGCAACCTGGCGGGTCGAACTCGCCGACCGGCGTGACAGGAAGAGCCTGATCGCGATGGGTTGACGGAGGGGATCAGTTGCCCCATGGGCACGAACCGGGATTGCTGCAAGCCGGCACCGCCCGCGTCACCGCATCGGCCTCGTTGGACGGCGCACCTTCCATCCCATCGGTGAGCGGTGCGACGCGCCATCGGTACGTCGATTTCGGCCGCAAGCCGGAATCCGCAAAGCCCGTTGTCGTCACATTTGCGACCACGTTGAACTGACCGTCAGGACCGGCACGCCGCACCCGATACCCCGTCGCGCCAGCCTGCGGCGTCCACGCCAGATCGACGGCGGTATCCGACGTGTCGAGGATCGTGAGTGCGATCGGCCCCGGGGCGGCCGCAGCCGTCGTTGCCGGCTGCGCGCGCGAGGTCAGCGTGTCCAGCATCGCCTTGACGGCCTTGATCTGCAGCCCGGCCTTGGTGACGTAGTTGTCGTTGAAGCTGACATAGCCCCACCAGTCCCAGCACGCCTGGGGATTGTAGGGGTACCAGCTCGACGCGGCGGTTTGCGGATAAAGCACGATCAGCCGGTTGGCATCCGCCCAGGCATTGAAGCCGGTGCGATCGATGAAGACGCGGCCGACATCGCCGACGTCCTGCTTGCAGCCGTGCAGCGCGATGTGGACGCGACATGCCTCACCGCTCTCGCAAGCCTTGGGAACGAACACGTAACCGGTTTGGCCGAGGCTCAGCCCGGAGGGACCGTCGGGCTTGGTATAGATCGACTGATCGAACGGCTTCATCGTGCCGGTCAACGGCTCCGCTCCCGGCTTGTTCAGCGGGCCATATATGTGCTGCAGGATGATGCCCGCCTGGTCGTAGCGGCAGGTGTCGATGAACGGCGGCTTGTTCTCGTTGCAATTGTTGAGGCCGCTCTCGGAATCCTGCGCGACGACCAGCGAGTGACCTGCGCCGATCGCGGTTTGATAATAGAGATTGCCGCGATTGGCCTCATCCAGATAACGGCGGTAGAAGGAAGCAGCGGCGTCGGTGGCAGCGCGCGCCACCACCGAGTCATTGTAGCCGTGGAAAAGGTAGACCTTCTGCCGGCCTACGAACTGCAGGGGATCGATCGCTCCGGATTTGGATTTGGCGTCGGCCTTGGCAAAGAATGCGTCGAGGTCGGGCAACGGTCCTTTCATGCAGGGGCCGAGCGCGTTCGAGACCGAGGTCCAGTAGCCGAAGAAGCTGTCGGCCTTTGCGCACCAATAGGGCCCTCCGGCCACGACGCCGACGCCCTTGATCACCGAGGACCAGGCGGTGGCGAATTGCACGGCCATGAAGCCGCCCGACGAAATTCCCGATATCGAGCTTTCGCCGATCAGCGCGTTATAACCCGCAAGCTTTTCCCCGGCGTGTACCGCACGAACGACGCTTATTGCTTCGATGAGAGCGAAGACCGCCGCAACCATCCTGCATCGCCTGGCCGTGTCCATCGGGCGCTCCCGTCGGGGTCCCGCAACGGACATCGCGGCATGCTGGTTTTGTACAGCAGGCCCGATGACCACCGCGCGATGCCGGATGCTATCACAACCTTAGCGTAAAGCCGTGTGAGTCCTGCAATCAGGCAACGCCCCGCTTCCGAGTTTGCGACATTGTGAAACGCCGGATCCCCGCAAAAATTCCCGGCGACGGAATGTCGCGCATTAGGCGGAAGTAGCAAGAACAACAGCGGCTTGGCCGGTTGCCCGCCCCGGCCGTCATGCTATCGTCGCAGATAAATCGGCAACAGACCGAAACCCAAGGGAGGGACTACATGCGAACCGTGCACGCGTTCGGCGTTGCGGCATTAGTGATGCTGGCGCTGCCGGATCCCACATTTGCCGGCGAAGGCAAATCGGGCGGCATCCTGCGCATGTATCACCGCGACAGCCCCGGCAGCGCATCGATCCATGAAGGCGCGACCTATTCCATCAACGTGCCGTTTATGCCGGTCTTCAACAACCTCGTCATTTTCGACCAGCACATTGCGCAGAACAGCGTGGAGACGCTGCGGCCGGAACTCGCGGAAAGCTGGGCCTGGAGCGCCGATGGCAAAACGCTGACCTTCAAGCTGCGCAAGGACGTCAAATGGCATGACGGCAAGCCGTTCACCTCGGCCGACGTCAAATGCACCTTCGACATGGTGATGGGCAAGTCGCCGCAGAAATTCCGCCAGAACCCGCGGAAATCCTGGTACGACGAGGTCAACGACGTCACGGTCAACGGCGATTATGAAGCTTCGTTCAACCTGAAGCGGCCGCAGCCGGCGCTGCTGTCGCTGCTCGCCTCCGGCTATACGCCGGTCTATCCCTGCCACGTGTCGCCGGCCGAGATGCGCACCAGGCCGGTCGGCACCGGGCCGTTCAAGTTCGTCGAGTTCAAGGCCAACGAGTCGATCAAGCTGACGAAGAATCCCGACTACTGGAAGAAGGGCCTGCCGTATCTGGACGGCATCGAGTTCACCATCATCCCGAACCGCTCGACCGCGATCCTCGGCTTCATCTCCGGCCAGTTCGACATAACGTTCCCGACCGAGGTGACGATTCCGCTGTTGAAAGACGTCAAGTCGCAAGCGCCGAACGCGGTGTGCGTGGTCGAACCGAACAACGTTTCCACCAACATCATCGTCAATTCCTCCAACCCGCCGTTCGATAATCTCGATATCCGTCGCGCGCTGGCGCTGGCGCTCGACCGCAAGGCGTTCATCCAGATCCAGTTCGAGGGCCAGGCCGACATCGGCGGCACCATGCTGCCGGCGCCCTCCGGCCTGTGGGCAATGCCGAAGGAAATGCTCGAGTCGATCCCGGGCTATGGCCCGGACGTCGCGAAGAACCGCGAGGAAGCGCGCAAGCTGATGCAGAAGGCGGGCTACGGCCCTGACAAGCATCTTGCGATCAAGATTTCCACGCGCAACATTCCGATCTACCGCGATCCCGCGATCATCCTGATCGACCAGATCAAGAGCATCTACATCGACGCCGAGCTTGACGTCGTCGACACCGCGCAATGGTTCCCGAAAGTGGCGCGCAAGGACTATTCGCTCGGGCTCAACCTGACCGGCAACGCGGTCGACGATCCCGACCAGTCGTTCTACGAGAACTATTCTTGCGGCTCGGAGCGCAACTACACCGGCTATTGCAACAAGGAAATCGAAAAACTGTTCGACCAGCAGTCGCAGGAGACCGACGTCAACAAGCGCAAGAAGCTGGTGTGGGAGATCGACAAAAAGCTGCAGGAGGACGTGGCGCGGCCGATCATCTTCCACAGCCGCACCGGGACCTGCTGGCAGCCCTATGTCAAGAACATCACCATCATGTCCAACAGCTCCTACAACGGCTTCCGCTACGAAGATGTCTGGATGGACAAGTAACGAGCGTTCCGGTTAGCCTGACCACCGTCCAAGGGGAGAAGCCGGGTGTTTGCTTATATCGTGCGACGCCTTGCTTTGATGCTCGTGACCCTGTTCGGGATCTCGGTCATCATCTTCGTGCTGCTGCGTGTGGTGCCCGGCAATATCGTCGACATTCTGTTCGATGCCGCCGGCTTCGTCGATCCCGCCGACAAGGCCAATCTGGAAAAGGAACTCGGCCTCAGCCAGCCGATCGTGGTGCAGTATTTCAACTGGATCGGCGGGCTCTTGCACGGCGATCTCGGCTATTCCTACGTCTCGGAGAAGCCGGCGCTGCAGGAGATTTTGCCGCGCATTCCCATCACCGCGAAGCTTGCGGGGCTGGCGCTATTGTTCTCCGCCTCGATCGGCATTCCCCTGGGGGTCATCAGCGCCGTGCATCAGGGCACCAGGCTCGATTATACGCTGCGTGTGATCAGCCTGAGCGGGCTGTCGCTGCCCTCGTTCTGGCTCGGGCTGCTGGTGCTGATGGCATCGGTGTCGCTGGTCGGCGCGATGCCGATCTTCAATCCGAACCCGAGGACCTGGACGGAGGCGTTCGCGATCTATGCCGTGCCGGCGATGGCGGTCGGCTTCCGCAGCGCGGCGCTCACCATGCGCATCACCCGCTCCTCGATGCTGGAAATCCTGCGCCAGGATTACATCCGCACCGCGCGCGCCAAGGGCGCCTCGGAGGCTTCCGTCAACTATCACCACGCGCTGAAGAACGCGGTGCTGCCCGTCATCACCGTGATCGGCATCGAGGCGGCATTTCTGATCGGCGGACTGATCGTGACGGAAACCGTGTTCAACATCCCCGGCATCGCCCGCTTCCTGGTCGAGGCCTTGCGCTGGCGCGATTATCCGATCGTGCAGAATCTCGTGATGTTCATCGCCTGCGTCGTCGTGTTCACCAATTTCGTCGTCGATTTGCTTTACGCCGCGATCGACCCGCGAATCCGCTACGGAGACTAGCGTGGCCGTCATCAACTACGATAGCGAATTGCGACGCGCGGGTGCCCACGCCACGCACGGCTGGCGGCGGCTCGCCTTCCTCGCGCAGCGCTATGTGCTCGGCACCTTCGGCCTGATCATCATGATCCTGTTCGTCTGGACGGCGCTGTCGGCGGATTTCATCTCGCGCTACGACCCGCTAACGGTGGATTCCGCCCATCGCCTCGCGCCTCCAAGCGCGGCGCACTGGCTGGGCACCGACTCCTTCGGCCGCGACGTCTGGGCCCGCATCATCCATGGCGCCCGCATTTCGCTCGCGGTCGGCATCGGCTCCACCGCGCTCGGCGCCACGCTCGGCGTCATCGTCGGTCTGATCTCCGGCTATCTCTCTGGCTGGGTTGATCTCGTGTTCCAGCGCATCACCGACATTCTGCAGTCGCTGCCGCTCCTGGTGCTGGCGCTGGTGATGACCGCCGCGCTCGGGCCGTCGCTGCCCAACGTGATTGTCGCCATCGCCATTCCGCTGATCCCGACGGTCTCGCGCGTGATCCGCGCCAACACGCTGGCGCTGCGCGAGCAGCCATTCGTGGAAGCCGCCAAATCGATCGGCATGAGCGAGACGCGGATCGCGATCCGCCACGTACTGCCCAACACGCTGGCGCCGCTGATCGTGCTCGCCACCGCGCAGCTCGGCTCTACCATCCTGACCGAGGCTTCGCTCTCCTTCCTCGGCCTCGGCATTCCCGAGCCCTATCCCTCGTGGGGACGCATGCTGTCGGAGTCGGCGGCCGAATATGTCCGCACCGCGCCGTGGCTCGTCATCTTCCCAGGCGTTGCCATCAGCCTCGCGGTGTTCGGCACCAATCTGTTCGGCGACGCGCTGCGCGATATCCTCGACCCAAGGCAGCGCGGCTGATGACCGGGGCCAAGGCGAACGACGTGATCCTGGACGTGAAGAGCCTGAAAACGGTGTTCTTCACCCCGTCCGGCCTTTTCAAGGCGGTCGACGACGTCTCCTTCCATGTTCGCCGCGGCGAGACGCTGGCAATCGTCGGCGAATCCGGCTGCGGCAAGAGCGTGAGCGCGCTCTCCATTATGCGCCTGGTGCCGGACCCGCCCGGCAAGATCGTCGGCGGCTCGGTAACGCTGGAGGGCACCGATCTGCTCGCGCTCGACGAAGAGGAGATGCGCGGCATCCGGGGCAATCGGATCTCGATGATTTTTCAAGAGCCGATGACCTCGCTCAATCCGGTGATGCGGATCGGCGACCAGATCACCGAAGCGATCCGGTTGCATCAGAACAAGACGGCCAAGCAAGCCTGGGCTCGCGCGGTGGAGATGCTGCGGCTCGTCCGCATTCCCGAACCGGAGCGGCGCGCGCGCGAATATCCGCATCAGCTTTCCGGCGGCATGCGCCAGCGCGCCATGATCGCGATGGCGCTGGCTTGCCGCCCGGCGCTGTTGATCGCGGACGAGCCGACAACCGCGCTCGATGTTACTATCCAGGCGCAGATCCTCGCGCTGATCGTCGATCTGCAGAAGGAACTCGGCACCGGGCTGATCCTGATCACGCATGATCTCGGCGTGGTGGCGCAGACCGCGCAGCGGGTGATCGTGATGTATGCCGGCAGGAAGGTCGAGGAAGCCAGCGTCGACGACCTCTTCGCCGATCCGCGCCATCCTTATACGCGCGGCCTGATGGCGTCGATGCCGGCCGTGATCTCGCTCGGCGCCAAGACCGATGTCCGCCTGACCGAGATTCCCGGCATGGTGCCGTCCCTGACGCGCCTGCCGCCGGGCTGCGCCTTTGCGCCGCGCTGTCCGCTCGCGATCGAGCGCTGCCGCGAGGAATATCCGCCGCTGCAGGATTTCGGTGGTCATCATCGCGCCGCCTGCTGGCGCGCCGCTGAACTGGCGAAGGCGTCATGACCGAGCCCCGGCCCCTGCTCGAGGTGAAGGACCTCGTCAAGCATTACGCGGTGCGCGGCGGCGTGCTGCGCCGGAAAGTCGGCACGGTGCATGCGGTGGACGGCGTGTCGTTCTCGGTCGGCGTCGGCGAGACGCTTGGCCTCGTCGGCGAATCCGGCTGCGGCAAGTCGACGGTAGCGCGCACCGTGTTGCGGCTGGTCGAGCCGACCTCGGGCAGCGTCAAGCTCAACGGCACCGACATCACGCCGCTCTCCAAGAGCGAGCTGCGCCCGGTGCGGCGCTCGATGCAGATCGTGTTCCAGGATCCGTTCGCCTCGCTCAACCCGCGCATGACCGCCGGCGACATCGTCGGCGAACCGCTCAGCGTCCACGGGCTCGCCAGCGGCGAGGCCAAGCAGGCGCGCGTCGCCGAGCTGTTCCGGCAAGTCGGCCTGCGGCCGGACCAGATGAAGAACTATCCGCATCAGTTTTCCGGCGGCCAGCGCCAGCGCATCTGCATTGCCCGCGCGCTCGCGCTCGGCCCCGAGCTGATCGTCTGCGACGAGCCGGTTTCCGCGCTCGACGTCTCGATCCAGGCGCAGGTGATCAATCTGTTGATCGACCTGCAGCGCAACCACGGCTTTTCCTATCTCTTCATTGCGCATGACCTCGCCGTGGTTGCGCATATCAGCCACCGCGTCGCGGTGATGTATCTCGGCCGCATTGTCGAGATCGCCAACAAGGCCGAGTTGTTCGCCAACCCGCGCCATCCCTATACGCAAGCGCTGCTCGCCTCGGTACCGGTGGCGAATCCGAAGATGAAGCGGCTGAAGCCGCTGGTCGACGGTGATGTGCCAAGCCCGATCAACCCGCCGTCCGGCTGCGCGTTTCATACGCGCTGCCGCTATGTGATGGATCGCTGCAAGATCGACCGCCCGGCTCTGGTCGAGGCCGGCACCGGCCATCAGGTAGCGTGCTGGCTGAATGACGGGACGGGGCGGCCGGGGTAGGCCCGCGCCCTACCACCACACCGGATTGGTCCAGGCGCGCCGGCCTTCGCGATCTCGCACCACGATGCGCGCATAGCCTCCGGCCTTGATGGCATCAAGCGACAGCGTCACGCGGGTGATATCGTCGCCGACATGCTGCGCGGCGCGCGAGCCGCGGCCCAGCACCATGACGGCGCTCGCCGGCGAACAGGCGATCTCGACCGACGCATCGCCATAGACCACGCTCTCGATCACCGGCCCCTGGCTGGAATAATAGGCACCGGCCTTGAGGCTCTTGAGCAGCGCCGCGGGCTCATTGTCGGATGCTTTCACCATGACGAAGCCGCCGAAATAATCGCGGCAGTGGAAGTGCGCGTCATCGACGGCGCAGAGGCCGATGCGCCGGCCGGCGGCGTGGAGCTGGTCGAGCAAGGCCGCGCCTTCGCCGCGGTCGGTGCGCACCTGGCTCGTGTGATTATAGATCTCGACGGCATGCGCGCCCTCGATGGTGTCGGCATCCGCCTTGGTCAGCCCATACCAGCCGGGATGGGCAATGGCGAGGAAGGCGCCGGCTGCCAGACATCGCCGCGCCAGTGCCGGGCCGCCTTCATCGGCCGCCGTCGGCGGAAAATCCTCCGGCAGGCCCACCGCCAGCAGGTGCCAGAGCTCGCCAAGCGACGTCGCCGGCGCGTGCACCTCGGCACCGGGGATCGTCGTGAATTTGTTGGTGCGATAGCGCCTGGTGTCGACGATGGGGAATCCGTACTTTCCGAGAAAATGATCCGTCAGCGACAGGAAGTCGTAGCCGGCCTCGCGGTAGGCCGCGCAGACCGCCTCGGGCGACAGCGCGCCATCGGAGCGGTTGGAATGGGTGTGAATGTTTCCCTTGAGGAAGCGACCTGATGAAGCGAAGGCTGGATCGACAGACAAGCGCGAACTCCTTTGGGTGTGTTGAGCGAGGGATACTGCGAGAATTTGAAGGAGGGTTGATGTCTAACGCAACACTCGGTGTCGTCCCGGCGAACGCCGGGACCCATAACCACAGGGTTGTGTTGCTGGAACTCGCTGGATGGGTCCCGGGTCGCGCTTCGCTTGCCCGGGACGACAGTAGTTATGCGGCCGCCTCGATCTCGACCACGATCTTGCCCGTCATGACCTGCTCGCCCTCGGCGACATCGATCGACGACACCGTGCCCGCAACGCCGGCAGTGTGCACATGCTCCATCTTCATCGCTTCCAGCGTCAAGACGGGCTGGCCGGCCGAAACCTTGTCGCCGGGCTTGACCAGCACGGCCACCACGCGGCCGTTCATGGCGGCGCGCACCCTGCCGTCACCGCCGCTGGCCGCTACCGATACCGGGGCCGCCAACGTGAGATCGTGGACCGCCGACGTGACGCCGCAGTGCAGGAGGTACAGCCGATCATCGTGACGCAGGAATTTTGCCGACCGCATCACGCCGTCATGGCGGAAGCGGATGGCGCCATCCCCAAGCTCCTCGATCTCGAAACGAGCCGCATCGCCATTGTTGGTCGCGAGATAGCTTCCGTCGCGCTCGCGCGCGATTTCCATTTCATGAATTTTGCCGCCGAGCTCGAAGCGCGCGGCAAGCGGGAAGGTCGCGGCGAGCGAACGGCCGGGGCGCCAAGGCGGTGAGTGCGGATGGCTGACATAGAGCAGCAGTGCCGCAAGCGCAGCGTCGCACGCCGCGTCGGCGTGTGACGCCAGCAACTCGTCGCGATGATTGCCGATGAACGCGGTGGTCGCCTCGCCTTTCGCGAACGTCGGATGGCGCAGGCAGGAGATCAGAAAACTCTGGTTGGTGGTGACGCCAAACGCTTCGGCCTGCTCCAGGCCGCAGATCAATTTCCCCCGCGCCTCGTCGCGGGCGGCGCCATGGCTGATGATCTTGGAGATCATGGAGTCGTAGAACGGCGGAATCACCGAGCCGGATTGCAGCGCATGCTCGACGCGGATTCCTCCCGGCATCTGCCACCGCAACATCCTGCCGGACTGCGGCATGAAATCGCGGCCGGCGTCCTCCGAGCACAGCCGCACCTCGATGGCGTGACCGTCGAAGCAGATGTCATCCTGCTTCTGGCCCAGCGGCTCGCCGGCGGCGACGCGAAGCTGCAGCTCGACCAGATCGAGGCCGGTGACCGCCTCGGTGACGGGATGCTCGACCTGCAGGCGCGTGTTCATTTCCATGAAGTAGAACGCCCCACTCTTGTCGAGCAGAAATTCCAGCGTGCCGGCGCCCTCATAGCCGAGCGCCTTTACGGCTGCGACCGCGACCTCGCCCATCCGCGCGCGCAGCTGCGGCGACACCGCCGGCGACGGCGCCTCCTCGATCAGCTTCTGGTGCCGCCGCTGCACCGAGCAGTCACGCTCGCCGAGGTGGATGGCATTGCCGTGCCGATCGCCGAACACCTGGATTTCGATGTGGCGGGGATCGATAATGGCGCGCTCGAGGATGACGCTGGGATCGCCGAACGCGCCCTGCGCTTCCGAGCGCGCGCTGCGCAGCGCATCGGGGAACGACGTGACATTCGCGACCAGCCGCATGCCACGGCCCCCGCCGCCGGCCACCGCCTTGATCATCACGGGAAAGCCGATCCTCTTGGCTTCCGCGAGCATCGCGGCGTCGCTCTGGTCGGCGCCCTGATAGCCGGGCACGACGGGCACCCCCGCCTTCTGCATGATCTCCTTGGCGCCGGCCTTGTTGCCCATCGCCTTGATCGCTTCCGGCGACGGGCCGATGAAGACGAGCCCGGCGTCGCGGCAGGCTCGCGCGAAATCTTCGTTCTCGGCAAGGAAGCCGTAACCGGGATGCACGGCGCTGGCGCCGCTCGCCTTGGCGGCGGCGATGATTGCGTCGATGCGCAAATAGGATTGCGCCGGCAGCGCCTCGCCGATCCGCACCGCGGAATCGGCCTCGCGCACATGCAGCGCGTCGCGATCGGCGTCCGAGTAGACCGCAACCGTGCCATAGCCGAGACGTTTCGCGGTGCGCATGATGCGCAGCGCAATCTCGCCGCGGTTGGCGACGAGAATCTTGTAGAACGGCGTCCGCCTGGCGCTCATGGACGGGCCACCGAGAACTGCATGCGCTGGGGGTTGCGCGCATCGCCCTCCCGGCAAATCGCCAGCACTTCGGAGAGGATGGCGCGGGTATCGCGTGGATCGATGACGCCGTCATCAAGCACGCGCGCCGAGGTCGAGAACACGTCCATCTGGCCGTCGAACACGCCGACGATCTGCGCCTTCATCGCCTCCAGTTGCTCCTTCGCGACCGGCTTGCCGCGCCGCGCCGCGGCGGCTTCGGTGACGATCGCCATGGTTTCGGCCGCCTGCTCGCCGCCCATCACGGCGGTCTTGGCATTGGGCCAGGAGAAGCAGAAGCGCGGATGAAAGCCGCGGCCGCACATGCCGTAATTGCCGGCGCCGAACGATGCGCCGCAGTAAATGGTGATCTGCGGCACGGTCGCCGACGTCACGGCCTGGATCATCTTTGAGCCGTGCTTGATCATCCCCGCTTCTTCATATTCGCGACCGACCATGTAGCCGGTGGTGTTGTTCATGTAGAGCAGCGGCGTACGCGACTGGCAACAGGCCTGGATGAAGTGCGTGGCCTTGTTGGCGCCGGGCACATCGAGCGGGCCATTGTTGGTGATGATGCCGATCGCCTGTCCTTCGATGCGGGCATGGCCGCACACGGTGGCGGGGCCGTAGCCGGGCGAGAATTCGGTGAAGTCGGAATCGTCGATGAAGCGTGCAATGGCCTGGCGCATGTCGACGGGACGCTTGTGGTCCATCGGCATGATGCCGAGCAACTCCTCAGCATCATAGCGCGGCGGGCGGAAATTGCCCTGCGTCAGTTTTGGCCGGTCCCATTCGAGCTTTGACATGATCTCGCGCGCGATGCGTAAGCCATCGCGATCATCCTCGGCGAGATAATCGCCGAGACCGGATATGGATGTGTGCATCTCGGCGCCGCCGAGCTCTTCCTCGGTGGCGATCTCGCCGGTGGCGGCCTTCAGCAGCGGCGGGCCAGCAAGGAAGGCGCGGGTGCGGCCGCGCACCATGACGATGTAGTCGGAAAGTCCCGTCTGGTAGGCGCCGCCCGCGGTGGAGGAGCCGTGCGTGACGGTGATGACAGGCAATCCCGCCGCCGACAGCCGCGCCAGGTTGCGAAAGATGTTGCCGCCGCGGACGAAATCCTCGACGCGGTAGCGCAACAGATTTGCACCGGCGCTTTCGACCAACTGCACGTAAGGGAGCTTGTTCTCCAGCGCCAGCTCCTGCACGCGGAGGGTCTTGTCGAGGCCGAACGGCTGCAGCGCGCCGGCGTCGATGCCGGCGTCGTTGGCGCTGACCATGCAGCGGATGCCGGAGACGAAGCCGATGCCGGCGACGACGCCGCCGCCGGGCACGCTCTTGTCAGCGTCGGGGACATCGAACATGTAGCCGGCGAGCGTGGACAGCTCCAGGAACGGCGAGCCGGGATCGAGCACCAGCGCCACGCGCTCGCGCGGCAATAGCTGCCCGCGCTTGTGGAAGCGGTCTTTTGCAGCGGCGGAAGCGGCGCGCGTGCGCTCTTCCAATGACCGCATCCGCGCGATCAGCGCCAGCATGCCCTCGCGGTTGGCCTTGTAGGTGGCGCTGCCGGTGGCGATGGTGTTTTCGATGATGGCCATGGCTCTATCCTACTCGTCATTCCGGGGCGCGCGCAGCGCGAGCCCGGAATCCATACTCACGATGGTGGTTATGGATTCCGGGCCTGCGCCTTCGGCGCATCCCGGAATGACAGCGGGGCTCAATGCTTCACCCCAAAGATCTTCCGCGCCTCGGCCGGTGACGCAATCTCCCGCCCCGCCTTCCGCGCGCAGGCGGCCAGCGCCTCGACGAGCTGCCCGTTCGAGGTCACCTTGGTGCCGTCGGCGAGATAGAAGGTGTCCTCCAGGCCGGAGCGCAGATGGCCACCGAGATCGGCGCAACGCTGGTGCAGTGGCCAGATCTCGCCGCGGCCGATCGCGGTGACCTGCCAGTGTCCCTCCGGCCGCTTCAGCTTGATGAGGATCGGCAGCAGATCGGGATCGGCCGGCATGCCGGACGCCACGCCCATCACGAAATTGTACTCCAGCGGTCCCTTGTACATGCCGGTCTGCACATACATGCCGACCGAGCGCACGATGCCGACGTCAAAACATTCGAATTCCGGAATGGTGCCGGCGTCGTTCATGGCGTCGAGAAAGTCCTGCACCTTCTCGACGGAATTATCGAACATCATTGGCGGCCAGGCCCAGCTGTTGTCGGCCTTCACCTTCAGGTAATTCAGCGAGCCGGCATTGCAGGCAGCGATTTCGGGCTTGGTCTGGCGCACGCAGGCGAGCGGGCCTTCGTAATGCGGCCCCGAGGTCCCCGTCGTATGGTTGATGATGACGCCGGGGCAGGCCTCGCGGATCGCCTGCTGGATCTCGCGCGACACGTCAACTTCCCAGGACGGCAGATGCCCCTTGCCCGGCGCCTGCTGGCGCAAATGGATGTGCATAATGCTGGCGCCGGCGTCGAAGGCTGCCTTGGCCTCGCGCGCCATCTGCTCGGGCGTGACCGGCACATTGTGCTGTTTTGGGTCAGTGAGCACGCCGTTCAGCGCGCACGTAATGACGGCCTTGTCGCTCATGAAACAGACTTTCGAATCCGATTGCTTTCGGTGTTCGCAAGTCTGAATTGTGCGTCAGCCGGCTTCTTGCGTCCACCCGCTGTCGGGGCTTTCGGTGCGTGCACTGCGATAGATCGCGAGATCCCGCGAGCCCGAAAAGATCGCACGCGGCTTCAGGCCGTAGAAGCGGCGGATCGAGTGGCTGAAATGGGTGGAGTCGGGATAGCCGATATCCTGCGCCAGATGCGCGAGGTTGATGTCCTGGTTGGCATAGTGCAGCAGATGCCGCGCGCGCTTCCAGGCGCGGAAGGAGCGGAAGGCGATCCCGGTCTCCTCCTTGAATAGATGCAGGAAGCGCGAGGACGACAGCCCCGCTTCCGTGGCGCAGTTGGCCGCCGTCACCGGATCTCCGGAGAATTTTCCGATTCTGATGATCGCGCGCGCCACACGCGGATCGAGCGCGCGCCGCGGCAGCGCTTCGCCAAAGCACATGGTATCGAACTGCGCGCTGGTGATGTCCTCGCCACTGCGCCGGTTGCGCAGCATTTCGTAGGCGGCGCGGATCTTTGAGATGAACGCGTGCTGTTCGGGTCCGGTCAGGCGCCTGGTGAGGTCATCGAGCGCGCCGGGACGCAGGCTCTCGGGTTCGATCAGGACGGCGATGGCGGAGCGATGATCGCTGGCGATGGTGTGCCGCACGTTCGGAGGAACGACGTGCAATTCGCCGTAGCGTTCGCCGCCGTCGGATGTTGTCAGCCAGAGGCTGCCCTTCAGCGCGACATAAACGTTGAATGCGCCCTGGCAGCGCTCACGCGGCCTGCCCAGCAGCCCGGCGTAGAATACCCGCTCCGGCGTGATCAGCATCAAATGACCTGAAATCCGGCCCTTGTCGTCCATGGCGCATCCTCCTCGCGCGGCTCTTTTCCGGCCGCTGCGATGGTTACGACCATAGCGGAAAATCGGGCCCTGTCACGGCGGGAAACGGTGGGATCAGATGTATACCAGAGCGCGGTAAAATACGGTTTTGATGGAGGCACCGTCATTCCGGGGCGATGCGTAGCATCGAACTATGGGGCGCCCTTGCGCCCCAGAGAATCTCGAGATTCCGGGTTCACGCTTCGCACGCCCCGGAATGACGTACTCAATCTCACGCCCGCACCCGCGGCGCGACGTTCTGCTCGACGCCGGCCTTGCGTTCCGCGGCCACCGCCCGCTGGTAGGCATCGCGCTCGCGCAGCCGCGCCCAATAGGCCGCGACGTTGGGACCAAAGTCCTTGGCAAGCCCGATGGTTTCGGCAGCCAGTCGCAGCGCATAGCCGATCACGATATCGGCGGCCGTAAAGCGTCCCGCACATAGCACCTCCGCATTCGCCGTTGCGGCCTCCACCGCACGGAGCCGGCCCAAAAACCATCTGGTATAGTCGGTCACAACCTGCGGATTGCGTCGTTCTTCAGGCTCCAGGTTCGTGTACCGGTGCACCAGCGTCTGCGGAAAGGTGAGCGTTGCGTCGGAGAAATACATCCAGTTCAGGAACGCACCGTAGGCGGGCTCATCAAGGCCGACGATCAGCGGCGTCGGCCCGTATTTGGTTCCAAGATAGTGGCAGATGCCGGAAGACTCCGTCATCCGGGTCTCGCCATCGATCATGAAGGGGATGGTGCCGAGCGGGTTGATGCCGAGATATTCCTTGGCGAAGACGCGCGGCGGGAACGGCAGCATCTTCAACTCATAAGCGAGGCCCATCTCCTCCAGCATCCAGAGCGGGCGGAACGAGCGGGCGCCGTCGCAGTGATAGAGCGTGATCATCAGGCATTCCCCTTCTTCAGGCCCGGCAAAATACCCATCATCTTGCACAACACCATCAGCATCACCTCGTCGGCGCCGCCGCCGATCGAAGTCAGGCGGAAATCGCGATAGGCGCGGCTGACATGGGTCTCGTTCATGAAGCCCATGCCGCCCCAATATTGCAGGCAGGCATCGGTGACCTCGCGGCCGAGCCGGCCGGCTTTCAGCTTCGCCATGCTGGCGAGTTTCGTGACGTCCTCGCCTGCGACCAGTTGCTCGCCGGCGCGATAGATCAGCGAGCGCAGCAGCTCGACCTCGGTCTGCATCTCCGCGAGCTTGAAGTGCACCACCTGGTTATCGAGGATGGTGCCGCCAAAAGCCTTGCGCCCGCGCGTGTACTCGATCGTCTCGTCGACGATGGCCTCCAGCGCCTTCAGGCAGGAGGCCGCACCCCACAGCCGTTCCTCCTGGAACTGGATCATCTGGTAGGTAAACCCTGCGCCCTCCTCGCCGATGCGGTTGCGCTTGGGCACGCGAACGTTGTCGAAAAAGATCTGCGCGGTGTCGGAGGAGCGCATGCCGAGCTTGTCGAGCTTTCGCGCGACCTGCACGCCCTTGCTCTTCATGGGCACGCAGATCAGCGACTTGTTGCGATGGACTGGACCGTCGCTGGTGTTAGCCAAGAGACAAATCCAGTCGGCCTGCGTGCCGTTGGTGATCCACATCTTGCCGCCATTGATGACGTAGTCATCGCCGTCGGACCGCGCGCTGGTCTTGATCGAGGCGACGTCGGAACCGGCGCCAGGCTCGGAGACGCCGATGCAGGCGACGGCATCGCCTGATATCGCCGGCGCCAGAAATTCGCGGCGCACTTCATCGGAGCCGAACCGCGCCAGCGCGGGCGTCGCCATGTCCGTCTGCACGCCGATCGCCATCGGCACGCCGCCGCATTTGATAGCGCCGAGTTCCTCCGCCATCATCAGCGCGTAGGAATAATCGAGCCCCTGGCCGCCAAACTCCGTGGGCTTGTTGAGGCCGAGGAAGCCGAGATCGCCGAGCTTCTTGAACAGCTCGTGCGCGGGGAAGATGTCGGCCTCTTCCCAATCGTCGACATGAGGATTGATCTCGGCCGCGATGAATTTCTGCAGCGCGCGGCGCGGTTCGTCGTGGTCGGCGGTGAAGAGCATCATTTACCCTCGTCATTCCGGGATGCCCAAGGCGCAGGCCCGGAATCCATAACCACCATCGTGAGTATGGATTCCGGGCTCGCGCTACGCGCGCCCCGGAATGACACCCAATTGGTGGACATCGTCACAACCCCATCTGCCGGCTGGCGAGATCCTTCATGATCTCCTCCGTGCCGCCGCCGATGGCGTTGACCTTGACCTCGCGGTAGATGCGCTCGACCTTGACGCCGCGCATGAAGCCGGCGCCCCCGAAGATCTGCACCGCTTCCGAGGCGCAGAACGCCATCGTCTGCGTCGCCATGTTCTTCATCATGCAGATTTCCGCGACCGGGCTTTCGCCCTGGCCGAGCCGCCAGGCCAGAAGCTCCAGCATCGACTGGCTCGCGGCGACCCGCTGCGCCATGTCGACGATCTTATGGCGGATCACCTGGTGCTGGGCGATCGGCTTGCCAAAGGTCCTGCGCTCCCTGGCGTAGGCAATGGCCTCGTCGACGCAGACGCGCGCATAGGCGGTGCAGCTTGCCGCCATGCCCATGCGCTCGCTGTTGAAATTCTGCATGATGATCTTGAAGCCCTGGCCCTCCTCGCCGATCAGGTTTTCGACGGGCACTCGGCATTCGTCGAAATGCAAGGTCGCGGTGTCGGAGGCCCACCAGCCCATCTTCTTCAATTTGGTGCGCGACAGGCCCGGCGTGTCGCCGGGAATCAGCAGCAGGCTGACGCCGCTCGCGCCCTCCCCGCCGGTGCGGACGGCAACGGTGAGATAATCTGCGCGCATGCCCGAGGTGATGAACGTCTTCTCGCCGCTGACGACATAATAATCGCCGTCGCGCCGCGCCTTGGTGCGCAAGTTCGCTACATCGGAGCCGCCGCTCGGCTCGGTGATGGCGAGCGCGGAAATCTTCTGTCCAGAGAGGATCTGCGGCAGCACGCGTGCCTTCACCTCCGGCCGCGCCGCGCGCGCGATCGGCGGCGAGCCGATGGTGTGACTATTGAGACTGGCGGAAACGCCGCCGGCGCCAGCGCGCGCCAGTTCCTGCGCGGCCACGATCTTCATGAACTGGTCGGCCGGCACGCCGCCATACTCTTCCGGGAAGCCGAGCCCGAGCAGGCCGATCTCGGCTGCCTTGACATAGAGAGAGCGCGGGAACTCGCCGGCCTCGTCCCACTCGCTGGCATAGGGCTCGATCTCGCGCGCGACGAAGCGGCGCATCACATCGCGGAACGCGTCGTGGTCTTGCGTGTAGAACGGGCTTTGTGGCCGCGTGCGTTCCAGCATGGTGTCCTCCCGACGCATCAGACGTTGCCTTGATTTGACGGCGGCTCACTTGCGTTAAGTCGCTGCCATGATCGCACAGCGCTGCCTCCCCTGCATCCGGCTTGTTGCTCCCAGCCTGTCAACACAAGACCAGTTCCGCGCCCCTTCTTAGCCTTCCGCAGCAAATCGGCCATGAGCCGGGAGGATGCGCCGTGATCCGATTCCGCCAGCTTGCCTTCGCCGCGCTGCTTGCCCTCACCATCGCGACGCCCACCCTGGCGGAGCAGCCCGGGATCACCGACACCGAGATCAAGTTCGGCAATATCATGCCGTATTCCGGGCCGGCCTCGGCGCTGAGCGTCACCGGCAAGGCGTTTGCCGCCTATTTCGACTCCGTCAACGAAAAGGGCGGCGTCAACGGGCGCAAGCTCAACATGATTTCGCTCGACGACGGCTTCTCGCCGCCGAAGACGGTCGAAGCGACGCGGCGGCTGGTCGAGAACGAAGGCGTCGCCTTCATGTTCGGCACCATGGGCACCGCGCCGAGCTCGGCGACGGCAAAATATCTCAACGGCGCCAAGGTGCCGCATCTGTTCCTGATCTCTTCGGCATCGAAATGGAACGATCCGCAGAACCAGCACTGGCTGATGGCGCTGCCGTGGGCGCCGAACTATGTCGAGGAAGCCGGCATCGAAGTGCGCTTCGCGCTGTCGAAGAATCCCAATGCGCGCTTTGCGATCCTTTACCAGAACGACGACGCCGGAAAGGATTATCTCAACGGCGTGAAGAAGGCGCTCGGCGCGGACGCCGACAAGCGGATCGCGATGGCCTCGAGCTTCGAGGTCGCCGATCCCACCGTGGATTCGCAGATCCTCACGCTGGCCAACACCAAGGCCGACGTATTCCTGATCTACAGCGTCACGCCGCGCGCCTGTGCCCAGGCGATCCGCAAGCAGCATGAAACCGGCTGGCGACCGATGCGCTTCATCTCGTCCGGCTGCGCCAACAAGGAGCTGGTGATGGTGCCGGCGGGGCTGGAGGCTTCCACTGGCATCATGTCGGTCGGCGCGCTCAAACCCTATTCGGCCGACGCGAAGGATCCCGATATCGTCGCCTATCGCGAATTCATGAAAGCACGGCTGCCCAATATCGAGCCGGCCAACCTTGCCGCCGGCTACGGCTATATGGTGGCGCAGGCGCTGGTCGTGGTGCTGCAGCAATGCAAGAACGATCTGAGCCGCGAGAACATCATGGCGCAGGCGGCGAACCTGAAGGATGTCGCGCTGCCGCTGTTGATGCCCGGCGTCAAGCTCAACACCTCGCCGACCGACTACCGCCCGATCAAGGACGGTTATATGGTCGAGTTCCGCGACAACCAGTTCAACGTGGTCAGCGAATTGCTGCGCGGCTCGTGAGCTGGCTGGCGCGACAACGACGAAGCCCGCGGGAGAAGCGCCATGTCCGTCCGTTACTATGACTGGATCGCCCATTACGGGCGCCGCAATCCGGACAAGACCGCATTGGTCGATCTCGCAAGCGCCCGCCGCTTTACCTATGGCGAGCTCGATGCGCGCGTCTCGCGGCTTGCCGGCCACCTGCGCGATGCACTGAAAGTGGCGCGCGGCGACCGTGTCGCGGTGCTGGCACTGAACACCACCGATACGATGGAGGTGCAGTTCGCCTGCTTCCGGCTCGGCGCGATCTTCCTGCCGCTCAACAACCGCCTCACCGTGCCGGAGTTGCAGTTCATCGTCGGCGACGCCGCGCCTGTCGTGATGATCCATGACGCCGATCTCGCCGAGACGGCGCTGACCGTCGCGAAGCTGTGCAACGTTTCGGCCACGCTCAAATTCGGCCCCGGCGGCTCCTATGAAGCCGGCATTGCCGCAGCAAGGCCGATCGAGAAGGCCGAGATCGTCACGCTCGATGACATCTCGACCATCATGTACACCTCGGGCACGACGGGCCTGCCCAAGGGCGCGATCATCAGCCATGGCATGACGTTCTGGAACTGCGTCAATCTCGGCGGTCCCGCCTATATCTCGCCGGCGTCGGTGCTGCTGACGGTGCTGCCGCTGTTCCACACCGGCGGGCTCAATTGCTACACCAACCCGGTGCTGCATGCCGGCGGCACGGTGCTGATCATGCGCGCCTTCGATCCCGGCGAGGCGCTGCGGCTGATCAGCGATCCGGCAGCTGGCATCAACGTGTTCTTCGGCGTGCCCTCGATCTACCAGTTCATGGCGCAGCATCCCGCTTTCGCTGCAGCGGACTTCAGCCGGCTGGTGATCGGCGGCGTCGGCGGCGCGCCGATGCCGGTGCCGCTCTTGAAAGTGTGGGAAGCGCGCGGCGTGGCGCTGCAGCAGGGCTATGGCATGACCGAGACCTCGCCGTCGGTGATGGTGCTCGACAAGGAGGACGCCGCGCGCAAGGCCGGCTCCTCCGGCAAGCCGGTGCTGCACACCGAGGTGCGCATCGTGCGGCCCGACGGCAGCGACGCCGCGGTCGGCGAGCTCGGCGAGCTCTGGGTCAGGGGGCCGAACGTCACGCCCGGCTACTGGAACCGGCCGGACGCCAACCAATCCTCCTTCACCGATGGCTGGCTGCACACCGGCGACGCCACGCGGATGGACGAGGATGGTTTCTACTACATCGTCGACCGCTGGAAGGACATGTACATCTCCGGCGGCGAGAATGTGTATCCGGCCGAGGTCGAGAGCGTGCTGCATCAGCTCGCCGCCGTGGCGGAAGCTGCCATCATCGGCATCCCCAACGAGCAATGGGGCGAGGTCGGCATGGCGATCGTGGCGGTGAAGCCGGGGCACACGCTGAGCCCTGCGGAAATCCACGCGCACTGCGCCGCCAATCTGGCAAAATTCAAGTGCCCGCGGCTGATCGAATTCGTCGATGCGCTGCCGCGCAATGCGACAGGCAAGATCCACAAGCCGACGCTGCGCAAGCAGTTCAGCGTGGCGAAGCCGACCGATGCGAGCGCGGCGGCGTCGTAAATCCGCCGCCGTCATTGCGAGCGAAGCGAAGCAATCCATAGCGCGGCAAGCGGAGAGATGGATTGCTTCGTCGCTGTCGCTCCTCGCAATGACGGTGGTGGGACTACCTACCCCTGCACAAACAGCGCGAACGGCTCTTCCAGCGTCCGGCGCAAATGCTCGCGGTAGGTCGCGTAGTTCGCGTCGTCCTTCATCACGCGACCGAGCGTCGGCTTTGCGATCAGCTTGATCGGCAGGAATGCGATCGGTGCGGCGATCGGGGTCAAGAGCGAGCCGCGGCCGGCGAGCAGCGTGGTGATGATGCCGTACATCTCGCCAAGTATCGTCGGGCGCGACACCGTGATCAGGCGATGCTGGCCGTGACGGTTGGTGACGAGATAGATGTGGCCGGACTGGTTCGGCACCGCCACCTCGCCATACTGGGTGTAGGCGGCATCGAGCCGTTCGCCCTCGCGGAACACCAGCGATGACGATGGCGCATCCCAGGCGATGTCGGTGCGGTAGGCATAGATCGCCTCCTTGTCGCCGAACGACGGCCGCACGGTGACGTAGGTGCCCTCGAGCCAGGTGACCGCGCGACGGGAATAGGCGCCGAGGCCGTCGGGCGACACTTCGCCGTTCGCGGCCGGCTGAGGCACTGCGTCGTGGCCTTTGCGCAAGGAAACACCGAGCGCCTGCTCCAGCCGCACGGTGGTGGCCAGCGTGAAGGGCCGGCGGCCGCCGAGCACTTTTTCCAGCGTCGACAGGCTGAGCTTGGCCTGCTCGGCAAGGGTCTGCCGCGAGATACGGCGGCGGGCGAGTTCTTCGCGAACGAGCTCTGCCACCTGCCGGCTCTGCTCGGCGGAAAGCTGCTTGTCCGGCGACGTCATCCCTGCTCCCTTCGATTCCGCACCATCCTAGCAGGACGGACAATTCCGTACAAAACCGTAACCGCCCGTACGGCCGCGCCGCGCCGCGCCAGTAGCCGTCCGGCGGCGGCGGAACATTGCCGACCATTATTCTCGCGAAGCAGCGCGCATTTTCGAAGGATGGCGGCGGTGGATACCGTCCCTTCCCGGAGCTCTTCCCATGACTGCCCTCGACCAACTCGACGCTG
>Ga0081539_10000531_pt1 | contig 79191 bp, 61 predicted proteins | sample TabmetS4T2R2_FD_71023 | JGI IMG/M metagenome (GOLD analysis project Ga0081539, IMG submission 71023) | Tabebuia heterophylla rhizosphere microbial communities from the University of Puerto Rico - S4T2R2 | ecosystem: Host-associated > Plants > Roots > Rhizosphere ...
GGCAGCATGTTTTGCTGCAACATCATTTCAGCAAGATGTAAGCGAAGAGGAATGTTTTCGGGCGAAATGTTTACTGCCTGTTTCAGTTGTTCAATAATCTCATTCATCTATCGGAAAATTTAAGGCGGCAAAATACAACACGAATTGACACGAACTGCACGAATTAACACGAATGCAAGAAATGAGATACTTAACGTTATACTTCTTGAGAGGCAGGCCAATTATTTTCGTTCCCAAATTTGAAAGCTGTAATCGTAAGCGTGCTTTTCATCTTTATAGAAATCTTGGTTGGAAGTTAGTTTCCATTTGCTTTCATCAATTTCGGGGAAGTAGGTATCTGCATCTTCAAAAACAGCGTGGACTCTTGTGAGATAAATTTTATCGGCTTTAGGCATGGCAAGCTTATAAATTTCACCACCGCCTATAATCATGAGTTCATTGTAATCATGTTCTCTCGCAAAAAATATTGCGTTATCTAATTTGTTTACCACAACAACACCTTGTAGAGAAAATTTTTTTTGTCGGGTAATCACAATGTTTACTCTTCCGTTTAATGGAGTTGAATTCAATGCCTGAAATGTTCTTCTACCCATTGCCACAGGCATTGCCCATGTAACGTTTTTAAAATACTTCATATCCTCCGGTAAATTCCAAAGCAGTTGATTGTTTTTACCGATGGCATTGTTTGTAGATGCAGCAACGACGAGAGAGATTATCATCATGTACCCCCATCCCCTAAAGGGCAGTTTAGTGAGAATCAAAAGTAATCAATCTGTTTTAGCATTGAATAGATTAAACTGCTACCGGGGCTTTTATTGGTGGATGATACTGGTAATTTTCAAGCGTAAAATCTTCGTAAGTAAAATCGAAAATATTTTTTACTGAAGGATTTAATTTTATCGTTGGCAAGGGATATGGTTTTCGGTTCAACTGTAATTTTACCTGCTCAATATGATTGCTGTAAATATGCACATCACCAAAAGTGTGAACAAAATCTCCGGGCTCAAGATTACAAACCTGCGCCATCATCATGGTTAGTAAAGCATAAGAAGCAATATTAAATGGAACGCCAAGAAATACATCGGCACTGCGTTGATATAATTGACATGAGAGCCTCCCCCCAGAAACATAAAATTGAAACAATGCATGACAAGGCATTAAAGCCATTTTTGGAAGATCTGCAACATTCCATGCGCTCACAATAATCCTGCGACTATCCGGATTATTTTTTATTTGCTTAATTGCTTCATTAATTTGATCAACAACTTGACCGTCCGATCCTTCCCAGCTTCGCCATTGTTTACCATATACCGGACCAAGTTCTCCGTTTTCATCTGCCCATTCATCCCAAATACTTACGCCATTTTCTTGTAGATATTTAATATTTGTTTCCCCTTTTAAAAACCAAAGCAGCTCATAAACAATACTTTTTAAATGAAGTTTTTTTGTAGTAACAAGCGGGAACCCTTCTTGTAAATCGAAACGCATTTGATAACCGAAACAACTGAGAGTGCCCGTTCCGGTGCGATCGCTTTTTGTTGTACCGTTATTAAGAATATGCTGTAATAAATCGAGATATTGTTGCATGAGTGCAAGGTAAGAAAGTCTTAATCAAGATTTAAAAGATGAACTGGATTGTGAGAAAAGTGTGGATTGAATACTTCTCCACTATACTCCTTTTCAAACTCTGTAAGATTAAAAGTGAAAATATCTTCTGTTGACTCTTCAGAATTTTAAGATGCAATAAAATTCAGCAGTACAAGAGTGCCCCGATGCAGCACACAAATCTTTCTAGGGGTCTGCGACGACGCAACAGGGGATCAATATTAAAAACTTCCGCCGGGCCCATAAAAAATTTTACAATTACTCAACTAAAAGGAAAAATAAAAAACCGGCGCTCAAATAAAATTTAAACACCGGCTTGTATAGCTCATAAAAATTTTATTATGGACAACTTGGTTTGTTTATATAAAATCCTGATTCTGGTTGTTTATTCATTAAACCTTTTAAAAAGCATGCAATATTATCTGCCCTGAATGGTATTGTATAAACACCATGACCACCGTTAGGATCAATATGCGCTACAGCAGGAATATCAAGTGAAGTTAATTTGCTGTACAGCGGTTTGCTGCCATATCCCATTGGCATGTTATTACAGAAATAAAAATGATTAACGTCGTAAGGCACTACCATATCCTTTTCACCATGAAAAAATATTGTGGGTACAGCATTATCTGGGGTTACTACATCAAGCGTATTTATTGCTCCCCACATGCTTATATCTGCCTTGATTTCGTAAGTAGCTGTAATATTATTATCTGCATCGAGCGGTCCTAATTTTGCAGAAATTCCCGGCATATACTTATCAATTGTTTCCTGTGTGTAGTAAGTAACTCCAAGTGTTGCTACACCCCCGGCACTTGCACCGCCAACAAAGATCCAGTTTGTGTCAATCGAGTATTTGTCTGCATTAGCTACCAGATAGCGCAAGGCAGCACGAGCATCTTGAATAGCGCGGTAAAAAGCTTCAATTGCTTCGGTTGAGTCCCCATCACAAATATCGGTTTCACTATGTGTCCATCCTATACGATAGTTAATGGGGGCAACTACAAAACCCTTTTGTTGCATAAGAGTTGCGAAGTCTGCTGCGGTTTCTTTGGTACCCACTTCAAAACCTCCGCCGTGTATATAAAGCAGTAAAGGATGTCTTCCGGGATTGCCGGGTGGCACGTATACGTCGAGCAACAATTGCTCGTTTTGACCTAACCAATTTGTATTGCTTCCGTAAAGAATGTCTTTAACAACTGTTCCGGGCGGAACAGTTTCCTCGGGAGTTCCATTTCCTCTCCGGCTTATGGTTTGCGTATCGCTTTTTGAGCAAGAACTTATAACAAAAAGAACTGCTGTAAACAAAACTATCAAACGGCTAATCTTCATTATCATAGTTTTCTTAGAGATTTAAAAATCTTTTAAAAGTTTAAAGTCAAACTATATTCCCAAGAAATTTTATTCGCTCGCAGAGTTAAGCTCTAAGAGCGCTTCGTCAAAAAGCATGCCGCAGCAATTATTTTAATCTCAATTTAAAATATGACGTTAAGAAAACAATGCCGAGATGGTTAGTGTTCGTCGGTTTTTCTGCGTCGTAATTCCTTGTTTATCAAAGCAAGCTCTCTCCCTGTTTGTCCGCTTACACTGGTGTTTTCCTGGGCACGGCGCATAAGATAAGGGATAACATCGCGGATAGGCCCAAAAGGTAAATACTTGCTTACTGAATAACCTTCTTTTGCCAAATTAAAAGTAATATTATCGCTCATGCCATATAACTGTGAAAAATGAACATGCTCATGATTGTGCGGTAAATTCTTTTCATCTAATAACTCGGCTGCAAGCAGATTACTGTCTTCATTGTGAGAGGCAACAATAAATGCAACGTTAATAATGTTGTCAATGCAAAAGCGAACTGCTCGATTGTAATCGCGGTCAGTATGTTCTTTATCGGGTTGAATGGGTGAAGGATAACCATATTGCGCAGCTCGTGCTCTCTCTTTTTCCATATATGCACCACGCACAAGCTTGACACCAAGAACAAAATTTTGACGCTGCGCAATGTTATAGCTCATTTTTAAAAATTGTAAGCGGTCGTGGCGATACAATTGAATGGTGTTATAAACAATAGCTTTTTCTTTATTGAAAACCTCCATTACCTCCATGGTAAGACGGTCTATGGGATCTTGAATCCAGCTTTCTTCGGCATCTATCAAAACGCCAACACCTTTTTCCGAAGCAACTTCACAAATGCGATACATTCTGTCTTTTACTCTTTCCCACTCATCAATTTCTTCTTCATTATCGTGAACGCCGCTGCGCAAACGTGGTGCTTCATTCAACGTTTGCAGTAAACCGAATCTTGCAAGTCCGGTAATTTTTACACTAATAAAAGGAATTTTCGGTTGTGATGCGGCATATTCGATAACACGAATAAATTCGTTGGTGGCATGGTCAAAATTTTCTTCACCCTCCTTGCCCTCTACCCCATAATCAAGGATAACTTGAACATTATATGCAGCAAGTATTTTGCGAACACGTGCGGTTTCTTCGAGCGTTTCACCACCTACAAATTGTTTAAATATTGTTTTTCGTATGACGCCATGTACAGGCAGGCGCGTTTTCATAAGAAAAGGTGTTAAGCGCGTACCCACAGCAACTGCCCACGGGTAGTGCATTGTTTTCAACAGGAAGCGTGCACTCTTTAATTCCTTATCGGTTTTATAGGCAAAAGCGGTTTGTGTATTGTCGAAAGATAACTCCATACTATTGGTTGCGAATATCGGTAGTGTTGAATGAATTAAAAAATGGGAGTTATTAAGAAGATGTTTTTATGGGACGGGCTGCAATGCTACTATCATCGCCTGTTGTGTCACTCACTTTTACGTTCTGAACTTTATTCAGCAAGCTTCGAAGAATAACTTGCAGCTAACAGCTCACAGCTCTTCAATTTGGATATTCAATCAGCACATCAGCATATTAGCAAGGCTCATCTCCGCATTCCCGGCATTCTTCCCATGGGCATTTTATTCATCATCTTCATCATCTGACGCATTTGATCGAACTGTTTCATGAATGCATTTACATCAGCAATATCTTTTCCGGAACCTTTTGCAATACGCATTTTACGGCTTTGATTAATGATATCAGGGTTGGCTCTTTCATAAGGTGTCATGGAATGAATAATCGCTTCAACGCCTTTAAAAGCATCATCACTTATATCAATATCTTTAATGGCTTTGCCCATGCCTGGTATCATTCCCATAATATCTTTAAGGCTGCCCATCTTTTTTATTTGTTGTAACTGCTCAAGAAAATCCTGAAAGTCGAATTGATTTTTTCGAATTTTCTTTTCAAGTTTTTTCGCCTGCTCCTCATCAAATTGTGCCTGCGCTTTTTCAACCAATGTTGTTATATCACCCATACCCAATATGCGCTGCGCCATACGGTCTGGATAAAATACTTCAATGGTATCGAGTTTCTCTCCTCTGCTTACAAATTTTATTGGTTTATGAACGGTGTATTTTATTGAAAGCGCAGCACCACCACGTGTATCACCATCTAATTTTGTAAGCACAACGCCGCTAAAATCGAGACGGTCATTAAAAGCTTTTGCAGTATTTACGGCGTCCTGCCCGGTCATACTATCTACTACAAAAAGTATTTCACTTGGATTTACAGCATTTTTAATGTTTGCAACTTCAGTCATCATTGTTTCATCAATTGCAAGGCGGCCGGCGGTATCTATAATTACAACATTTTTGTTTTTGCTCCGTGCATCCTTTATAGCATTTTGAGCAATAGTGACCGCATCTTTTGTTTCTCTTTCGTTATAAACATCAACTTTGATCTGTTCGCCCAACACAATTAACTGATCAATAGCCGCAGGACGATAAATATCTGCAGCAACAAGCAACGGTGATTTTCCTTTTTGTGTTTTAAGATAATTGGCAAGCTTAGCGCTAAACGTTGTTTTACCGCTACCTTGTAAACCCGCAATAAGAATTACAGCGGGGTTTCCTGTAACATTGAAATGTGCTTCTTCGCCACCCATTAGTTCAGTTAATTCATCCTGTACAATTTTTACCATCAACTGACCGGGACTAATAGCGTTGAGCACTTTGCTTCCAAGTGCTTTGTCTTTTACTCTATCGGTAAACTCTTTGGCAATCTTGTAGTTTACGTCTGCATCTATTAATGCGCGACGAATATCTTTAACAGTATTGGCGATATTAAGATCGGTAATGCGGGCTTCACCCTTTAGATTCTTAAATGCAGTATCCAGGCGCTCTGTAAGGTTATTAAACATATAACGCAATAATATTTTGTGTTTAAACGGGCTGCAAATATAAGCTGAAAAAAAACGGATAAGCCTAAAATCGAGTAGGAAGGTAGCCGTTATTTGACTACCTGTCCTCTCACACCACCGGGCGTACGGGTCTCGTATCACGGCGGTTTGTTTAGATAATAAACATGCCTGAGGCACATACAAAAGCCTGCATACTTTGCAGGCTTTTTCATATTCACAATTTGGATTCCGTTAATTTGTTTTTCTGGCTCCTTTTACTTCCTGTGGTGTTATAGCATCACCCTTATTGCCAAAAGAATTACGTATATAATTCAGTACATCGCTTACTTCTTCATCTTTTAAATCAACAGCAGGCATGGGCAGATTGTATGTTTTTCCATTCACTTTCATTTCACCTTCTGCACCGTACAATATTTGCTGAATAGATCTTTTTTTATCTGCCATTAAATAATCTGCTTTTGCAAGAGGCGGATATGTTCCTTCAACTCCTTGCCCTTCATCCATGTGGCAAGAGAGACAATAAGAAATATATAATTCCTTGCCACGTGCCATGCTTGCCTTTAAATCGAAAGTTTGTTTTTTGAATGAGGATGATAAAAATGAAACTGTGATAATTACGGGTAATACAAAGAGAAATTTTGATTTGAATTTCATAGTGAGATTTATTTATTCTATATTTCTTTTTTATGCATTTACTATTTTTTGTACAACATTTCTGCCTCACAGTGTATTGGTCAGACCGAGACGGTCAGACCATGTGTGTGCTGAATAGAATTCCTGCAGTACAGGTAGTGACACAACAGGCGATGCCATAAAATACAGCAGTTCGTCCCTAAAAACCTTCGCTACTCTTTATTACTCCCCTTTAGGGGCTGGGGTTTTACACTTCATCCAAATTAAATGGCAATGTTCTTATGCGTTTTCCTGTTAAATCAAAAATCGCATTGCACAACGCCGGTGCAAGTGGCGGCAATCCTGGCTCTCCTACCCCACCGGGTTTTTCATCATTGTCCATCACATACACTTCTATATCCGGAATATCACTAATGCGGGGCATTTTATATGCATCAAAATTTTTTTCAACTGCTTTGCCATCCTCAAAATGTGTGGCATGTTTGGTTGCAGCGCCCAATGCCATTACAATGCTGCCTTCAACTTGTGCACTAATAATGTCAGGGTTTACATACCAGCCGCAATCCATTATGGCAACTACTTTATCAATCTTTATTTTGCCATCTGCATTTTTCGATACTTTCACAGCTTCGGCAACAACGCTTTTAAAACATTCAGTAATAGCAACTCCCCATCCATCATTCTTACTGCGATTTTTCCAATCAGTTTTTTCCTCCAACTTATCTATCAGTGCATGGTAACGTTCATCGCCAAGATGCTGCCTTCTGAAATCAAGCGGATCTTTACCGGCTTCGTGTGCAAGCTCGTCCATGAAAGTTTCGTAAGCAAAACCATTTGTTGATGCATACACGGAACGCCACCACATAACAGGAATAGGCGATTTTGTTGGAATATCACCAAAACTATAATGCGGAATTGAGTTGAAATACGGCTCTAAAAAACCTTCGGCGGTGCTGCCATTGTATGATGTTACATCTGCACCGGGCCACTGGTGATCCATATTTTGCGCTGCCATTTTTGTTTGAAATGCAACGATACGACCATCATTCGTTAATCCTGCTTTACATCCATACGTTGCGCCGGGACGGAATGGTCCTTGTGTCATATCATCTTCACGCATCCACACTACCTGTACAGGCGCCTTGATGGCTTTTGATATCATCACTGCTTCTGTTGTATAATCAGTGAATGCTTTTCTTCCAAAACCACCACCAAGAAAAGTCATGTTTACTGTGATATTTTCTTTTGGAATTTTCAAGCGCTCGCTCAAATCGTTTTGGATCCAATCTGGTCCCTGTATAGGTCCCCACACTTCAACTTTATCATCATGAAAATATGCAGTGCAGTTGACAGGTTCCATGCAGCTATGACTTTCATAAGGCGTTTCATAAACAGCTTCTACTTTTTTATCAGCCTTTGTAAAAGAAGCATCGAAGTTGCCCGCAGTTTTTTCTGACAATGGTTGTTTCTCCAAATCTTCCTTCATGCGTGCATAAATTTGTTCTGTGCTTAAGTGCTCGAAGCCTTCATCATCCCATTCTACTTTAAGCGCTTTCTTCCCCTGCATCGCACTCCATAAATTGGTTGCAATAACAGCAACACCTTCGCGTGTTGACGCAAAGACGGGCATTTGAACTTTTATGACCTGCTTTACACCGGGCACGGCTTTCGCAGCAGAATCATCAAAGCTTTTTACTTTACCAAGAAAGCGCGGACTGCGTTCAACAACCGCATACATCATTCCCGGAATTTTTTTATCAATCCCAAAAACCGCTTTGCCATTTACTTTCGAAGGTGTGTCCTGGCGCTTTAAAGGCTTGCCGATTATCTTATAATTTTTTCTCTCTTTAAGCACAACATCTTTTGGCGGCTCAAGTTTTGATGCATCGGTAACCAAATCACCATAACCAAATTTTTTATTTGAAGGACGATGTATCACCTGTGCATGCTCTGCATAACATTCATCTTTACTTACATTCCATTTTTTTGCAGCAACAGTAATCAACATTTCACGAGCAGTTGCGCCGGTTCGCATCAGATTTTTATAAGCGCCGCGAACGGTAGAACTTCCGCCGGTTATCTGACTTCCATATTTCGCATCGTTTCCCGGAGCAAACAAAATATTTACATTGTCTAAGTCCACTTCAAGCTCTTCGGCTATCATTTGCGGCACAACCTGAAAAGCACCTTGTCCCATTTCGGAGCGGTGATTGCGAATCGTTACTTTGCCCGATGTATCAATAGAGACCCATGCATTCAAAGGAATGCCGAGTTCATCGGCGATATCGCCTGTCATAAATCTTGCGGGGTCTTTACCGGATGCAGGCAAATAATAACCGATGGTTAATGCAGCACCCGTGATACCGGCAGTCCTCAAAAAATTTCTGCGCGATAAATTTTTATTCATCGTTTTCATTGTAGGCAGTTTAAAAGTTTACGCTTGTAATTCAGCAGCTTTCTTAATGGCACGGCGAATGCGCACATAAGTTCCGCAGCGGCAGATATGACCTTGCATCGCCATGTCAATGTCTTTGTCTGTGGGGTGTGCATTGCGCTTCAACAATGCAGCCGCAGCCATTATTTGACCGCTCTGGCAATAACCGCATTGAGGTACCTGCTCTTCAATCCATGCTTTTTGCACAGGATGAGAGTTGTCGTCAGAGAGTCCTTCAATAGTGGTTATTTTTTGATCTACCGCAGCAGACACAGGCAATGTGCAGGAGCGCACAGGATTGCCATTTAAATGCACGGTGCATGCGCCGCATTGCGCAATTCCGCAGCCATACTTGGTTCCGGTTAGTCCCACAAGATCGCGAATCACCCAAAGCAGTGGCATTTTGGAATCTGCTTCAACCGTGTATTTTTTTTCGTTGATGGTTAAAGTGTAGGAAGCCATAGGTAATAAATTTTACGGGGAACTCTAAGGTACAAATACCTGAAATAATAAAATGGAAATTTATTTTAGTGGTGGAGATTAAAAATTTTTTTATTGACTTAGCTGAAGTGCTGCTATTTAGCGCCTGTTGTGTCACTCACTTCAACATTCGGAACGATGTTGAGCAAGGTGAGATGAAATTTGTTTATAAATGGAAAAGAAAAATTATTATTATTCTTCCCACAGTGGCTTTCTGCTAAAATGAAAAATTGAAATAATTCTCACAATATTATTTGCTTCATCTATTTCGTAATGTAAAGCATAGAGAAAGTTTTACAAGCAGCAGTTCTGATATCATCATATTTTACAAAGGCGAAGTATGGATTTCTTTCGGAAGCTACTGTGTCTTTTACGTTTTGTGTAAATCTTTGCCAAGGCCTTGTTGTTGTTGATTATACCACTTCCGTGCTTCCTTTGGATCATTTAATGCTTGAGAAGAAAAAATTACTTTAAATTTTTTCATCATCATTTTCTAATGCATCAAAAAAATCTTCTTTGAGAATCTCCGAAGAAGGTTCCCGCTTCATTTGTTCAAGTCTTTTAAGTGTCTCTTCTTTTTGCCATTCAGGTATTGGCTCTTCCATTATTTCGATAGCATCAACTTGTTTTAGGTCTTCAATAATGGCAGCTGCATATTCTTTTTTTATTTTGATATGGTATATCGTGTCGCTCATGTTGTTTTGTCAAATTTACAAATACGATATAAATAAAAAATATAGCAAATTTTTGGAAAAGTAATCTAAATGTTATTTCCAACACATAAAAATAAAAGAATCCTAGTATCAAAATTTTAAACACTCGTTTAATTAATTAACTTCTTATCTCCTAATTTTGCGGCTTCGTCTCAAAACTCAAACTTTTTAAAAGCTGTATAGTAGCTTTGCCTGCCAATGAAGTTGAAGAACATGAGAGTTTGTATAGCTTGAAAGTACGACTGTATGAAAAGATTAATCTGTTTGCTGACCGCTGCTTCTCTTATTGGTATTTGTAATGCACAAACTGGCGATTCGCTATTGCAACAAGCAAATTTGCAAGCATGCGTACAATATGCATTAACGCATCAGCCTACTATAAGACAATCGCTGATTGATGAAGAAATTACCGAACGTACGATAAAAGGTAAACTTGCCGACTGGTATCCGCAGATTTTTTTTGATTATAACCTTCAACATTATTTTAAACTTCAAACGACAGTGTTTGCAGGCAATACCGTAACCATTGGTTCAAAAAATACTTCGTACGCAAATTTCTCTGCAACGCAAAATATCTTTAACAGGGACGTATTGCTTGCAAGCCGCTCGGCAGAAGATGTGCGCAAACAAAGCCGCCAAAATACTTCCAACAACAAAATAAATCTTGCAGTTAATGTGAGTAAAGCTTTTTATGATGTGCTGTTGAATCAGCAGCAAATAAGATTGCTTGATTCTGATATTGTGTTGCTTCAAAAAAGTTTCGACATAGCGATGAGTCAGTATAAAGCCGGTGTTGTTGATAAAGTGGATTATAAACGTGCAACCATTTCTTTGAATAATTCAAAAGCGCAACGTAAATCGTACGAAGAACAACTAAAAGCAAAGTATGTCTATCTTAAAGAATTGATGAATTACCCCGCAGATGAAAATTTGCCTTTGAATTACGACAGCACTCAAATGCATCAAGATGCTCTTATTGATACAACTCAAAACATTAATTATGAAAACAGGATAGAATATCAATTATTACAAACTCAAAAACGTTTGCAAGAAGACAATCTTAAGTATTATAAGTGGGCTTATATTCCCAGTATATCTGCATTCGGAAGTTATAACATCAATTATCTAAATAATGATTTTGGAAAGTTGTATAACAAAAATTTTCCAACTTCGTATGCAGGAGTAACGTTAAGTTTTCCGATATTTCAGGGCACAAAACGAACACAGGATATACGTGCGGCAGAGCTGCAATTGCAGCGTGTAGATTATGATATTATCGCTTTTAAAAATGCTGTGAATACCGAGTATCAACAAGCACTTTCAACTTACAAGAGCAGCTTAAATAATTATAATGTGCTTCGTGAAAATTTAACGCTTGCAGAAGATGTTTTCAACACAATTCAATTGCAATACAGGTCTGGTGTTAAAACATATCTTGATGTAATTATTTCGCAGAATGACCTTATCTCTGCGCAGATAAATTATCTCGAAGCATTATATCAGGTGCTTAGCAGTAAAGTTGATGTACAAAAAGCACTGGGACAAATAAATTATTAAAGCAATAAAATGTGTATGGGATTTAATAGCATAAAAAATTATTCAATTATTTGTTTGTTGTTTTTGGAGGCATCGTGCGGAAGCAAGAATGCACAACAACAGACCATGCAGGGTCCGCCACCCGCTGTGCCTGTAACGGTTCAAACAGTATCAACTGGTGATGCAGTGTATTATGATGAATATCCTGCTACAGTAACAGCGTTGAATGAAGTAGAACTTCGTCCGCAAGTAAGTGGATATATTACCGGCATTTACTTTAAAGATGGCGCACGTGTAAGAAAAGGAGAAAAACTATATTCGATAGATCAGCAACAATACGAAGCAAATTATCAGCAAGCCGTTGCTAACCTTGAAGTTCAGCAAACTAACTTAGTGAAAGCGCAAAAAGATGCTGACCGTTATCATGAACTTGAAAAAGCTGATGCAATTGCAAAGCAGCAAGTTGATTATGCAGATGCTGCTTTAGCTGCCGCTCAAAAGCAGGTTGATGCCGCAAAAGCAAATGTTCGTGCGGTGCAGACAAGTGTGCGATATGCTACTATTTATGCGCCATGGGATGGAACGATTGGCATATCGCAGGTAAAGATGGGGGCACCCGTTTCTGCAGGTCAAACCGTTTTGAATACAATTTCCAGTGATAATCCTATTGCGGCAGATTTTGCTATTGACCAAAAAGAACTTTATCGTTACACGCAATTGCAACAGCAAACGATTAAGTCAAGTGATTCAACTTTTCAGCTTGTGTTTGGAAACGATGTGTATTCATATCCCGGAAAAATTTATCTCATAGACCGCGCAGTGAATCCGCAAACGGGAACTATTATTATTCGTTTGGTTTTCCCCAACAATAAAAACATGCTGAAGGCTGGCATGACAGGAACAGTGCGAGTGAAGAATTCGGGTCGTAATGCAATTCTAATTCCTTACAAAGCTGTTACAGAACAATTGGGGGAGTTCTTTGTATATGTTGTAAACGACAGCAGCAAAGTGTCTCAACGCAAGGTGCCGTTGGGTACACAAATAGGAACAAATGTTATTGTGAAAGACAGTCTTCATGAAGGTGAAAAAATTGTTGTGCAGGGTGTTCAGAATTTACGCGAAGGAGCTGCGGTGAAGGTTGATTCCACTGTGAGTGCACGTTGATGAAATTGGGAATCGGGACTTTGGTGTTTGGAGTTTGGAATTAAGTATTTGGAATTAGTAAAAAAATAATCATAATAAGTACTTCAATAATTTTTTTTGAGATGAGTTGAAGTTCTTTGTGCCATTGCTTCCAGTTGCTGAACAGAATTATCAATGATAAAATTTTTTTGTTAATGCCGATAAGAGAGATTGCTGTTGGTATCATCTCCTTGGAGGGGTGCAGGTGGGTTGCTGAATAAAGAACAAAGCGTACAAGAGTGCGACGCAACGGAAGACAAATAGTAGCACTAATGCTTGGCTCATAAAAATATTTCTACACATAATATTCTCCCCTTTAGGAGATAGGGGGTTAACCAATGATTGCAGATACTTTTATTAAACGTCCCGTTACGGCAATTGTAATATCAATCGTTATCGTGTTGGTGGGATTGATTTCGATGACAACTTTGCCTATTGCGCAATATCCTGATATTTCGCCTCCGACTGTTTCTATTTCTGGCAACTTTATTGGCGCTGATGCACAAACGGTGGAGCAAACGACCACAACCGCAATTGAAACGCAGGTGAATGGTTCGCCCGGCATGGATTATATATCGAGCTTTAGCAGCAGCAATGGTCAAAGCAGTATTAATGTTACGTATAAGATTGGGACGAATGTTGATATTGCTGCTCTTGATGTTCAAAACCGTGCAAGTGTTGCCCAACCGAGCTTGCCGAGTGCAGTGCAGCGTTTGGGTTTGGTGGTGCGTAAACGTAACCCGAGCATTATGATGGTGCTTGCATTTTATTCGCCTAATGGCACGCACGATGCAACATTCATTGGAAACTACACCAACATTTATGTGAAAGATGCTTTGCTGCGTGTGGCTGGTGTTGGTGATATTCTTTCGCTTGGTGATGATTTTGGTATGCGTGTATGGCTCGACCCGCAAAAGCTTGCGAATCTTAATCTCACCACTACTGATGTTATCGGTTCATTAAATGAACAAAATCTGTATGTAGCTGCGGGAACAATTGGCGGAAACCCTCAACCCAATGTTCAAACGTTTGAGTACAGTGTGCTTACTAATAGCCGCCTTAACAGGAAAGAAGACTTTGAAAACATCGTTGTTCGCAGCGACCCTGCACATGGTTCGGTTGTTTATTTAAAAGACGTCGCAAGAGTAGAACTCGGAAAATTCAACTATGGCAACAATGCGTATGTAAATGGTAAGAGAGCTGCATTTATGCTGATATATCAGGCGCCGGGAGCAAATGCCTTGAGTGTTTATGAAGGCGTGAATAATGCGCTTGCAGAATTAAGAAAAACTTTTCCAAAAGACATAGATTATGTTTCCCCATTTGAAACAGTATCCGTTGTAAAAGTGTCTATTGATGAAGTTGTAACAACCCTTGGTTCTGCATTAGGTCTTGTTGTGCTTGTTGTGTTTTTGTTTTTACAAAGCTGGCGTGCAACATTAATTCCTTTGTTGGCTATTCCTGTTTCATTGATAGGTACTTTCATCTTATTTATTCCACTTGGGTTTACGGTTAATACATTAACCTTGTTTGGTTTTGTATTGGCAATTGGTATTGTGGTTGATGATGCAATTATTGTTGTAGAAGCCACACAGCATTATATAGATGAAGAGCATCTTTCGCCAAAAGAAGCAACGGTAAGAGCAATGCAAAATATATCAGGACCCGTTGTTGCTATTGCATTGATACTTGCTGCGGTGTTTGTGCCTGTTGGTTTTGTGCCGGGTATTTTAGGAAGATTGTATCAGCAATTTGCAATTACGATTGCAATCTCTGTACTTATCTCCGCGTTTGTTGCATTGTCATTAACACCTGCATTGTGCACGTTGCTCTTGAGGCCATCAAATCCCGAAGAAGCAAGAAAAAATTTATTAGAGAAATTTTTTGCAGCGTTCAACAGGGGTTTTTATAAAGCATCAAAGGCATATACAAGAGGGGTTGCACGATGGATAAAAGGAACCCCGTATGTGTTAGTGATGCTTGCATGTTTGTTTGTTGGTTTGTATTTGCTCTTTAAAAACAAGCCGACTGGATTTATTCCAACAGAAGACAACGGAAGATTGTTTGTTACTTATGAAATGCCTGAAGGTACTTCAACCACGCGAAGCGTGGAGATGATGAAGACTCTTCAAGCTCGTTTGCTGCAGATTCCGGCGATTAAAACATTGGGTGGTCTCGCAGGTTTCAACTTTATAAGCTTCTCCAATAAGTCAAACGTGGGGACTCTTTTTGTTGCTTTAAAACCCTGGGACCAACGTAAAGACAAAAAAGACCAGGTGTATGGAATTATGGGGCAGATTCAACAGCGCGTCGCTGATTTGAAAGAAGCACGTGTTATTCCCATTGCACCGCCTGCCATCAATGGTTTGGGTGCTACAGGGGGTTTCACTTTTGAACTTGAGCAAACGACTGCAACAGGTGATATTACACAATTTGAGCAAGTTGCCCGAAACTTTATTGCGCAAGTAAACCAGCGCCCTGAAATACAAATGGCTTACACATTTTTCAATGCGCATACACCGAGTTACAAAATCGATGTTGACAGAGAGAAAGCAAAAAAGCTTGGTGTGCAGGTGAATGATGTGTATAGCACTATGTCAACATTATTGGGCAGCAGTTATGTGAACGATTTCAACCTTTATGGAAGAAATTTCCGCGTAATGGCGCAGGCCGACACAAGTTACAGAACAGGTTTAAAAGACCTTGGATTGTATTATGTGCGCAACAGCCAAGGTGATATGATTCCCTTAAGTGCTTTGGTGAATGCACAAGTGATTGAAGCGCCATCACTCGTATCGCATTTTAATTTGTACAGAAATATAGAAATACTTGGTCAGGCAAAACAAGGTTATAGCAGTGGTCAGGCAATTGATGCGTTGAAAGAGGTTGCGGCGAAATTGCCTGCAGGTTATAGTTACGATTTCTCCGGTTTAAGTCGTGAAGAAGTAAGAGCTGGAAGCAGCACAGGCGTAATCTTTGCCATCTCCATCGTTTTTGTATTTCTTTTTCTTGCTGCCTTGTATGAAAGTTGGAGCATACCATTTTCTGTGTTGTTTGCAGTACCTATTGGCGCATTCGGTGCTATACTTACATTAACGTTGCTTCCAAACATCAGCAATAATGTTTATGCCCAAATTGGTCTCATTACGCTTATCGGTCTCTCTGCAAAAAATGCAATTCTTATTGTTGAGTATGCAAAAGAACGTGTTGACAGAGGTATTGATATTCTTCATGCAACATTACAGGCTGTGCAACTTCGTTTGCGACCAATCATCATGACTTCGCTTGCATTTATTTTCGGTGTATTGCCACTCGCATTTGCAAGCGGTGCAGGTGCACAGGCACGTCAAACTATTGGCTGGACTGTATTTGGCGGTATGCTTGCCGCCACATCACTCGCCATATTTGTAGTGCCGGTATTGTTTGTGCTCATCACACGAATTTCTTACGGCAAAAAATTAAGACAGTTGCAAGAGCAGCGAAGAAAAGAAGAAGAAATGGATCAAACGCTCTTTTCAAGAGGAAGATAAAAGAGTTGCAAATAGAATTTATAATCCCGTCTTTATGGTGGGATTTTTTTTGGTATAAGCTAATAAATTCTATTGAACTTTCGTTGTGTCACTCACTTCGACATTCAGAACTTTATTCAGCAAAATTCAATATAGAATGTTATAAATAAATGTAGCCCATTGTAAATAAAAGAATCCATCTATATATCTTTAATTAAAGAAAACTTTATCACCCTTATTTATCTTCCGGATTATTAATTCTAAAAACTAAAGCAGCAAGTGCAGCACCTCCAAAACAGCCAACAAGATAAACCCAAAAATTACTCCAAGAAACAAACTTCATTAAGCTTATTCCTGTTGCAACAGCAGGATTAAATGCGCCATTTGAAAGTCCGCCAAGTGCATAAGCCATGCTTAAAACTGTAAAGCCAATGCTTAGCCCATAGAACATATTTCCCGTTGTGCCTTTTGCTGTTGCAACATTCAACACGACATAAGCTAATGCAAAAGTTCCTAATATTTCCGCTATCAAGGCATTTGTTGTATTTGCTAATTCGGGTGCAATATTATCTGCTCCAGGCATAAAAAACATTACAATGTATGCCGCTGCAACTCCACCTACAATTTGCACAATTATATAAGGGATTGCTTCAGCAAGAGAAATCCTTCCTCGCAATAATACAGCCAATGTCACAGCCGGATTGTAATGAGCACCTGAAACATGTGCTCCGGCAAATATCATACACATTAAAACTGAACCAATGGCAATAGGTGCAAAATCGCCCTTATGACCGGCGATTACCATACCAACTGTAAGTACAAGAAAAAAAGTTCCGATGAACTCGGTGATTAATTTTCTCATAGACCAAGTTTTAAGATTATAGGATAAAATGATGAACAATTTAAGTTCAATTATCAGAATGAATTTTGGTTTTGCAAAACTTCATATTCTAATAATAAAGCAATCTTACGCTAAAATCAATTTTGGATTGCTTGCAGTTCTGATTGAATTTCTTTGTCAGTATTTTCTTCTTTTTCTTTAGGTGGTTTGCGATGCCAGTATGATGCAAGTACAGAACCTGTAACGTTCATTAATGGTCCAAAGATGGCAGGCGCTAAGCCAACTGTGGCAATCTTACCCATTGCTTTTGCAATGCCTGACGCAAGTCCACCATTTTGCATACCTACTTCAATTGCTATGGTGCGGCAATCCCGTTCGCTCATTTTAAATAAACGTCCGCACCAATAACCAAGACAATAGCCAGATAAATTGTGAACTAATACAAGTAATACGAGAGCAGGTCCTATGGTTAGCAAACTGTTTCTTCCTGCTGCTGTTATAATCACAATAATGAAAGCAATGCCAGACATTGAAACAATCGGCATTGCATTATCGAGCCATTTAGCCTTACCACTTAAAAAGTGATTGAACACAAGTCCTGCACAAATAGGTATAATTACTATTTTAAAAATATCAATCATCATATCCAATGCATGTATTTCAATAAAAGCACCCGCTAATAATTTCATTAATAGTGGTGTCATAAATGGTGCAAGCATTGTAGAGACAGCAGTGATAGTAATAGATAATGCGAGATTTGCTTTTGCGAGATATGAAATAACATTTGATGCCATTCCGTTAGGAGAGCAACCGATCAAAATAATTCCTGCGGCAATTTCAGGAGGGAAATTACTGATGCTTGCCAATGTAAAACCAAGCAACGGCATTATGATGAAATGACTGCCAACACCAATCAACACACCTCTGGGCATTTTAGCCACGCCAACGAAATCTTTAAAACTCATAGATGTTCCCATACCGAACATAATAATCTGCAGTAAAGGCGTTATGAAGTTTGCCAGTTTATATCCATTCACTTCTACGAAATAAGATGGATAGTATAATGCTGAAATAACTGCTGCGAAAATTATTACAGTGTAACTAAAACCTTTCAATGAGCCGAAACCTCGAAATCCAATGGCAAGAGAGAGAAAAAAAATTATCAAGAGTGGTCCGGCTTTTTCTATGGCTCCGTTTATAATTAAAATGAGGGCAGCAATCAAACATATTGCAGCTGTAACCAACAATAATTTATATGCCTTTATCATTGCAGAATTAATTTTTCACGGTTAGCAATCGCACTTTTTATCTAATATTAATCGAGAATAGAGGAATTAAAAAAATTCCCATGCACATTACTAAGATAAGCTTATTCGGTTTGCTATACAATACTCTCATAAGAAGAAGTTGTATAAAAAGAACGTGTGAAAGTTCGTAAATAAGTAGCTTGTTACTTCTTACAAATAGTAAGTGATATGGAATAGAAAATCAAAGCAGTATTAATTAGCACATACAAAAATGCCTTTAAAAATGTTCGCTTCCCAAATTATACAGACATACTGTAATTGGAATTATTTTAGACTAAGGCAAATTATTCGGGGCAATGCATGCGTTTTAAATTGTAGCAATTTTGCTACAATTATTATCACCGCTTTTATGAGTTTGCTCTACATCTTTAAGCACAAAAAAGCCTGTAAAATACTTTACAGGCTATCTATTAAGTTCAAATTTCTTACCGACTTGTAGGCCAGTAATATAAAGGCAATGTAATCTCCACGGGTTCGCCTCCGTTAACAGAAAATCTAGCAGTATTATTGCAAGTACCGTCACCAAAATCAAGTGTTTCCAAAAATCTGCCTGTTCCTCCTGCAGTAAATTCCAAGAGCACATTTTTAATTCCAGCTACAGTTTCAGAACAACTTGTTGATTTAATTAAAGGATGCAACGGACTGTTTTTAGATACCCAGCGAACAGCAATTCCATCTGGCGTTTTTTGGTTACCCTCTGAATGACCTGTTACTTCAAATATATCGTCGTCATTATCGTTCGTATTATAACCCCATACTTGTTTTTGGAAGTGAATACCATTCCATGATTTTACTGAACCGTCAGGAGCAGTTAATCTTTTGTACGCTACAACTTTTTCCGTTTTAATTCCGTGAGCGCCTACTGCGGCTGCATAAATTCTAATAAATCCGGTAACTCTATTACCATCCATAGTGAAGTTACTATAACGTGTTTCACTAACAAAGTCACCCTCTTTTGCTAAATCAGGGTTTATAAAATAAGTAGTAACCCTTCTACCACTGCGAGTAATCCCATCACTGCCGGTACAACCATCACCAAAATCAACAATTTTCCTGTGAGGATATACATCTTTTGAAGGCTTAAAAGTAGTCACCTTACAGGATGCTTCAGGTTCTTGATCCAAATCAGCGGCTTCGGCATTAGCACCAAGCGCAGCATTCGTGGCACTTACGAGGACTGCTTCCATATTTGAGTCAATCTTAGGAGGTGCTTTGTCTGTTTTTTGGCAGGATGTAAGCCCCCATAGGGCCAGTGTCATAAAAGAGAGGATTCGAAAAGGCACGTAAACTGATTTCATAGCGTGTAATTTTTAGTTATTGATTAAAAATGTTATTTGAACGGTGTCTGAAGTCTGGGGGGATTAATTTTGGTTTTTTAAACGGATTTTTAAAATCTTAAGAAAAAATATTCGCAGCAAAGTTACAAAGAATTTAACCTACTCTAAACAATTTGTTTCACTAAAAACATGCCAATCAATTTTCTTAAGCGTTCATGGGTAAAGAGCTCATTCAATTTCAAATTTAACATATTAAACCATTCAGGCAACTTTTTTTTAGAAAAAATCGGCGAATGAAATTTTTAAACCGTTGAATAATATTTTGTGAGTTTTTCGAAAATCTGTTTTACATTTAACTACCATATATTCTCCGACGATGTACGCCGGCATTTCTTCACAATTAAAACTTTGAATGCTATGGTTCAGACAGACATCACACAGCTTTCGAAGGAATGCAATGAATGGAGAGAGCGTTTGCATTCCTATCGCGACGAGTTCAATCAACTCCAGAGAAGATTACAACAATCAGCTCTTAAATCGCTCTCTAAAGATCAGCTAACCGACCTTGAACACTTCCAAAACCAGCTCCACATTCAGTTAATCAACATTCACGATCTAAAGCAATCTGTAAAAGCACATGACCGAAAGGTTCAATTTGAAGTCTCGAACAACGGGGGGCAAATTGAAGATGAAACATTATCCTATCATGAACATCTTTATGAAGATTACCAGTCGCTTGAACAAACATTAAACGATTTACGTAATGACTTCAACATTTTTGTAAACAGCTTGCAATAACCAATCCTGTAAAGATGCAGGAATAAAATACAAGCGATTTTTGTGCGTATGAACATCTCATACTGCACTTGAGTATATTTCCTTTTATCGGAAGAAGGTTTAAGGCATAGAATTTAAGGCGTAAGATAAAGTCTTCTAAGCTCTGCTAAAGCCTTGTTGGGTAAAGAACAAAGCGTACAAGTGAGTGACACAACGAAGTATCATAGTAACAAGAAGGTTCGTCCCCAAAAAATTCCGATGAAAATTTTCCTCACTTCTTAAATCTTTTGTTATGCCTGAATTTGATACCTCACACGTAAAAAGTATCGTCTTGCTGGGCCACGCGGGCAGCGGCAAGACGACATTAGCGGAATGCATGCTATATGAAGCAGGGCTGATTACACGCCGCGGAACTATTGCTGAAAAAAACACAGTTGGCGATTACCACGAACTTGAACAAGAACGTGGTAATTCTATTTTTAGCAAGCTGATGCACACCAAATGGCGCGGTTATAAAATAAATATTCTCGATACACCGGGTTATGATGATTTTGTTGGCGAAGTTGTTTCTGCGCTTCGCGTTGCTGATACCGGTGTAATGTTACTAAATGCTGTAATGGGTGTGGAAGTTACTACCGATATTATTTGGGAATATACAGAACAGTTTAAAACGCCGATGATATTTGCGGTGAATAAACTGGATGATGACCGTGCAGATTTTGACAGAACAGTTGCTGAAGCAAAAAGTCATTTCGGAAATAAAGTAACTGTTGTGCAATATCCTCGACAACAGGGTGTAGGCTTTCATGAAATAATTGATGTGCTGCGCATGACGATGTATAAGTTTAAAGATGCAGGCGGCAAGCCTGAAAAGTTACCAATACCCGATGAAGAAAAAGCAAGAGCTGATGAACTTCATAAAGAGCTTGTGGAAGCAGTTGCGAGCAATGATGAATCATTAATGGAAAAATATTTTGACCAGGGTGAATTGAGTGAAGATGAAATGAAGATGGGCTTAAAAAAAGCAATGATAAATCACGACCTGTTTCCTCTTTTCTGTTTATCTGCGGAGCGCAATATGGGCAGCGGACGTTTGATGGGTTTTATTGACAACGTTTGTCCAAGCGCAAATGAAATACCTCCGCAAATAAGTTCTGGTGGCGAAAAAATTACCTGTGATGCTAATGGTCCTGTTTGTTTGTTCGTATATAAAACAATAAGCGAACCGCATGTTGGTGATCTTTCTTACTTCAAAGTTTATTCCGGAACTGTAAAGAGCGGAATGGAACTTGAAAACGAAGGCACAAATGTTACAGAAAAAATAAATCAGTTGTTTCTTGTAGAAGGTAACAAACGCATCAATACAAACGAATTGGTAGCCGGAGATATCGGCGCTACCTTGAAACTGCGGAACACGCATGTGAATAATACGCTTCACTCCAAAGGAAAGAATTATGAGTTAACGCCAATTGAGTTTCCACCACCAAATATGACGATGGCAATTGAAACAATAAAGAAGGGTGAAGAAGAAAAATTATCACAGGCATTGCATCAATTAAAAGAAGAAGATCCAACGCTTATTATTGAACATTCTCCTGAATTAAAACAAATACTTATTCATTGTCAGGGCGACATGCATCTTGCAGTTGCAAAATGGAAGATAGAGCACATTCATAAACTTGAAGTTCGTTTTGTAAAAGCTCGCATTCCTTATCGTGAAACCATTCGCAAAATGGCCGATGCAAATTACCGTCATAAAAAACAAAGCGGTGGTGCAGGTCAGTTTGGTGAAGTATATATGCGCATCGAACCATGGTACGAAGGCATTCCCGAGCCTCATGGTTTGACGGTGCGTGGTCGTGACACTTATGATTTGGATTGGGGTGGTAAACTTGTATTTTATAATTGCATTGTTGGTGGTGCAATTGATGCACGTTTTCTTCCCTCAATTTTAAAAGGTGTGATGGAAAAAATGCAAGTGGGTCCGCTTACAGGTTCTTATGTACGTGATGTGCGTGTATGCGTGTATGACGGAAAGATGCATCCTGTTGACAGTAATGATATCTCGTTTAAGATTGCAGGTTTGCAAGCGTTCCGCCAAGCATTTCAAAATGCAGATCCGCAGATTCTTGAACCAATTTATCAGGTAGAAGTTTTGTGTCCCGATGATATCACAGGTTCTGTTATCGGCGATTTGCAAACACGTCGTGCAATTGTTGAGGGCATAGATTCCGAAGGGCATTTTCAAAAAGTAATTGCAAAAGTTCCTCTTGCGGAAATGGATGGCTTTTCATCATCGCTTCGCAGCATCACTCAAGGCAGGGCAAAATTCAAAACCAAATTTTTTGAGTATGCTGCTGTGCCGTATGATGTGCAAAAGAAACTGATTGAAGAGTACAGCAAGAAGGAGCAGGAGGAACTTGTGTGATTTTTTGTTTTGATTTTTATTGAATGCTGTGTCTTGTGATGCAGCATTTTTATTTTATGTATTTAGCTGAATAAATTACTATGAAGCTTCCTCACGCACCTGAACTTCCTGTTCTCTATTGAACACTCGTATAAACCACTCTTCGTTTTCACAAGAATTATTTGAAATGTGCCGGTCATCTTTCAACTACCTTCCTTCAGCTAATGTTTCGGTTTTTTCTGTTTTTTGTGAAGCTATAAACCACGAGGTCATAATACCTGCTGCAATAAGTATAATTCCTAATAATATCATAATTGTTGATGTTTTTATAGGTTCAGGTAGTAGCTAAAAAATTATGCCAAATCCTTTTTACATGTGAAAAATTTAACAGCAACAAAAATTGCTGGTTTGTATAAATAAATAAACAGTCACTTAAAGTCCTTTATGAAACCTCGATAATTTTTCCTACTCAAAGAAATTTTCAGCAAGTTGTCCAACTTATAAAACTTTGTTCGTCATTTTTAAAAGACAGCACCTTTAGGTTTTGAACTTCTAAAAACATCTTATGAAAGAATTCTTGTTATTATTCCGGGGTGGAGACTATCCGATTCAGGCACAAGAAGAAGCGCAAAAGCATCTTCAAAAATGGTTTGAATGGATAAACTCTTTAAGAGACAAAAAATTATTTGTTGCAACGCAGCCTTTAGAATATGACGGTAAAGTGGTAAAGGGAAACAAAAAACTTGTTACTGACGGACCTTTTGCTGAAGGAAAAGAAATTGTTGGCGGTTATCTTATTTGCAGAGCCGACAATTATGAACAAGCCGTTGATATTTCAAAAGAGTGTCCCATTTTTGAATTTGATAATGGTATAGTTGAAGTAAGGCAAATTAAACCATTACCGGTATAAAAATTTCTATCTGTGGCGATGAGAACTTGCACCTATTACGATGTTTAGGCATCAATATTAACTTTGAGATGTGTCGAATAAAGTTCAGAACGTACAAGTGAGTGACACAACCAAAGCTCAATAATAGTAATGCAGCTTATCCCCTAAAAAAATCAACGGATTAGTTTATAAGTCTTCTAACTTTTCTTTGTTAAGCGGTTTGTTGATAAACTTTTTTACAAAGCGATTACTTTTTGCACGTTCCTGATCCCACGGATCAATAGAGCTTGAAAGCATTACTACCGGACAGTGCTCCTGCACATGCGGAGGAAGTTTTTCAAACTCTTCAAGAAATTCAAAACCATCCATACCAGGCAAACGAATATCCAGAAAAATGAGAGAAGGAAGATTTTCTTTTGAATCTGCATTAGATGTTAAATACTCCAGTGCTTCTATTGCAGACCACTTAGCTATAATATTCGATGTTATAAAACATTTCTTTAAGTAGTGTTCAATAATGTAGCGGTCAGTTGGTGTGTCCTCAATTACCATTATGCTGTGATACTTGTAGGGGTCATTTTCATTCATAGAATTGGGTTTTAAGTATTAGGTATGGATATTTTGAATAAAGAGCCTCTTCCTTTTTCAGATTCGACAGCGATTTTTCCGTTGAGTTTTTTTAATGCTTCTTTTACGATGTATAAGCCCAGTCCCGAACCTTTCGAGCTTTCAGACACTCTGTAAAACATCTCAAATATTTTATCGTGCAAATGGTCATCAATTCCAATGCCGTTATCTGCAACAACAATATTTGCTTCTTTCTCCCGAATATCTGCAGTGATTTCTACAAAAGAATTACTGGCGTTCGGATTGGCGTAACGAATCGCATTCGAAATTAGATTATTGAGTATAATTGAAACACGGCTTTTATCTGAACAGAACATGACTCCATTTTTTACATGTACGCGAATATCCACTTTATGTGCATTGTCATTCATGTACTTTAAGTTTTCAATTACCTCGTTCAGCAAATCACAAAAATTAATTTCGTCGCTCTTTATTTCTTGCCGTGCATTTTTTGAATAATTAAGAATGTCAAGAATAAATTGATCAAGCTTTAGAATACTTGTCTTTAATAAATTGAGATGTTCTATTATAAGCGGATCTTGAGTTTCTTCTTCCGTAATTTCTATTATGCCCAACATAGAGGTTAACGGAGCTCTTAAATCATGTGAAACACTATAAACAAATTTGTCTAATTCCGAATTTATTTTCTGCAATTCTTCATTTTGCTTTTGCAGCATTTCTTCTTTTTGTTTCAGTTCAGTTATATCTTGTGTCGTGCCGGTTATTCTAACGGCGTTGTTATTCTTATCAACTGTAACTTTTCCATGAACATGTACAATAGCTTCACCTCCGTTTCGCCGTAATATTTTATGATACAGACTAACCGGCTTATAATCTAAACAAGCTTTTTGAAAAATATCTTTGATTATTTTCTGTTCTTCTAACGGCACTTCCTTCGACCATATTTCAAACGGTAATTCCTCTGCAGGTTCATAGCCATAAATACGATATTGTTCATCAGACCAAATAACTGTATTTGCAGCAATGTTCCATTCCCAACTGCCCACATGCGAAATTTGTTGTGCCTCCTCAAGCAACTCTTCTTTCTTCTTTATAAGCTCATGTGTTTTTTTCAATTCGGTTATATCGCGTGCGGTGAATAAAATCCCTTGCACTTTATTGTTGTTGATAATAGGAGCAGATGATAAAATAATATCTATCTTTCCGTTTGTTGTAGTTAATGCCGATTCAATATTTTCTATCCGTTTATATCTTACTGTTCTTTCACAAGCCTCTCTGAATTTTTTTTCATCCTCTTTTGATGAATGCACAAACAATTGATTTATGTTCATTTCCGAAATATCTTTTTTTGTTAGCCCTAAAGTTTCTATTCCGGTTTTATTTATATAGGTAATTCTTTTTTCTTCTGAAACACTAATGAGAATTATAGGGAGCGATTCTATGAGTGTTTCATTATTCACAAGTTCTGAGACGGTAAATAATTTATATTTTTTCAACGCCATTACGGTTGCAAAAGATAAAAAGCTCATGGAGGTAGAGGTGACAGGAATCGCGGGGCGCTGAAACAACGTAGGAATAATAACTTCTGCAACAACACCTGTAACAATCGGTATCGCCATACCAATGGTAATAAAATAAGATTGCTTTTTCAGCAGCTTATCGCTTTTTATTTTGAATGTGTGTATAAACAAGAGCACAAGTGAACCAAGCACCTGTACTGTAACCCAATAAATTTGAGTGATGTCAATTATGTTCTTATTATGAAAATTTATCCAGCCAAAAAAAGGGAAATGTTGAATAGTATGGTCATAGTAATGCATTTGATAGAGTGAAAGAAATACAAGTCCGGGTGCATACAATAAAAGCATAGTAAAGGGAGAAGAAACACTCTTTATTCTGTGCGTATAAATAAGAGTAAAGTGAACACAAAGCGAACCGATAAAAATCCATGAAGGACTAAAAATTGTATCCCATATATCAGCGGCTGCAGCGGTAGTAACAATTCTTTTCAATGAATCGCCTGTTTGCCACAGAACACAAGCCAGCGTTAAAAGTGCAAAAATGTTGATAAGGCGATTACGTGGTAAAAAGAATAGTATATAAAACAAGAGAATAAGGTTAAAGAGTGCAGGTATAAATGCACATAAAAAGCCATAGGGATCTTGGAAGTCGAAGCTGAACATCAGGATATTTTGTAAATGTGCAAGGACTGGATATTAATTTTTTCTGAATAAAGATATAAAAATTGAAGCGTTATATATTTAAAATCTGCTTAACATTTTTAGGGCTATTCTCTAAAACGCCGTGTGAAAGAACGTTTTAGAGTATTAAGTGTGGTATTAACACTTTAAAAAGCGGTGAAATTATATTTGCGATTTTTTTTTTGCCAAACTAATGAACAAATGGCATCACCTGTTGCGTCGCACTCTTCAACTGCCGGAGCTTTGCGCGGCTTGCAAAATGCATGCCTTGTGCCAAAGGAAATTATGCCCCGCAAACAAATTACCATCTCGCAGGACAAACTCAAACCGAATGAACAAAACAATTCCAGAAGGAAATCAAACAATTTTCTCACACCAAAATTTTAATCTTGAAATTATGCTTAACGGTTCTTTAATTTGCACGTCAACGATATGATTTCTCCGCAAACCATACAACAAATTACCAGCCGCATTGATATTATTGATGTAGTGGGTGAATTTGTAAAGTTGAAAAAACGCGGCGCCAATTATTTGGGTCTCTGTCCTTTTCACGGAGAGAAAACACCATCATTCACTGTTTCACCATCAAAAGAAATTTATAAATGTTTTGGTTGTGGCCGCAGCGGCAACACCATTACATTTTTAATGGAGCATGAAAAGTACAGTTATGTTGAAGCGCTGCGCTGGCTTGCCAATCGCTATAATGTTGAGATAGAAGAAACACAGGTAAGTACTGAAGTGAAGCAACAACAACAAACCGCAGAGAGTCTCCATATTATCAACGGTTTTGCACAAAAATTTTTTACAGCACAACTCGAAACAGAAGAAGGAAAAGATATTGCATTGAGTTATTTAAAAGAAAGAGGTTTTAATAATGACATTATTCAAAAATTTCAATTAGGTTATAACCCACAGGCAAGAAACAGTTTTTCGCAAGCGGCTTTGCAAAATCAATTTAATCATGAGTTGTTAATTAAATCAGGATTGGTTATAAGCAGAAATGATGAATTGATTGATAACTATCGAGGCAGAATAATTTTTCCTGTTCACAACAACACCGGTAAGATTATTGGGTTTGGTGCAAGAGTAATCGGTAAAGCAGATAAAGCTCCTAAGTATATCAATACGCCAGAGAATGAAATTTATATAAAGAGTAAAATTCTTTACGGTTTATATTTTGGGCGTCAGGCGATTGATAAGAATGAGGAATGTTTATTGGTAGAAGGTTATACCGACGTCATCTCTCTGCATCAGGCAGGTGTGGCAAACGTTGTAGCAAGTGGTGGCACGTCACTTACAACAGATCAGCTTCGTTTAATAAAAAAATATACCAACAATCTCACCATTATTTATGATGGTGATGCTGCAGGTGTAAAAGCAGCTTTACGCGGATTAGACATGGCGCTTGAAGAAAGCCTGAATGTAAAGCTGGTATTGATTCCCGATAATGAAGACCCGGACAGTTATGTGCGAAAGGTTGGAGCAAATGCATTCAAAGAATTTGTAGCCGCAAACAAAAAAGACTTTGTGCTTTTTCAGTTAGATGTAATGGTAAAAGAAGCTGGTAGCGATGTAAACAAAAAGAATGAAGCCGTAAATCATATTGCAGAAACAATCAGCAAAATCAATAAAGCAGAGGATTTTACAAAACAACAGGAATATATTCGTCAGTGTGCGTCGCTGTTAAAGATTGATGAAGCCGGTTTTACTAATCTGGTGAACAAGTTTATCCGTGATAGAATTTCAAAAGAAGAAAAGAAAGTTTCACCCAACGAAGCAAAATTCTTTGAACACATCACTGCACAAAAAGATGAACGGACTCAAGACAATGCTATCAATTTATTATTGGAAGATGAATATCAGGAACGCGAAGTGGTAAAAAGATTAATTGAATATGGCAACTACAACTGGAATGAAGATACCCATATAGCAGATGTAATTTTTGAAGTGCTTGAACAATATCATCTCAACAACATAAAGCTCGAAAAGCTTGTTGAAGCGTATCATCAAATGTTGCAAGAGGCGGGTTATATAGATTCAAAAACATTTCTGTACAGCAACGATACAGAACAAAATGCTTTTGTTGCAGGGCTGTTGAATTTTCCTTACGAGCTGCACGATTGGAGCAGAAGAATGGATGGTTATTCTGTAAAACTTGACAGCGATATTCACGCGGTAATTAATTCTGCACTCAATATGTACAAGCTTCGTAAAATAAAACGCATGTATCTTGAACTGGAAGATGAATTGATGCATCAAAAAGAAGAAGACAAATACAAAAGCATCATTAAAATTTACGAAGACCTGAAACAAATAGAACGAAAAATAACAAATGAGATGCAGACGGTGTATTTGAAATAAAATTATTTTATCAAACGAATACGATCTTTAATAGAAACTGAACTTTAGTAAATTTGGAAATAATCTCAACAAATTCAAAATTTTTTATGCCTGTTGAATATCTAGTAAACGATAAAGGTGACAAAACAAAAGTGGTTATTCCCTTAAGTGATTATAAAAAACTTGTTGCAAAGGCGGAAGAATTGGATGAAATTAAAGCTTACGATAAAGCAAAAAAAGCTGATGATGGAAAACGAATTCCTCTGAATACGTTATTGAAAAAATATTCAGGCAATAAATGAACTACACAGTTGTTTTCACCGGCTATGCAGAGAAACGGTTAAAGAAACTTACTGCTGACGTAAGACAAAAAATTTTATCTGCCACGCTCTTACTCTCAAACAATCCAAGACCTTACGGTTATAAAAAACTAGTAAGCAGAGATGCTTACCGGATTCGCGCAGGAGATTATCGTATTATTTACGAAATAGAAGATAAAATTGTAACTGTAACTGTGATAGATGTTGGTCACAGAAGAGAAATTTACGATTAATAATTATGGCTAAACGACTTTTAATTATAGACCGCGACGGAACATTGATTAAAGAATCTCCGCCAACTTATCAAATTGACAGTTGGGAAAAACTGGAGTTCTATCCTGAAGTGTTTCAATACATGAGTAAGATTGCAAGAGAATTCGATTATGAATTAATCATGGTAAGCAATCAAGATGGATTGGGTACGCCTGATTATCCTGAAGAAAAGTTCTGGCCCATTCAAAATTTTATAGTAAACAGTTTTGCAAATGAAGGTGTTCATTTCTCTGCTTTTCATTTTGATAAAACATACCCGAAAGACAACGCACCAACACGTAAACCCGGCATTGGAATGTTCACTCCTTATTTAAACAATCCTGATTTTGATATTCCAAATTCTTATGTAATTGGAGATCGAATAACGGATGTACAACTTGCAAAAAATCTTAACTGTAAAGCAATATGGTTAAACAATGATCCTGATTTGGGTGGCGGAGAAATAAAAGATTCAAGAAAAGAACTTGAAAAAGTTATTGCACTTGAAACACAACATTGGAAAGAGATTTATGAATATTTAAAACTCGGCTTGCGCAAAGTTGTGCATGACCGCAATACAAGTGAAACACAAATTCAGATTGAGCTAAATGTTGATGGTAGTGGTAAAGCAAATATTCATACAGGTCTTGGCTTTTTTGATCACATGCTTGAACAAATTGCACGTCATGGTAAAATGGATCTCACTATAGAAACAAAAGGAGATTTGCATATTGATGAGCATCACACTATTGAAGACACCGCCATTGCTCTTGGCGAAGCATTTGCAAAAGCACTTGCAGATAAACGCGGCATGGAACGTTACGGCTTTGCTTTGCCCATGGATGAAGCTGATGCAAAAGTGCTGATTGATTTTGGCGGTCGCAACTGGATTATTTGGAAAGCAGAATTTAAACGGGAGAAAGTTGGAGAAATGCCAACAGAAATGTTCTTCCATTTCTTTAAATCATTCAGCGACGCAGCAAAATGCAATTTAAATATTGAATGCACTGGCGAGAACGAACACCATAAAATAGAAGCTATCTTCAAGACATTTGCAAAAGCAATAAGAATGGCAGTAAAGCGAGACCCGATTTCAAATTACCTTCCTTCAACAAAAGGCGTTTTGTGAGTGGTGTCTGCGCACTCGAAGAGTGTCTGACACCATTATTGGCGCAAAAAATAAAATTTAAATATTGGGATTAACCAATACATCTCTCAACTCTTCTTTCTTTTGAAACACGGATCTTGCAAAAGGGCAATGTGGTTCTATCTTAATATTATTTGCTCTTGCATAATCAACAGAAGCTTTTACCAACTGGTATCCTGCATTTTGTCCTCTCAATTCATCGCTTACTTCGGTATGGTCAATAATCATTTTTTGTGGTGATACCATATGATAATACATACCTGCCAGCGGTGCATTTGCATCACCGACATAAAACATTCCTTTGTTATCACTCTCGGTTCTTCGTATGTCCATGTTCTGTTGCTGATATTTTGTTCTTCTGTCAATTAATGATAAATAGCTGAAAGTTCCTCTCCCTTTAGGAAGAGGTTAGGTAAGAGTTTTACAGTTTAAAAAATATTTTCTTCTTATACAAAAAATAAAGAATCCCCCACTCTACCGCAAATACACACAAGGCTGCAAGAATATTGCTTAACGCTTCAGGAGTGTTTACCCAACCGAATACACCTGTTGCGATTGCGGTCATATAACCAACAAACCACCTTCCACCTACTATCTCGTTGAACAAATAAATGAATATCGAATTCATGCCGATAATGAGCCAGAATTTCAAACCCCTCTTGTGATTTTTAACATCTATCCACCAATAAAAAAATGACAATCCAAGTAAACACCAACCGAGTGAAGCTATAGTAAATGAAGAAGTAGCAATGCGTTTAATAATTGGAGTGATGCCACCATAATCCAAACCAAAACCAACAATCAAACAAATTACTCCCCACATTAACATAGGTCGTATTTTATTTTTCTTACCACTCATTAATAGTTTTCCAGTTAATGCACCCGCTATCGTATGCACAGCGGTCGGAATACAGTTAATAGCGACCCACCCATCGGGATTTATTTTGTTCATCAAAATTGTATCCATGTAATTTCCGAAGTTGTGCTGATCAACAAATGGTTGATCAAAACCGGGAACATTTGCGAACCGGTATAAGACTTCTGTAAGCAACAGCAAGAAAATGCACACACCAATCTGTGCTGATATGCTCCATCTGAAAATTAGAAATGCAACAAGTGTTGTGAAAGATAATTGGGTAAGCACATCCCACAATTCAAATGATAAGCCTTGCGGTCTTACTGCATAATCCAGCACGCCCCAAAAGAATAACCAAAAACATCGTTTCAAAATTTTTCTGAAGGATTCACTCCATGAAACACCGCTGCTCCATTGTTTATTCAATGAATACGCCATTGATACACCTGCCATGTACATGAAGCTCGGTTGTATCAAATCCCAAAAGCGTAAACCATTCCACGGATGATGAAAGAACTGAAGAAAAAATCCGTTAAGAAAATTTCTTTTGGTTGCATCAAAAAAACTTTCGTATAAACCACAAGCTTCCAAAGCAAGAAACATCATAATAAGACCTCGCGTAAAATCGAGAGAAATTAATCGTTGAGAAATTTTTCCGCTGGTAACGCCCGGTGGAGAAGGATGTGTGCTGACAATCGTTGGTTCCATAAGGAGTGTTTTTAAAACGCTTTACAAAGTATGTTTTTCTTGCGATTTAATTTTATAAACGAAAGAAAAAAAATGTTGAATTTTCAGCACTTGGGCTAAGCTTTAAACTTGCTTCATCCACAACTTATCTTTAAGGAAGGAAAATTAATTAAATGACTTATGAGTACTGAAGATAATATTGGATTCGCAGATAATTTTAATTACAGATGAGTCAATTAAATGTTTTACAAAAAGTAATTATTGGTCTTAGCATTTTATTTCTTATACTGTCCATGATTTTTCCTTCTTTTTACATTGACAGAAAAGACTATGATGCCTATGCAAATGGACTAAGCAATTTTTTTTTAGGCTGGATGGGTTTAATCATATTCGACCTTGAATGTTTGCCTTGGATTGCAAATCCATTGTTCATTCTTGCGTTATTTTATTTTATAAGGGGGAATAAATTATCAATATTGGTTAGTTTACTGGCAACAATACTGGCACTATCATTTTCGAGATTTCAGACGATTTTAACCAGTGAGTCAGGAGAAAGATCAAAAATAACTTCATTAGAATTAGGATATAAACTTTGGGTTGCAAGCATGGCGTTTTTATTCATAGCCACTATTGTGTACTTTGCATTTGGGGAAAAAATTTTAAAGAAGTTAAATTAATACTACCTGAAATTTTATTTTGCTGTTTCAATTTTCTGTTTCATATTCGCACTGCAATGAAAAAACAAATTATAAATATCGGTTGGTGGTGGCATTCAAACCTCGGTCGGGGCTTGTAATGGCATTGTCAATGTTCATTTATAAAATTACTTAGCCTCGACTTGTGTCGGGGCTTTTTGTTTGCCCCCATACCCTAAAGGGGAGTAAGGTAAAACATCGCAAAAAGCATCATAGTAGCACTGCAGATGAACGGACTGCGACGCAACGAAGCTGAAGTGCATTCAAAAGTTGGAGTCAAAAAAATATTGTATGAAAAATTTAAAAAATCCTCCGCCTGAGGCGGAGATAGGGGTATGAAAAAAATTTCAATCGAAACACGCTACAAAAAAATGTTGAGTGATGTCTATACGCCGGTTGGCATTTACCTGCGACTACGTGACAGATTTCGCGATACCATTTTACTGGAGAGCGCTGATAGCCGCGCCGCCGAAAATAGTTTTTCGTTTATCGGGATTAATGCTATTGCAGGAATGGAAATTTCGAATTATGAGTGTGTTGAATTGAAGTATCCAAAACTACCGCCGGAGAAAAGAGCGATCTCAAAAGATATTAATGTGCCTGCGATGCATTGGAATTTTATGCAGCAGTTTGATGTGCAACCGAGCGATGATAAAACGGTGCGCATGGTGCAGGGTTTGTTTGGATATTGCACTTATGATGCAGTACAATTTTTTGAAACGGTTCAACTGAAGAGCAAACAACATACACCGGAAATTCCTTTGATGCGCTATCGCTTGTATCAATATGTTATTGCGATAAATCATTTTAAAGATGAAATGTTTTTATGTGAGAATGTAATTGCAGGTTTAGAAAGTGAAGTGAATTTGATTGAGTCGTTGATTAAGAGCAAAGATGTGCCGACGTATCCGTTTAAAGTGCAGATGGATGAAACCGCGAACATGAGCGACGAAGGTTATAAAGAAATGGTGAAGAAAGGTGTGGCGAGTTGTTTGCGCGGCGATGTGTTTCAAATTGTGTTGAGCCGCAGGTTTCAACAAAAATTTATAGGTGATGAATTCAATGTGTATCGTGCATTGCGCAGCGTGAATCCGTCGCCTTATTTATTTTATTTCGATTATGGCGATTATAAATTGATGGGCTCAAGTCCTGAATCGCAGCTTATCATAAAAGATGGAAAGGCTGTTGTGCATCCGATTGCAGGCACGTTTAAGCGCACCGGCGATGATGAAAAAGACAATGAACTTGCAGAGAGTTTGTTGAAAGACCCGAAAGAAAATGCGGAACACACGATGCTTGTTGATCTTGCGCGAAATGATTTGAGCCGCTGCTGCAATAATGTTGTGGTGAATCATTACAGGCAGGTGCATTATTACTCGCATGTGATACATCTTGTGAGTGAGGTTATGGGCAAAGTGCGCAATGATGCGAATCCTTTTGAATTGCTGGCACTCACTTTTCCGCAGGGCACATTGAGTGGTGCACCAAAGTTCAAAGCGATGGAGTTAATAGATTCATACGAGCCAACTGTGCGTGGATATTATGCAGGTTGCATCGGCTTTATGGGTTTCAATGGAAGTTGCAATCACGCGATAATGATTCGCACTTTTTTGAGCAAGCAAAACACATTGCATTATCAAGCCGGAGCGGGCATTGTGGCTGCATCACAACCGGAGAGCGAGTTACAGGAAGTGAATAATAAATTAGGGGCATTGAAGAAAGCAGTGGATTTGGCGGAAACACTTTAGTCCCTATCCCCTAAAGGGGAGAAAGGAACCAATAAAAAATATTTTTAAATTCTTAAGTCCCTTTAGGGATTTAGGGCTTATGAACCGAGCAATTGTGCGTGCATGATACTTCCGTTGCGTCGCACTCTTGTACTGAAGAACATAATATGAGCAATAACCTTCGCATACTTGTTTTTGACAACTATGATTCTTTTACGTATAATCTTGTGCACTTAGTTGAAAAGATATTGCACTATAAAGTTGAAGTATATCGCAACGACCAAATTCCTTTGGAAAAAGTAAAAGAGTATGATAAAATAATTTTATCTCCGGGCCCTGGCATTCCTGTTGAAGCAGGTTTATTATTGCCGTTAATCAAAGAATATGCAAGCAGCAAATCTATACTGGGCGTGTGTTTGGGACATCAGGCAATCGGTGAAGCATTTGGTGGTAAGCTGGTGAACTTGTCAACAGTATATCATGGTGTGGCAACGCCGGTGCGAATTGTGAGTAGTGAGTCGTTAGTTTTGAGTGGCGCTAACTCACCACTCACTACTCACCACTCACGACCGAAATTATTCGAAGGTCTGCCTGAAATAATTGAAGTAGGTCGTTATCACTCGTGGGTTGTAAGCAAAGAAAATTTTCCTGAAGAACTTGAAATAACTGCAGAAGATGATAATGGTTACATCATGGGACTTCAACACAAAACGTATGATGTGCGAGGAGTGCAGTTTCATCCGGAGAGTGTGCTGACACCAAAGGGAGAAGATATTTTGAGAAATTGGTTGAAATGAGCTGCTGTCCGAAGTCTCCAGACTTAGGACATAGTATGTTCTTCAAAGTTTCCAACTTTTTATGATATACAAATTTTAAAAATACTGAATGAAGTTGGATGGTGAATATAGTTGTGCAGCCTACGTCTTCAAAGCTTCAAACTTTGTTATGAATACAAATATTTTTAGAGGCGGCTATTCCATTAAAGACCAGCATGCTACGCATTTTCTCACTTTTACGGTTTGCGGATGGATTGACCTTTTCACAAGAAAAATATATAAAGACATTTTGGTTGAATCCTTTCAGTTTTGTCAAAAAGAAAAAGGGTTAATCTTGCATGCTTATGTTATTATGAGTAATCACATTCACTTGCTTGCACGAGCAAAAGAATCTTTTTGGTTGAGTGATATCATAAGAGACTTCAAAAAGTTTACGCATAATCAAATGATGCCTGTAATTCAAAGCGAAGTTGAAAGCAGAAGACTCTGGATGCTTCATCAATTTAAATATTATGGAAACAGGAATAGCAAGAATGAGAACTATCAGATTTGGACTAACAACAATCATCCGGAAGAATGTATTACGCCTGATTTCACACAAATAAAATTGAAATATATTCATGAAAATCCTGTGAGAGCAGGCATTGTATATAATCCTGAAGATTATATGTACTCAAGCGCATCAAATTATGCGGGTTTGAAAGGTATTTTGGATGTAGAGTTCATATAAATAAGAGGTTATGAAGCAGCACAGAAATATTTTTGATTTATAGATGCAAATAGTCGGAGACTATGGAGAACATAGGCTGTGCGAAGTCTGGAGACTTCGCATAGCGAACTTAAATTCGTGTCAATTCGTGTAATTCGTGATATGAAAAAAATACTTCAATACTTATTCGAGCATAAAACTTTGGAACGCTTACAAGCCAAAGAAATACTCACTAATATTTCCAAAGGCATATACAGCGAGCATGAAGTGACAGCATTTATTACTGTATTTCTCATGCGGAGTATTACCATTGAAGAGCTGCAAGGCTTTCGTGATGCACTGCTCGACCTTTCCATAAAAGTTGATTTGAATGGACATAAAACAATAGATATTGTCGGCACAGGTGGCGATGGAAAAAATACTTTCAACATTTCAACACTTGCGTGTTTCATCGTTGCGGGTACAGGACAAAAAGTTGCAAAGCATGGAAACTATGGAGCATCTTCAATCAGTGGTGCATCGAATGTGATGGAGCAGTTGGGTTATAAATTCAAAAATGGTAATGAGCAGTTGCAAAAAGAAATTGAAGAAGCAAATATTTGTTTTATGCACGCACCTATGTTTCATCCTGCATTAAAAACTGTAGGACCCATCAGGAAAAATCTTGGACTAAGAACATTTTTCAACATGCTCGGACCAATGGTAAATCCTGCTTCTCCTGCATTTCAATTGGTAGGTGTTTACAGTCTTGAGATGGCACGTATTTATAATTATCTTCTGCAGCAAACAGATAGAGCTTTCACTATCATTCATGGCCTCGATGGCTATGATGAAATTTCGTTGACAAACGATACCAAAGTAATTTCCAACGAAGGCGAGTTTATAAAAACACCCGAAGAGTTAGGAAAACGCACGGTAGAAGCGCATGATATTTATGGCGGCAATACTCCTGAAGAAGCAGCAAAAATATTTTTAAAAATCATTAAGGGAGAAGGTACATGGGCACAGAATGCAGTAGTGCTTGCAAATGCAGCAATGGCATTGCATTGTACGGGTGAATATTCAACTTATGATGATGCTTATCATGCATCAGTGGAAAGTCTGGAAAGCGGAAAAGCGTATCAATCGTTACAAAAATTAATCAGTTTGCAATAATGAATATTCTTGACACAATAGTAGAATATAAAAAGGAAGAAGTCAAAAGTCAAAAGTCAAAAGTCAAAATTGACCAGCTAACGAATTATTCTGGTTTTTCAAAGGAATCGTTATCTCTTCGTAAATTTTTACTGAATGAATCAAGAACGGGCATTATTGCAGAGTTTAAAAGAAAATCACCTTCAAAAGGAGACATCAATTGCAATGCAGATGTTGTGAAGGTAACAAACGCCTATGCAAAAGATGCTTCAGGATTATCTGTGCTAACTGATGAAAATTTTTTCGGTGGTTCTGTAAATGACTTAATGCAGGCAAGGGTAAATATAATTCCCATTCTTCGCAAAGATTTCATGATTGATGAATACCAGTTTTATGAAGCAAAAGCAATTGGTGCAGATGTAATTTTATTAATAGCAGCATGTTTAACAATACAACAAACAAAAGAGTTTGCTTCTCTTGCAAAACAACTTGGACTCGAAGTGCTGCTTGAAATTCACGACGAAGAAGAACTTGAACATATTTGTGATGAAGTTGATTTTGTTGGTGTGAACAATCGTAATCTCAAAACATTTGAAGTTAACATCAACACTTCATTAAACTTAATCAACAAAATCCCAAAAGATAAACTTGCGATAGCAGAGAGTGGAATAAGCAATGTTGATACAATCATAACTTTAAAACAAGCAGGCTTCAAAGGTTTTCTTATCGGAGAAAATTTTATGAAGCAACAAAATCCAGCGATTGCCTTTGCCGAATTTGTAAAAGAACTGCCCCAAATCCCTAAAGGGGCTTAAAAAAATGGGTATTGAAATATGAACGAGGCAATAGACAATAACGCTGCATCAGGCTCTCCCTTTAGGGAGCGGGGAGGGTTCCGTATTAAAGTTTGCGGCATGACATCAACTCAACAGGCACAGCAGTTAGATGAAATGGGTGTTGAGTTCGCAGGATTTATTTTTTATCCAAAGAGTCCGCGGTATGTTTTTAAAAATATGCCTGCAAATGAAATTAAACGCATCAAAGGAAAGATAAATAAAGTCGGTGTTTTTGTAAATGCAAGTGCAGAAGAGGTTTTAAAAACGGTTGATGAATGTGGTTTATATCTTGTACAGTTGCATGGTGATGAAAGTCCGAGAGAATGCGAGAAGATTGCAAATTATGTTTCGGTTATAAAGGTTTTTCGCATGAGTGAGGATGATAATATTGAATGGAAGATTCGTGAGTATTATGATGCAGTTGATATGTTTATGTTCGATACCGAAGGAGCGGGTTACGGCGGAACCGGGAAAAAATTCAACTGGGAATCATTGAAAGAGCAAAACATTCGCAAACCATTTTTTTTAAGCGGCGGCATTACTCCTGATGATGCAGAAAAATTAAAAGCATTTCAAAAAGAGGCGGTAGCCAAAGACCTTTTTGCAATTGACATCAACAGTAAGTTTGAAGTGATGCCCGGAGTAAAAGACTTGAACAAAGTGAAAATATTCGTTGAACAATTGAAGAAATGAAAATAGAAGTTTACGATAAAAAATTTCAACAAGAAGTAATTGAACTTATTTTAAACATACAACAAAATGAGTTCAATGTTCCAGTTACTATCAATGACCAACCGGATTTGCTGAATGTTGAAAATTTTTATTGTAAAAAGAATGGTAATTTTTGGATAGCGCTTGACGATGACAAGATAGTTGGAACTATTGCTTTAATTGACATTGAAAACAATCAGGTATGTCTTAGAAAAATGTTTGTTCATAAAGATTATCGTGGCAAGGAAAAAAGTGTTGGTCAGCTTTTGTTAGACACTTGCATAAACTGGTGCAAACAAAAAAATATACAAGAGATTTATTTAGGCACAATTGATACAATGGTTGCGGCAAAAAAATTCTACCTGAAAAATAAGTTTGTGGAGATAAATAAAGAAGAACTGCCGCAAAACTTTCCGATAATGCACGTAGATAATCGGTTCTACAAATTGGTAATTACTGAAGTTAATAACCGCAAATCGATGATTACAATTAGACTTACAGAAGAAAAAGATTTACCACAAATGCTGGAGATTTATAATGATATAATTCTCAACACAACTGCTGTATATGATTATGAGCCGCATACTTTAGAAATGCGTAAGCAATGGTTTGAAACAAAGCAGCAGCAAGGTTTTCCGGTTTTTGTTGCAGAAGAAGAAAATAAAGTTGTTGGCTTTAGTTCTTTCGGGCCGTTTCGTGCATGGGCAGCATATAAATATTCTGTGGAAAATTCTGTTTACGTAAAAGCAAGCGAAAGAGGAAAAGGAATCGGTAAACTTTTATTGCCACCTTTAATTGATGCCGCAAAGAAATTAAACATGCACACCATCATCGCCGGCATTGATGCAACCAACGAAGCAAGTTTAAAGTTGCACAAAAGTTTCGGCTTTGAAGAAGTGGCACATTTTAAAGAAGTGGGCTTCAAGTTTGAAAGATGGTTAGATTTGAAATTCCTTCAGCTAATTGTCTGAACCACGATTTTGACCTGATTTTCCTTATTACCCTGAAAATTACTTAACAATTCTTAACACCTTAGAAAATAAACAATGGAATATAAATACAGCGATTTGAAATTCCTTCAGCTAATTGTCTGAACCACGATTTTGACCTGATTTTCCTTATTACCCTGAAAATTACTTAACAATTCTTAACACCTTAGAAAATAAACAATGGAATATAAATACAGCGAAATCACAGAAAAAATTATTAAAGCCTGCATGACTGTGCATTCTATATTAGGCAATGGTTTTCAGGAGATAATTTATCAAAGAGCTCTTGCAATTGTATTTGAATTAATGGGAGTTCAATTTCAAAGAGAGCACAATATGCTGATTTATTATAAGAAAAGACAAATAGGAGAAAGACGTGTAGATTTTTTTGTTGAAGAGAAAATATCAGTAGAGATAAAAGCAGTTTCAAAGCTTGACAACACTAATCTAAATCAAGCGATGAATTATCTTGAAGCTTATAATATTGAAGTTGGTATGCTTGTAAATTTTGGTACAAATAGTTTAGAGTGGAAACGGTTGTATAACAAGAAATATAATCCGTTAATCGGTGCTAAAAGTAAATCAGCTTAATCAACAAATAAGTCTGAACCACTATTTAACCTGATTGTACTTATTTACCTGAAGTAGAATGCGAAATAAAAACAATCAGATACCGCAGTAACAAATCAGTATAATCAGATGAATAAGGCTAAAATCGTGGTTCAGACAATAAATTAACGCATAAATGATAAACGTAACAACATCGCTTAACAGGGGAACATATAAGCAGCCAAATATTTTTGGATACTATGGAAATTTTGGTGGCGCATATATTCCTGAAATGTTGCATCGGAACGTGGAAGAGTTGAAGACTCGATACCTTGAAATAATGTATGAGCCTGCGTTTCAGAAAGAGTTTCGCGACTTGTTGCGCGATTATGTGGGCAGACCAACGCCGCTTTATTTTGCGCAGCGGTTGAGTAATAAGTGCGCAACCAACATTTATTTAAAGCGTGAAGATTTGTGTCATACAGGTGCGCATAAAATCAACAACACAGTTGGACAAATTTTGCTGGCGCAGCAACTCGGAAAGAAACGCATTATTGCAGAGACCGGTGCGGGGCAACATGGTGTTGCAACTGCGACGGTGTGTGCATTGAAAGGCATTGAATGCATTGTCTATATGGGCGAAAAAGATATTGAGCGGCAGGCTCCGAATGTTGCGCGAATGAAGATGCTTGGTGCAAAAGTGATCCCTGCAACGAGCGGAAGCAAAACGCTGAAAGACGCTACCAATGAGGCTATTCGCGATTGGATAAACAATCCTGTTGACACGCATTACATCATCGGAAGTGTTGTTGGTCCGCATCCGTATCCCGATATGGTTGCGCGTTTTCAAAGTGTGATAAGCGAAGAAATCAAACAGCAGTTGGGCGAAAAAACGGACAGTGAATTTCCAACGCATGTGATGGCTTGTGTTGGTGGTGGCAGCAATGCGGCTGGTGCGTTTTATCATTTTCTCGACGATCTCAATGTGCAGTTGATTGCTATTGAAGCTGCGGGTCTTGGTTTGCAAAGTGGTCATACTGCGGCAACAACGCAGCTTGGAAAACCGGGTGTGTTGCATGGCAGCAAGAGTTTGGTAATGCAAACCGAAGATGGTCAGGTTGTAGAGCCACACAGCATTTCAGCGGGTTTGGATTATCCGGGCATTGGTCCTTTGCATGCGCATTTGTATGAAAGTGGTCGTGCAAAATTTTTAAGTGCAACAGATGATGAAGCGTTGCAAGCTGCGTTCGAACTTGCAAAACTCGAAGGCATTATTCCTGCGCTCGAGAGTGCACATGCGTTAAGTGCATTGAATCAAATGCGTTTCAAAAGAAATGATGTTGTGGTGATATGTTTGAGCGGAAGAGGTGATAAAGACTTAGCGACGTATATGAAAGCGATGGAAGGCAATGTTGAAAGTTGAAGGTTTAATGTTGAAAGTTATTTTTATTGAACGAGCATTTGTTTTTCATGGCATCGCCTGTTGTGTCACTCACTTGTGCGGTTTGAACTTTTGAACAGACAGAAATAAAATCATGAGCAGAATAACAGAATTATTTAAACGAAAATCAAACAACATCTTAAACGTTTACTGCACCGCAGGCTATCCACATTTAGACAGCACACTAAAAGTAATGTTCGCCTTACAAAGCAACGGTGTTGATATGATAGAACTCGGGATGCCCTACAGCGATCCATTAGCAGATGGTCCCGTGATTCAACACAGCAGCACTATTGCACTCCACAACGGCATGACCATAAAAAAGCTTTTCGAGCAATTGAGCGGGTTTCGTAGCTCCCCTTTAGGGGCGGGGGGGCTTCCTGTAATACTAATGGGCTACATGAACCCAATCTTGCAATACGGCTTTGAAAAATTTTGTGCAGATGCTGCAAGTGTTGGAATTGATGGATTGATATTACCCGATTTACCCGAATACGAATTCGAAACAGAATACGGAGCTATCATTAAAAAATATGGTTTAGATTTTATTTTTTTGGTAACACCGGAAACATCAGAAGAGCGCATAAAAAAATTGGATGAATTAAGCACAGGATTTTTGTATGCCGTTTCTTCATCTTCCATTACAGGTAAGGACAAAGATTTTTCATCAGTAGAAAAATATTTAGAAAGACTCAACTGCATGAACCAAAAAAATCCAATTCTTGTTGGCTTTGGTATAAAAGATAAATTAACATTTGAAACAGCTTGCGCTCATGCAAACGGTGCAATTATTGGAACAGCCTTCATCAAAGCTTTGGAAAACGCAGACGATGTAGAGAGTGCAACAAAAGAATTTATACAATCTATTTTATCTTGATAAAAAATTGGAATCTATACATGGCTGAAGAAAAAAGCACAATGCATCAAGTTCCCCCTTTAGGGGCCGGAGGGGGTGAGGTTGTAATTATCAAATACAACGCAGGCAACATTCAAAGCGTATTATATGCTTTGGAAAGAATAGGCGTGCAGGCAGTTGTAACAGACGATCATGAACAAATCAAATCAGCTGATAAAGTTATCTTTCCCGGTGTTGGTGAAGCAAGCAGCGCCATGCGTTATTTAAAAGAAAGAGGTTTGGATAAATTAATCAAACATCTTAAACAACCGGTTTTAGGAATTTGTCTGGGCATGCAGTTAATGTGTAAATACTCCGAAGAGAACGATACAGATTGCCTCGGAATATTTGATGAAGAAGTAAAATTATTCAGACCTGTAAATGTCACTCGCAAAAAAACCAAAGAAGAAAAATTAATTCAACAACTCAACGAAACTTTAGTTATTTCTGAAACACATTCGTTGGAAGAAGCAAGCGAACTTACCTCCCTTTTAGGGGATGGGTGCAAAGTACCACAAATTGGCTGGAATAATATTTACAATCTCAGAACAGATTTGTTTAAGAATGTAAATGAAAACAGTTACTGTTATTTTGTACACAGCTACTATGCTTCTTTGGGTGAACATACAATTGCCACAACAGATTACATTCAACCATACAGTTCGGCTTTGCATAAAAATAATTTTTACGGAGTGCAGTTTCATCCTGAAAAATCAGCAACTATGGGCGAACAAATTTTGAAAAACTTTGCCCTAAATCCCTAAAGGGACTTTGAGAACAACTTATATGAAAGAGAACATGTTTTATAAGGCTAATCCGTTGATATTTAGAAAAGCAGAGGAACTAAGAAACAATCCGACTGAAGCTGAAAATTTACTTTGGAATTATCTAAGGCAAAACGTTTTAGGAATAAAATTTAGAAGACAACATGCTGCTCATATTTATGTATTGGATTTTTATGCGCATCAAATTAAGTTAGCAATAGAAATTGATGGAACTATTCATGATTTGGAAGACGTAAAGAAGAATGATATCGAGAGACAGACCTATCTTGAAAACTTAGGAATTAAAGTTCTTCGTTTTTCAAATGTTGATGTTTTTGAAAGAATGGAATCGGTGATACAAAAAATAACGGAAACAATAAAAATATTAAAAGCGCCAAAAGAATCGCAAGAGGTTTTAAAGCCCCCCTTTAGGGGCGGGGGGGCGGCGTTTGTGATTCCGGCAATAGACATCATCGAAGGAAAGTGTGTTCGCTTAACTCAAGGCGATTATGAACAAAAGAAAATTTACAATGAACATCCCCTCGAAGTTGCCAAACAATTTGAAGATGCCGGCCTAAAAAGATTGCACCTTGTTGATTTGGATGGTGCAAAAGCAGGTGCAGTAAAGAATTGGAAAGTACTCGAAACACTGGCCTCAAAAACATCTCTTGTTATTGATTTCGGTGGCGGAATAAAAAGAGAAGAAGATGTAAAAATTGTTTTCAATTCTGGTGCAGCATTGGCAACTATTGGAAGCGTTGCTGTAAAAAACGAAGAAGAGTTTGTAAAATGGTTATTGGTATTTGGCGCTGATAAATTTTTATTAGGAGCCGATGTAAAAGAAGAAAAAATTACTGTAAGCGGTTGGCTTGAAAAAACCGATATATGGATTTACGACTTCATTCAAAAATATATTGAACACGGTGTGCAACAGATCTTTTGCACTGATGTAAGTAAAGACGGCAAACTCGAAGGGCCTTCATTTGAGTTATATAAAAATATCATCACTAAATTTTCAGAATTGCATTTCATTGCAAGTGGCGGCGTAAGTTCTCTTAAAGATTTAGAAGAATTAAAAGAAATTGGTTGCAAAGGAGCAATTGTTGGGAAAGCGATTTATGAAAACAGGATTTCATTAACCGATTTGAAAAACTTTGCTGAATGAATAAAGTTGAAACAACAGAATTTGCTAAAAAGTTCCTCCTTTTAGAGAGCGGAGGGGCAAAAGCTAAACGATTCATTGTAATTTTGTAACATGATTCCGGCAAATCAAATAATACATCTTTCAAAAGACGCTTTTTGGGATGTTAATATCGAGAAGATGGATTATGAAAAGAATGCTGATTATATCATCAGAAAAGTTTTTGATTACGGAAGTATGGAAGATGTTTTAGAAGTCATGGCCTTCTATGGAAAGGAAAAAGTAAAGAAGGCTTTAATAGCCGCTCCATATCTTAAAGAAATAACAATGGTATTTGTTTCAAAACTTTTTGATATTCCCATATCTTCTTTTAAATGCTCCACTACCAAACAGTATCATCCAATCTCATAACAGTTCTTAGGCAACTGATGACTTTGCCGGAGCTTTCTCATTTTCGTTTGGTAGGCGGTACTTCACTCGCACTACAACTCGGGCACAGAACTTCTATAGACATAGATTTATTCACCGATACTTCCTTTGAGAATATTCAACTTCAGCTATTGCTTCGAGACCAATTCAAATCATTCCAATTGATGTGGGAAAATAGAAACGGTTTTACATCAAAAATTGATAATGCTAAGGTTGACTTCTTCAATTGGCATATAAAATTTATAAAGCCTGCTATTATAGAAGATTCTTTGCGCTTAATGGATAAAATAGAAATCGCGGCTATGAAATTGGAAACAATCGCGACCCGGAAAGAAAAAAAAGATTTTATTGATATTTATTTTTTACTTCAGCAATATTCATTAAAAGAACTCATTACTAATTTCAAGCTTAAGTACCCATTTATAAGCTACAAGTTCATTGTAGAATCGCTAATGGCTGTGGATTATGCGGATAATACAGAAGCACCTGAAATTTTTCTTCCTTTCGATTGGAATAAGGCAAAAAAATACATAGTGAATTGCACAAACGATTATGTGGAAGAGTTAGGTAAAAAAGTAATTGATGAACAACAAGAACGTCTTCGCAAAGCCGAAGAACTTTTGAAAAATAAAAAAGATGAATCAAAGAGCAACGACAGATAATTTCAAAGTTAATAGTCCCCCCTTTACGGGGCGGAGGGGGTTAACTAAACGCATCATTCCTTGTCTTGATATAAAAGATGGTCGCACAGTAAAGGGAACAAATTTTATTAACCTTCGGGATGCAGGTGACCCTGTTGAATTGGGTGCACTCTATGCTCAACAAGGCGCAGATGAACTCGTGTTTCTTGATATTACTGCAACGGTTGAAAAAAGAAAAACTCTTAGTGAATTAGTGAATCGCATCGCGCATCACATCAATATTCCTTTTACTGTTGGCGGCGGTATTTCTTCTGTTGAAGATGTAAATGTGTTGTTACAAAACGGTGCTGATAAAATTTCTGTAAACACTGCTGCATTTAAACGTCCTGAACTGATAAGAGAACTTGAAAAAGAATTCGGTAGTCAGTGTGTTGTGCTTGCAATTGACACAAGACTTGAAGATGACGGTGAATGGTATGTTTATTTAAATGGCGGCAGAACAAAAACAGATACAAGATGTATTGATTGGGCACGTCGTGGAGTGAATTTAGGTGCCGGCGAAATTTTACTCACCTCAATGAATCATGATGGAACCAAGCAAGGTTTTGCACTTGATATTACAAGAACACTTGCTACACAATTACACGTTCCTGTTATCGCAAGCGGCGGTGGCGGTGCCATGCATCATTTTGTTGACGTATTCGAAAAAGCAAATGCGGATGCGGCTTTAGCCGCAAGCATCTTTCACTTCAAAGAAATTGCAATACCAGATTTAAAAAACTATCTTCATCATCACAAGATAAGTGTGAGAGTATAATGATTTGTTTCTTTCCAAAATTTTTGAGTTCCTTTAGCGATACTTTTTCCTTTATATCTGATATTGTTCATTGCAGTTATTACGCATAAGAAATTCTGCGTTCTTATTGAAAATTAATTTCTATTAAACCTTCTTTAAGCGGAGGCATCCTTGAACCTCATTATTTTTATAGCGTTAAACAAATCCATTATCCTTAAATTATTTTCACGATGGCTTCTTATTCTGAAATTGCAAATGAACTGGCAAAATCTTACGTACAGTCAAAGGATAAAAAATATGCGATTAATCAAATGGTTTTTGAGATCAACTACCTCGCTGATCCCATCTCCAAAGAACCGCTTGAGTACGATGAAAAAGCGTCTATTCTTAAGCTGATTCATGAATTGCTTTCAGGACAGAGAACATTTATTTTAAAAGAGGGAGAAGAAATTTTCCCTGAGTTTAAAGATATCACGATCTTTTTCGAACATAAGAATACAATAATGCAGCAGTTAAAACTTAGCAACAAACAGAGAGCGCTGCTAAACTAATAACAGCTTTAGTTTTTCAACCCTTAATAAAAAAAGCCATTCTCAATTGAGGGTGGCTTTTGTGTTTATTTATCTTATCAGGCGATTATAATTTTTGTCAGCGTAAAGAACAGTGAACTAATAGACTTTAACAGGCATACGAATTGTGACATATTTTTTATGATACTAACCTCGCGAAGAAATAAACATGCAAGGAAATTTGTGCAGCGCAAACTTGCTATTCGCTTGCGAATATTTTTCTTCGTGTTCATCTTATTGCTTGGTATTATTATGTATGAAATAAACAATAATTACATATCGGTTGCAAAAGCGATGATAGCATTTTTCATTGGTGCACTCATTGGCGTAGCGTTTACACGGCGAAAAAAAATATTTTGGGAAGACGAAACTTCACTTGTTATTGCTAAGATGGATCGTATTGGTATTGTATTGCTTGCCATATATATTCCGTATGTGATTTTTCGCCATCAATTACTTGGGCATTGGTTTTATGGACACGAACTTACTGCATTTAGTTTTTCTTTAGCCGCAGGCTCAATGGCAGGACGCGTAATAAGCATGCGCACACAAATAAGACAAGTGTTGAAGCGACAAAAGATTCTTAAAAAGCACTGACACTTCGAATAAAAATTCTATTCATCTGATGTTCAATTTTATTTTGATACCAGCTTTTACTTCGTATAGGCGTTCCCTTGCGCCTGTTCCGAGAGGAACCATTCATATTCGCAATCTCTTAAAGACAAGTGCTGAAGCGACAAAAGATTTTTAAAAAGCACTGATACTTCGAATAAAATTCTATTCATCTAATGTTCAATTTTATTTTGATACCAGCTTTTACGTCGTATAGGCGTCGTCCCCTTGTGCCTGTTCCGAGAGAACGATTCGTGATTGCAATCACTTTATCTGCAGAATAAGGATTGAGCAAAAAAATTGAGTCGCTCCTCTCCTCTGAAAATCGTTCCGTTTAAAGCTGTTAATATGGCGTCAGTAAATCTTATAAGCAAAAAGCAGCATTTCGAACGTTATCGCACAAAAGGTGTTCGTTTTCGTACACTTGCCTTTCCATGGGTACTCTAAAAGCCTTATCCACAAAGCCTTTCAACATTGGCACAAGCGTTGAGCAAGTGAGTAGTAAGTGGTGAGTAGTAAGTGAGTTTATCTCGTTTCCTTCACTCACTGCTGACTACTCACAACTCACTTCTATGTTTCAAAACTATTTCAAAATAGCATGGCGTAATTTGTTTCGCAATAAAGGTTTTTCTTTAACAAACATTTTAGGGCTTACTATCGGCATCACATGCACCATTCTTATTCTTTTGTGGGTGCAAGATGAATTATCATATAACAAGTTTCATGCGAACTACAACAATATTTACAAGGTGATGGCAAACCGTGATTTTAATAATCAAATCTTCACGGATAATAATATGGTTCTGCCACTTGCGCAATCAATTCAAAAACAAATTCCACAGGTAAAATATGCAGTTGTAACTACCCATCACCAGTCGCATATACTTAATTATGAGGATAAAAAACTGAAGAAAGATGGTTATACCGTCAGCCAACATTTTTTTGATATGTTCTCATGGAAATTTATTAAAGGGAGTGCCAGAACAGCACTTTCGGATGCGTATGCTCTCGTATTAACACAGTCTGCTGCAAAAGCTTTATTCGGAAATGCCGACCCGATAAATAAAGTGATAAAAATAGATAACGAGTATGATGCTAAAGTTACCGCAGTAATTGCTGACGTACCGGGCAATTCCACTTTTCAATTCGACTTTATTAATACATTCAACTATGGCGAAGATTTTGTAAAAAATGCAATGACGAACTGGCAAAATTCCTCATGGGATGTATTTGTGCAAACCGTTCCAGGCGCAAATTTGCAGACCATTGAAAAGAAAATAAACGAGATAAAATATCAACACGATCCCGATGATAAAAAAATAAGCACCTACTTTACTTTTCCTATTAGCAAATGGAGATTGTACAGTGATTTTAAAGACGGAAAGAATGTAGGCGGTATGATTGAATATGTAAGACTATTTACCATTATTGCATTTATCATTTTGCTGATTGCCTGTGTTAATTTCATGAACCTTTCCACCGCACGTTCGGAAAAGAGAGCCAAAGAAGTTGGTGTAAGAAAAACATTGGGCTCCGATAAAAAGCAACTCCTCATGCAATTTTTCTTCGAATCAATGATACTTGCTTTCATTGCTTTTGTTTTCTCCGTGATTGTGGTGTATATGGTTTTATCTCCTTTCAATGATCTCGTTGATAAACATCTTTCATTAGACCTTACCCGGTCGCTCTTTTGGTTAGGAGCCCTTGCAATTATAGTGTTTACCGGCGTTGTAGCAGGCAGCTATCCTGCATTGTATCTCTCCTCGTTTAACCCTGTAAGAGTTTTGAAAGGAACATTTCTGCCGGGCAAAGCAGCGGTGTTACCAAGACGTGTGTTGGTTGTGATACAATTCGTAATTTCTATTTTGCTGATCTCCGCCACCATCATCGTATATCAGCAAATACAGCATATTAAGGATCGTGATTTGGGTTACAATCCCAACAACCTTATCCTGATACCTTCAACTCCTGACACACAAAAAAACTTTTCAGTAATAAAACAAGAGTTGCTCAACACAGGAATTATTAACTCTGTTGTAAGAACCTTCTCTCCTATCACAGATATTTGGTGGAAGATGCCTGGCCCTGATTATGATGGTAAACCCGCAAACCAAAACATCATTTTTGCAGGCATGTCAACTGATGTTGACTTTTCAAAAACAATGGGCATAAAAATTTTGCAGGGAAGAGATTTTTCGGGAACACCATCTGATTCAACTGCGGTATTGCTGAATAAAGCAGCCGTAGAAGCGATGAATTTAAAGAATCCTATAGGCAGGCAACTGAGTTATGGAAGAGCTAATACAGTTATTGGCGTAACCGATAATGTAATCATGGAATCACCGTTTAAACCGGTTGATCCGATGATAATATTCTTCGATCCGAATAACTGCAATTCAATAAGCATAAGATTGAATCAGTCAGTGCAACCGCAAAAAGCATTGCAGTCAATAGAAACAATCTTCAAAAAATATAATCCGGCTTATCCTTTCGAGTACAAGTTTGCCGATCAGGAATTTGCAAAGAAATTCATCACAGAAAATCTCATCAGCAAGCTCACCAACATCTTTGCAGGTCTTGCAATTTTTATTTGTTGTATTGGTCTTGCAGGTCTTGCATCGTTCACTATTGAAAAACGCATTCGCGAAATAGGCATACGCAAAGTGCTTGGCGCATCTGTTCAAAATCTGCTTATGCTTATCTCAAAAGAATTTCTCAAGCTCGTGTCCGTTGCATTTGTGATTGCAGTTCCGCTTACATGGTGGCTTATGAACAACTGGTTAGAAAAATATACTTTCCGCATTAGCATAAGTATTTGGATGTTTGGTGTGGTTGGTGTGATTGTGTTATTGCTTACGTTGGTGGTCGTTAGTTTAAATACGATGAGAGCAGCGATGAGTAATCCCGTGAAGAGTTTGAGAACGGAGTAAATGTCTGAACGGGGATTTATAGAATTTGAAGGATTGTGAGGAAATTTTATGAGCCTAACTGAAGAACATTAATTAAACTTCTGTTGCGTCGCACTCTTGTACGTTTAGTTCCCTATGCATCTCTGTGACTTTGTGTCTTTGTGGTTCAAAAAAAAAGATAGTTATATAAAATTATTGTTCCCAACCTAACCGCCCAAATAATATTTATAACGCAAAACATTTAATGATGCTAAAAAATTATTTGAAAACCGCATGGCGCAATCTGATAAAGAACAAAACTTTTTCACTTATTAATATTGCAGGGTTATCAATCGGCATGGCTGTTTCTTTTGTTATACTCATGTATGTACAGGATGAGCTAAGCTATGATAAGTTCAATAAAAATGCAGACAAGATTGCCCGCATCATTTTTCAGGCAGATATTAATGGCGGCAAAATAAATGAAAGCGTGGTAATGCCGCCTGTTGCACAAACCATGAAAAAAGATTTTCCAGAAGTGGAAGATGCTACAAGGTTAAGGCGATACGGTACACCAAAAATTACTTATAAGGACAAAACATTTAAAGACGACCAGTTTGCATTTGTTGACCCAAATTTCCTCAACATATTTACACTCCCCATGATTGAAGGTGATGCTAAAACTGCGTTGGTGCAACCACATACGATTGTGATAACCCGGACAACCGCAAAAAAATTTTTCGGTAATGAAAATGCACTTGGTAAAATCTTGAGCTTTAATGATAATACTGAAACATACACAGTAACAGGTGTTATAGAAAATATTCCATCGAATTCACATTTTCATTTTGAAATATTTGGTTCCATGACGGGATTGCAAGCTGCAACTTCAGACACATGGCTGGGAAGTAATTATTATACCTATCTTCTGTTGAAACCGGGAACAGATTACAAGAAAATGGAGGCAAAGTTTCCTGCAATGATTGCAAAATATATGGGTCCGCAAATACAGCAAGAAATGGGATTGAGCCTTGAGCAATTCAGGACCAAAGGCAACTCGTTAGGATTTAAATTGCAGCCCTTAACCTCTATTCATCTTCACTCAAATACCAATAACGAGATCGAGCCTGGAGGCAACGCAAGCTATGTGTACATCTTTGGTGTTATCGCTATTTTTATGTTACTCATTGCATGTGTCAACTTCATCAATCTCTCCACAGCAGGCGCAACCAAGCGTGCAAAAGAAGTAGGTGTAAGAAAAGTTGCAGGCTCCGGCAGATTTCAACTTATTAAGCAATTTTTATTTGAGTCAGTATTGATAACGCTTTTTGCATTGATTATTGCATTTGTATTGATAAATTTTGTGCTGCCTGTATTCAGCAATATATCGGGCAAGCAACTAAACTTTGGTGTAAAACCTGTAATCTCATTTATCGTTCTCAGTTTATTAGTAGGTGTAACCGCAGGAATTTATCCCGCATTTTATCTCTCCTCGTTTAAACCTATTGCTGTACTAAAAGGAAAACTAACTGCCAATAAAAGTTTTGGATTACGCAGCACTCTTGTTGTGTTCCAGTTCTTCATTTCTGTCGCCCTTATCATAGGTACTATTGTTGTGTATCAGCAAATGAAATACATAGAAAATAAAAATCTTGGTTACAATAAAGAACAGGTATTAACCATTCCAGATTCTTATGTATTAGGCAAGAATGAACAGGTGTATAAGCAAGAAATGCTGAAAGACCCGCGTATTGTGAATGCAACACTCTCATTCTACAAGCCCGCGGGACCGAGCAACTATAACAATGCACTTGCTTATCCGCAAGGAGATGAGAGCCATTTATTGAATGCTGTAGAGTATCATGTAGATGAACAATACATTCCTACGATGGGTATGCAAATGGCATCGGGCAGAAATTTCTCAAAGGATTTTACAACAGATTCTTTTGCGCTTATTATTAATGAAAGTGCAGCAAGAGCGCTTGGATGGAAAGATATGAGTGCGATTGGGAAAATCATCATAAGGCAAAACAGCGACAGAGGTAAAGATGTTCCTTTTCATGTAATTGGTGTAGTAAAAGATTTTAATTTTAAATCGCTGCATGAAACCATTTCTCCATTGTTGATGAATTTGCAGCCTGAAGGCGGTTTAATATTCAAAATAAAAACAACCGATGTTCCTGGTCTTCTTGCCACCATGAAAAAGAAATGGGATACATATAACACCGGTGAGCCATTTACTTACAGTTTTATGGATGACCTTTTCAACAAAACATATGCGGCAGAACAAAAAACAGGAACCATCTTAAACATATTTTCTGTGCTAATCATATTTGTTGCCTGCCTTGGATTATTTGGTTTGGTAACATATACAGCAGAACAGCGAACCAAAGAAATCGGTATTCGCAAAGTGCTGGGGGCAAGCGTATCACAGGTAACGAAAATGCTTTCAAAAGAATTTTTAAAACTGGTTTTGCTCGCATCACTCATTGCATTTCCTGTTGCATGGTGGGCGATGAATAAATGGCTGCAAAGTTTTGCTTATCGCATTAATATTTCATGGTGGGTATTTATTGTTGCCGGTTTTACTGCATTATTGATTGCGTTGGTAACTGTAAGCTTCCAGGCAATAAAAGCAGCAATTGCAAATCCTGTAAAGAGCCTTCGCACCGAGTAGGCTTTCGCTCTCAAAAAAGAATTTGAGAGCTAATTTAAAATCGTGATCGTCAATTGTGATTTGAGAATAATCAAGGAGTAAAAAATTTATAATATGATTTCCTAATAGAATCGTTTTAAAAGCTCTCTTTTTGAGAGCCGTGGAGGATTTGATATGTTTCTCACCTATTTAAAACAAGTCTATCGAAGCCTCATAAAGAATAGAACATATTCGTTGCTCAATATTATTGGTTTGTCTGCAAGCCTTACTTGCTTTGCATTTATCGCTGTTTGGGTGAATGATGAATTGAGCTATGACAAGTTCAATAAAAATTATGATCGCATATTTCGTCTTATCAGTCTTGAAAAAACAGAATCAGGAATCTATGAGTCAGCTGTGTCGAGTGCACCTATGGCCATAGCACTGGAGAATGATTATCCTGAAGTGGAACGAACTGTGCGTCTTGATATGCGAGAAGAAATAGTTGAACGGCGAGGTACGCAAATTCTTCAGCCAAATATTTTAATTGCCGATCCCTCATTCTTCCAAATCTTTAGTCATCCCCTTACCACGGGTAATACTACTACAGCATTATCTGAACCTTATTCGGTGATTCTTACAGAATCAACTGCAAAAAAATATTTTGGCAACACCAACCCGATGGGGCAAACACTTAAGATTTACATGTTCGACACGGGATATGGTGCATCATACAAGGTAACGGGTATAATGCCCGATGCTCCAAAAAATGCACACTTCACCTTTACTATGATTGTCTCTTTTAAAACAGCAGAGATTGCTAACCCTGATATACTTAGGGCAGACGGCTGGGGTGATGCAAGTTTTTATACATATGTACTTCTGAAAAAGGGTATTGATTACAGAGTTTTTTCAAATAAGATAACGCAGTTTTATAAGAAGTATGTTGGCGGCAGAGCGAAACTGTGGAGCCTGATATATTTTTACAAACTGCAACCACTTAGTGATATTCATCTTCGCTCGCACCTTCAATATGAGATAGCCCCGACAGGTAATATCAACAATGTTTATATTTTTTCAACAATTGGCTTCTTTATTTTACTGCTTGCAGGCATCAATTATATCAATCTTGCAACAGCAGGTGCTGCAAGCAGGGCAAAGGAAGTAAGCATTAAAAAAGTTCTCGGTGCCGGCAGAAACCGTTTAATAACACAATATACATTAGAAGCAATTGTTACCACTTTTGTTTCGTTTGCATTCTCATTATCGTTTTGCATTTTATTAAAGCCCTTATTTTTTCAAATAACGGATAAAGACCTTTCGCCACTTTCATCACCAATGCTAATATTTTTTATTGCTGTGGTGGCACTTCTATTGGGTCTTTTATCCGGCATTTATCCGGCATTAATTATTTCTGGTTTCAAACCAGTCAACATTTTGAAAGGCTCATTCAAATCAGGCGGTAAAGGCACATTACTGCGAAAGTCATTGGTTACTGCTCAGTTCACCATCACACTTGTTTTAATCACAGGTATAATTATTATCTATTCACAGATGTCGTATATACAGCATAAAGACCTTGGCTTTAAGAAAGATGGCTTGGTTTTTTTAAGGGTTAATGGAAATATTGATGTTATAAAAGGATACCTATCATTTAAGAATACTCTTACTGCAAGTCCACTGATTTCAGGTGTCACAACTTCTAATTCACTTATTGGAGGCGCCGCACTTGGAACAGGTGTATCCGAAACAGTTGACATAAATGGAAATCCGTTACAGGTAAATACAGCGAGATTACGTGTTGATACGAATTATCTCCAAGTATATGGAATAAAATTATTGACGGGAAGCAACTTCAACAGCACTTCATTTGTTGATTCTGTAACACCAATTATCTTAAATGAATCTTCAGTAAAAAAATTTGGATGGAAAAACCCTGAAACTGCAATTGGCAAGCCTTTCAACATAGGAAACCGAAAAGGTGTGGTAACAGGTGTTGTAAAAGATTTTCATTTTAATTCCCTGCACGAACCTATTCAACCATTGGCACTGCTTCCTTTAAATCAGGGATACTTTTCAAGAATTACCTTAAGAGCAAACGTCTCAAACACAAGCGGTGTAATTGCGCTACTCACCTCTGCATGGAGAAAATATTTTCCCTCCGCAATGCTTGATTATAATTTTCTCGATAAGCAAATCTGGGAAAGTTATCAGGATGAACAGCGGTTCTCAAAAATATTTTCATGCTTTTCACTGTTGTCACTTCTTATCGCATGTCTTGGGCTGTATGGACTTATCTCTTATGCAACATTACAAAGAGCAAAAGAAATTGGCATACGAAAAGTTTTAGGAGCAAGTGTAAATGGAATAGTAACGTTATTGACAAAAGATTTTTTGAAACTGGTATTGCTTTCACTTGTTATAGCGGTACCGGTTGCGTGGTATGCAATGCAAAGTTGGCTGCAGGATTTTGCCTACCGCATCAATATCAGTTGGTGGATGTTTGCCTTGGCAGGAGCGTTGGTAATACTTATAGCATTGATAACTGTAGGCTTTCAAACAATAAAAGCAGCAATGGCAAATCCCGTGAAGAGCCTTCGCACCGAATAAAGAGTACGAATGGCAAGTACGTAATGATGAATGAAAGCAATGTGAGTAAAGAGCCGTCAAAAGTGAGTGTGACATTTTATAGGTCATAGCTGTCACACAAGTCCTTTAACACAACATAAAACCATAAATCACAAAACTTTCTTTCCAATGCTCAAAAACTATCTAATCACTGCATTCAGGAACTTTTGGCGTAACAAAGTTTTCTCAACGATTAATGTATTGGGATTATCCCTTGGCATAAGCGCCGCGCTCGTAATATTTCTCATTGCTTATTACGAATTCAGTTACGATACATTTGAACCCCATGAAGACAGAATTTATCGAGTAGTGCTCAATGCAAAATTTAATGGCATCGAAGGTCACAGTGCTGCTGTGCCTGCACCACTAAGCGAAGCAATACGAAATGAAGTAACAGGCGTTCAGCAAACCGTTCCTGTTATGCAGTTTCAGGGAGATGCAACTGCAAAAGTGAGCCTTGCAAAATATGCTACTGTTAAACCTATTGTATTTAAAAAACAATCAGACATTGTTTTTACGAATCCGGAATATTTTTATTTACTGCCTTATAAATGGATTACAGGTTCACCAAAATCTTCCTTACAAAATCCATTCAATGTTGTGCTAACCGAAAGCAGGGCAAAGCAATATTTTCCATCACTGCCCGCAAGCGATATTGTTGGTAAACAAATAACTTACAACGATGATATTACTGTAACTGTTTCGGGCATTGTAAAAGATTTGAATGAACATACATCTTTCACAGCTGTTGAATTTATTTCGTTTGCCACTATTGCAAAAACACATTTGCAGGATAATTTTATGATGAACGTGTGGAACGATTGGATGGCTTATTCTCAACTCTATGTAAAACTTTCAAACGGGAGCAGTGCTCAACAGATAGAAACCCAATTAAAAACTCTTTTAAATAAATATAATAAAGATGCTAACAAAGATACAGCGAATACCATGAGCTTTCATTTGCAGCCTTTGAGCGATGTACATTTCAATAGTTCTTATAATGGCTTCGGACAAAGAATTGCGCATAAACCAACACTGTATGGTTTATTTGCTATTGCAGCTTTTCTTTTGTTGTTGGCTTGCATCAACTTTATCAATCTTACCACTGCAAATGCATCGCAACGCGCAAAAGAAATCGGTATAAGAAAAACAATGGGCAGTTCAAGAAAACAACTGGTATTTCAATTTGTAGGAGAAACATTTTTTATTACCGTTATTGCAACAGTTATTTCAGTTGTAATAACGCCATTGCTTTTACGCGCTTTTGCAGATTTTATTCCGCCCGGTTTACATTTCAATCTTCAGGAGCAACCTTATGTATCTGTGTTTTTATTTGTGCTCACAGTTTTTGTAAGTTTTGTTTCAGGTTTGTACCCGGCGCTGATATTATCAGGATACAAGCCTGCTATTGTTTTGAAGAATCAGGCTTTTACAAGCCACGGCGAAACACGTCATGCATGGATAAGAAAATCGTTAACAGTATCACAGTTTGTAGTGGCTCAATTTTTTGTTATTGTAACAATGATGGTGAGCAAGCAAATCAACTATTCGTTGAATACCGATTTAGGTTTTAATAAAGAAGGTATCATCACATTTGCAACACCACGTGATACTTCAGTTACTCATACACAGCAATTGATAAATGCCATTAATGCCATACCGGAAGTTGAAGTGGCAAGCAGAGGTTTCTTTTCGCCTGCAGATGAAGGTGTTGCCTTTACGAATGTATCGTATGCACCAAAGCCGGAGATAAAAGCACAGGTTCAGATAAGATGGGGCGATCCTAATTACTTTAAAGTGTACGGAATAAAATTGCTTGCCGGAAGAAATGTAGAACCGAGTGACACCATTAAAGAATTTATTATTAACAACACGTATGCAAAAATATTAGGCTTTCGAAAACCCGAAGATGCTATCGGAAAACAGTTAGACTTTAATGGCAAGAGCAAACCGATCGTAGGAGTGATGAGTGATTTTCACGATCAATCTATGCATGCACCCATAATGCCGTTGATATTTGCAGGCAGAGACGGAGATTTTTTTCATATCAAGCTAAAACCAAATACTTCGGGCGGCATATTATGGCAAACTGGTATTGCGAAAATTCGAAAAGCATATAAACAAATTTATCCCGATGAAGATTTTGACTATAAATTTTATGATGAAAGAATTGCAAACATGTATGCAAGAGAACAACAAACGGCAAGCTTATTAAAATGGGCAACAGGTCTTGCAATTTTTATAAGTTGTTTGGGTTTGCTCGGTCTTGTAATGTACACCATCAACACACGCACAAAAGAAATCGGTGTGCGAAAAGTACTCGGTGCTTCTGTTGCAAATATTGTCTCTGTTTTATCAGCTGATTTTATGCGGCTTGTGTTTCTTGCATTTGTTATTGCAGCGCCTTTGGCATGGTGGGCAACTTACGAATGGTTACAGGATTATGTTTATCGAACAACAATGAGTTGGTGGGTGTTTATTGCAAGTGGCGCATGCATGTTACTTATGGCTCTTATAACATTAAGCATGCAAACAATAAAAGCAGCAGTGGCAAATCCGGTGAAAAGTTTGAGAACAGAGTAGTTAGAACCACGATTTATTGGACTTAAAAAGATTGTGAGGAAATTTTTTATGAGCCGGGCCAAGAATAAGAATTGAGCATTTGTTGCGTCGTCACTGACCCCGAGTTAGGTTTGTGCGCTGCCTCGGGGCACTCTTATACTTTCTGTTCTTTATTCAGCAAGTTCGCTTCGTGATGAACAGAATTAGTAAAAATGACATTCGGTCTAATAGACGATTAGTAAAACGAAAGCTTGGTATTCCTGCTGGCGGGTGTAGGGTGTTTGAAGAGTACAGAATCAAAAGGCCTGTACAAAAAAAATCAAAATAAAATTGCTAAAAAACAATCTCTAAATGGAGTGAGTCATAAGTCCTCCCTTTAGGGATGATTTAGGAGGGTTTTTATGTTCCGCAATTATTTCAAAGTCGCTATTCGCAATTTGTGGAAGAGAAAAGTTTATACGTTTATAAACATTTTAGGATTGGCGACAGGCATGACTGTATGCCTGCTTATTGTGATGTTTATCCAAAGCGAATTGAGTTACGATAATTTTCAACAACGCGCCGATCAAATCTTTCGTGTTGTGCTCGACCGCCGTTATCCCGGACGCTCTACATCATATTCGATCATTCCTTCTTCAATTGGCGGGGCGATTAAAAGAGAATATCCTGAAGTGCAGGAAAGCACAAGAATGTTTGATCTTGTTGGCAATACCTTTTTCTTTTTACGCACAGGCAATAAAGTTTTTGAAGAGAAAAAAGTGTTGGCTGCAGACTCCAATTTCTTTCGAGTGTTCACAGGAAATTTTATTGCCGGCGATCCGGTAAATGCATTAATGGAACCAAACTCTGCAGTAATTACAGAAAGCGCAGCAAAACGTTTGTATGGCTCTGCAACGAATGCTTTTGGTAAATCATTTGAAACGGAACCAAACCCAAATGTGAATAACCATTTTCTTATCACCGGAGTAATTAAAGATTGGCCTGATAACTCCCATTTTCTTTTTGATATACTTATCTCTGCTTCAACTTTTCCTTTTGTAAAACAAGTAAATTATACAGGCTTCTCTGCATATACTTATTTGCTCTTAAATAAGAATGCATCACCCCAACTGCTTGAAGCAAAATTTCCTCAAATAATTGAGAAGTATGTGTCAACGCAAATTGAACAAAATTTTGGTCAATCATGGAAACAGTTTCAAAAAGCAGGTAATGGTTATCACTATTATTTGCAACCACTAAAAAAGATTCATCTTATTTCTGATCTTGAAGCGGAGCTGCGACCAAACGGAAGTTTACAAACTGTATATACTTTCGCTGTTATCGCTGTTTTTATTTTAGTAATCGCATGCATCAACTTCATTAATCTTTCAACTGCACGTTCTGTTGAGCGTGCACGTGAGGTAGGAATGCGTAAAACATTTGGCTCAAAAAGACAATCACTCATTTTCCAATTCCTTCTTGAATCAACTCTGTTGAGTGTTACTGGTATGTTGATTGCAATTGCGTTAATATTTTCACTGCTTCCGCTCTTTAATCAGGTATCAGGAAAAACACTTTCACTAACAAGTTTTTTAGACACTTCACACATTCTTATGTTGATTGGTTTAACCTTGTTGGTTGGAGTGTTAGCCGGTTTATATCCTGCATTCCTGCTCTCATCATTTAAACCTATCATGGTTTTGAAAGGGAGATTCAAATCAAACAAAGCAGGTCTTGTTTTAAGAAACGGTTTGGTGATATTTCAGTTTGCTATTTCAGTAATACTCATCATTTGCACCATTATAGTAAATCAGCAAATGAATTATATGCTTGGAGAAAAATTAGGATTCAAAAAAGATCACATCATCATTATCAATCGTGCCGATCTACTCGATAAGAAGACAGATGCATTTAAAAATGAGTTATTGAAAATTCCCGGTGTAGAAGTTATAAGCGGAGCTTCATCTATGCCGGGTGTTCAAAATTTTTTCGGAACCGTTTTTCAGCAGGTAGGTTCAAAGGAATCATTAACGGGAAGAGGTTTGGTTGTGGATGATCAATATCAGCATGCACTCGATTTGCAAATGAAAGAAGGTAGATTTTTTTCAAAGCAATTTGCAACAGATTCGCTCGCCGTTGTGTTGAATGAAAAAGCAGTACAAGAGCTGGGATTAAAGCAACCGCTTGGCGCACGTTTAACTAATCCCGATCCCCAATTCAATGCACCTGACGGCTCACCATACATCTATACGGTCGTGGGCGTGCTGAAAGATTTTCACTTTCAATCGTTGCATGAACAAATATCACCGCTCATTATAACAAACTCAGCAAGATTTGATGATGTAAATGGGTTAATGACGGTACGCATTAAAGGGGATAATTTTAAACAAGCTGTTACTGCGATTGGAAATATTTGGCAAAAATTTGTTGAACAACATCCATTTCATTATGATTTTCTCGACAAAACTTTAGAGGCACAATATCTCCATGAGCAAACAACTCAACGCATTTTCACGGTGTTCTCTGTGCTGGCAATTTTCATTGCATGTCTTGGTTTACTTGGCTTAGCTGCGTATACCACACAACAACGCACTCGTGAAATAAGTATTCGCAAAGTGCTCGGCGCAGATACAAGCAACATTGTGCGTATGCTCACCAAAGATTTTTTGAAGCTTGTTGGCGTAGCTGCTCTTGTAGCTTTTCCTTTGGCATGGTGGGCAATGCACACATGGTTACAAGATTTTGCATATCGTGTAACGCTTGCCTGGTGGGTGTTTGCGCTTGCTGCAATTATCGCTGCGTTAATTGCTTTATTAACGATTAGCTTTCAGGCAATAAAAGCAGCGTTAACAAATCCGGTTAATAGTTTGAGAGCCGAATAAATGTCTGAACGAGGATTTCAGGATTAAGGAGGTAATGTCATCCCGAACGTTATCGTACAAAAGGTGTTCGTTTTCGTACACCTGTTTTTATATTTCCCTTCTAAAATACTTATTCACAAAGCCTTTCGACATTGGCATAACCATTGAAAATAGTGAGTGGGTGAATGGTGAGTAGTCAGTAGTGAGTGCGTATCGAAGCCAGCTTGTTGAATAAAGTTAAAAAACGTATAAGTGAGTGACACAACAGACGATGAGTATAGATTCAAAAGCTGGTTACAAAAAATAATAACAAAAATAAAAACACAACTCCAAAAGGGAACAAGCTTCAAAGTCCTCCCTTTAGGGAGGATTTAGGAGGGTTTTTCATGTTTCAAAATCATTTAAAAATCGCATGGAGAAATTTGATGAAGTATAAATTTATTTCCTTCATCAATCTGTTTGGTTTAACAGTGGGTATTACATGCTGCCTGCTTATTACAACTTACATTTTAAATGAGTTGAGTTACGACCGTTACAATAAAAATGCAGACAATATTTATCGCGTAACAAGAACATTTTATAATGGCAACGGTACTGCTACGCTTACACTCGGCTCGGTAGCCCCACCTTTTAAATATTACTTTCCAAGCGAGTTTCCGGAAATTCAAAAGATCACGAGCCTGCTCGATATTAGTCCTGCTCCGCTGCGATACAAGGAGAAACTCATCAACGAACAAAATGTATTTTTCGCAGACGAAAATTTGTTCGATGTTTTTACGGTGAAAGTTTTAAAAGGCAATCCCAAAACGGCTTTAAGCGGTCCTTACTCTGTAATGCTTACAGAAGAAATGGCAAAAAAATATTTTGGCAATGAAGATCCAATCAATAAAATGATTCGGTATAGCAATCAATTCGATTTTAAAGTAACAGGAGTTTATAAAGCATTTCCCACGAATGCACACATGCATCCCGGCATGTTGCTTTCATTCAGCACACTGAAAGACCCGGCTGTGTATGGAGAAGAAGGTCTTCGCACAAACTGGGGCAATAATTCTTTCTTCACTTATCTGTTGCTTCCTAAAGGGTACGACATTAATAAATTGCAAGCAAAGTTTCCCGCATTTCTCGATAAACATATGGCAGATGACTATGGCGGAAAGCAACCTTCAAAATATACAAAGCTCGATCTTCAAAAATTAACCGATATTCATTTATACTCTCACACCGATTATGAAGCAGAGCCAAACAGCGATATAAGCCGTGTATATATTTTTTCTGCGATTGCGTTATTTATTTTACTCATTGCATGCATCAACTATATGAATCTGTCCACTGCACGCTCTGCTTTGCGTGCAAGGGAAATAGGAATACGAAAAGTAATCGGCGCAAGAAAAAGAGAATTGATATTCCAGTTTTTGAGCGAATCGGTTTTAATATCTTGGCTTGCAATCCTGCTCGCAATTGGTTTTTTATATCTCACTTTACCATGGCTTAATAAACTTTCTTCGCAGAATCTTTCATTAGACATATTGATGAAATGGCAGGTATTGGTTCCTGTATTTTTAGCGCCGTTTATAGTAGGAGTTATATCAGGCATCTATCCTGCATTATTCATGTCTTCTTTTCAGCCTGTAAAAACTTTAAAAGGTTTATTTAAAGTTGGCGGCAGTAATATCTCGTTCAGAAAAGTTTTAGTGATAACGCAGTTTGCTATATCCATCATTCTTATTATAACTACTATGGTTGTGTTTCAGCAATTGCGTTACATGCAAAACACTTCACTCGGTTATGATAAGGAGCATGTTGTAACGATGTCTTACAGTTCTGCTCTTCAGCCGCAGTACGAAGCCTTCCGAAACGATTTGCTGCGTGATGCAAATGTAAAAGATGCAGCACGTTCTTCACGCATTCCCACAGGCAGATTACTGGACGGAATGGGTGCTTCTACTATTGTCGGTGATTCAATGCAACCTGTTGCTGCCGATATACGCATGCTTGCAGCCGATTATGATTTTCTTCCAACTTTTAATATTCGTGTTGTTGCAGGAAGAAATTTTTCACGCTCGTATGGAACTGATACATCCGGTTTTATTTTAAACGAGACTGCAGTAAAAGCAATCGGCTGGAAAACGCCACAAGACGCGGTGGGCAAAGCTTTTCAGTATGGTGGAAGAACCGGGCGAATTATTGGTGTGATGAGTGATTTTCATTTTGAATCGCTTCGTCAAAAAATTGCACCCATGATACTGGTATTGCCTACGCCAACTGCATTTAATTTTTATAATCGCTTTTCAGTAAAAATCACCGGTAACGTTTCTTCTGCATTAAGTACGCTCGAAAAAACGTGGAGAAGATATCTTCCCGAAACGCCTTATGAATATACTTTCCTCGATGAAAATTTTGGTAAACAGTACGAGAACGAACAAAGACAGGGAAGCATCTTTACAGTGTTTGCATGTATTGCAATATTTATCGCCTGTCTTGGCTTGTTTGGTTTATCTGCTTTTGCCATCACGCAACGTGTAAAAGAAATTGGTGTTCGCAAAGTGCTTGGGGCAAACGTAAGCACAATAGTAGCAATGTTGTCAAAAGATTTTTTGAAGCTTGTCTTAATCGCTGCTGTTCCTGCGTTTGTTGTTGCCTACATTGCCATGAACAAATGGTTACAGGATTTTGCCTATCGCATTAATATGCCATGGTGGGTGTTTATTGTGGCAGGTTTGCTTGCAGCACTTATTGCATTTATAACAGTAAGCTTTCAGGCAATAAAAGCAGCAATGGCAAACCCGGTGAAGAGTTTGAGAACAGAATAGTCAGAACCATGATTTACAGGATTTGACGGATTATGAGGAAAATTTTTCGGGAAGCTATCAATCAATTAAAAACAGCAATGACGAATCCGGCAAAGAGTTTGAGAACGGAGTGATATTCTGATTTTGAGGATTTTTGATTTAAAAAATTTTTTATGAGTCCACTAATACTACTATAAAGCTTCGTTGCGTCGCACACTTATGCGTTTGGCTCATTATTCGGCAACATGCGAGAACGTTTATCAAATTTGCAATAAAGTACATGAAAAAAACAAACTAAAGGAAAGTGAACGCATCTTTGCTTTTCAAAAAATCTAAATTGAAATGTTGACTGCTTATTCACAATTAAACGAAATATTGCAAAACTCTCCTGCAAAACTTTCTTCAATAAGCGAAGAAGATGCATCGCAAAAATCAAATCCGAATAAATGGAGTAAGAAAGAAATACTTGGTCATTTAATTGATTCCGCTTCCAACAATCACCAACGTTTCGTACGGGCACAAATTGATAACCCAATCACACTTCCAAAATACAAACAAGATGAGTGGGTTGCCGTGCAACAATGGCAGAAAAAAAGTTGGAAAGATATTGTTGCGTTGTGGCAGTTGTATAACCAACACATACTGCACATATTTCAACATGTTGATGAAACCAAACTTTCCAACACTGTTACATTAAATGATGAAACTTACACCCTTCAATTTATCATTGATGATTATGTAACTCATCTTGAGCATCACCTAAAACAAATTTTTGGAAATTAAATTCACTGCTTAACGACTATTTACACACTCTAACTTTTATTTTTTCGAAAAAGATAATCAAATGCACAGTTTAATTAATCATTCTTGTTGCACTTGGTTGGTTATTCATTATTGCTGGGTTTCATTTCCTATTATCAGTGGTTTTGGAGCAAAGCAAATCTGTTGCCTCGCTGCCCGTATCAACTTCTGCCATAGCAAACCAATAAAGAAATAGATAAAACTCTTCAATCAATCCATAGATTAGATTTTGACACTATCCTCATTAATTTTGCACTTCACCAAATCATTTAATCATTCAAATCACTTTAAATCAGCGGTTCAATGAAATACGAAGTAGGTGATGATATTGTTGTATTGCACACAAATGAAGAAGGCAAAGTAGTAGAAATTATAAATGACAAAATGGTAATGATTGAAGTGCGTGGCGTAAAGTTCCCATCATACATTGACCAGATTGATTTTCCTTATTTCAAACGCTTTACGGAAAAGAAAAAAATACAGCCAAAGAAAGAAAAAAAATTCATTGATACTGTTCCAAAAGAAAAACCAAAACCAACAGGAGCAAGAGTTTCAGAAGGTGTATGGTTATCATTGATTCCTAAATTCACCATTGATGAATTTGGCGATGAGGTGGTGGAGTCATTTAAACTGCATCTTGTAAATAAAACCGACAGAGGCTATAAATTCTATTATGCACAACAATTTTTTGGTGAAACAGATTTTGAGTTAAACAATGAAGTAACAGCTTTCCATGATTTTTATTTGCACGATATTTCATTTGCAAATTTCAATGACAACCCCTCTTTCATTTTTGAATTTGAACTATTAACGCCCGATAAAACAAAAGCAGATTTTTTTGAAACATCTTTAAAAATAAAACCCAAACAATTGTTTCAGCGCATTGAGGAAATGAAGAAAAAAAATGAACCAACCATTACTTATAAATTGTTTGAGAATTATCCGCCAAAGCCAATTGATGAAGTGCCGCCGGTTTCTTCAAAAGTAGCACAGGAATATGCAGCTTATGAAGCAAAAAGAATCAAAGAAAATCTGGAGCCTGCACGCAGCGTGATTGACCTTCACATGGAAAAGCTAAGCGATGATTGGCAACACATGAGCAACTTCGAAATTCTCACTATGCAGTTAAACGAGTTTGAAAAATGGTATCATCTTGCAGTTGCACATCATTTACCCAGTATGATAGTGATACATGGTGTTGGCAGTGGTAAACTAAGAGATGAAATACATGAAGTTTTAAAAACGAAAAAAGAAGTTCGGTATTTCATCAATCAATATGATCCTCGTTTTGGTTACGGGGCAACAGAAATTTTCTTTAACACATAAAAACAATTTTTATAGTAAAACGAAATTTCTTTTTAGAACTTAATCAACTCCCTCTCCTTTGGAGAGGGCTGGGGTGAGGTCTATTTTGTTACGGCGCAACAGAAAATCTTTTTCAACATCCAACTCTTAAAACCTAAAACACAAATACAAAACTCAAAACACTTTTATGGGACTTACACTCCACTACTCATGCAGCATAAAACAAGCATCTTGTTTACCCGAACTTGTTGAAGAAGTAAAAGACATTTGTAAAGAAATGAATTGGAGTTATCATATATGGAATGAAGATAAGCTCCAGGAATATTCAACCGATATACACAAGAAAGAATGGGCTCCTGATGACCTTTATGGCATTTCATTTTCTGCCCCTGAATGTGAACCTTTCTCCCTTACATTTCTACCAAACGGTAAGTTAAGCGCTTATATAAACTTGCTTGCCGCACCCTATTATGATGAATATGATTGGATATATTTTGTTGCAATTAAAACACAATTTGCCGGTGCCGATGTACACATCTGTTTGGTAAAGCTGCTCAAATACCTTGAGAAAAAATATTTGAAAGATGTATCGGTAACCGATGAAGGCAACTATTGGGAAACCGACAGCAAAGAAGTTTTATTAGAACGTTTCAGTGCCTACAACCATCTGCTTAAAGTTGTTGAGAAAACATTAAGAGATTTTAAAACGATTCCCGGAGAAACTACCGGGCAATTTGCAGACCGTCTCGAACAGTATTTAAAAAACAAATTAACTGGAAACATCTAATCATTATCCAGCGTTAACGAAGTTATCATAACAAAAACCATATTGCTCTTTTGTCCCACATGTCCCTCCAGTCCCTCAAGGAAGCTCAATTCGCTTGAGGTCTATTTCGTAACTTTGCACTCTTGCAAACCCGAACTATCGCCCCGATAACATTGAGGAGGAAAGTCCGGACAGCGCAGAGCAACTCACCGGTGAATAGCCGGAGTGTTGTTGAGTAATCAACAGCACATAGACAGTGCCACAGAAAATAACTGCCTTGTCCGCCGAAGCTTTAGCGAAGGCGGACTGGCAACGGTGAAAATGTGAGGCAAGAGCTCACAGTGTTTTGCAGTAATGTAAAACAGGGGTAAACCTTGAGTGCTGTAATGCCGTGTATAGGCTCGTTTGAGGGCTGCTCGTCCGAGAGCCAGGGTAGGCAGCAACATCCCGTCAGTAATGGCGAGAGCAGATAAATGATAGTTTAGAAACAGAATCCGGCTTACGAGGTTTGCAAAATGGTGTCTGCACACTCGCTGAGTGTCTGACACCATTTTTATTTCTCACCATGCTTGCGCACTAAAAAGCCGCAGAGTGTCTGACACCATTTTTATTTTCCCCAAACTATTTTTTGTAAAACGCATTTGCCTATATTCGTGAATAATTGTAAAATTGACAATTATTATTTTTATTTGCTGAAATAAAGATTGGAGACGGAAAATCAGATGTCTCCTACTTACAAAGTGTCTAACATCTGATTCGCAATAGAGCTCTAATAAATTATCTGTTTTGATTTATATCAGAAATATGAAGAGTGATGAACAGAGATACATAAGAATAATATATTGCTACAAAAGATGAATAATAAACAACAGCCCGCTATCCCCCTCCCCGAGGGGGTGTAGGGGGAGGTGTTCAGCAAAATTCAGAATGCACAAGAGTGCGACGCAACAGAAGCTCAATCAGTGATTCAAAAGCCGGGCTCATAAAAAAATAAAAACAACACAATAACCAAAGCTAACATCATAAAATAACAGCCATGAAATTCTTGCTTGCCTTTGTTTTTTTATTTATTATATCAAGTGCTGATGCGCAAAATTTAAAAGCACGCATTAAGATTGATGTTGAAAGAAAAATCGGAGATATAGACCCAAACATCTACGGAAATTTTACAGAACATCTCGGGCGTTGCATTTACGGCGGCATTTACGAACCTCAATCTTCACAGGCTAACAGTGATGGCTTTCGCAAAGATGTAATTGCTGCAACAAAAAATCTTGGCGTAAGTGTGGTGCGCTGGCCCGGGGGCAATTTTGCATCGGGCTATCATTGGATGGATGGCATTGGTTCGCAAAATGAACGACCAAAACGCAAAGACCTTGCATGGGGCGATATTGAACCGAACAAAGTTGGCACCGATGAATTTTTAAAGTGGAGTGCTGCGGCGGGTGTGCAACCTTATATATGCGTAAATCTTGGCGTTGGCACTTTGGATGAAGCACGCAATTGGGTGGAGTATTGCAATGCGCCAACAGGTTTGTATTATTCTGATCTGCGTGCAAAGAATGGTCATGCGCAACCGTATCATGTTACGTATTGGGGTTTGGGAAATGAGATAGATGGACCGTGGCAAATGGGTCACAAAAATGCGGAAGATTACAGCAAGTTTGCGCTTGAAGCTGCGAAGCTGATGAAGTGGAGCGATGACAGTATAAAATTAATTGCATCGGGCTCCAGCAACTATGGTGCAGATTGGATTAAGTGGAACAGAACGGTGCTCAACACGCTCGGCAACTATATTGATTATATTTCGTTGCATCACTACTCCGCAAATCACGATTCAGACCATTATAAATTTATGGCGGTTACAAATTTTGTGGAGAATGATATAAAAATTACGGAAGGTCTCATCAACGAAACACGAACGAAGAACCGCATTCAAAAACCCATCTATATTGCGTTTGACGAGTACAACGTCTGGTATCGCGCATATAACGAAAAGAAGCTCGAAGAGCATTACAACATGCAGGATGTGCTGGTTGTTGCGGAGTATCTCAACTGTTTTATTCGCAATGCGCAAATTGTAAAGATGGCAAACATGGCGCAGTTGGTGAATGTAATTGCGCCCATGATGGTCACCAACGACAAGCTGTGGTTTCAAACAACGTATTATCCGTTGCAGTTGTTTGCGCAAAATTGCAAAGGTAAAAGTGTTGAAACGTTTATTGATTGCGACAAGTACAATGCGGGCAACTACAAGAACGTGCCTTACCTTGATGTCTCCACTGTTTACAACGATTCCACAAACGAGTTGATGATAAATGTTGTGAACCGCCATCTCGACAAAGCGATTGAAACATCTATTCAAAATCAGTTTGGCAAGCTTGCGAACAAAGCAACTGCCTATGAAATAAATTCACCAAATATTTACGACGAGAATACGGTGAGTGAACAAAAAGTAAAAACAACCGAAAAACAAATTGATGTAAAAGGAGATAATATAACTTACAGTTTTCCGCCGCATTCTTTTACGATGATAAAGGTGAAGTTGAGTAAGTGATGAAAGATTATTTATGGACTTAGCAGATGAACTACTATGAAGCTTTGGTTGTGTCACTCACCTGTACGTTCGGTAATTTTATTCAGCAACAAACTGCAGTACATGGTCTGACCGTCCCGGTCTGACCATTAGCTTGCGAAATGAAATGAAAATTTAAATAAAGACTTGTCTCAGCTAACAACAATGAATTCTCTGTTTTGTTGTTGTTTGATAAAGCTTCTGTATGAAAAAACTTTTTTTGTTTGTTATTTCTTGTTGTGTATCGCTGATTGTTGTTGCGCAACTGTCAAAGGCACCGGCTTATCCTTTAATTACACATGACCCGTATTTTAGCGTTTGGTCATTTACAGATACACTGAATGCTTCAACAACCAAACACTGGACAGGCGTTGATCAATCACTTATTGGCTTAATAAAAACGGATGGCAAAACATACCGCTTTCTTGGAAAAGAAGAAGAACCATTTGTAACTGTTGTGCCAACAGGTGAGGAAGAACCATATACCTGCAAATACACAGAAACAAATCCCGGTGAAGAATGGATGAAAGAAAACTTCAACGATAGCAAATGGAAAACCGGAACGGCGCCATTCGGCAACTTCAAAGACGAATCAAAAACAATGTGGACGACAGAAAATATTTGGGTTCGCAGAGTGTTTACATTGAATGATGTAAACTTCAGCAAACTGTTTTTGAATATCCGCTATGATAATGGTGCAGAAGTTTATATCAACGGCGAAGAAGTGTTCAACAGTTGTAAAGATTGCTTTATTGATAAATATGAACAACATGAAATTGATAAAGCCATTATAAGCAAACTGAAAAAAGGAAAAAATGTAATCGCCATGCATTGCACCAATCCGCATGGCGGCGCATGGTTGGATGCTGGTCTTGTTAAACCTCCCGCAGCAAAACCAAGCAACATTATTCCTGCTTCTCAAAAAAGTGTAGAGATGACAGCAACACAAACGATTTATCAATACACCTGCGGCGCGATTGATTTGCAACTCATCTTTACTTCGCCTTTATTGATGAACGATTTGAATTTATTGTCACAACCTGTTTCTTACATTTCATTTAAAGTAAAATCGAACGACAATGCTGCACATGATGCAGAAATAGCATTGAGTGTGTCAACAGACCTTGCAGTGAACAACAAATCTCAAGAGGTAACGGCAACACAAAATAAAATTTCAAATCTCTCCATTTTAAAAGCCGGAACTGTCGAACAGCCGGTTCTAAAAAAGAAAGGCGATAATGTAAGAATTGATTGGGGTTATTTATATGTTGCTGTTCCGGTATCAGGGAATGAACAGCAAACTATTTCTTCGACTGTACCAAACCTCGCAAAAGATGCAACATCGCAATCATCAAATGTAAATGGGAAATCATTATCACTAAATACTCGTTTCTCTCTAAATAAAATTGGCAACACTCCACAAGAAAAAGTTGTATTGCTTGGCTACGATGATTTATATTCTGTACAATTCTTTGGCGAGAATTTAAAAGCATGGTGGAAACAAAACTCCGGAGCAACAATAGAAAATGAATTACAACAAGCCGCTGCTGATTATAACAAACTTATTACACAGTGCAACACATTCGATTCAACCATGTACAACGATGCATTAAAAGCAGGTGGTGAAAATTATGCAAAGTTGTGTGTTGCTGCATATCGTCAGTCAATTGCCGCGCACAAATTAACCAAGAGTCCGCAGGGAGAAATTTTATTTTTGTCAAAGGAAAATTTCAGCAACGGTTCTATCAATACAGTTGATGTAACTTATCCTTCTGCTCCTTTATATCTTACTTATAATCCCGAACTTTTAAAGGGAATGCTTAACGGAATTTTTTATTACAGTGAAAGTGGTAAATGGACAAAACCCTTTGCTGCACACGATTTGGGCACATATCCAATTGCAAATGGTCAAACTTATGGGGAAGATATGCCTGTTGAAGAAAGCGGCAACATGATTATTCTCACTGCAGCAATCGCTAAATCAGAAGGTAATGCAGATTATGCAAAGAAGCATTGGAAGACTTTGACTATATGGGCACAGTATTTAAGCAAAGCAGGTCTTGACCCCGCGAATCAATTGTGCACCGATGATTTCGCCGGTCATCTTGCACGCAACGCAAATCTTTCTATAAAAGCAATTGTTGCCTTAGGTGCTTATGGTAATCTTGCAAAACAATTAAATGATACTTCAGCGGAAAGATATTTATCGCTTGCAAAACAATACTCGCAGCAATGGATGCAGCTTGCAGATGCAGGTGACCACTATGCACTCACCTTCGATAATAAAAATACATGGAGTCAGAAGTACAATCTCGTTTGGGATAAATTACTCGGCTTGAATTTATTTCCGCAAGAAGTGTATGATAAAGAAGTAAAATATTATCTCACAAAACAAAACAATTTTGGCTTACCACTCGACAGTAGAAAGACTTATACAAAATCAGATTGGATAATATGGACAGCAACGCTTGCCAACACACAAAACGATTTTGAAGCATTGATAAATCCTGTTTATAAATATGCAGAAGAAACACCAACCCGAGTTCCGTTAAGCGATTGGCATGAAACAACGGATGGAAAACAAGTGGGCTTTCAGGCAAGAAGTGTGGTGGGCGGATATTTTATAAAAATGCTGGAGTGGAAATGGAAGAAGTAAGTTGCAGATTAGTTATTGAGACTGATACAAGCTCCGTTAGGAGCAAAATATTAGTAGAAATAGCGCAAGAAAATTTTACAAGCTCCGTAGGAGCGACATATTTTTTCTTTGAATGAAGTAATGAAAAAATAATTAAACAAGATTGATTCGAAATTGCTGAGTTATGTTTCCGAACGTACAAGAGTGCGACGCAACAGACGATGCCATGAAAAACGTCAGCTCGGCTCATAAAAATTTTTATAACCTCATAACTTGAATATGAAAAAAATAATCTTACCTCTTTGTTTGTTATCAGCAACAGCAGTGGTTGCACAAAACAAAGATTACCCGATTCACTCAGTGCCGTTTACACAAGTGGCATTGAGTGACAATTTCTGGTTGCCACGAATAAAAGTAAATGCAGACGTAACAATACGTGCATCGTTTGAAAGATGCGAAAACACAGGTCGCGTAAAAAATTTTGTAATGGCTGCAGAAAAGCAGGGAAAGTTCTGCACCATTTATCCCTTCGACGACACAGACATTTACAAAACAATCGAAGGCGCATCTTATTCAATGAGCCTCTTTCCCGACGAAGCATTGAAGAGATATATGGATTCGCTCATCACCATCATTGGCAAAGCGCAGGAGCCCGACGGATATTTGTACACCGCAAGAACAATTGACCCGAGCCATCCTCATGAATGGTCAGGCAAAGAACGATGGGAAAAAGAAAGGGAGTTGAGTCATGAGTTGTACAATTCAGGTCATTTATACGAAGCCGCTGCTGCGCATTATCAAGCGACAGGCGAAAGAAATTTGTTGAACATCGCGTTGAAGAACGCAGACCTTGTGTGCTCTGTGTTTGGACCAGCACCGGATCAGAAAAAAGTAGCACCGGGTCATGAGATAGTAGAAATGGGTTTGGTGAAGTTGTATCGCATAACAGGCAATGTAAACTATTTGAACACCGCGAAATTTTTTGTTGAGGAACGCGGGCATTATAACGGTTACGATTCATCGAGTAAAGATGAATGGAAAAATGGTTCTTATTGGCAGGACGATAAACCCGTTGTTGAACAGGATGAAGCCGAAGGTCATGCAGTGCGTGCAGGTTATTTGTACGCAGGCGTTGCTGATATTGCAGCGCTTACAGGCGATGAACAATTATTGCATGCCATTGATAAGATTTGGGAAAATGAAGTGAGCAAAAAAATTTATGTGCAGGGTGGTGTGGGTGCAATCGGTGATGGCGAACGTTTTGGCGACAACTATGAATTACCAAACGCAACTGCATACAATGAAACGTGCGCTGCAATTGCCAATGTATTTTTTAATCATCGCATGTTCTTGTTGCATGGCGATTCAAAATACATTGATGTGCTCGAAAAAACTTTGTACAATGGTTTAATCTCCGGCGTTGGATTAGATGGTAAATCATTTTTCTATACCAATGCGATGGAAGTAAAGAATAGTTGGCGGCACGATAAAGAAGCAACACGTTCAGGTTGGTTTCCGTGTTCATGTTGTCCTACGAATGTTGTGCGTTTTCTTCCGGCTCTTCCCGGTTATGTATATGCACAAAAAGATAACAATGTTTATGTAAATCTTTTCATCAGCGGTACAACCAATTTGCAGGTAAACAACAAGCCTGTGCAGCTTATTCAAAAAAATAATTATCCGTGGGATGGCAGTTTAACTTTCAATGTAACACCAAAATCTTCGCTTGCATTTAACTTGTTGGTGCGCATTCCGGGCTGGGCTCGCAACGAAGCAATTCCCTCCGACCTCTATCAATTTGCAAACACAACTGATAAGAAAGTTGAAATAAAAATCAATGGTCAGCCAGTTGAATACACGATGCAAAATGGTTATGCAGTGCTTAACAGGACATGGAAGAAGGGCGATGTTGTTGAAGTAAATTTTCCGATGGAAGTCCGTCGGGTTGTTGCGAATGAAAACGTGAAAGATGATATTGGCAAAGTTGCACTTCAACGCGGACCCATTATTTATTGTGCAGAGTGGGTTGACAACAATGGCAAAGCAGCGAACATTATTATCCCCAACAATGCAACGTTCACAACAGAATTTAAAAGCGATTTATTAAATGGTGTTGAAGTTATAAAAAGTGAAGTGCCTGTGGTTATGGTAAACAGCGATAGTGTAACTGTGTCAACTGTGAGCAAACCATTCACCGCAATTCCATATTATGCATGGGCAAATCGCGGGAAAGGTGAAATGGTGATTTGGTTTCCAACAAAAGTCACCGATGTTGATTTGATTGCAAAAGAGTAAGAGAATTTTTATATGACCGGCAGTAGAATTTCATGGCGTCGTCTGTTGTGTCACTCACTTGTACGTTCTGAACTTTATTGAGCAGTAGCGATTAGAATTGAAGAATTGATAACAATTAAAACGGAAATAAGGCAATAAGGTCGAGAGTTTATTCCTGTTATGTTTTTACTAAGTCCCATATAAGGCGCAACCGATGTTTCGCTCATAACAACTTAAATGTCTCTGAACTTATTAGTCAGACCACTACAGTGGTCAGACCATTAGGAAATGAAGTTGTATAGAAGGGTTATTCAAACCTTATTAACCTTAGTAAAATAGAAATCCAAAAAGAAAATAACCTTATTACCTTATTGATGAACAACATGACAATTTTATTATAACAACATAAATCATTATTCATTATTCAATGTCGTTTAGTTAAGGAAGTAATATCACCCCTTCGGGGTTAACCTATATTCGAGTTTCAAATTTCACTATAATACTGTCAGCCTTTCAGGCTTTAAAAATCCCGAAGGGATGAAATTATTGTAGAAATAAAACGGAATTGTGGCAAGGAACTCCGAAGGAGTGACATTATTAGAATTAAGAATCGCTAACTAAACGACATTGATTCATTATTCATCATTCAATGTTGTTTAGTTATGAAATAATCATTTGTATTAGATTCCTCCTGCGTCGGAATGACAAGCTTCGGAGTAGGATTTTGTCATGCCGACGTAGGAAGCATCTATACGAGCTCAACATCTAAATAATAATTTTAATCGACAACATAAAATCATTATTAACCATTCACCATTGACCATTCACCACAATAGCAAAAAACCAAAACATGAATAATTCTATCAGCGCTTCTTTAGAGGATACAGGTTTCGAAGTTTGGTTTGTAACCGGCAGCCAGCATTTATATGGAGAAGAAACATTAAAGCAGGTTGCCGAACATTCACAAACAATTGCAAAGGCTTTGAACGATGCACCACAAATTCCTGTGAAAATTGTTTTTAAACCCACCGTAAAATCTCCTGAAGAAATTTATAACGTTTGTGTTGAAGCAAACACATCAAAAAATTGTATTGGTATTATTGCATGGATGCATACTTTTTCTCCCGCCAAAATGTGGATTGGCGGTTTAAAAATTTTACAAAAACCATTGTGCCATTTACACACACAGTTTAATCGTGATATTCCATGGAGCGACATTGATATGGATTTTATGAACCTGAATCAAAGCGCACATGGCGATAGAGAGTTTGGCTTCATCATGACACGCATGCGGTTGAACAGAAAAGTAATTGTTGGTCATTGGCAGGACGAAGAAGTGTTGAATCAAATCAATATATGGTCGAGAGCCGCAGCGGGATGGCACGATTGGCAAGGTGCAAAGTTTGTTCGCTTTGGGGATAACATGCGTTATGTTGCAGTAACCGAAGGCGATAAAGTTGAAGCAGAGATGAAGTTTGGTTATTCGGTAAACACACATGGTGTTGGCGATTTAGTGAAAGTAATCAAAGAGATAACCGATGCTTCTGTTGATACATTAATAAAAGAGTATGAAGAAAAATATACACTTGCAGATTCATTAAAGAATGGCAATGCAAATCACAAATCATTAAGAGAAGCAGCAAAAATTGAGTTAGGTTTAAAAACATTTTTAAAAAACGGAAATTATAAAGGCTACACAGACACGTTTGAAGATTTGCATGGTCTTGTTCAGTTGCCCGGAATTGCATCGCAGCGATTGATGAGTGCGGGCTATGGTTTTGGTGCAGAAGGTGATTGGAAAACTGCAGCACTTGTCCGCGCCATGAAAGTAATGGCAAGTGGACTAAAAGGCGGTAACTCCTTTATGGAAGATTATACTTATCACTTTTCACCCAACAACAAACAGGTACTTGGTGCACACATGCTTGAAATATGTGAAAGCATTGCAGATGCAAAACCTTCTTGCGAAATTCACCCGCTCGGTATCGGCGGAAAATCAGACCCTGTGCGGCTTGTATTCAACTCTGCAGCAGGCGCAGCATTAAACGCATCAATCATTGATATGGGTAACCGTTTTCGTTTATTGGTAAATGAAATAGAAGCAATCGCACCGGAACAACCGTTACCAAAACTTCCTGTTGCAAGAGTTTTATGGAAACCATATCCGGATATGCAAACAGGTTGCGCAGCTTGGATATATGCAGGTGGTGCTCATCACACCTGTTACAGTCAGAACCTTACGACACAACATCTCGAAGACTTCGCAGAGATAGCAGGAATTGAATATGTATTGATTGGAAAGAATACAAACCTGCATCAATTGAAAAACGAGTTAAGGTGGAATGAAGTGTATTATAGGTAAGTTGATTGGTTGATTAGTTAATTGGTTAATTGGGTTATTAGTTGAAAAAAGTTGAAGACATCAAAAAGTACAAATGTTGAAATGCTTAATTACCACAGATGATAAGATAACGAAAGTTCGGTCTCCCTCTCCTTTGGAGAGGGATTAAGGGTGAGGTCGCAAGAGTTGATTAGTTGAATGGTTTTTATTTGTCACGGTGTGTGATCGCGACCAAGCTCCGTAGGAGCGAAGTATTGGTAGAAATAATGCACGAAGATTTTTTACCAAGCTCCGTTAGGAGCGACATATTGGTAGAAATAATGCACGAAGATTTTTTACAAAGCTCCGTTAGGAGCGAAATATTGGTAGAAATGATGCAAGAAGATTTTTTACAAAGCTCCGTTAGGAGCGAAATATTCTCTTGAATGGAAGCACTGAAAATAACTAAACGAGATTCACATTGTCGAAAAGAATTACTAATTGTTAAAAATTTATTTCTTGATGTTCACAAAAAAATCTGCTGCCGGGCAATCCCCTCCTTGGAGGGGTGCAGGGGTGGGTTGCTCAATAGAATTACAAAACGTACAAGTGTGCGACGCAACAGACGATCCCATGAAAACTTCTGCCCGGCTCATAAAAAAAGAAAATTTTCAAACACATAACAATTATAATTAAAAAATCGCTTTCTTTAATATTACCCTCAAAACATTGCTTATGAATCAAAATCATTTACAGGGATTAGATTGGCTTGTCATCTTAATTTATTTCGCCATTATCGCCGGTATTTCTATATGGGCGATGAAAAAGAAACAGAAATCTGCCGACGATTATTTTCTGGCAGGCAGACATCTGGGATGGTTTGTGATTGGCGCTTCCATCTTTGCATCGAACATAGGCTCTGAACATTTGGTTGGGCTCGCAGGCTCCGGCGCAACAGACGGCGTGGCGCTTGCACATTATGAATTGCATGCATGGTGTTTGCTTGTACTGGGTTGGGTAATGGTGCCTTTTTATATGCGGTCAAAAGTTTTTACCATGCCCGAATTTCTTGAAAGAAGATTCACACCACAAGCAAGAACAATTCTTTCCATCATTTCTCTTATTGCTTATGTGCTTACAAAGATTGCGGTGGGTATTTATGCAGGCGGAGTAGTGTTTAGAGTGTTACTTCCTGAAGTAAATTTTATGGGCATGGACAGCTTTTGGCTCGGTTCTATTTTACTCATTATTCTAACCGGTTTATATACGATACTCGGTGGTTTACGTGCGGTTGTTTATACGGAAACTATTCAAACTTTTGTGAAGATAATCGGAGCTATAATGGTTACTTATTTTGGATTGCAAGCTCTTGGTGGTTGGGACAAGCTCCGTGAAATATGTGGTGATGAAATGTTTAATTTATGGAAACCGATGGTGCCGCATGGAACGGAGAGTACATGGGCGCCGGTAAAAGAAACAGGAAAAATTGCTTGGTATTTCAATGATAAATATCCGTGGGTGGGTATGTTGTTTTGTGCGCCCATTATTGGTTTGTGGTACTGGTGTACCGACCAATATATCGTGCAACGTGTACTCGGTGCGCCCAACGACACTGAAGCAAGACGCGGTACTATTTTCTCCGCCTTTTTAAAACTTACTCCGGTTTTTCTTTTCATTATTCCCGGTATGATTTGTTTTGCGCTTGCAAAGAGTAACACCATTACCGGCATGCATAACGAATTATTCGACGCTTCAGGCAATCTTATCCGAGATCGTGCACAGGAAGCGTTCCCATTGCTGGTAATGTATGTGCTTCCGGTTGGTGTAAGAGGCATTGTAGTTGCGGGTTTGCTTGCGGCTTTAATGAGTGCGCTTGCGGGTGTGTTTAATGCATCATCGTCGTTGTTTACAATGGATTTTTATTCAAAGTTTAAACCTAATGCAAGTCAGGCGCAACTCGTGTGGGTGGGAAGAGTTGCAACAGTTGTAATGGTACTCATCGGTCTTGCATGGATTCCTGTAATTCAGGGTGGGCGTGGGCTCTATGATTATCTGCAGGGTATTCAGGCATATCTTGCGCCGCCGATATTTGTCGTCTTCTTCTTCGGTGTTTTTATGAAACGGCTAAACGGACCCGGTTGTATTGCAACCTTGCTTGCAGGTTTCGCAATGGGCATTTTCCGTCTTATCGTAGATACTCCTGTTAAACTTAGCGGAACAACTTATACAGAAGGTTCATTCCTTTGGGTGATAAACAATATCTTCTTCCAATACTATAGTTTACTTATCACGATTGTATGCATCATTGTATTTCTTGCAGTTAGTTATGCCACTAAAAAACCGGATTATCAAGCCATCAGCGGATTAACCTACGGCACATTAACAGAACACGACAGAAGCGCTACACGCAAAACATGGGCTGCAAAAGATGTAATTTTTTCTGTGTTGCTCGTTTTGATAATCCTTGCGATTTATATTTATTTCAGGGGATAGGTTGAAAAATTTGATATTGATTTTTTTGGGACG
>Ga0081539_10000532_pt1 | contig 79140 bp, 68 predicted proteins | sample TabmetS4T2R2_FD_71023 | JGI IMG/M metagenome (GOLD analysis project Ga0081539, IMG submission 71023) | Tabebuia heterophylla rhizosphere microbial communities from the University of Puerto Rico - S4T2R2 | ecosystem: Host-associated > Plants > Roots > Rhizosphere ...
TCCGGTTCTATCTCGAGGACACCAACGCGAAGGTGCTGGTGCTCCCGCCGGAAGGGATCGACGAGGCACGCCGCGCCGCCGGCGATCGTGTTCCGATTGTCACCGTCGAGACCGATGCGAACGGCAAGGTCTCCCTGGCCGGCGCGTCGCCGACCGGTGCCGTCGAGCCTCCTGGATTGAATGACGTCGCGTTGGTGCTGCACACCAGCGGAAGCACGGGACGGCCCAAGCGCGTGCCGCTGTCGCATGCGAATCTGTCGATCTCCGCAGCCAACGTCGCGAGGACGTACGCGCTGACGTCGAGCGACGTCGCCTTGTGCGTGATGCCGCTGTTCCATGTGCACGGCCTCGTGGCGTCGACGCTGGCGACCTTGTCCACGGGCGGCACGGTCGTCGTGCCGGCCAAGTTCAATCCGCTGTCGTTCTGGCGTGTCGCGCGCCATCAGCGCGCGACGTGGTACTCGGCGGTGCCGACGATCCATCAATTGCTGCTCGCGCGCGCCGATCCGAAAGCCGGTCCACCTCCCGGCGCGGAGAACCTTCGCTTCATTCGATCGTGCAGCGCAGCGCTGCCGCCGCAAGTCATGGCCGATCTCGAGGCGGCGTTCGGCGCGCCGGTGCTCGAGGCCTACGGCATGACCGAGGCCGCTCACCAGATGGCCTCCAATCCTCTGCCGCCGGAGTCGCGCAAGCCTGGCTCGGTCGGACCCGGGACCGGCGTGGGCATCAGCATCATGGACGCCGAGGGAAATCACCTGCCGAAAGGCACGCAGGGTGAGGTGGTGATCCAGGGTCCGAATGTGATCACCGGGTACGAGAACAACCCGGAAGCGAATGCGACGTCGTTCACCGGAGGATGGTTCCGTACCGGTGACCAGGGCTTCCTCGACGAGCACGGCTACCTGACGCTGGTCGCTCGCATCAAGGAGTTGATCAATCGCGGCGGAGAAAAAGTATCGCCGCGCGAGATCGACGAAGTGCTGCTCGCGCATCCGGCGATCGCGGAAGCGGTCGCGTTCGGTGTGCCGCATCCGACGTGGGGCGAAGAAGTCGCCGCCGCGGTCGTGCTGAAGGAACCGGCCACGGCGGAGCAGCTGCTGGCCTACTGTCGCGAGCGCATGTCGGACTTCAAGCGCCCGAAGCAGATTCACATCACCGACGCCATCCCGCGCACGGCAACCGGCAAAATCCAGCGACGGCTCGTCGCGCAGGCGTTTTCGCAGGCATCGTGAAGATCGTCATCGCCGGGGCGGGAGCCATCGGCGGCTACATCGGCGCTCGTCTTGCCCGGGCGGGCGCCGACGTCGTGCTGCACGCGCGCGGCGCTCACCTGCACGCGATGCAGGAGCGCGGCGTCCGCATCCGCAGCGCCGAAGGCGATTTCGAAGCGAGGCCTCGGGTCACCGGCGATCTGACGAGTATCGGCACCGCCGACGTCGTCGTCCTCGGCGTCAAGGCGCACGCGTTGACGATGCTGGCGCCGCAACTCCGGTCGCTGTTCGGACCCGAGACCGTGGTCGTCAGCACACAGAACGGCATCCCCTGGTGGTATTTCCAGAATCACGGTGGTCCGCTCGACGGCCTGCGGCTGGAGCGGATCGATCCGAGCGGCGTGATTGCCTCGTCCATCGAGCCGCGACGCGTGGTCGGATCGCTCATCTACTTCGCCACCGACATCGTCGAGCCGGGTGTCATCCATCACACGGAAGGCAATCGCATCACGCTGGGGGAGCCCACCGGCGACCGATCGGATCGGTGCCGGGCCATCGCCGAAGCGTTGATCGCAGCGGGCTTCCGCTGTCCGATCAGCACGCGCTTCCGGCATGAGATCTGGGTGAAGCTGCTCGGCAACATCGCGTTCAACCCGATCAGCGCGCTGACGCGCGGGACGATGCACGACATGACGCATCACCCGGATGTGGTGTCGCTGGTCCGCAGTGTGATGACGGAGACAGAAGCCGTCGCCGCGAAGCTCGACATCGAGCTGCCGATCTCGATCGATCAACGGATCGCCGGCGCGGCGAAAGTCGGCGCGCACAAGACGTCGATGCTGCAGGACCTCGAGGCCGGGCGGCCGATCGAGCTCGAGGCGATCGTCGGCGCCGCCCTCGAGCTCGGCGAGCGGCTCGACGTGCCGATGCCGTCGACTCGCGCGGTGTACGCCTGCGCCAAGCTGCTCGGTGAGAAGAGTCGAAACGTCGCGACGCCACATCGCGAGGAGGTCGTACGGTCATGATGAACAACCGCTGGTTCCAGCTCGGTGTGTCGCTCGTGGCGATGATCATGATCGCCAACCTCCAGTACGCCTGGACGCTGTTCGTCAAGCCGCTGCAGGCAGGCTCCGGCTGGAAGCTGTCGGACATCCAGTTCGCGTTCACGCTGTTCATCCTGTTCCAGACGTGGGTGCAGCCGCTCGACGGCTGGCTGATCGATCGTCTGGGCCCGCGCGGGTTCATCAGCGCGGCGGGTCTGCTGTGCGGGCTTGGCTGGGCGGGACTGGGCTATGCGACCAGCCTGCCGATGTTGTACGTCCTATATTGCCTCGCCGGCACCGGCGCGGCGTTCGTGTATAGCGGATCGATCGGATCGGCGCTGAAGTGGTTCAAGGATCGTCGCGGCCTGGCGTCAGGGATCATGGCCGCGGGATTCGGCGGCGGAACCGCGCTGTTCATTCCGTTCATCTCGTCGATGATCGCGGATCGCGGTTACGCCGCTGCGTTCACCGCGACGGGTCTGTTCCAGGGCACGCTGATTCTGGTCGCCGCACAGTTCATGCGACATCCGCCTGCCGTGGCGGCGTCGGCACCGCAGCCGGCGGCACGGGCGGCGGAGGCGAAGCTGGGCACTCGCCACTTCACGACGAGGGAGATGATCGGCACGCCGCAGTTCTGGGCGATGTATGTCGCGTTCGTGCTGATGTCGACCGGTGGCTTGCTCGTGACGGCGCAGGCCGGACCGATCGCGCAGTCATGGGGCTACACGGCCGCCGTGCTCACGCTCGCCGCCTCGCTCAGCCCGCTGGCCAACGGTGGCAGCCGCATTTTCTGGGGCTGGGCGTCGGATCGCATCGGCCGCGAGACAGCCATGGTGATCGCGTTCACACTGCAGGCCATCTGCCTGCTGATCGTGGTGTCCTTCGGCCGCGTCTCGCCGACCTGGTTCGTCGTCTCGTTGATCCTGGTCTACTTCACGTGGGGCGAAATCTACTCGCTCTTCCCGTCGACGGTGGGCGACTACTTCGGCACGCGTCACGCCACGTCGAACTACGCGGTGCTCTACACTGCCAAGGGCGTGGCGTCGATCATCGGCGGCTGGTTCGGTGCGTTCCTGTTCGAGCAGTTCGGCACGTGGTCAGTGGGGTTCTATGGCAGCGCGGTGATGGCGCTCATCGCCGCGGGGATTGCCGTCGGGCTGCGCGCGTCCGTCGCGCCACGCCGCGCGCAGATCGGCGTCGCCGTCGCCAGCCGTTAATTCGTTCGATGAGTGATCTCGCCCGAGAATTGGCGGCCGCGTTCGAGTGCGGTCAGACGACAACTCCGCCTTCATCACGCGCGACCGGCTTCGACCTCGACGCGGCGTACGCGATCGAAGCGGAGCTCGCGCGGACGCGGCGCGCGCAGGGTCACTCGACTACCGGTTACAAGGTTGGCTACGCGAACAAGGCCGTCTGGCGCGCGCTGAAGCTCGAGACGCTCGTCTGGGCGCACATGTACGACGACACGGTGTTTGGGCCGCCCGCCCCCCACTCCTTCTCGCTTGCCAACATGTGCTCGCCGAAAATCGAGCCGGAGATTGTCTTCAAGCTGAAGGCTGCGCTCGTGCCGGGTTTGACTGAAGCCGCGGACATTCTCCGGTCGGTCGAATGGCTTGCGCTGGGATTCGAGATCATCGACTGTCCCTTCCCCGACTGGAAATTTCAGCCGGTAGACTTCGTCGCCGCGTTCGGGCTGCATCGCGCTCTGGTCGTCGGCCAGCCGCTCGCGGTCGACGAGACGAACATCGCGACCCTTGCCGAGCAGCTGCCGCGATTCACGATTCGATTGACGAGGGACGGGGAGCTGGCCGGCGAAGGATCGGGTCGCAACTCGCTGCGCAGTCCGGCTCTCTGCCTGGGCGAGCTGGCATCCGCCATCGCGAAACGACCGGGCGCCGAACCGCTCGCCGCCGGCGATTTGGTGAGCTCGGGAACGCTTACCGAGTCGCAGCCGATCGCGGCGGATCAGACGTGGACGGCTACCGTGGACGGTCTGAATCTTCCCGCGCTGACGCTGCACACAACGACACCGTAATCCGTGTCGCGTAGCGACGCGAGCAGTGGGTCATTGACAGCGCGCCGCTGACCGTCGGAATATCTCCACCCGCGTATGTCTCCGACCCGAAGACCGTTCGCCGTCGCCGCCTTTGTGATCGTTCTGGCGTGGCAAGGTTCTGCGCAGGCCGCCGGTGTGGAGGTCGTCGTACAACAGGGTTCGCTCGGTGCCACCGCGTCCTTCGTCAGCACGGACGCGACCGGCTGCATTTCGACCGCCGTGTTCGTGGTTGCCAACGACGACACGGAACGCGTCCTTCCGGCTCCGGGCACACGCGGCGCGCAAGTCGCGGTGGTAATCAGCCAGTTCGATCTGTGTCGGGTCGCTCCGATTCTCACCGGCAACGGCGTGTCCGACGACGCCATGATCGTCGTGTCGCCCAATCTGCGCGAGGCCACCGTGAACGCGGTTGTCCCGGTGCTGAACGGGGCCAACGGGCAACTCGTCGACGTGTTCGTCGATCTGACGTTCGTCGGCACATCGATCATGGTCGCGGACAACGGCGTCGAGCTGAATCCCAACATCCCGGGATACTTCATCAACACGACGTTCAATCAGACGTTCCGCAACGCCACCGCATTCGGTTCCGTCATGACGATCGACGACAACCTCACCCCCGAGCCGTCGATCGACGCCATGATTCAGAACGTGCGCGTCGGAACCGTCGTCGTCGCCCGCCCGTAGGGCCTTCGTGCACGCGCTCGTCCAGTCCATTCGAACGCGGCTACGTGAAACCGCGGACCCGAGACGTGCGCCGCAGATGCAGGCGTACATGAAATCGTCGATGCCGTATCTCGGCATCGCCGGGCCTGTTCAGAAGGCCATCTTCAAGGAGGCGCTGTGCGCGCATCCGCTGGGATCGTTGGAAGAGTGGGCACGCGTTGCGCTGGAGTTGTGGCGTGGCGCGGAGTTCCGCGAAGAACGGTATGCCGCGATTGCCGTCACCGGCGCCTCACGATATCGCGCGTTCAACACGATGGCGGCGATGCCGATCCACGAGGAGATGATCGTCACCGGCGCCTGGTGGGATTACGTCGACCCGATCGCGAGCCACCAGGTCGGCGACGTGCTGCGCGTGGAGCCACGCCGGATGAAGCCGCTGATGCGTCGATGGGCCCACGATGCGAACCTGTGGAAGCGGCGGACGGCGATCCTGAGCCAGCTTGGGTTCAAGCAGGACACGGACCTCGAGCTGCTCTATGCCTGCATCGAGCCGAACCTCCAGGATCGCGAGTTCTTCATCCGCAAGGCGATCGGCTGGGCGTTGCGCCAGTATGCGTGGACCAATCCGCGCGAAGTGCGGCGCTATGTGCGCCAGCAGGGCACGCGCCTCAGTCCTCTCAGCACGCGTGAAGCGCTGAAGAACATCGCCGCAAGCGGAGCGCGTAGGCCGGACCGCGCCGAACCTTCGCGCGCAGGCGGGTCAGGTCCGGCTCCCGTGCGTCGCCGGACAAAGCCGTCCCACAACCGAACAAGCCCCGATCGCGGCTGAGATTCGGCCGCCGCGTTTCCCGCACAATTTCCGCTCATATCGCGGTGTCCTGCCTGGCATACCGTTTGACCTATGCGCCGAGAGGCTGATTGATGTCCGTTGACGCTGCGCCGCGCGTGCTCGTTGCCGATGACCAGAGCGATGTCGTCCTCGCCCTCCGGCTGCTGTTGCGAGCGGAGGGCCTCGACGTCGACGCCGCCGCGTCGGTTCACGAGGTCCGCGATCGGCTGCACGCCGGCACCTATGACCTGCTGCTGATGGATTTGAATTACGCCCGCGACACCACGTCCGGAGCGGAAGGACTGGCGCTGCTCTCCGACGTTCGCGCCCACGATCCCGTGCTGCCGGTGCTGGTGATGACCGGATGGGGCAGCATCGACACCGCCGTGGAAGCGATGCGTCGCGGCGCATGCGGCTTCGTGCACAAGCCGTGGGACAACGACGCGCTGACAGCGGCCATCCGCCGCGAGGTCGAGGACGGTCGCGCGCAGCGACGCGCGCAGTCGCGCACCCTCCGCGAACAGCAGGAGGCGCAGGCGATTCAGCGGTCGCTGTTGCCGTCGGAGCTCCCCACGCGAGCCGGCGTGGACATGTTCGCCAGGTGGAAGCCGGCCTCGGCGTTCGGCGGCGATCTCTACGACGTCACGCCTCTCGCCGATGGCCGTATCGCCGTCTCGATCGGCGACGTGTGCGGCAAGGGTCTGCCGGCCGCGCTGCTCATGGCCAACGTTCAGGCGCTGGTCCGCGCGTTCGCCGCGAGCGATCCATCACCGCGATCCCTCGTCACGCGCCTGAACCGCGAGCTGTCGCGCCACGCGGGCGTTCGACGCTTCGTCACGTTCTTCTTGGCGATGTTCGACCCCGCCAGCGGGCACGTGACGTATTGCAACGCCGGTCACAATCTGCCGATCGTCGCGCGCGCCGATGGCTCGATCGAGCGACTCGGCACCGGCGGCATGGTCCTCGGTGCCTTCGATCACTGCGAGTTCGACGAAGCGACCGTCGATCTGAGAAGCGGTGACCGGCTGGTCCTCTTCACCGACGGCATCACCGAAGCGGGCAGCGACGACGAGCGCGAGTTCGGCGACGAAGGCCTGCTCGAGGTGGTACGCCGGGAGCGCGGTTGCATCGATGCCGCGGCGCTGGTCGAAGCGGTATTCAGCGACGCCGCGCAATTTGCCGGTGAGTTCCACGACGATGCCACGGTGCTCGTCGTCTCGGTTTGAGAGTGGCGCGATGCTCGATTCCGTCTGGCAGGACCTGCGGTACGCGGTTCGATCGCTCGCACGCACGCCGGCGTTTGCCGTCACAGCGATACTGACGCTCGCGCTCGGCATCGGCGCCAACACGGCGATCTTCTCCGTCTTGAACGGCGTGCTCCTGCGTCCGCTTCCGTATCCGCGACCGGAACAGCTGGTCGCGCTGTCGAGCCGATACCCGCAATTTCCCGACCTCGCTGCGTCGCTCTCCGTGGCGGAATATCGCGAGTTCGGGCGCATGACGCCTTCAGTAGCCGACGTCGGCGCGTTCACGACCGGCAGGTGAACATCACCGTCGGCGATCGACCGCTGCGCGTGAAGTCGACCCGCCTCGACGATCACTTGGATCCGTCTCTACCCGTCGACACTGCCGCGACGGGCGACATTGCCGTCGACCCGCGAGTGTGGCTGTTCACCCTCATCGTGTCAGTGCTGACGGGTGTGATGTTCGGCCTTGTTCCCGCAGGTCATCGATGGGTGAACGGCCTGGCGACGGCGCTCAAGGAGGGCGCTGATCGAGGCAGCGTCGGCAGTCGCCATGTCTTGCGTCGGGCGCTCGTGGCCGGCGAGGTCGCGCTCGCCGTGATGCTCGTCCTCGGGGCCAGCCTGCTGATCCGAACCGTCTACAACCTCACTCGCGCGGATGCGGGATTCGATCGGTCGCGGCTGGTGACGTTCACGATGGCGCTGCCGCTGGCGACATCCGAGCCCGACACCCGTGGCCAGTCGTTTCAGCACGTGCTCGACACGCTGCGCGTCACGACCGGGATCGAGGCGGCGACCGCGATGTCCGGGCTCCCGTTCGAGTACGACAACTCGAGCCAGAAGACCCCGATCGAGAATTACACCTCGCCGGCCGGCGAGCCGTGGGAGATCGCGTACAACCAGCTCGTGATGAGCGACTACTTCGAGACGATGCGCGTGCCGATCGTGGAGGGTCGAACCTTCGATCGCACCGACATCGCATCGGGTCGGAAGGTTGTCGTCATCAACGAGATTTTCGCCAGGCAAGCCTGGAAAGAAGGCAGCGCGCTCGGCCATCGTCTGCGCGCGCTCGTCTATGGGTTGAACATCACCGACTGGCACACGGTGATCGGCGTGGCGAAGGACGTGACACAGATGAGCGTGAACCGCGCCGCGCGGCCCGAGCTCTATGTCTTCGCGGAAGGGGAACGGGCGGCACCGGCGACCATGCACGTCATCGTGCGGACGGCGTTACCGCTCGCGGCGCTCTCTGGTACTCTGCAGCGGGTGGTCGGGGAAGTGGATCCATCCGTGCCGATCTCCCGGCTTCGCGAAATGGACGATATGTTTGCCGAATCGATCGGCAGGCCACGGCTCGTCGCACAACTGCTCGGTGCGTTCGCGGTCCTCGGACTGCTGCTGGCCGGCGTCGGAACGTATGGCCTGCTCTCGTACATGGTGGCGCAGCGACGCCGCGAGATCGGCATACGGATGGCGCTGGGCGCCGCGCGCGCCACGGTCGTCGGCCTGGTCGTCAAGCAGGGCGGCCAGCTGGTTGTGGTCGGGATCATTCTGGGACTGGCCGGCGCGGTGGCCGCCAATCGATTGGTCGCGTCGCTGCTGTTCGGTGTGGAACCGAACGACGCGCCAACGATCGCCGCCGTCGTCGCCACCATCGCGGCGGTGGCGGCGATTGCGTGCGGCGTGCCGGCGTGGCGCGCCTCGCGAGTCGACCCCGCGATAACGCTCAGAGCAGAGTAGGCTTTCCAGCAACCTAACTACCCAACTACCCAGCCACCTAGCGAGAGGTTCTGATGATCGTCCCTGTCGATGGCGCGCAGTTGTTCTGCTCGGTTCGCGGAACAGGTGTTCCCTGCATCGTGCCCTGCATCATGGGGACGAAAGTCTATGAACGACTGACTCCGCCGCCGCTCACGGATCACTTCCAGTTCATCTACGTCGACCTGCGCGGTGGTGGATCGTCGACCGGCGATCCTGCCGATTTGACGTTCGACGTGCTGGCGCGCGATGTCGATGCCGTTCGCGCCGCCGTCGGCGTGCCGCGGACGGCCGTGCTCGGCTACTCGATCGTCGGCAGCCTGGCGCTCGAGTACGGCAGACGCTGTCCCGACACGGTCTCGCACGTGATCATGGCGGGCACTCCGCCCAATGGCGACATGGCGGAGCTGATGACGCTCTCGATGGCGTTCTTCGCTGCCGACGCGTCGGACGAGCGCAAGGCGATCCTGCAGGAGAACTTCGCGAAGCTGCCGCCAGGCACGCCGCCATCGCAAGCGGTGTTCGCGCAGACGCCGATGCGGTTCTTCGATCCCCGCTTCGACGCGGCGGCGCTGTTTGCCGACGCGCAGTTCAACCCGAAGCTGTTCGAGCACGTCCTCGGCCCGCTGACCGCGAGCTGGAACGTGCTTGCAGATGCGGCGTCACTGCGAGTGCCACTCCTCATTGCCCACGGCCGCCACGACTACGTCGTTCCGTTCACGATGTGGAACGGCATCGTCGAACGACTTCCGAACGCGACGATGCACGTGTTCGAACGCAGCGGCCATCAGACCTTCTTCGAAGAGCCGCAACGCTTCGCCGAGGTCGCCGTCGCCTGGATGTCGCGCTCCGACGTCCGCGTCTGACGCGCCACAGTTCCCACAGCCGGACGTCGACATCTGGATCCCGTTCCAGCTCGATCCGACGAGCACGAACGTCGGCCGCCCGAGGATCGGCCTCATCGCCCGCCTGGCGCCGGGCGCCACCGTCGAATCCGCCACTGCCGACGCCGGGCGGCTGGTGGCCGGCTTCGCGGCGATCGGCTATCCGCTCAACTGGACCCGCGACGTCATCACCGGCAGGGCTCACGTCCGCACGCTCAAGGACGATGTGGTCGGCCGGTCGCGACGCCCGTTGCTGGTGCTGCTCGGCACGATGGCGTTCGTGCTGCTGATTGGGTGCAGCAACCTCGCGAACCTGTTCCAGGTGAGAGCGGAAGCGCGCGCGGTGGATGCGGCGGTACGCGTCGCCCTCGGATCGGGGCGGCGTCGGCTCGTACAGCTCCTGCTGATCGAGGGCGTGATTGTCGCGCTGGCCGGCGGCGTGGGCGGCGTCGCGCTCGCGTACGGCGGTCTGCGGATGCTGATTGCGGTGGCCCCGGCCAGCATCCCGCGGCTCGACGAGATCGGCGTCAACCTCACCGTGCTCGCGTTCACCGGCGTGGTATCGATTGCTGCCGGAATGCTCTTCGCGCTGCTGCCGGCGCTGCGCACGGGCTCGTCGCGCGTGCTCCGGTCGCTGCAAGCGGGACGCAGTGGGGGCCACTGGACGCGACCGGCGCGTCATCCGCCGCGGACTCGTCGTCGCGCAGGTGGCGCTTGCCTTCGCGCTCTTCGTCGGGTCGACGCTCATGGTGCGCAGCTTCGCGGCGCTGTCCGCGATCGATCCCGGCTTCGATCCGTCACCCGTGCTGACGTTTCGCGTCGCCCCTGGCGACGCGCACTATCCCGGCGGCGAGGACGTCGCGCGCTTCTACGACACGCTGCTGGAGAAGATACGCGCGATCCCTGGGGTAACCTCCGCGGGCGCGGCGTCGTTCCTGGCCATGACCGGCGGAATCGGCGGTCTCGGCGGGCCGTTTCTCGGCACCGAAATCGAGGACGCGCCCCTGCCGCCGGGCGCCAGGGCGCCGAACTCGGTGTTCCGTTTGATCCTGGGCGACGGCCTGCGCATGGACGCGCTCGGCATCGCCGCGGGGCTGGCAGCTTCGCTTGGATTCGGACGGGCGTTGTCGTCGCTGCTCTATGGAGTCAGCCCGTACGACGGCGTCACCCTGGCGCTGGGCGCGATCGTGTTCGCCGCTGTCGGCGTGCTGGCGAGCGCGATTCCGGTGCTGAGAGCCGTGCGCATTCCGCCGGCCGCTGCCCTGCGCGGAGACTGACCGAACGCGACCGTTGTTCCGAAGCGCGAGGTCGACGGCGACAAGGATCAACGCCGCGCAGAGGTGACGTCTACTTCAGCGGATCGAGCGGAACTCCGCAATACCCTTTGCATTCGCCGTCCCGGCAAAAGATAGCCTGGGAAAACAGGCGGACCTTCCTCCGCGCGGCCTCCACGGAGACGTCGCCGCTTCGCGCCACCAGCAGGCTGACGTCCATTTCGTCCAGCGTGCGCAGACGCACACCCTTGAACAGCGAGCAGGTCGTCTGAGGCGTCGCCACCGGGCTGGATGTCGCCCAATTAAATGTGTTGCCGGCCGCGATGAGCGTGTATCGGTACTCGGTCGGCATCCCGCGCGAATCGCGGGCGTCGAATTCACACGACACCGAGCCCGTGTCGTTTATCAGGTAACACGCGTCCGGACCGTTCCCTGCGGTGCTCTTGGCGAAAACCTTGAAGCTGGGAAAGAGGCTCGGCGCCTTCACGGTCAACGTCGCCGTTTGCAACGTGTCCTGATAAGACGCCGTGATGACCGTTGTCATCGCGCTGTTCACCGTAGGGATCGTCACCGCAAACGTCGCGTTCGTCGCTCCGGACGCAACGGTGACGTTCGCAGGCACCCGCGCCGCGTCGACGACGCTGCTCGACAACGTGACGACAACTCCTTCCGCTGGCGCTTCGCGTGACAACGTGACGCGTCCCTCCGCCGTGGCATTGCTCTCGACCGGCGACGGCGTGATCGACACCGACACGAGCGCGAGCGGCGGCAGCGTGGGTGTTGGTGACGGTGTCGGTGACGGCGTCGGCGTTGGTGACGGTGTCGGCGTTGGCGTGGGAGTCGGTGCGGGCGGCGTCGACGCGACAGGCGTGGTCGGGGCCGCGGGAGACGCACCGCAGCCACTCAGTACCAAGGCACTGATGATCAGCCTTCCAATTCGTCGGTTCATGCGCGGGCGGTCTCGGGCTGCAGTGCCGGTTCAGGAACTGAAGGTCCGGCGACGTCGCAGAACTCTTCATACGGAAAATCCGAACCCAGACGTCGTAGTTCGGAGCGGCAGTAATCGTCGATGCGACGCTGCTGCTCGGGGGTCAGCAACTCGGACGAGCCGCCGTGCGCGCCCTTGCGGACCATCGTGCCGGTGTCGCGCCACGGGACCATGTTCCAGTTGGCGAACTGGTGGTCCATCCGCCGCATGTAGTCGAACGACGACTTCTCGACGACGCGGTCGATCACCTCGTCGGACACGTGCACGTCGAGGAATTCGGCGACCTGGCGAACGGCGGCGCGCAGGTCACGCCGCATCGCCTTGAACGACAGCACGAGCACGTTCGGCCGCTGACGCTGCGACCAGTAGCTGGCGGTGGTGCTCGGCCACGATCCCCACACGAAGTGCTCCGAGAGGTACACGTTCAACCACGATTCGACGGACAACGCGTCGCGGACGGCGGCGCGGGCGAAGAAGTGATAGCTCGAGACGAACACGTCCTTGGGGTCGCGGATGACGGAGATATAGCGCGCGTCTGGTGAGTAAGGAACCTTCGCCCAGTCGAAATGTGTCTTGATGACGCGCTTCTGTTCGGGCGACGCCTTCCAGATCGAATCGTCTTCGAGCGGGATGGCGTAGCCGCGCAGGGGCCCTTCGTTCATGTCGGGCCACGGCACCGCGTTGTGAATGTGATCGAACTCGGCGAGGCCATGATTCACCAGCTGGTGGGCGATCTGCATCATCCAGTTGGTGCCGCTCTTCACGTAGGTGGCGATGAAGACGTCGTGGCTGGTGGGCGTGTATCCCGCGAACGGATTCATGGCCGCCAGACGCGTGTGCATCCGCTTCATCATTCTCGGAAGCACCCGATTCGTCAGGCCGAGCGCTTCGAGCGTCCACACGGACGGGCGCGCGATGCCGTCGAGCATCGCGCCCATCATGAGCCGCATCGGCCAGGGCGGCGGCCGCCGCTGAAACGATGTGCGCGCGCTCGAGGAAGGTTGGGCCATCGGCGAAGGCTACACGTCAGCCGAGGCGAAAACAACCCTCGCGTGATATGTCAGCGGCAGGTCAGACCGTTATGCCTTCGGCGAGTCGGAGGCACGACTTCACCGTGTGCGCGCGCATCGACGCGAGGCGCGTGGTCGCCAGGCAGTACTTGCTCAGCGTCCGCTCCCGCATCTGGAGGCCGGACAGAATTTGGACCGCGGAGCCTGTATCGACAGGTCCGGCCTGCTTCACCTCGGCGACCACGATCTCCGGCAGTCGATCTGAGATCTCGCCATCGCCATAGGCGACGTTCCAGTCGAACGTCACGCGCTCGTTGATTCGGTCGCCGACGAGCGTGAGTCGCGAAAACGTCACCCAGATCACCGGAATCAGCCGCTCGGCGTGCACCGGGCAGTGCTGGTCGACGAATCGCGCGCCTTCGATATCGAGCGGCGTTTTCCAGGTTGCCGCGGACGCATACGCATCGGTCGCCGCAGAGAAGGGCAGCTCGAGCCGCACTTTGCTGGTGCATCCGCCTCGCTGTTTGACTTCGACGAACGACAGCTGTCGATCGCGATGATGCCGCAGGCGGACCTTGTAGCGCGGACGTCGCCCGCGACGATGGTCCTCGAACAGTTGTCGGTCGGGCGTGTCGAAATAGATCGTCCCGTAGCGCGCGACCAGCGCGGCGCCGGCGCGCGCGACGCGGTAGTCGGCGGCGACGCCCTCGAGGACCGTCCCCAGCAGCCGCTTCGGGAACATGTACTTGCGATCGACGCGGCGCTGGAGCGCTCGCGCGGCGATCAGGTCATTAGAGGCTTCGCCAAATTGTGCAAGGACGTTGCGGAGGGAGCGAGGGCACACACCCAGTTCTCGGCGCGAAGGCGGTCCTTCACGAGCCCATGCGTGATTCGCGGCCACGTCACCCTCGACGAACCACAGAGGCACAGAGACTCAGAGGATTGTTTCTATGTGTCCTCTGCGTCTCTGTGGTTCGTGATCGGCGGCTGACGCTCTACCAGACTCCCGGGAACGGCTTGCCGACCTGGAACGCCGGATTGGCGCCCTTGCGCGGCGCGTACTTCTGCACGCGGCCGGTCCGGACTTCCGCAGTATAGAGATTGCCTTCCTTGTCGGTGGCGAACCCGTGCACGCCCCACTGACAGCCCTGGCAGGTACCAAACGTGCCCCACGAATAGAGGAAGTGGCCTTCGGCGTCGTAACCGAGCAGCTTGTTCGATCCCTGGTCGGCAGCCCACAGCACGCGGTTCGCGTCCATGTAGATCGTGTGGATGTTCATCGGCGGGCGCGGACCGAAATCCCACTGGTCGAGGAACTTGCCGTTCTCGTCGAACACCTGGACGCGGCCGTTGTTCCTGTCATTGACATACACGCGGCGGGTCGTCGGATCGACGGTGATGCCGTGAACGTTGTTCATATAGCCCGGGCGCTTCTCGTTCGGCGGCGTGCCCTTCATGCCCCATTCGAGCAGCTTTTTCCCACTGCCGTCGTACTTGATGACGCGCGTACCGTCGTAGCCATCGGCGAGATACATCGTATTCGCGTCCATGAACGCGAGGAACGTGGGTCGACCGAAGTGGGTGTCGTCCGCGCCGGCCACGCCCGGCGTGCCGAGCGTCAGCAGGCGCTTCTTGCCGTCGTGACTGAACTTGCTCACGAAGTGGCCGTCGGCGTCGACGATCCAGATGTTCTTCTCCGGATCGTACGGGCTGATCTCGACGTCGTGCGGACGGCCCCAGATGCTGTCCCACTGCGACCAGTCCTCGATCATCTTGCCGTTGCGATCGAACACCACGATGAGGTGTTCCCAGCGCCAGTCCACACCGGGCCGACCGCTGTTGCCATCCGCGCGCGCGCGGCCATACGGCGGCGTCGCCGACGCCGCCTCGCGGATCGGCAGGCCGCCACCAACGGGGAACTTGAGGCCCGGGCCAATCTGCGGCAGCCACGTCGTCGTCATGCGTCCCGTCGGGAGGGCCGGCAGCTCGCCATACTGCGTCACCAGCACGCGGTCAGGACTCTCAGGGTAGATGTCGGTGGACTGCGACCAGGTCCAGCCTTCGTGATTTGGCAGGCTCTCGGCCAGCGGCCGCGGCCAGTTCGGCACCGGGTCGTACGGCCCGAACACGTCCTGCCCACCCTTGAGACCGGGAACCGCGGCGAACCCCTCTCCCGGCGTCGCCTTCCGCTGGCCCTCGATCACGCCGACGCGATTACTCACGACGATGAATGCGATTGCGCCGACGAAAGCGGCAATCCGCTTCGTTCGTCCTGTCATATGAATGCCTCCGCAGCAGCCGCAACCATACGCTCCGCTCGCCGACGAGTCAAACGAGTGTCGATTGCGAGCGAGGCGTGCGTGCACGTCTCTGTGATACCGTCTCCGCGATCACCGCGATGTCGGTTATCGAGCTGCCAAAGAAAGTCAGACAACGAGCGGTGCGGCCACCCGGTCTGCCCGAGGGCGAATGCGCATGGTCGCAGACGGACGCGCTCGACGTTCTGAAGACCTTCGAAGGCTCGCTCGTCGCGCTATTCCGAGTGGACATTTACGTTGTTCCGCTTGGGCAGCACGAAGTGATTCCTACTGGTCGCCGTGCAACCTATTCGTACAACCCGGGCGAACTCGCCATTGAGTTCGCGCAACGTTCACGCCACGAGGCAGAGGAGTTCATCGGGGCGGGCTCGGACGACGAGCTGTACGTCCTCTCTCTTTCCGGACAAGACGACGCGGAGGCCGGTCATGGGACGGTTCGCCTCAGAGCAGGATGAGGTCGAGCCTCCTGACGCGGACCATCCGCCTTCGCCAAAGGCTTCGGCGGACAAGTACGGTCCGCCGCATCCCGGCTGGGTCTCATCACCGGACGTGTCTGCGCGCGCCGGCGTGTCGGGTGACGCCGACTGCGGAGCCGACCGACGCACGCGCAGCCGAAACTGGCCCGTAGCGAGGCGTCCGCGTCGACTTCCGTCCTTGCGATCGCAAACACGCCGAGTCGGCAGGCTCCTGGAGCGCCTGTCACATGCCGCCGATCGAAGCGGCTAGGCGACGCGCGGGCGTGAGGGTACCGAGTCGAAGGGCAAGTTTCCGGTCGGCGCAGCCGGAGGGCTCAGCCGACATGCCGGTGCACGTAGGCTCGCGAACGCGACCGTGGCTCAGGACAATCCGTGCAGAAGCCCGACGAGCGGCTGACACACGAACCGACGCGCCGCTCAGGAGCCCTCAGTTCGAGCCGCAAGGCGTCGGCGAGAAGTTCCGCGACAGGCTTGGGCACGTTCACTGCTAGGGCGGACTCCCCGCTAGCAGGCTTGCTGCCAGCGCCGGGCGGCGCGATCATGAACCGTCGCGGCCGAAGCCGCGCGTCAGGCCTCCGAGCCGCGTCGCGCAATGAACCGAACAGACCTTCAACTGCTCTCCGAAGCACGCGTGGCTGACGCGGAGGTCCTTCTGCGCGACGGTCGTTGGCCAGCGGCGTACTACCTACTCGGCTACGCCGTCGAATGCGGGCTCAAGGCCTGCGTCGCCCGTCAGTTCCGGCAGGACGAAGTGCCAGACAAGACAGTCGTGACCGACTTCTACACGCATCGTCTGGACAAGCTTTTGGCGATTTCAGGTGTAAAGGCTGCTCTGGAGGCCCGCGCCGCAGCAGAACCAGGCTTTCAGGTGAACTGGAACACGGTTCGTGACTGGAACGAAGCATCGCGGTACGATCATTCGACAACGGAGGCAAAGGCCCGCGACCTGCTCATTGCGGTCGCGGACCCGACAAACGGGTGGTTCTGTCGTGGCTGAAGGCTCAGTGGTACAGGAACAGCTCACCGGCGTCATGATCGATGCGGGGGCCGAGCTCACCGCCAAGCTCGATGAGAGCGGGTTACCGATAACGACTGCGCTCTGGCTCTTCGAGCCGGACTTGAACGAATGGAGACTCCTGTTCGCTTCACCCGAGGTCGCCACCAAGGGTCCGCGTGACGTGTACGAGAAGATTCAGAAGGTGGTCGGCAAACTTGGGGAGAGCGCTTCCTCGGTGCCGTTGTCGATAATCGGCTTGATGGATGCCAATGCTGATCTCGTGCGTTTGTTGAAGGTGGCTGTCGGGACTGGGCCGGGAGTCAATCGAATTCGCTTCTCGAAGAACGTCATCAACGGCCACTTCATCGACGACGCTCTCATCTACCGAGCGGCATAGCCACGAAGCTTGAATCGCGCGCTGGAGCGGTCGGCGCGTGTAAGTTGCGACTCACCGCGAACGTTGGGCAGTCGGGACGTTGAGCATTGAGCGAGTGGTGTCCTCCATCAGGACAGCCCGCTCGTTAGTCTGTCGGCCACGCGTGGCGTGGCCATGTCCTCCGGTCTTTCGTCGAACTTGCCCTCGATCGGAGAGCGGTTGCGCCGTCACTGAATTGCCGTTCCGCACGGCCACCTGGTACGGCGTGATGCCCTGGGCATTGGGGACAAGGGGCCTGGCGCCCGTGGTCGAGCAGGAGACGAGCGGTGGCGACCGCACCGGGCGCAGTGGCGACCTGATGCAGCGGCGTGTTCTGCGCGTCTTCGCTCGCCACATTCGGATCCGCGCCGCGCTCGAGCAGATACGCGATCCCGCGATGCCACGCCGCGCGGCCGCTCTCGTCATCCGTGTGGTGACAGAGGAAGAAGACCGGCGTGTTCTTGTAGACCGCATGGGCGCCGGAAATGTCGCATCCGTGTGCGATCAACAGATCGACGACCTGTCGATGATCGTTCTCGGCCGCGTGATACACCGACTCGCCGTCATTCGGATCGGCACCCGCGTCGAGCAGCCGTTTCACCTCCGCGAGATCGTTGGCCACCGAGGCGTAGTACAGCGGTAGTAGCTCGGGCTCCGCCATTTCAGTTCCCCGCCCCGCGCGACACCAGCGCCTTCAGCTTCTCCACCGACGAAAGGTCCTCGAGCGCCGTGACATCGGAGCCGACGTCGCCGCTCGCCAGGATTTCCTTCAGCAGCCGTCGCATGATTTTCCCGCTCGGCGTCTTCGGCAGGACGTCGGTGAAGATGACACGCTCGGGAACGGCGATCTTGCTGATCGCTGTCGTCACCTGCTGCCGGATTCGTTGCTCCATCTGCGGCGACGCCGTGTGCCCGGCTTTCAGCGTCACGAACGCGGCGGGAACGGTTCCCTTGATCGCGTCCGGCATCTCGACGACGGCCACTTCGGCGATGCCGCCGCATTCCATGATGACGCTTTCCATCTCCATGGTGCTCAGGCGATGGCCGGCGACGTTGATGATGTCGTCGACGCGACCGGTCACCCAGAAATGGCCATCCTCATCGCGGACGGCAGCGTCGTGGGTGAAATAGCAGCCCGGAACCTGCGAGAAATAGCTCTGGAGGTACCGCTCGGGCTCCTTCCACAACGTACGCAGCATCATCGGGAACGGTCTCCGGATGATCAGGTTGCCCGACACGTTGGCGCCGACGGGACGTCCCTCATCGTCCACGATATCGAGGTCAGCACCCAGGAACATGGGACCGCAGGAGCCAGGCTTCATCGGCGTCAGCCATGCCGCGCTGGCGAGCGGACATCCCGCGAGCTCGGTCTGTCCCCAGGTGTTGTTGACGTAAATGCGACGGCGACCGAGCTTCTCGTAGGTCCAGTGCCAGGCTTCTGGATTGAGCGGCTCACCGACGACGGCGACGACCTCGAGCGAGGAGAGATCATACGGTGCCATCAATGACTCGCCGTAGCGCATCAGCATGCGCACCGCCGTCGGCGCGGTGAACAGCTTGTTGACGTGATAGCGCTCGACGATCTGATAGAACCGGTCGGGCGTCGGGTAGTCGAGCGCACCTTCGACCACCACCGTCGTCACGCCGTTGACCAGTGCACCGACGATGCCCCAGATGTGCATCGTGAGCCAGCCGATGTCGGCGGTGCACCAGAGCACGTCGTCACGATGATGGTCGAGGTGATATTTCGCGTAGACGTAGTTGTTGACCACGAACGCGACGCCGGCGTGGACGATGCCTTTCGGTTTGCCGGTCGTGCCGCTCGTGTAGAAGACAATCCCCGGTTCGTTCGCTTCCATCGGTTCGGGATCGCACTGCGGCGATGCCGACTGCATCAGCTCGTGCCACCAGCGGTCGCGCCCGGCGTCGAATGGCGCCGGCGTTCCCGTGCGGCGAACCACAATCACCGCTTCCACGCAGCGTAACGTCGCGAGTGTGTCGTCGACCGTCTCCTTCAGAGGCACGATGTGACCACGGCGGAACGCACCATCGGCCGTGATGATCACTTTCGGCTGGTACGATTCGAGCCGGTCGCGAAGCGAGCGCGCCGAAAAACCCGAGAAGACCGTATTGAACAGCGCCCCGATTCTCAGACAGGCGAGGACGGCAATCACCGACTCGCTCAGATTGGGAGTAAAGATGGCCACGGCGTCGCCTTTGCGAACGCCGAGACTCTTGAGGACGTTCGCGCAGCGGTTCACATCGGCGGCGAGCATGCGATATGTGAAGAAACGGCGCTCACCGTCTTCGCCGTCCCAGACGAGCGCCAGCCGGTTGCCCTCGCCGCTCGCCACGTGTCGATCGAGCAGATTGAGCGTCGGATTACTGATCCCGCCGACGAAATATTTGAAGTGGGGAAACGCCCCTTCGCGGACCACGTCCCACGGCCGCATCCATTCCAGTTCGCCGGCGACGCCCGCCCAGAAGGCGTCCGGATCCTCCTGCGAGCGTTTCAACAGGGCCTGGAACGCCTCGACGCTGCCGCAAGTGGTCGTCGCCGCGCGCGCGGGATCGGGCGGATAGAGCTGGCTGTTCTCGATCATGCGGGACGGATCCCTTCAACGGCGGCTTCCCGAGTCGAAGCGATGGTCAGGTGCGGAACCGGTCCCGCCAGCGAGATAGCGGCACTGACCGGGTCCTGAAGCTGACAGAGGACGAGGCTGCGGTGGTCGGAACCAAGGCGGGCGGCCGCCTGTTCGAGTACCCGCAGGCCAGCGCTGCTGATGTAGTCGACGCCCGAGACGTCCAGGACCACTCCTCGCCGCGACGAATCGATGGCGGCCGTCAGGACACGGTGAAGATCGGGTGCTGTCCGCTGCGAGACGCGGCCTGCGGCCGTGATCACGGCCACGCCGTCAGCGTCGACCCTGTCCAGGATGAGATACCACGCAACATCGTCGTTCCGCGCCACGACAAAATGCAGCTAACCTTACCAACTTTCCGGCCGATGATCCCGAAGCTTCTGCTGGCATTCGTTCCCGTCGTCGCCTTCCTCGCGCTGCTGATCCTTATGGACAGTTTCAAGCTGGTGCGCCCGAAATCGATCGCCAAGGCGATGGCGTGGGGCGTGATCGCAGTGCTGATCTGCCAGGCGCTCCATCAGACGCTCGGTCCTTTCCTGCGTCTGTCGCCGGCCGCATTCAGCCGTTACGTCGCGCCGCTGACGGAAGAAACGATCAAGGGGCTGTTCCTCGCGTATCTGGTGCTGCGTCGACGGATCGGCTTTCGAGTCGACGCGGCGCAATTGGGATTTGCCGTCGGGACCGGTTTTGCCTTGGCTGAGAACGTCTACTATCTGCAGGTCTTGGGCAACGCCAGCCTCGTCGTCTGGACCGTGCGCGGGTTCGGAACAGCGATTCTCCACGGCGCCACGATGGCGATCTTCGCGATGATGGCGCTCACCGCATCGCAGCGGCATCCAGACCGGCGCGTCCGGGTTTTCCTCCCGGGATGGATCGGCGCTGTCGCGATCCATTCGGCGTTCAACCAGGTACTTGTGCCGCCCGCCAGCATGACCGCGCTGCTGCTCATCGTGCTGTCGGTGCTCGTCCTCGCGGTCTATCGGCAAAGCGAGGCAGCCACTCGCGACTGGGTCAACGCCGGGCTCGATCTCGACGTGATGCTGCTCGAGATGTTTTCGTCGGACGGATTTCAGGACACGCGATTCGGGCGCCACCTGCGCGAGCTCAGGACGCGCTTTCCGGGTCCGGTGGTCGCAGACATGCTATGCCTGCTCCGCATCGAGCTCGAGCTCTCCGTGCAGGCAAAGGCGATGGTGATGGCGCGCGAGGCGGGCGTGACTCTGCCGGTCCACCCCGACACGCGAAGCGCGCTCGACGAGCTGCGCTACCTCCGCGGGTCCATTGGACGGACCGGCCTGCTCGCTTTACAACCGATCGCCGTGACAACCCACCGCGACGACTGGCATCGTCATCTGCTGGCTGACACGTAACGCACCCGCCTTCGCCGCAAGCGGCTACGGCGGGCAGGCCCGCCCTACGCCGGAAAGCGGCTACGGCGGGCAGGCCGAGCAGCGGAGTGGGTTATGGCGCGACGCAGCTGAAATTCGCCGCGTCGTCGATGCTGCCCTGACCCTTGTAGCGCGCCACCTGCGGATACGGACACAGCGGTCGCGAGCGCACCACCTGGTTGTTCACGACCTTGCTGGCCAGCAGTTGATCCGGTGCCTTGCCCTTCTCGACCCAATCGATCACGGCCGTCACCGCGTCGGTGCGATCGGGGCCGATACCGCCGCCGCAGTGGGTCATGCCCGGGACCATGAACAATCGCGCGAAGTCCGCGGCCTTCTTGTCCTTGGCGAGCACCGACTCGTAATAGCGGATGCCCATCAGCGGCTGCAGAATCTGATCGGCCCACCCGTAGGTCATGATCAGCTTGCCGCCCTTCTTCGAGAACTTCGACAGGTCGGCATCCTTTGCGTCGGCGAGCTTGCTCCAGCGGGCCACCAGCTCCGGCCCGCGATCGAAGTCCAACGTCAGCGTGTCGTAGGTCGCGTTGGGTGGATCCAGCACCAGATATTTGTAGACGCCTTCGGCGAGGTTGAAGTCCGCCGGCTTCGCATCCGGCTGTGCGGGAATGATGGAGTTGCTCCACGCACTTGCCGTCGTGCCATTGGGCGCGGTGGTGACCTGTTCGCTGCCGAGCATGAAGCCCGGGAAGAGCGGCTTGCCCTTGCTCATCGGCCCGCTGTAGATCTTCTTGATCGTCGCGGCCTGCGCCGGCGTCAGGCAACTCGGAGAGTCGGTGCCTGCGCTGCACGCCGGAACGTCGCGCGCCGGATCGAAGCTGCACTTGCGCGGGTCGTCGATCAGGCCGTCCTTCAGCCCGTCCAGCTGGTCGCACTTCGCCATGACTTTCTCGGCGACGAGACCGATCTTCTCGAGCGGCACCGGCGCCTCCGTCAGTGCCTTCTGGTTCCAGATCGCGCCCAGCGTGAACCCGGTCTGATCCACCCACGGCGCGTTGGCGACGATGCCGTCGAAGTCGTCGGGATAGCGTTGCGCCTCGAGCAATCCCTGGCGGCCGCCGTTCGAGCACGAGCTCCAGTAGGAGAACGAGATCGGCCGGGCGTAGTACTCAGTCGCGATCTTCTTGGCGGTGTCCGCCGTCACGTGTACGGCGCGATAGGCATAGTCGATCGCCTTCTGCGGGTTGCTGAGGACGAAGGAGCCGCTTGGTTCCTTGCGCGCGTCGTGTCCGGTGTTGGTGCGCGCCATCACGAACCCGTTGGTGAGCGCCGTCCCGCGCTCCGGATTCATCGGCGCGTCGACGGGATCACCGGCCAGGCCGCCGTTCCCACTCATATAAAAGCGGCGATTCCAACGGTCGGGCAGGTTCACCTCGAACGCGACCTCGGGACGAATCATCCCCACCACGCGGCAATGCTGCGGCGTGTCGGCCGTTGCCGGCACCACCCGAGCGGCGATGGAGACGATCTCGTCGGTCTTGAACGACGACAGGCTCTCGCACGCCTTGCTCGGCATCGCTTCCGCGACCGAGTACTTCGCAAGCGAGTTGCTGGCATTGGAGAACGCCTGCGCTCCGGCCGAGGTGGCCGTGGCGCACAGAGCCAGGAACACAAGCAGCGCACGCATGGTTGTTCCTTTCATGAAAGACGAACTGGGAGTATACGACGCTCGCGTTCACGGAATTTGGACCGAGAGCAGGAGTGAGCTATTGACTGCGCGATCATTTCGTGGACAATCGCAGTCACGCACACACACAACTGCGTTTGGCGCACGACGCCGAACGTGTATCCCAGGTAGCGCGCTCATGGATTGCGTCACAGATCTGTGTCCGCCCGAGTCCGCGCCGACCGAACGTCAGGCCAGTTGGTACACCCCTGGCCGTGCGGACGGGTTCGGCGACCGCTTGTTGATGTTCGATCACGGCGAAACGGAAGGCCTGGAGCTCCTTCGTTTCCAGCCTTCGCTCGGTTCCAACGCCGGCTTCGAACAGGCACTTCGCCGCAGCGTGGAGCGACTGGCGGCATTGAAGTCGCCGGCGTTTGCGCGCGTGCGGGCCGTCGAGCGGCTCGAGGGCGAGGGATCGCTGGCGCTCGTCTCGGTGCATACGACGGCGCGACCGATGTCGGACCTGCTGGATCGGCGCGGCGGCCGCGGCGTCGATCCGGCGCTGGTCACGTGGACCGTCCGCGAAGCGATTGCCGCGTTGACGACCCTGCACGGAGCCGGTTCCGATGTGGTCCACGGCGCCCTGAATGCGGACCGGGTCGTGCTGACACCCGATGGCGGCTTCACGATCCTCGAGCACGTGCTCGGCGCCGCGCTCTCGTCCTTGAATCTCACGCCGGCGCACGCCTGGTCACGCTTCGGGTTGCTGGTGCCGTCGCCGCCCGCGGTCTGCCGGTTCGATGCGCGAACCGACATCTTTCAGATCGGCGCGGTCGCGCTGTCGCTGCTGCTTGGCCGGCGCATCACCATCTCGGACCTTCCGATGCTGCCTCAGTTGCTCGCGCAGTGGAGCAATACCGCCGCGCGCAGCGTGGAGACAGAGCGGCTGCGGGCGTGGCTGGAAACCGCGTTGCAAATCGCGCCGGCCAATCGAACGTACGCAACCGCAGCCGAGGCGTATCACGGGCTGCGCCAGTTGGCGGCGCCGCCGGAGTCGAGTGGTTCCAGCTTGTTGCAATTGATGGCGGCCGCTGGTCCGCCGTTGCTGCCGGTTGCGCCATCATCCGATGTCGATGCTCCGCCGGAAGGCGTGCGCAGCACCGGACAGCAGTCAGGTCCCAAGGCCTTGCCCGCGCCAGCTGCGGACACCACCCGTCACTCGCGTTGGTCGAGTGTTCCCGTGTGGACGGCGGTCGCGTTGGCCGCGATCGCCGTTGGCGAGGCGGCGATGGGCCTGGTGATCTGGCGCACGGCCAGCGCGCTCGGCAGCGCCACGGTATTGGCCGCCGCCGCGCCCGATCCAGCTCCGATTCCGGTCATGACGACAGACACCACTCGTGTCCGCGGTGACATCGAGCTGCCGAAGCCGCGCAGAATCGTGCCTCGCTCCGGCGGGATTCGAGTCGTGGCACCGATTGAGCTGCACGTGCTCGAAGGCGATCGCGTCCTTGGCTCGTCGACCACCGGCGCCATCGTCGCATCCGCGGGCAAGCACGAGTTGGAGCTGGTCAACTCCGCGCTCGGCGTGCGGATCCGTCAGGCGGTCAGCTTTCGTCCAGGTCAGGTCACCCGGATTCCAATCGACGTGCCGCTCGGTCGCATCAATATCAACGCCGAGCCGTGGGCCGAAGTGTGGATCGATGATCTTTCAGTGGGTGAGACGCCGCTGGCCAGCGTCGAAGTCGCGCTCGGCCAACACGAAGTTGTGTTTCGTCACCCGCAGCTCGGCGAGCGGCGCGAGACCATCGTCGTTCGCGGCGATGCGGACGCGCAGGTGACCGCTACGTTCGAGGAATGAAGCCCTTAATTCCCCTCTGGCGCGCCAGCGGCCATTGAACCCGGGTTTTTGACCACCTCATCGACGAGATCGTCGAGCATCGCGCTGCGCGCGAGAAGCGCCACGACGAACGATTGACTCACACGCCCATCCACCACCATCTCGGTGAGCTGGAGCAGCAATCGCAGCGACAGCGCGTAGATCGGGAACCTTCCTCCCTCGTCCTTCAAGCCGCCGAGCCGTGTCGCGCTTGGAAACAGCGGCGTCACGATCCCCAAGCCGACGTGCGACTCGTTCTCATCCGATCCGTCAGGAGTCCTCTCTTTGACGAGATCAGCAACGGCGACCGGGGGTGTGTTATCCGTCCAGACGACGACGTGGATGAAGAGCTCGCGGCGGGCGCGCCAGCCTCCGGACCCGGCGATCGAAGCGCTCTCGTAGGGTCCGAATACGACCTCGAAGCCGAGAAACTTTCCGAGACAGAGCACGAGGTCCCCGAGCGCTCGATGCGCCTGCACGCCAGGCAGATGCACGCACTGATCGACGAGCTGACGCGATGTAGCGAAGTCGGTGATCCGCTTGGTGATGAACCGGCGGAATCGTTCGCGCGGAGTATCGAACCCGGGCGCGTCGTCGAGCGTGCCGACCACCGACAGCAATTGCTCGAGCGTCAGCTGCACGTCAGTTCTGGGGAACCGCGCCTTCCTCGTTCGCCGGCGTCGAGGGCTGCGCGCTGGTGAGGATGACCGTACCGGACGGGCGATCGACGTCGGCGCTCATCTCCGCGGTCACGGCGACGCCGATGACCGCGCGGCGTATGTCGGGCGGCGCCTGAACGAGCGTGACCGTTCCGTCAGCGTCGGCTGTCAGAGTGCCCGCGCGGACAGGGCCGAAACGTGTGAACAGCCACACGACATGCGCACCGCCGGAGGGTGGAGCCGGGATTTGTGTCGCGCTCAGGAGCAAACCGCGGGACCGGCTCCACAACGCGCGGCCCGACGCGTTCGCCGTCTCGGTTCCCGACGCCAGCGGATAGCGGACGAGATCGGGAGCGGCCACGATGTCGCCGATGCGCCCGGCTCTGGTGGCGACCTCTCGCGCGCTGGCGATTTCTCGGGCCGCCTCGGTCCGCGCGGCGTCGGCCCGGCGTGACGCGTCGGTGACCGCCTGCTGCGCGGCCGCTTCCGCCTGCTGCAACCGGATCGTGCTGGCGTTCACTTCCTTCCGGAAATACCAGCCGAAACCGGCGACGACCATGGCGGCGACCATGAGCGCCACGACGACCGGTTTCCACGAGCGCGATGCCGGTGGTGGTGTCTCGATTGGATCGGTCTCGACCGGGGCAGCAGTCGGAAGTATTGGCGCTGGCGGAGCGGCGCGATCGTCGGCGGACTGCGGCGTCGTGGATGGCTCGCGCAGCTGGCCGTGCAAGCGAGTGACGTCCTCGAACGACCAGGATGCGCGGCCCCGTGGGGCGAGCTCGTGCCCCGGGCGCGACCGGACTTCTTCCAGCGCCGCGTGCAGTTCCCGCGTGAGCTCGCCCATTCTGCGGTGGAACTCGGCCTCGAACGCGGCCAGGCGTGCTTCTGTCCGGTCGAATCCCTGCTGCGCCGCGCTCGCCGTGGCGATGCAGACTTCCGTCAGGCTGGCCGCCTGCTGCCGCAGCTCCGCGACGGGTGCTTCGTGCAGCCTCCTGAGCGCCGCCCATTCGCGGTCGATGATGCCTTCGAGACCCTGCAGGCGATCGGCGGCGTCCTCCTGAACGCGACTCGCAGCGTCCTTCCACTGGCTGACCTGTGATTCGAGTTGCGTGACCGCGCGCGCGTGCCACTCGATCGCCAGCGCCCACCGTTTCAAGTACGCGTCGTATTGATCGGCGAGGACAGCCAGGCGTTCCTCGACGGGGACGCTCCGCCGGTCCGCTGTGTGTGAAAGGCGATCCAGCTGCGCCTGCACGTCGGCGAGGCGCAGCTCCAGGTCGGTAATGCTCGAGGGCACTGGGGCTTTGGCGTCGCATCATACACGAACACGATGACCGTGTTCTTCGAGTGGCATTCGTCAACAGGGTGAAGGCGCACCCTCTTACTGAATCGCCAGATCGACGCTCGCCTGCGACGCACCCGATCGTGCCGTCAGCGTGACGGTGACCGGCGGCGTGTCGAATTGAATCGGAATCTCGAGCGACCCGGTCGTGGCTTCGGCGGCGATCGGAATGGCCGCGACCACCTGGCCGTCCGTTTCGAGCGCGATGGAGACCTCGACAGGTGCCGCTTCCGCGATGATGAAGACCTGCGAGCTTCCTTCCGTCGATCCGGCAGGCATCGTGATCGCGAACACTTCCTGATCGTCGACAAGACATTCAATGACGCGCTTCGCAGCAAGGCGCAGCGGGAGATGCAGGGCCGGAATGCGGCCTCCGGGATCGCGCAGGTGGCGGTCCGTTCGCAGCGGACGAAACGCCTCTCACCCCCTACGAACCACAGAGGCTCAGAGACACAGAGAAAAGCCGATTAGCCTCTGTGCCTCTGTGTCTCTGTGGTTCGTGAAAGTGAATCCATGGGCTATTGCTGGAGCAACGCCGGCACGACCGGCTTCGGCCGCGATTGGACGAACGCGTAGATATCGGCGAGCTCCGCGTTCGGCAGGATCGTCTCGGTGTAGGGCGGCATCTGCAGGCGAGGCGCGCGAACGAGGCGCGCGAAGGCGGCATACGGGAGCGCGCCCGGTCCCAGGCGAGGTCCGGTCGTCGGCGAGCCCTGCGCCTCGAGGCCATGGCATTGCCCGCAGCCGACCCTCGCAAACGTCTGGCGCCCCTTGTCCACGTTGCCGGCGGGCGCGGCCGGCGGCGGCGTCTGTGCCATGAGCGTCGACGTGCACACGGTCGTCGTCGCCGCGAGCACGATCGCCAACACGGAACGGTGCACGACCGGCCATCTCTTGTCCACCAACCACCATCCAGGGTTCATCGCGGCTGCGTGATGACGTCGACCAGTGCCGGCTCGCCGCGCTTGACGGCGGCGATGGCGCGCGCGAGCGCCGGTCCGAGATCCTTCGGGTCGGCGATCGCCCCTTCCGCGTACCAGCCCATGCTCTGCGCCAGCTTGCCGTAGTCGATCGCCGGATGATCGATCTCATTGCCGATGTGGGCCCGGTCGACACCGCGATTCCGCCGGTTCCCCATGCGCTGCAGGTGCATCATCTCTTCGTGGTACGCACGATTGTTGTGCACGACCGTCAGGATCGGAATCTTGTGATGGGCGGCGGTCCACAGCACGCCGGGCGCGTACATCAGATCGCCGTCGTTCTGGATGTTGACCGAGAGGCGGCCGTACTTGCGATTGGCGAGCGCTGCTCCGATCGACGCCGGCGCGCCGTAGCCGATGCCCGATCCGCCCGACACGCCGATGTACTGGTGATACTTGTCGAAGGTCCACAGCCGCAGCGGCCATCCGCTCAAGTTGCCGTTGACGAGCGACCAGTCCTCGCGGCGAATCTGCTGCCACAGCTCGGCGGCGAAGCGCGCGGTGCTGATCGGTGACGCGTCCCACGCGTACGCGGCGTCGGTTCGTGCGCGCTCGAACGTGGCGCGGCTCGCGTCGGCAAGCTTGGCGCCACGCGCGTCGAATGCGTGGCGCCGATCGGCGGTGATCAGTCGTTTGACCGCTTCGATCAGCGACGGCAGCGTGGCTTCGCCGTCGCCCGCCAGCGCCATGTGCACTTCGGCATAGCGCTGGAAGTCCTGGTAGTTGGCCTTGGACGTCAGATCGCCCGCCGTGATCGTCACGAGCTTCGCGCCCGCCTTCGTCGCGGGTCGCGCCGATCGCTCGAGCTGATCCCGGAAGATGTTGGTCGCGCCGAAGAAATTGGCGATCTCCAGCCCGACGACAACGTCCGCCTCGCCAATCGCGGCGACGCTCCGCAGCGTTTGATTGAGCGGATGACGGTTCGGGAAATTCAATCGCCCTGCGGCAATCGGCGGGAGCGTGTTCGGCAGCGTGCTGATCACGCCGGCCTGCAGCAGCTCGGCGAGCTCGACCAGTCGCGCCAGCCCCATCGGCGTGCGCGCAAGACGGTCGGCGATGAACAGCGGGTTCTCGGCGTCGACGAGCAGCCGCGCCAGTTCCGCCACGGCGGCGGCATCGGCCTGCGGCGGCGCCGCCAGCGTCAGCTGCGGTACGCGAGGGCTCTCGTGCGCCGGAATCGGGCGCTCCTGGAGCTCGCTGTCCGCCACGATGACGACCGGCCCGTACGGGGGCGTCATTGCGACCTTGTAGGCACGGACCGCCGACTCGCCGAAGTGCCCGAGCGAGACCGGCGTGTCGTCCCACTTCGTATAGTCGCGGACCATCGCGGCCGCATCCTGCACGCTGTGCACCCATTCCACGCCAGGCGCGCGCATCGACGCATCGAGCGTGTTGCCGAGCAGCACGTAGACCGGCACGCGATCGCACCAGGCGTTGTAGATCGCCATCGACGCGTGCTGGAGGCCGACGGTGCCATGCGCCACGACCGCGAGCGGTTTGCCTTCGATCTTGAAGTAGCCGTGCGCCATCGCCACCGCCGACTCCTCGTGCATGCACGTGATCAGCTCGGGCTTCTGGTTGCCGCCGTAGTTGATGATCGACTCGTGGAGTCCGCGGAAGCTCGATCCAGGATTGGCGCACACGTACTCGAAGCCGAGCGCCTTGATGGTGTCCACCATGAAGTCCGAGCCGGCACGCCCCCCGGTGAGCGCCTCGGAATCCGCGGCTGGAGCGTCGACGCCGGGAGGAACTGGTGCGGCAATGGACGACTGCGCCGCTCCGGTGGCCGGCGTCGCCATCGCCGCGCTCACGGCCGCCGCGCGTCGCATGAACTCACGTCTCGGAAGGGACAATCGCGATCGCTTCATGAGTGGAAACACAGACTAATCGTCTCGACTTGTTGACGCAATCATCAGCGAGATTTCTTAGGGGACGTGCCCCTGTGGATAACTCGAATTTTTTTTCGCGTGATCGTCAGATCATGCTTGACAACTATTCGACCACTCTCTAGAGTCTCGAACGCTGCGCGCGCCGGACAGGGACGGCAGCTTCGTTGGTTCGCTGGTGCAACGCAGATGATCTGCGGGATGCGCGGCCGATTCGCAAGAAGCGGTCACGTGAAACGCGTGTCAGATGCGAGGCGGCAGCGGGGAAGAGAGCACGACGCGTCTCGGGCAGAAAGACGCGGAGCGTTGCGGCCGGTGAAGGATGCGCAAGCATCAATCACGGACCACGACGTGAGCGATTTTCTGAACGGGAACCGGAACTGTTCTCGAAGTGAAGGCGTGAAAGCGCCATCAGCCAACGAACCGTTTGTCCCTTCCGGCGCGCGCAGCGTTTGTACGCGCTTCGCCCTCCGCGATCACAACTCGCTATTGTTCATCGCCAGAGTCGGAAGTACTCTGCGACGATGTGCCGATCGACACGCGTCTCTGTTCACATTAACCACGTCCGTATTGCGCTCTGCACGCTGGCGGCCTGTCTTGTCGCCGCCTGCCGGTCGACGCCGCCGCCAGCCGCCGCGCCCGTCATTACCGCCGACACCTACGCGACGGTGAACGGCACCAACATTACGCGTGACGAAGTCGAGAAGGCGTTCCGTCAGGTCGGGGACCCGGCGCAGCCGATGTCCGACGAAGAAGCGACCACGGCGAAGCTCACGGTCCTCGACGACCTGATCCTGCAGGAGATTCTGCTCGCCAAGGCGCGCCAGCAGAACCTGCAGGTGATGGACAGCGAGATCGACGCCGCCTACGCCGATCTGAAGAAGAACATGACCGACGAGCAGTTCCAGCAGCAGCTGACGCAGCGCAACCTGACGACGGCGGATGTGCGTGACGGCCTTCGTCGTCGTCTGTTATCGCAGAAGCTGCTCGACCAGCAGGTCACCTCGAAGACGACGCCGACCGATCAGCAGGTCACTGATTTCTTCAACGCGAACCGCGCGCAGTTCAACCTGCCAGAGGACGCGTACCATCTGGCGCAGATCGTGGTGACGCCCGTCCGCGATCAGCAGATCGCCAATCGCACCGGCGACGATGCCGGCACGCCGGAGGCGGCCAACGCGAAGGTGAAGATGCTGATGGAGCGCCTCAATCAGGGAACGTCGTTCGCCGATCTGGCGCGCGACTTCTCCGAGGATCCGGAGTCGGCGCAGCGCGGCGGCGATCTGGGCCTGGTCGCCGTGTCGGCGGTGAGGCAGGCGCCACCGGCGATGCGCGACGCGGTGCTGCAGATGCAGCCCGGTCGTGCCCGCGTCGTCAATCAGAACGGCGCGCTCGTGATCCTCTACGTGGTCGGACGCGAGAGCGCGGGACAGCGTGACCTGTCGACGCCGCAGGTCAAGCAGCAGATCACGGAGACGCTTCGCGGGCGCAAGGAGCAGCTGCTGCGGACGGCGTATCTCACCGCGGCACGAACCGACGCGCAAGTGGTGAACTACCTTGCCCGCCGCGTCGTCGAGAGCCAGACCACGGCGGCGGCGCCGCCGCAAGCGCCGCTGGCGAAGCCGTAGCGAGGTCCGTTCGCTCGCCGGCGAGCGTCGCGCGCATTTCTGAACACGTTCAAATTTGTTCTTGACAGCCGCCGTTACGGCAGCGCACGATTTGAACATGTTCAAAAACAGAGCGACGCGGGCCACGCCGCAGCGCGCCGGCAGCGAACAGACGCGCACCCAGATCCTGCAGACCGCCCTCGCGCTGTTTCGTGAACGCGGATTCGACGCCACGACCATCCGCGATATCGCCACCGCCGCCGACCTCTCGCCCGGCGCCGCCTATTACTATTTCCCGAGCAAGGAAGCGATCGTCGGCGCCTATTACCACTACATCCAGGAGGCGCACCACGCCCGCGCGACCGACGCGTTCGCGCACGCCGCCGACCTCGGCGCCCGGCTGCGCGCCGCGATCCACACGAAGATCGACATCGTCGAGAAGGATCGGGCGCTGCTGCGGGCGCTGTTCCGCTACGGCGGCGATCCCGATCACCCGCTGTCATGGTTCGGGGACGCCACACGGGAGCACCGGCAGCTGAGCATCCAGGTCTTTGCCGACGCCGTTGCCCATGAGCGGTTTCCACCGGACGTGCGCGACACGGCTCCCGTTCTGCTGTGGACGCTGCACATGGGCATCCTGCTCTACTTCCTCTACGACAGTTCGCCGAACCAGCGACGCACGCGTCAGCTGATCGACGCCGCCGTTGATTTCGCGGTCGACGCGCGTCGTGTGGTCACCTCACCCCTTCTGCGGCCGATCCGCCGCCGCGTGATCGCCATCCTGCGCGATGCCGGCCTGCTCCCCGCACAGCGGGCTGTTGCCGGTGCCTGAGGTGCAGCGATGCCAGCATCATTCGGACGGAAGCGGCCCGACCTTCTGCTGAGAGCGGCGCTCGTTGCCATCGTCCTCGCGGTCGGCGCCATCGCGCTTGCCCGACCAGGCGCGGACAGTGTCGTTTCGGCTCTCGTCCTCATCGCCCTTGGCAACGTCGTCTTTGCGCTGCCTGGCACGCTGGCCGTGCGCATGACGACCGTCGCGGTGGCGCTCGCCGGCCTTGCGTTTCCCACGTTGATGGGACCGGTCGCGCTCAGCGTCTGGCTCCTCTGGCCACCGGCGCTGATCATCGCGTGGCTCGTCGCACGTGATGGTCACGACGATCTGAGCGCGGAATGGCAGGCGGATCCGTCCAGGCGTGCGCGCATCAGCGTGGCGATCGTCATCGCGGCCGTGGCGATCGCGTCGGTCATGTATCGAGTGCTGGTCGCGCATCGCCTGGAACAGACAGCGGCCTTGTTCATCGGAATCCCTTCGATCCTCGCCATCATCGTCACGTTGGGTCTGTCTCCACGCTCGGCGACGGGCGTGATCTGCAAAGCGGTGACGATTGGTCTTCTGGTGTCACTGGTGTTCCTCGGCGAGGGCGCGCTGTGCGTGCTGATGTCGGCTCCGCTCTTCTACGCCGTGGCAGTGTTGGTTGGTGTGAGCGCCGATCTGATGCGGCGGCGGTCGAAGGAGCCGACTGGAACGTTGCTTCGATCAGTTGCCATCCTGGCCGTCCTGCCGTTCGCGATGGAGGGAGTTGTTCCGGCGACGTCGCTCAATCGGGACGAGATCGTCACGGCAAGAGCGGTTGTGCCGGCGGCAGCCGCCGACGTTGAGCGCGCGATCTACGAGCCGCCGCGATTCGGTCGGCCGCTGCCTCGCTACCTGAGGATCGGCTTCCCGCGGCCGTCGATTACTCGAATCGCCCGCGGAGGTGAAGGCGACCGCTGGGAGATCGAGATTCTCGGCGGCGAGATGCGAATCGACGGCGTCGAGCCGCGGACGGGGACGCTCGTCCTCGACGTGATCGAAACGCGATCGCAATTCGTGCGCTGGCGGGCGACATCCGACACCAGCCACATGACGCACTACCTGACGTGGCAGGAGTCGTCGGTTGCGTGGAAGGCCGTCGGCCGGCGGGCGACGGAGGTGACCTGGACTCTCCACTATCGTCGCGGGCTCGATCCTGCCTGGTACTTCGGGCCCTGGGAACGATACGCGGCGCGGCTTGCGGCTCGATACCTGATCGATGCGGTGGCCACGCCGTGATTCCCTTTGACGCGCATCTCATCGTGCGAGCCGGCGCCGTGTATCTGACGCTCGTGCCGGCGATCGTCGTGTGGATGTGGCGTCGTCCACCGCCGCGCTGTCGCGCCGGCGTTCTGCTGGCGCTCGTCTGGAACGCGTGCGCGCTGCTCGTGCTTCAACTCCTCGCGATGCATTTCGGCTGGTGGCGCTTCGACGCGAAGGGCGGGTTGTTGCTCGGCATCCCGGTCGATATCTATCTCGCCTGGACGCTGTTGTGGGGCGCCATCGCGCCGCTGGCATTCCTGAATCTGCCGTTCGCCTCGGTCGCGATCGCGGCCGCCGCGCTGGACATCCTGGCGATGCCTCTCGCGACACCGGTCGTTCAGCTCGGGCCGCAATGGCTGGTCGGCGAAGCGGTCGCTCTGGCGATCGCGCTCGTGCCGTCGCAGCTGCTCTTTCGATGGACGAGCCGCGACGAGTGCCTGATCGGGCGCGCGACGCTGCAGGTGGTCATGTTCACCGCCCTGCTCGTTTTCGTGTTGCCCGCACTGGCGATCGAAGGATCGAGCAGTCGTTGGGTGAACCCGATCGCTCGCCCGCGGTGGCAATTGAGCCTGATCGTTCAGCTGCTCGCGGTGCCCGCTGTCGTCGGCGTGAGCGCCGTGCAGGAGTTCGTCGAGCGAGGAGGCGGGACGCCGGTCCCGTTCGATGCGCCACACCGTCTCGTGACGACCGGCGTCTACGCGTACGTTCGCAACCCGATGCAGCTCTCGGCCGTACTGCTCCTGCTGGCGCTCGGAGTCGTGCTGCGAAATGCGTGGGTCGCCTCAGCCGGCGTGATCGCGCATTTCTATTCCGTCGGACTCGCCGCGTGGGATGAAGGTGATGATCTGGCACGGCGATTCGGCGGGAAGTGGACCCGATACCATGCGGCCGTGCGCGCGTGGCTGCCGAGATGGCGGCCGCGATTTTCGGACGCCGACGGCCCGGCGCGGCTCTACGTCGCCGCCAGCTGCGAGATGTGCTCCGAGGTTGGAGGCTGGTTCGCCGATCGCCGCGCCGCGAACCTGATGATTCTTGCCGCCGAGCAGCACCCGACGCGGACGCTCACGCGAATCACATACGAGCACAGCGACGGCACGGTGGCGACCGGTGTCACGGCGATCGCGCGCGCGCTCGAGCACATCCATTTCGGGTGGGCGATGGTTGGCGCCGTGTTGCGGTTGCCGGTGATCAGCCAGGCCGCGCAACTGCTTGCGGACGCATCGGGCGCCGAACCGCGCATACCCTCTGGCCAGATAACGCCCCCTCACAGCTCGACTTCCTGACCCGCGTTCTTGCCCATCGCACGGCGATAGGCGAGGTCGGCGGCCACGACGTCTTCGACGGCGAGACCGAGCGACTTGAAGATCGTCACATCGCCGTCGGACAGGCGTCTGTCCACGCGCTTGTCGAGGAGCTCGCCCAGCTCGCCGACGATGTGCGAGGAGGTGAACAGGCGCTCCTGAATCCCTTGCACGATGTCGCCGGATTCGGCGAGCGCAGCCTCACGCGAATCGACATAGAGCCGCGCCCGCTTGACCAGCGCCGGATCCATCTCGCGCTGATTCGGCCGGCACGCGCCGACGCTCATGATGTGCGCGCCCGCTTTGATCCACGCGCTCTCGACGACCGGCTCCGATGAGGACGTCGCCAGGACGACGAGATCGGCGTTGCGCACCGCCTCCTCGGCGGAGGCGGCTGGCACGAGGCGAGAGCTCGTGCTCGATTGCATCTCCTCGATGAAGATCTCCTGATGCTCGCGCGTCGGGCTCCACACACGGACGTCCGACAGCTCGAACGCCTGCTCCATCGCCCTGAGATGGCTCCGCGCCTGCACGCCCGTTCCGATGATCGCGAGCACGGACGCGTAGTCGCTGGCCAGAAGATTTGCCGACACGGCGCTGACGGCCGCAGTTCGGATCTCGGTGATGTAGCGTCCACCGAGGATCGCCAGCGGAGCACCGGTCTCGGGATCGAACAGGAGCACGGTCGCCAAATGCGTCGGCAGATCGCGCTCGGCATTCGAGTTGAACACCCCCACGAGCTTCGCACCGAGCCGAGCGGGATCCTCCCCGTACACGGGCATCAGCGCAAACGCCGCTTCGACGGCAGCGATTGGGAGCACGGTTCGCAGCGGTTGCACGACCTGACCGGATGAAAACCGGCGGAGCGCAACTTCCATCGGCTCGATCAGGTCCTCTATCGAAATCAGGCGCGCCACGACGTCTTCGCTCAGCACGCGAACGAACGTCGGCTTCGCTGCCTCCTCGACGTCGGGCTCCGCAGCATCCGACGCATCGCTCTTCTCCGCGCCATCGTCGCGCGACAGGATGTCGACACAGGTCGAGACGCATTCGTCGCAGATCACCGCTTCATCGCTGGCGATGAGCGCGCTGTCTCCCGTCGGTTCCTTGCCGCAGAACGAGCACGTCAGGCCTTCCTCGGCGGCCTCGGCGGCCGAAATCCTCTGAAACGACGCCATCGCGCGAGTATATGCGCGCATTCGCCTGAGCCGTTTTTCCGGTGCTTGGCGCGATCTCCAACGAGGAGGCGCCATGCGCACCATCGGCCGTACACACAGCGACTATCGGGAATCACACCGAACAGGGCGACGACGATGCGGGCTGCTCGCCGCCGCGTGCATCGCGATCCTGCTGTCAGGCGTCCGCGCCAGCGCACAGGGTGTCCCTGGCCTGCTGGTCGATACGGGACCCGGGAACGGCGCCAACAAATCTGGTGACGTTCAAGTCTCGCTGCGCGCTTCAGCGGATGAAACGTTCCAACACCTCGCCGGGCAGTTCTTTCTCGACGGCCCTGCGACACTCGACTCGATCAAGGCCTGGCTTGGATACATCCAAGGCGGAGATGTGATCGTCAAGATTTACATGGATGACAAGGGTCTGCCCGGGACGAGTGTCGCCGAACACAAGTACACCGTCGCGGGTCGCGGCCAATACCCATGCGACGACCCGCAGGGGATCGATGGTTACTGCATCGCCGGCTGGGTGACATTCGCGCCGTTCGTGACGACGCTTCAAGCCGGAACCTACTGGATCGCGTTCGAGCCCCAGGTGGGATTCTCGAGCGCCATGCCGCACGGGGCGCCGCATCCTCTTCTTCACTACGCGTTCCGCAACGACAGGAGCGGAGGCGAATGGCGCGACGCCGACCCCTGCTACGACCCGTATCAGCAGGTATTCATACGTTGCACGATGGGGATCCAGATCTTCGGCACTCGTCTCGTCTCCTCCGTCGTGGGCTCCGGTACGGCCGCGCGGGCGATCCTCGATGGAACGTTCCTCGATAACGCGATCACTCCAATCGACACAATCGACGGTCACCTCGGTCAGGACACGCAACAGTCGGCCCACGACCCGTCGAGACCACTTGGTGGAACGACCGGGATCGCGAATTTGTCCCGCAATCCGCTATCGGTGGCGGTGGTAGCGGGCACAGTGGGGTTCGCGACGTGCGGCAACCCGTGTACGGAAAGCAAAGGCGCTGCACGCGCGATCGCGTATGGGGAGTTCCGCAACGACACGGACGCCGTCGCCACGATCAAAGCCAACGCGATTCTCACGGGGATCGTCGGCCAGCCGAATTTCAACATCGGCCACGCGACCAGTGCCATTTATGTGTTCGACAAGGACGCATTCGTGAACCGCCTGAACGGCCTGAGCGGCGTCAGCCCGTGGGCGTTCCTGCTTGGTTCGAACACGCTTCTCGATTTCGAGTTTGCCGATCCATCGAAGCTCTCGATCGCGCGCCTGATGCCGACCGCTGTCAAGGCGCAGGTGTTCGAGGTGACGCGGCCCACCGACGTGGGCGAATTTTACGAAGAGGTCGCGACGCCATCCACGAACGTCGATCCAGGGCAGTCGGTCATCATCATGCTCGATGCCTCGGTTTATCAGGGGCCCGGCGGCATGATGAACCTGGCGCGGACCTTCAAGCCGGCGCCGGTATTCCTGACCGACGAGGACGGCAACCCGGCGCCATTGACCTCAGTCGGACCGTGGACGCCGCCGCCGCCTCCGGCGACCAGCTTGACGCTCACACCGTCGGCGACGACGAACCCCATTGCGGCCCCGGTCACAATCACAGCTGCGGCGAGCGCGGGCGGCACGCCGGTGGCGAACACGCTCGTGTTCTTCGAGATTGGCACGGGCCCCAATGCTCCGACACTATGGCCGGTGGTGACCGATGCCGATGGACACGCGACGTTCTCGTACAGCGGCGGACCGAGCGCGGGAACCGATCAGATTCAGGCGAGCATCGACGACCTGCACTCCAACGTCGCGCAGGTCACGTGGACCACACCGGGACCGGTCGATCAAATCACCATCAGTCCGGTAACGGCTACCATCAGCGTCGGCGGCAGCCAGACCTACGCGACGCAGGCGCTCGACATCTTCCAGAACTTCATCGCGGACGTCTCGGGCAGTACGACCTTCACGATCGCGCCCAACGGGTCGTGCAGTGGAACGACGTGCACGGCGAGCGTTGCCGGTCCGCACACGGTCATGGCCACCTATAACGGCAAGACCGCAGCCGCCGCGCTGAACGTCACGCCGGTGGTCTCGCCGACGTATACGTTCCAGGGTTTCTTCCAGCCGATCGGCATGTCGACGCCTGACCTGACCGTGTGGAATACGGTGAAGGCGGGACAGATGGTCCCGGTCAAGTGGCTGCTGACGCTGAGCGGAGCGCCAGTGTCCGATCCGGCAAGCTTCGTCGAGTTGTCGTCGTATCCAATCGCGTGTTCGTCGGGCGCCGGATCGATCGACAAGGCGATCGCCCAGACCCCCATGGCCAGAACCGGGTTGCAGTACAACGGCGCCGGAAACTGGCAATACAACTGGCAGAGCCAATCGTCATTCAAGGGGACGTGCCGTGGTGTCGTCGTGAAATTCAGCGACGGAACGACGAGCCCGGTAGCGAAATTCAAAGTGCGCTGACCCGCGGCGTCACCGTGCCTTCTGCGCATGGCGGATCGAGCTCCGAGGAGGAACCGCCATGCGCCGAATCTCTTCATTCTTCTTCAGAAGTGAATGTCATGGACGAGATTGGTTTTTCCGGCCGCCGGGGGATGATGTACGCCTAATGCGCGGGCCATGACCTGCCTCCGCTCGCATGAAGCGGGCGAGCCACGGCGGAAGGTCCGCGCCGCACGCGTTTCGACATGGCGTTACCGTTCACACTCGGCGTCGAAGAAGAGTTTCAAATCGTCGATCCGGCGACGTGGGAGCTTCGCTCGCACGTGTCCGAGTTGATGGCCTCGACCACGTCCCCGCTCGGCGATCTCGTCAAAGCCGAGATGCACAAGTCGATCGTCGAGGTCGGCACGAAGATCTGTTCCGGTGCTGAGGAGCTGGCCGGGGAGATCATCAAGAACCGCCGGGCCCTGGCCGACGCGGCCGAACGAGTCGGCCTGCGTGTGGCAGCCGCCGGGACGCACCCGTTCTCGTCCTGGGTCGAGCAGGTCATCTCCGAAGGCGAACGGTACAAGAACATCGTCGAAGAGCTGCAGGAGCTCGCGCGGTCGCTGCTGATCTTCGGGCTGCACGTCCACGTCGGTGTCCCCGATCGCGAGCTCGCGATCGAGGTCATGAACGAAGCGCGATACTTTCTTCCGCACCTGCTGGCGCTGTCGACGAGCTCGCCGTTCTGGATGGGCCGCGACACGGGTCTGAAGTCGTATCGGACGACCGTTTTCCGTCGTTTCCCGCGCACCGGCATTCCCGATCGCTTCGAGTCGTGGAGCGAGTATCAGGAATACGTCGACCTGCTCGTGCAGCTGCGTGCCCTGGACGATGCCAAGAAGATCTGGTGGGACGTGCGGCCGCATCCGACGTTCGGCACCCTCGAGTTCAGAATCTGTGACGTGCCCACGGCGCCGCGCGAGACGATTGCGATCGCCGCGCTGGTCCAGGCGATCGTCGTCAAGCTCTATAAGCTCCGGACGCGCAACCTGGGGTTCCGGCTCTATCACCGCCGTCTGATCGAAGAGAACAAATGGCGAGCGGCGCGGTGGGGCATCGACGGCAGGCTGATTGATTTCGGGAAGCGCGCGGAGATTCCGATGCGCGATCTGGGACTCGAGCTCCTCGAGATCGTCGACGACGTCGTGGACGAACTGGGGAGCAGGCGTGAAGTGGACTACGTGCGCACGATACTCACCGAGGGGACGAGCGCCGATCGGCAGCTGCGTGTCTATCGGGAGACCGGCGATTTGCGCGCGGTCGTGCAAGCGACCGTGAACGAGACGCGTGAGACCGTCGAGCAGTCGGCGCGCGCGTATCACCTGCAATGAGCGACGCGATGACGATCGGCCTGCTCTGCGGGCGTGAGTATTCGTTTCCGCCTGCTTTCCTCGATCGCGTCAACCGCCTGGGCGCGCCGCATGGCATCGGCGCGGACTATGTCACGCTGACCGGCACGCGGATGGGCGAGCCGTCCGGCTACCGCGTCATCGTCGACCGGATCTCACACGAGGTCGAGTACTACCGCGCGTTTCTGAAGCACGCGGTCCTCGAGGGGACCTACGTCATCAACAATCCATTCTGGTGGACCGCCGACGACAAGTTCTTCAACTACTCGGTAGCGGGTCGTCTCGGTGTTGCGGTGCCGAAGACAGTGGTGCTCCCGCAGAAGGCGTACCCGCCTGAATACGATCTGACCAGCGAGTCGCTGCGCAACCTGGGATATCCGCTCGATTGGGAAGGGCTGCTCGACTACGTCGGTCGTCCGGCGATCCTGAAGCCCTACTCCGGCGGCGGGTGGAAGCACGTCTACAAGGTCCACGACGTGCCCGAGTTGATTGCGGCGTACGACGGCACGGCGCCGTACTGCATGACGCTGCAGGAGTTCATCGACTTCGACAAGTACGTACGCTGCTTCACGTTCGGGAAGACGGACATCGTGCCGGTCGTCTACGACCCGTCGCAGCGCCGCTATCTGGTCGAGCACGAATACCTGTCGCCGGAGCTGGGCGCGCGCGTAGTCCGCGATGCGCAGACGATCAACACCGCGCTCGGGTACGAGATGAACACGATCGAGTTCGCGATCCGCGGCGAGGTGCCGTACGCGATCGATTTCCTGAACCCCGCGCCCGACTTCGAGCGCGATCGGATCACCGAGTTCTACTTCGAGATGGTCGTGCAGCGGATGGCGGAGCTCGTGATCGACCGCGCGCGCAACGGCCAGCGTCAGCAGACGTGGCCGCGCTGGGCCGAGATGCTCGGCATCGGGGCCGCGCAGCCGGTGTAATCGTCGGAATTGTGGCCTAGGTCTGAAGATGCGGCGCGGACCTTTATGGTCCGCGGATTCCCTGCATGAACCCCATCGATCATTGGCACTCGCTCCTTGACGCGACGGTCGCGCGCGACCAGTGCGCCTCGCTCGAACGGCGCATGCGCGATGCGCGTCTGACGTTCGGCGGGCGGGTGCTGTGTCCCTTCCTGCGGCCGTTCTTCGTGGACGCAAGCGATGAGCCGCGTGTCGTTGAAGCCGCCGAGACGCTGTGGCAACTCGGCGAACGCGTTGCCGCGGCGGCGCTGCAGGACGATGCGCTGCTGGAGCAGCTGGCGTTGACGGAGGACGAGACTCGCCTGGTTCATATCGACCCGGGTTACGCGACCGCGAGCACCGCCGCGCGCGCTGATGCGTTCCTGCTTCCCGATTCGTTGCAGTTCGCTGAGTACAACGCCGAGTCGCCCGCTGGTCTTGCCTACAGCCAGGGCCTCGCGGAGATCTTCCTCGACACGCCACTGGCGGCTCGACTTGGGGAGTCGTTCGACGTCCGCATCCGTCGACCCGTCGAGCCGATGCTGGAGGCGCTGCTCGCGAGCTATCGGGAGTGGGGTGGCCGCGCATCGCCGCCGATGGTCGCGATCGTCGATTGGCGCGAGGTGCCGACGTTCACCGAATTCGAGCTGCTGCGCGATGTCTTCGTCGCCAAGGGAGTGCCCACCGTGATCTGCGATCCGCGCGATCTGCAGTTCAGCGGCGGTCGCCTTGTCGCGGCCGATCGAGCCGTCGACCTGGTGTACCGTCGCGTGCTGCTGAACGACATCGTGGCCCGCAGAGACGACTGCGCCGCGCTCGTCGCCGCCTACGAAGCGCGCGCAGTGTGTGTCGCCAACTCTTTTCGCTGCAAGATCGCGCACAAGAAGGCCTTCTTCGCCGTTCTCACGGACGAGCGCTGGTCGCGGCTGTTCAGCGAGCGCGAGCAAACGCTGATCCGTCGTCACGTGCCGTGGACGGTGGTCGTGCGTGAGGGTCGCGTCCAGCGTGACGGCAACGCAATCGAGCTGATTCCATACCTGAGAAACCATCGGGACCGGTTCGTCATCAAACCAAACGACGAATACGGCGGCACCGGTGTCACGCTCGGGTGGGATACGAGCGAGGGCGACTGGGATGTGGCGATCGAGCGGGCACTCAGCGATCGGGAAAGCGCCTGGGTTGCCCAGGAGCGTATCGCCGTGCGGCGCGAGGCATTTCCGGTCTGTGCCGACGGACGACTTGAGATGAAAGAGATGCTCGTCGACTTTGCGCCGTATGTTTTTGCTGGGAAAGTCGCCGGCTATCTCACGCGTCTGAGTGCCACCGGACTTGCCAACGTCACCTCGGGCGGTGGGCAAGTCCCGGCATTTGTGGTCACCAGTAGACTGAATCGATGAGCGAATCCAAGTTTGGACCGGCGTCGGTGGATCTGTTGCCAGGTGCGACAAACGCCGTCGAGACCTGTCTCGCGATCAGCGCGAGCGATACGGTGGCGCTCATCGCCGACGAAGCGAGCCGCGAAGTGGCGGCCAGCCTGCAGGCCGCGCTCGAGGACGTCGGCGCGCGGTGCGACGACGTGCTGATCGAGCGGGTGGCGGAGCGGCCGCTGGCACACGCACCCCGTGAGGTGCTGGACGCGCTCGAGCGCGCCGATGCAGGCATCCTGTGCGTCCAGCCGCGTCAGGGCGAGCTGACTTCGCGGATGGAGATCGTCGCGGTCGTCGAGCGCCGGGCGATGCGCTACGCGCACATGATCGGCGTCACGCCGGACATCATGCGACAGGGCATGCGCGCCGACTATCGGCGGGTCGACGCGCTCAGTCAACGTTTGTGCGAGCGGATGCGGGAGGCGCACACGCTGCACGTCGAGTCGCCGTCGGGCACCTCGTTCACGGCGGCATTCGATCCGTCACTGGCGTGGGTCAAGACCAGCGGGCTCATCAGCACCCGCTACTGGTCGAATCTGCCGGCCGGTGAAGTGTTCACCACGCCCGCCAGCGTCGACGGCACGTTCGTGTGCGACGGCACCGCAGGCGATTACTTCGGTCCGAAGTACGGCGACCTGCAGGCGACGCCGCTGACGCTGCGCCTGTCAGGCGGCCGTCTCACGGACGCGCGGTGCGAGCGCGACGATCTCGAGCGCGAGTTCTGGTCCTACTGCCATACCGACGAGAACAGCGACCGCGTGGGCGAGCTCGCCTTCGGCACCAACATCGCGCTCGACACGATGATCGGCGTGCTGCTCCAGGACGAGAAGATCCCCGGCGTGCACATCGCGTTCGGCGACCCCTACGGCAGCCAGACGGGCGCCAACTGGAAATCACGCACGCACATCGACGTGCTCACGCGGCAGTGTGACGTCTGGATTGACGACGAGCAGGTGATCGCGGGTGGGAGGTACTTGATGGAGCGGCTTGGACTCTGAGGAGCCGGGGGATTCCACACCCGTCACGAAACACGGAGGCACGGAGGCACGGAGCCGGACAACACCTCACACGAGTGACCGCACATGCGGCTGAAGAAAGAGCACACCGCCGGCCGCAGGCCTCATGATTCATCACATCTGATGAGGACCTTGGGAGGCGCCATTTCGCTGCCGGACCAGCGGCATGCCGCCTGCCGGCCGCGGATGCGGCGGCCGGGAAATCCGTCCTCGCTCGTACCCTGCCGCTCCCCGCGCGTCTAACGCAGGTACTCGCGCAGCTGATGTTTCCAATACGGCCAGTCGTGGCCTCCCATCGATCCCCAGTCGTCGAGATGATGCCGGACGCCGCGGCTGGCGAGGATGCCGGAGAGCCGATACGACTCCCCGCTCTGTTCCCATGGCCCCGTTCCGGTCGCGATGTGAATGTCGCACGAGGCGAGATGGCCGAGCGCCCAGGGATCCGAGAGGTTCGACAGGTAGTCGACGGGATTGTTGAAGTAGAAATTGTCGTCGTAGGCACCATCCATGAAACGCTTCATGTCGTAGACGCCCGACAGCGCGTAGCAGCGCTTCACGACATCGGGGTGTTTGCAGATCGTGTTGAGGGCATGGTACGCACCGAGTGACGCACCGATCACGCCCATGGCGACGTCCCACGTCTGGCAGTCGTGGCGAACGAACGGGATCAATTCGTGCAGGATGTACTCGTCGTACTGACGCTGCATCCAGCTCCGGTGAAGTGGGTGCGCGCCGCGATTACCGAATGAGTCGCCATGATTGCTGTTGATGCCGTAGATCTTGATGCGGCCTGCCTCGATCGGATCGGCCAGCGCATGAATCACGCTCTGCTGCTCGTATTCCCACTCGTCGCCGCCCGTGGTCGGGAAGACGAGGAACGGGTAACCCCAATGGCCGAAGATGGCCACGCCCATCTCGCGTCCAAGGCGGTGCGAATACCAGCGGTGACAGGCGCGTCGCATCAATGCTCATGTTAACCATTCTCTGCGTCGCGACTTACCTCAAGGGCGAGGCCTTCATCCGCGAGTGTCATCGACTCGGCGCCACCGTCGTGCTGCTCACCGATGAGACGCTCGTGCATGCCGAGTGGCCGATGGAGGCGATCGCCGAAGTGCATGCTTATCCGCGAACGGCCTCCGAGGCCGACGTTCGTCGCGTCGTCGCCTCGCTCGCCCGGCGTCATCGCATCGATCGCGTGGCGGCGCTCGACGACTTCGACGTGGAGACCGGCGCGATGCTGCGCGAGTTCCTGCAGGTCCCCGGATTCGGCCGCACGATCGCCGCGCGGTTTCGCGACAAGCTGATGATGCGAACGGAGGCGTCGCGTGCCGGTCTTCGCGTCCCGCCATTCACGCGTGTCGTCAATGACGACGAGGTCAACCGGTGGGCGGAGATCGTCGAACCGCCGTGGGTGCTCAAGCCTCGAGGGATGGCCGCGGCGACCGGCATTCAGGTGGTGGCGACACGCGGCCAGCTCTGGCCGGCGCTGGAGTCGACCGGCGACGAGCGACCGATGTTCCTGCTCGAGCAGTTCGTGGCCGGCGACGTCTATCACGTCGACGCGATCGTGCGGGCCGGGCGCGTCGTCTTCAGTGCCGTATCGAAGTACGGCCGCCCGCCGATCCAGATCGCGCACGACGGCGGTGTGTTCGTGACGCGGACGTTGCCTCCGGCCTCCGCCGAGGCGGCGCCGTTCATCGAGGCCAACAACACGCTTCTCACCGCGTTCGATCTGAGAAACGGCGTGTCGCACAGCGAGTACATCAGTTTATCCGCCGTAGCCTTGGCGCAGGCGGAAGGCGAGGGCGGCGTCACGTTTCTCGAGACGTCCGCGCGCGTCGGCGGCGCTTACATCTCGGACGTCGTCGAGGCCGCTACGGGCGCGAATTTGTGGGTCGAATGGGCACGCCTCGAGCTCGCCGGTGACACCGGTGACTATGAACCTCCGCCGATGCGGACCGACACCGCCGGCATCGCGCTCTGTCTCGCTCGTCAGGAGAGTCCCGACCTCTCCGCTTACAACGATTCCGAGATCGCGCTGCGCGTCAACAGGCCGCATCATGCCGGCCTCATCGTGCGCTCGTCGGATCCACGGCGAGTCGAGACGTTGCTCGACGACTACGTGCGCCGCTTCTCGCACGACTTCCTCGCCATGCTCCCGGCGCCCTCGCGTCCCACGGCATGAGCACGCCGCTGCCGACGCCCGCGGGCATCGCCGGTCCCGCGAAGCAGACCCTGCGAAATGTCTGGTCACCGCAGCTTCGGAACAGTCGCAACGTCGACGTGTACCTGCCGCCATCGTACGAGACCGGTTCACGACACCCGGTCGTCTACATGCACGACGGCCAGAATCTCTCCGACCCGTCGATCGCGTTTGCAGGAACCTGGGGATTGGATGCGGTCGTCGCGGACCTCGCCGGCAAAGGCATCGAGCCGATTATCGTCGGCGTGCACAACACCGAGCGGCGGCTCGCCGAATACAGTCCGTTTCCAGATCCGGCTCGCGGTGGAGGCAATGGTCACGCGTATCTCTTGTTCCTGATTCACACGCTCAAGCCGCGAATCGACAGACGCTATCGCACGGATCCGTCCCCATTACAGACGGCCATCGTCGGCTCCTCGATGGGTGGGCTGATCAGTCTCTACGCGTGGCTGCGACGGCCTGACGTCTTCGGTCTGGCAGGTGTGATGAGTCCGTCGCTCTGGTTCGGACGCGACCGGCTGTTCGCCTTCGTCGAGCGCGCGGTCATGCCGAGCGGACGGTTCTATCTCGACGTCGGCACCGGAGAAGGCGAGTCGACGCTGCGTGATTCCCGCGCGCTGCGGGAAGTGCTGCAGGCGAAGGTTCCGCGGGAACATGTCCCGGCGAGATATCTCGAAGACGAAGGCGCCGGACACGACGAAGCCGCGTGGGGCCGGCGGTTGGGCGGCGTGCTCGAATTCCTGCTCGCGCCCGACCGTGCGCCTGGCGATGACAGCGCGCCGAGATGAACGGGCGCGTTCATCTCGTCAGATCCTTGCGGGCGAAGCGGATCACGGCGACAACGATCAGTGAAGCGGCGACAGCGAGCTGTCCGATTACGCGACCACTGTTCAGCCCTTCGATCAAAGGCGTGCCGTACTGTTCGAAGATCGACAGCTGCCGAAGCGCCTCCGGCCATTTGAATAACGGGGCCAGCAGCGTCACCGCGAACGACGCGAGGATGAACGCCGTGAGGACACCGGCCACGGCGTGGGTGCGAAGCCACCCGGCGAGGACGAACCCCATCCCCGCGACCACGAGACCGAGCGGGATCATGGCAAACGTCGCCTCTGCCACGCGTCCGGTGTCGAGTGGCATGCCGACCGCCGCGGCGGCGAGCGTGGTGCCGGCGAGGATCGACCCGGTCACGATGGTGAGCCCGAAGGCGCCCGCGGCGAAGCGCGTGAGCACCATGCGCGATCGCCGACGTGGCGTTGCCAGGATGAGATCGAGCCGGCCTTCTTCCTCGTCGCTCGCCCAGTGGTTCGCCAGCGATGCCGCGAAAGCGACAACGATCACGACGAGCACGACGAACACGGCGTTGAGAAAGACCATGTTGGACGCCGCGTCGCCTCCGCCGGTGAAGCGCTCGATCAGCGGCGCGAGCTGCGGCTGCGTGCGCAGAAGGTCGAGGAGCAGATCGCGGACGTTCTGCTGCGTCTGCCGGAGCAGCACGGTCAGCAGCATCGAATACACGGCGAGCCCGAGCGCCCACCAGAACGTGGCGCCGGCGACGGTGCGCGCGTCCCTCCGCATGAGCGACTGCAGCGACCACGCCTCCAGCGGCAGTTCCCGCGAACGCCGCCCCTCGCGAAAATACGATCCCGCGTCGACGAACGGTGCGCCGATGTCTCGCCTGACGAAGAGCGCCAACCCGACCAGCGTCAGCCCCAGCGCCAAAGTCACCATCATCACGAGACCGCCGATATTCACCGGGTATCCGGCCACAAGCGGCTTGTTCAGCTCGAAGTAATAGAGAGGTGACAGCCGCGCGAGCCATGCAGCGTCGGGCACGATGCGACCGACGCTCGTGAGCACGAACGACAGGCCCAGCAGCATCGCCGTGGTGCCGGCGGCCGGCCGTCTCTCGTGCGTGAATTGCGCGACAACGAAAGCCAGCGACGCGAACACCATCGCGAACAATGTCGTATTCAGTCCGAACAGGAGAGCGCGGAGTAGCTCGACCTGTACGTGGATCACGCTGGCTCCGGCGAAGGCGAGTCCGGCGATGAGCGCACCGATGAGGATGAGCGCCGACGCAATCGCTCCGAGCTTCTCGACGACGATACGGCGACGCGATCCGGAGATCGACAGCAGCACGTCGAAAGCGCCCGACTCCTCCTCGCCGCGGGTGACGCGGCTCACCACCAGGAGCGCCCAGACGGCGAGCATCGGCACCAGCATCGACAGCCGCCATGTGACGTAGCCTCCAGGCGTCTCGACGCTGACCGGCTCGGCGAATAGCCGCACGACTGGATTGCGCGTGATCGCAAGGATGTCCTCGCGGCCCGCCTCGCTGGCCAAGACGATTGACACACCAGCGAACGTGATCGGAACGAGCGCGCCGAAGCCCACGCCCCAGCCGACGATCGGCAGGCGACAGTCGCGCAGCGTTTTCAGGAAGACACTACGGAGCCACACCGTCCGCATCCTCGCGTGCCGCTCCGCTGTCGTCGTAGAAGCGCAGGAACACGTCCTCGAGGCTCGGTTCACGGCTGACGAGTGCGGTGAGCGAATAGCGGGCAGCGGTCTTCACGAGCGGATCGATGTCGCCGCGAACGATCAGCCGGAGCGTGCGGCTGCCGGGAAGCGCGTCGACGCGCTCGACGCCAGCCACATCCCTGAACGCATCGAGCGGCGGTTCATCGGCGAACGTGACGTCGACTTCGTGGCGCCTGATCTCCTTCAGCTCGGCGACCGCGCCAACCCGCACGAGCCGTCCGTCCCGGATGATCCCGACGCGATCGCAGGCGGCCTCCACTTCCGAAAGGACGTGTGACGACAGAAACACGGTGCGCCCGTCGCCGCGGACCTCCGCCACCATTCGCCCGAACTCATGCTGATTGAGTGGATCGAGTCCGCTGGTGGGCTCGTCGAGGATGAGCAATCGCGGCCGGTGCATGAACGCCTGTATCAGCCCGACCTTCTGCTTGTTGCCGTGCGAGTAGTGGCGGAACCGCCGCGTCGGGTCGAGATCGAGACGCGCGATCAGGGTGTCGAGGTAAACGCGATCCACTCCGCCGCGCAGGTTCGCGAAGTAGGCCAGAATCTGGCCGCCGGTCAGGTTCGGATCGAGTGCCAGCTCACCGGGCAGGTATCCCACGATCCGCTTGACGTCCACCGACTGCCGCCAGCAGTCCATGCCGCCGATCCGTGCGTAGCCGCCACCAGGACGAAGCAGCGCCATCAGCAGCCGCATCGTCGTCGTCTTGCCCGCGCCGTTGGGTCCGAGGAAGCCGAACACCTCGCCCGCCGTCACCTCGAACGACACGTCGACGATTCCGCGCTTGCGGCCGTACGACTTGGTCAGCCCCGCCACTTCGATCAAAGGCGCCGGTCCGGGCATGTCGTTCCTCGAGTGACGATCGGGTCAGGCGGGCACCAGTCTACGGCAGACGCGCGCTATCCCTTCCTTCGACGCCGCCGCCAAAGGGGAACCTGCTTCGTCATGGCGCTAACAAATGACGCACGCGCGCCGGTTCGCCTGGCGCTGGTCTTCGGCCCATTCGGCGTCGTCTACACCTCGTTCATCGGCGCCGTCGTATTGTTCGCGCTCACGGCGCTCGTCGGGATCCAGACTGGCGGCGTGCGTGCGCTGGACAACGACGCGATCATGGTCCCCATCTGGCGGGTGATGGTCGTGATATCGGTCCTCTGGACCGTGGTCGCCGCGCTGCGATTCAACGCGCGCCAGAAATGACGCCGTCTACTTGATCCCCTCCACCACGTACAGACTGGCGAGCAGGCGCGAATAGCGGAAAAAGGACGGTGCGGCCGTCGGGTGTGATCGATAGCTCCGTCCGTCGCAGGCCAGCGTCTCGTCGACATACGGTCACGCTCCGCAGACGTCCATTCAAAGAATCTCAGCGGAGTTGTGATTCTAGGAATTCTTTCTTGCTCACCGCGCCGCCATCAGCCGCCGCAGTTCCTCGAACCAGTTGAGCGTGACGCGGATCGATGGGGGCGGCTGTCCCTCTTCGAGCGGACGGACCATCAGGAAGCGGCCCGTCACCGGATCGACGTCGTAGCTGCGCAGCGAATCCGAGCGGAGGTTGAACACACCCTCGAACAGCAATCGCGGCGTGCCCGATTGAAACGTGGTTCCAGCCTCGACCGGCGCGAGCATCATGCGATTGCCGCTGCGGTAGTACAGCTCTCGTCCATCTCTCGACCAGTGCGGCTCCTCGCCGCCGGTCGTCGACACCTGCCAGTGTCCGCCGCCATCGGTCACGTCGCGTACGTAGATCTCCGGGCGGCCGGTCTCGTCCGAGTGGTATGCGAGCCACCGGCCATCGGGTGAGACCGATGCACCGTACGTGTCAGCCGGTCCGCCAACCAGCGGAGAGGATCGCGCCTGCGCTTGAAGGGGCATCCTGATGACGTCGCCCATACCGGCGGTGGAGTTCACGAAATCCAGAATGGCATTGGCACCGTCCTTCGACAGCCACGCGACGTATGACCGTCCGCCGGGCGTCGCCACGACGTCGGCTTCGCGACTGCCGTCGGCCGGTTTGCGATACACCGTCGACGAGCGGCCGCTGGGATCGAACGATGTGTAGAAGATGTCCCTGCCGTCGGCGGACCAGACGGGCGCGGCATTGACGCCGGTGAACGTCAGACGCGTGTTTGTGTGCCGTCCGAAATCGTAGATCCAGATGTCGCCGCTGCCGCTCGATCCGTTCAAGAGGGCGACGCGCTTGCCATCGGGAGCAATGCGGAATTCGTGATACATCGCCGGCGCGAGATCGAGTGGCTGCGGGCGTCCTTGTTTGTCGACCCACACCAGCCGGAAGAGCCCGCTTTGTACGCTGCCTGGCACCATCGCGAACGTGCCATCCCCGGCAATCGCGTAGTGCGCCGCGCCTGTCGTCGTGTCGCGCTCGATCCCCTGCACGATCTGAGTTGGATTGCCATTCACTGTGAGCGTGTCCGGATCGAACGGCAGCGCGTACAGCGACGGCCCGCGCGACAGGATCAGGTGACCACTCGTCGAGTACCGCGCCATTCCGGCGCCTCGCCACAGCAGACGCCGCTCGCCTGTCGCGAGTATTACCGCCTGGATCGTCGCGTCGTCATAGTTGTCGGGACTCGCCGGCGAGCCCACGGTGAAGATGACCGCTTTGCCGCCTGGCAGCGCCTCGGGCCAGCGATGCGTGCGCTCGTCCGGTCCCAGCGTCGACACGGTCCGCGTCGGGCCGCCATCCGCGGACATGGCCACGAGCCCCTCAGCAGCCGCACGCGGAAAGATCAGTGTGCGATCATCCGTCCATGCGATGCCGCGCACGTCGGGCGCGCTGGCCAGCGTGAGGGGTGGGCCCTCGAGGCCGACCTTCTTGACCTTGCCGTCGGCGAAGAACGCGAGCCACCGGCCGTCAGGTGAGAACGAGGGGCTCGACGCGCCTTCGGTCCCCGGCAGCTGCCGCGTCTCGACCGAGTCGCGCGCGCGAGCATAGAGCCGCGGGATGCCATCCAATGTCGCGACATACACGAGCGTGGAGCCATCCGTTGATATCGTGACGTTGGGCCGCAGATCCACCTTCAACAATGCGTTCGCAGGCGGAGCCACTTCGAAGCGGGCGACGGGCGCGTTCGATATCGAGCTCGTACGCGACATCCACATGCCGGCGAGCCCGAATGTCGACCCGATCGCGATTGTGGCGATCGCGACCCACAGCAGGGCCCGGGCTCGCGGCGGTGGCAGCGTCCGTGGTGCGACGGACGAATTGTCGGCCGCGCCGGACAACTGATCCTCAATCGCAATGCGTGCCTCGCCGATGTCGCGCAGACGACGGACGGGATCCTTGGTCAGGCAGCGCGCCAGCAGTCGCCGGATCGCCGGGGGCGTTGTCGTCGGCAGGTCGTCCCAGCGCGGCACGTCCTTGACGATTGCGCCGAGCATGTCCGCGATCGACTCGCCCCGAAAGGGCGTGTGACCGGCCAGCATCTCGAACAGCACACAGCCGAAGGCCCAGATGTCGGCTCGCCGATCGACCGGCTTGCCACGAACCTGCTCGGGGGCGAGATACGGCGCGGTGCCGAGAAGGCTGCCCGCTTGGGTGACGTGAACCGGGCTGGTAAACGTCGGCGAATTCGACGTCGCCGGCAGCGGAGCTGTCTCCGACGTCACCGCCTTCGCCAGACCGAAGTCGAGCACTTTGACGCTGCCGTCGGGCGTGACCTTGACGTTTTCGGGCTTGAGATCGCGATGGACGATGCCTCGTTCGTGCGCTGCCTCGAGGCCCTCCGCGATTTGGGCGGCGATCGCGAGCGCATCGTCGAGCGGAATCGGACCGCCGGTCAGCCGCTCGGCGAGGTCCTCGCCTTCGACGTACTCCATGACCAGCGCGGTCGACCCCGTGTCAGGTTCGCTCGGATCGCCCAGCTCGATCACGCCATAGATCTGGGCGATGCGCGAATGGTTGCAGGCGGCCAGCGTCTGCGCCTCGCGCTCGAATCGCGCGCGCCGGTCGGGATCGGCGGCCAGGCTGTCGGGGAGAACCTTGATGGCGACGTCGCGATTCAGCTTCGTATCGCGCGCCCGAAACACCTCGCCCATTCCGCCCGCGCCGAGAGCGGACACGATCTCGTACGGGCCGACGTGCATTCCCGCGATAAGTGGCATGGGGACGCTCGGATTATACGAGCCGAGCGCGAGGGAGGCCGGGCGCGAGGCGTTCGGTAGGCCGGGCCTTGTCAGGCCCGGCGCGAGTTGTTTGGTAGGCCGGGCTTTGTCAGGCCCGGCGCGAGGACTACCTGGTGCCGGCCGCGTCAGCCTTCTTTCGCAGTTCCACCGCCTGCGCGAAATCGGCCTTCGTCTGCGGCTTCTCCGACGTGTGGACGTTGATGTAGCGGTCGTAGTCCAGCTTCAGCTTGTCGAGGATCGGCGCCAGCGCCTTGACGTGATCGTTGGCAGGCTGCCCGGGATTCGGCAGCGAGAAGTCGCCCTGGAACAGAATCTTCTCCTTCGGAATGTAGGCGATCATCAAACCGTTCGAGTGCGGTACCGGCGACACGTGATAGATCTCGACCGTCCGCGTTCCATCCGAGTAGACCTTCTTCTCGCCGACCGCTTCGATCTTCGCCTTCTTCGGGTTCTTGGCGAGGGTATCGTCCAACAGCGTTCGTGGAGCGTTGAGCGACTTCTCCAGGAACGCCTCGTTGTTCTTCTGCGTGATGATCGTCGCGCCCTCGGCCACCAGCACCGGCAGTCCGCCGGTGTGATCGGAGTGCGGGTGCGTGTTCATCACGTAACGAATCGGTTTGTTCGGGAACAGCTCCTTCGTCTTGGCGACGTAGGCGAGCGCGCGGGCCTGGGACTGTCCCGCCTCGAGCATCATGATGTGGTCCTTGAACTCGACGAGCACAGAGTCGTAGCTGCCCGGACCTGTCGTGAGGCGCACGAGACCGTCACCAAGCTTTTCCGTCGTGACCGTCAGGGCAGGTGGCGCGCCGCCTCCCGGCGGCGGACCGCCGCCACGGCCTGCCGGCGGCGCCGGTGCCGGCGCCAGCGAGGCGAGGTCCGGAGGATTGGCTTTCGCGGCCGTCACGTCGACTTCGAAGAACGGGAACCCGCCGCGCGTCTGCACGATCTTCGTCGGCGCCATCGCTCCGCCGAAGTCCTTCCACCCGCTGTAGGTGGCGAGGATGTGCATGTCGCCCATGATGTTCTCGCCGAGCCACGTCTCGACCCGTTCGATCAGGTTCTTGTCGTTGATGTACCCGTTAATCACGTAGCTCTTGCCCGACGGCGCCTTGACCGACGGGCTCCAGCTCACGACCGTGAGTCCGCCACGCTTGGTCGCGGTCGCGTTGTTCTCGGCCGCGCCCTTCAGGAAGCCCCAAGGCGTGATGTAGAACTCGACGGAGTTGCCCCACGGCTGCGCGACGTCGGCCTGCTGCGCCGTGACCTGCTGGAAAAACGTTCCGGGAGTCACTGTCGTCGAGCCGCCCGCGCCGATGTTCCGCGTCATGCCGGTGGCCCGCGATACCGGAGTCGACAGGTCGATCACGCGCACGTAGCTGGCGATCGGCCGCATCGGGTTATGCGTGTCCCTGCACATCATGTCGGTCGCGTTGGCGCCGCACTGCTGAAAGGCGACGTCCTTCGCCGACCCTGAGTAGGTAATGGACTTGACGTCGCCCAGCGCTTTCTGCGCGTTGGCGATCACCGTTTTTGCGTCCTGCGCCAGCGCGTTTCCCGACAGCGACGCCAGGCAGATTGCGACGAGAGCCAGTCGTTTCACCTCAGCTCCTCCTTGAAGACCAGCACGAAGATACCTGTATCAAGCTCGTGGATTATACGATTCAACGCGACATACGCGCCTCCCGCGACGTCCGCATCTCAGCAGGTTGGCCTCGACTTCGTGTGGCGGCCGAGATAGCTGCGGCGCAAAATTTCGTCAATTCACGCGATCAACGCTTCTTCTTCGACAGGCCCAGCGCGAACCCATCGAGCAGCGCACGCAAGCCGAGGACGAAGCGTCGCTCCGGCGGCGCGTCGACGAGCTCGTCGGCGAGGGCGACGACGGTGGGGTACTGATCCGGCGGCAGCGACTTGAACCAGCGCCGTCCTTCCTCGCGCATCCGTTTGACCGACACACCGCTCGGCGCCGCGAGCGTCTCGTCGAGGACGAAGCCGACCACGTACGAGTTCATCACGAAGGCCGCGTCCGCCACCGTGGCGGCCGGGAAGTCGGCTGCCGTGAGGGCGCGCAGCACCTGTTCGATCAGACGCAATCGATGCGGTCCTGCCGGCGGCGTCGCGGCCAGTACCCGTGCACCGTCGCGATGCGTCATGAGCACGCGCCGAACCTCGATGGCGATCGTTTCCAACTGCTGACGCCACGGCTTCGACGTGTCGCGGTCGGGCACCTCGGCGCAGATCGCATCGCCAATCAGGGCGAGCAGCTCGTTCTTGTCCCGCACGTGGTTGTAGAGCGAGGCCGCCTTGACACCCAGCCGCTCGGCCAGCCGGCGCATCGTCAGCCCGTCGAAACCCTCGTCGTTCAGCAGTGCCATCGCCACTCGAACGATGCCGTCCCGATTGAGCGCAGCGCGGACGGGGTCCGACGACGGCCAGCGTGGAAATGCGCTGTGGCGGCGAGGTCCACTCGAGGTCGGGCGCGGCACGTTGACAGGCTAACACCGATCGGTTCAGACTAACGACGTTAGTCATACACGAACGACGTTAGCCAAGGGGAGGACCAAGTGGACGAACCCACGACTGTCGCGAAGAAGCGATTCAAACTGGTGCCGGAGATGGAAGGCCGGATGGCGCGATGGTATGCGCGTCAACGGGGGACAGAAAGTCAGATTCTCGCGTGGCGGAAGCAGGCGCGCGAGCTGACCGACGGGCTGCGCGACGGCGCCGACGTGCTCGAGGTCGCGCCGGGGCCCGGATACCTCGCCGTTGAAATCGCGCGGCTCGAACGGTTCCACGTCACCGGACTCGATATCAGCCATACGTTTGTCGAGATTGCAGCGGAGAACGCGCGGGTCGCGCGCGTAACCGTTCGATTCCTCCAGGGCGACGTCTCGACCATGCCGTTCGACACCGGCTCCTTCGACCTCGTGATCTGTCAGGCCGCATTCAAGAACTTCCTGGATCCGGCGGCGGCGCTGCGCGAGATGCACCGCGTGCTTCGTCCGGGCGGTCGCGCTGTCATCCACGACCTGCGCAAAGACGCGTCCACGCCCGAGATCGAACAGGAGGTGAGCGGCATGCAGATTGGCGTGGTGAATGCCTTCATCACGAAACTGATCCTCAGCACGATGCTGCGGCGGCGCGCGTACACGTCTGCGCAATTCCGGCAGCTGCTGGCCGACAGCCCGTTCCGTGGCGCGGAGATGCGGCAGGACGGCATCGGAGTCGAGATCCGCGCCGAGAAGCGCGCCACCGAGCGCGCGGCGTGAGAGGCTGTTCGGCGAACCCCTTATGATGATCGTCGGCCGGGCGGGGACGCGCGTGGCCGGGTTCAATGGAGCATCTCTTCGTTCACCTTCCGCGGCATCGCGTGCTCCTGGCCGACGTCCATCGCAGCGCTGATGGCCAAGGCGTGGGCTACGGGATGATGCTCATCCGGATGCGTCGCGCGCTGGTTGCCGCGCAGCTGCTGCACGCGCGCGTCCTCTTCATCCCGTCACGGAAAGCGCTGAACACGGCCGTCACTCGGCTGGAAAGCGACGACCCCGTCCTCATCGATCCCGGGAGCTGGGAGGGACGCGCATTGCTGATCCTGTGGAGGATCGCCGCGCCCTTCCGCCTCGGCGCCCCGTGGTTGTGGATCCGCCAGGCATTCGCACATTTCGTGACCGGCCGTTTCTACGATGCGGTCGAGCGCTCGACGTGGCTGCCCGGTGGCATTCGGCGATCCATCATCGGCCGGCGGTCTCTCTATCGCCGGCTGAAGAATCCGATTCGTACGTACGCGGCGCGATCCGATCAGCGATGGAAACGCGTGTCCGCCGCGGCGCTCACACGTCGCGCAGAGCTGAAGGCCGCCGGCCACGACGTGCCGCCCTTCCGGCTGCGACTGCCCGCTGACCGCGAGCGGCAGGTGGCTCGCGACGCCGCCGCGCTCGGGATCGACCCCGCGCGTCCGATTGTGACGGTGCACGTCCGCGAATCCGGATATCGCTCTTCGTCGGGGCTTCGGCAGCGACGCTGGGACGACGTGCGCAATGCGCGGATCAGGAGCTTCTTCGTCGCGTTTCGCGAGCTCGTCGAGCGCGGCTATACCGTGGTGCGCCTCGGTGATCCGACGATGACGCCCGTGCACATGCCGGGTGTGGTCGACCTCGCCACTGCGCCGCAGCGCAGCGAATGGCTCGACATCTGGTGCACGATGCGAAGCGAGTTCCTGATTGGCTGCGACTCGGGACCATCGTGGCTCGCCGTCCTGCTCGGCATCCCGGTGCTGACGGTGAACGCCGTGCATTTCCGCGACCTGGCGCGCCCGAACGATCGCATCATCTGCAAGCTCGCGCGCGACCGCACGACGGGCGAGACGCTGTCGGTGTCCGAGATGCTCACCACCGACTTCCTCCGCGTCGGCTTCAAGGGCGATCGCTACGACTTCGTCGACAACACGAGGAAGGACGTGCGCCGTGCCGTGATCGACATGATCGAGGTCGTGCATGGCCGCGAGCGGCGCTCCTCGTGGCAGAGCCGTTTCAATCGCCTGCTGCACGAGATCGAGCGGCAGCGGCTGGCGCGCACCTCCGCGCTCGAAGGTGTCGCCGTGATGGGTCACGCGCGCGGCACGCTGTCCCGCACGTTTGCGAAACGCTACTTCGCGCGCAAGCCCAACGCCGCCCGCGCGCCGGTCCCATGAGGCTGCTCTTCACGCGGTCGCGCCGGCGCGTCAGGCTGCCGGATGTGACGCTGGTCGGCGTCGACACGCGGCCCGAGCGCCTGCAGCACCCGCTGGCGGAGTGCACCAGGGAGATCGAGTTCGGCCACGTCTGCGTGATCGCGGACGCGCCGATCCGATCGGCGAAGGATTACTCGCGCTGGGTGTGCACGGAGCTGTACAAGCACGTGCCGACCTCGCACATGCTGCTCTTCCAGTGGGACGGCTACGTCAAGAACCCGGGAGCGTGGAGCGATGCGTGGCTGAAGTTCGACTACATCGGCGCGCCGTGGTGGCACGCCGACGGGATGAACGTCGGCAACGGCGGCTTCTCGCTGCGCAGCCGGCGGCTGATGCAGATCGTCGCCACCGATCCCGCGATCACCGAATATCACCCGGAGGACGTCAAGATCTGCCGCCGCTACCGGCCCTATCTGGAGGCCGAGCACGGCATCCGTTTCGCGCCCGAGGAGGTCGCGCGGCGTTTTTCGCTGGAAGGCTACAAGCAGCCGTCGCGGACGCATACCACCGAGTTCGGCTTTCACGGTCGCCGCGTCAAGTTTGCGGATCGCTCGCGCTGAAGCCGCCCCGTGCTGCACATCATCTATCGAACCTGCGGCGGAGAGGACACGCGCGAAGAGCACAAGCGGCATCGCCGCCACAAGGGCGATGGTCCGGCGCCGTTCGAACGCACGGAGTGGTTCGACAAGGCGGCCTATTTCAAATCAGTCGCCCAGGAAATCGACGACGCCGTCAGGATCACGGTCGTCTATGACGGCGATCGACCGCGGCTGAGGGAGCACTTGCGCCGCGAATGGGTCGGGCGCGATCCGATGCGCTTTGCCTTTCATCAGATTCAGGCCAACGACAATCGGCAATCACTGCTCGAGTGTTATCGCCTGGCGGATGCAGATGGCGCGTCCGAGTATCTGTATTTCCTCGAAGACGATTACCTGCATCGCCCTGGTTGGCTGCGCGTGCTGCGTGAAGGTTTCGCGACGCTGCCCGAGGACGCCGTGATTACGCTCTACGACCATCGCGATCGCTACCGACGTACAGACGATGTGACTGCGGGTCAGGAGTCGATCCGGCTGTCGGCGTCCACGCACTGGCGGACCGCCGAGAGCACCACCTGCACGTGGGCCATACGGCGAAGCCTGTGGCCGCGCATCCGCGCGACCGTCCTGCAGGGGGCGCTTCGCGATCGCGAAGTGTTTCGATCACTGCGCGAGCGGGGGATTCGGTTGTGGCAGCCGATCCCCGGGTACAGTACCCACGATCACGTGAAGCACCTGTCGCCGCTGGTCGACTGGCGCGCCGTGCGCGAGCGCTTGTGAGCGCAATGTCCGGCTTCAGCCACTCGTGACGTGGCGTCCGGCTTCACACCCACGGCCAGGCCTCACGCATCCGGCGCAGCGTTGTACGCGCCCACGACGTCGTTCAGGGTCTTGACGTCCTTGTCGATGGCGGCCGCGCGTTCGCGGAACTCGGTGGTGAGCAGTCCATCGCGAATCCCTTCGAGCACGAAGCTCGCATTTTCGAGGTGCAGCCGCTCTGTCTCGGTGATCTCGACCGGCGCCCCTTCCGCGAGCCGTCGCAGGGTTGCCGCGTAGTCTTTCAACGCGGCCTGCGTCGTCTGGCTTCCGGTCAGCCGCAGGCCTTCCGCCTGATGCTCGACGAGGGCCGCGGCGCGTGCGAAGGCGGCCCGCTGTTCATCGGTGGGCTTCACTGTCATGACGCCTCCTCAGTGATTGGTTGGATGCGGCGTGGCGCTGCGGTCCGTGAACCCGCCGCCGCCAGGTGTCGGCACGAAGTGCCATTCGTACGCATGATCGGACAGCGTCAGTTGCAGAACGCCGAACGTGTCGCCGCTGGCGACCTCGCTGTTTGGCTTGCGTTTGCCGGGCGGTTTGGGCGGTACGAGCCCTCTGCCACCGGTCCCGACGATGAACTCGCGAATGCCGGCCGGGTTCGGCTTCTGATCCGGGGTTTGCGGCGCGAATCGCTCGTAGTGATGAGCATGCCCGTTCAACACGATCTCCACGCGATGCCGAAACAGCACGTCCCAGAACGCTTCCGCATTGTCGGAGTCGCCATGACCGCCGGACCCGAACCGCGGACGATGAAAGAAGGCGAGTGTGGGCATCGACGCGTGATCCTTCAGATCCTGCTCGAGGAACGCCAGCTGCTTCGAGCCCTTCTTGTAGTCGCGTTCAGTGTTCAGCGAGACGATGTGCCACGAGTGAAAATCGAAGCTGTAGAAGCCGCGGCCGTCGGCCGGGCCTGCTTTGTCCTTGAAGTGCGCGAAGTACGCGCTGGCGTTCTTGGTGTGGTAATCGTGATTGCCGGGACACGCGCGCACCCGTGACGCGATCGCCTCGACGCCCCACAGCGGGGCGTAGAACTTGGCGTACTCGTCACCCGTTCCGTCGTTATAGGCGTTGTCGCCGAGCACGAGCACGACTGCGTCCGGATGATCGGCGATCAACGTCGTCAACAGCGTCGCGGTCGCCTTGGAGCCCCCGTTCTGATCCGCCGGACCGGCCATATCGCCGACCGCCAGAATGACATTCGCCACGCGCGTTCTCCTTTTATTCTGAATGAAACGTCAGTGACCGTCCGTTTGAACAGGTGACGAGGCGATCGATGCATGTGCTGCTGTCGACCATCGGATCGCGCGGAGATGTCCAGCCGCTGGTGGCGCTGGCGCTGGTTGCGCGTGCCCGATCGATTGCCGTCGCGGTCCGCCGCGACGGTGCACACGTCGCCGCCCAGGCGCTGATCGCGTCCGGTTGATCGACTGACGCTGCGATCGCCGCTCACTGTTTGTCGTATTCGTCGTGCCGCCGCCACCACATGCCACTCTCGTTGCGACCCTTCGGTGCGCGATCGAGCCACTGATACATGCCCCACAGGCCGTCGAGGCCGCGTGCATACGCCGAATACGTGTGGAAGAGGACACCGTCCTCGAGCACGAAGGCGCTCATGCCCGGCCGCTCGCGCGTGTAGGTGAGTGTGTCGGTTCCCGTCATCGCCGCATTTCGCGCGACCGGGTCGTCTTTCCATTCGGAGGCATCACGTCCGGCCAAGGGGATGCCCTTCTCGCGCCGGTAGTTGTATTCGATACCGCCTTCGCGCTGCTGTTGCTCGGTGAACGCGACGCTGAAGTCGGCGTTGAAATCGCTGCCGAACGATGATGCCCACGGGAACGTCCATCCCATCCGCCGTTTGTATTCCTGGATCTTGGTCAACGGAGTGCGCGATATCGCCGACAGCATGACGTCATGGTTCGCCAGGTGCACGGCGAATCCGTTGAACCCGTCGGCGATCGTCGAGCACGTGGGACACCCCGCTGTGTAGTCGGGGCCAAACATGAAGTGGTAGACGAGCAGCTGCGAGCGCCCGCGAAACAGATCGGCCAGCGACGCGCTTCCTTCGTCGGTCTCGAATTGATACGTCTTGTCGACCCGAACCCACGGCAGCTCCCGGCGTTTGCGCGCCAGCTCGTCGCTGCGGCGTGTGTGCTCTTTTTCTGCCTTCAGCAGGTCGATCCGCGCGGCGAGCCACTCCGCCCGCGTTCCAGTGATGTGCTGCGTCATCGCACGTCTCCCTCGCGTCGTTCGATCGTCGGATTTGGCGACAGAGCCATTCGTTGATCGCGACATCCGCGCAGGCTCTCGGTCGTCGATCCCGCGTGTTCGTCGCAGACGTCCATTCCGCCCTGCGGGAAATGTGCCTGATCCTGGACGAGTCACGCGTCCGCTCGTCCGTGGAGGGTCTAAAGTGCCCGAGCGTACGGAATCCGTTCAACGGGCGTTCTAACGAGTAGGTGGTCTCTGGCTGAAACGGTTCATTTGCCGATCCACTATCGCGCGCTCGCGCCCGCTGCGAAGGAGGATATCGAGATGCCGAGCAATCGCTTTCGCTTCTGTCGGCAGTGCCATGTGTTGTTCTCTATCGCCGATGGCATCGCCCACACACGATGCCCCGCGCCAGGCTTCAATCAGCATGATGATTCGGCGAGCGGCATCTACAGTCTGTCGACGAAGGACGAGCCGTCTCCCGCCGAGGAATTTCAGGACGGCTGGTACGAATGCGAACACTGTAACGGTCTGTTCTTCACGAGAACGATCGACAAGAACGACCAGATGCAGAGGAGGGCGCGTGGAGGCAGGTGCCCGCTCAGCGCGGGCGTGCAACATGAGAGGCGCCTGGATTCAGCGGAAGCCCTCGAGACGTTCGTCCTGCCGCACAACGTGACGCCGGCAGCGGGCACACAACGCAACTGGCGATGGTGCGAGAAGTGTTCGGGGCTGTTCTTTGCCGGTGACGACTTCTGGGGGCACTGCCCTGTGGGTGGGGAACACGGCAAACTCGGTAACTACCGTTTGACGATGGGCTAGCGGATGCTCATCGGCACGCGTCGCGAGCCTTACGGCTGACGTTGCGGATCTTGCCTCCAGAGTTGAGGTGCGTGATTCGCTCGAGCTGAGCAGTCCGGCGTTAGCGCAGGCGTACCTGGCGGCCATCGTCGAGTCGTCCGACGACGCGATCATCTCGAAGAATCTGGATGGCGTAATCCAATCGTGTAACGCCGCCGCGCAGCGTCTGTTTGGTTACACGGCGTCAGAACTGATTGGGCAGTCCGTCAGAATCCTCATTCCTCCGGACAGGCAGGAGGAGGAAGACGCCATCCTGGCGCAGATTCGGCGCGGCGAGAAGGTCGATCACTTCGAAACCGTCCGGTTGGCGAAGGACGGGCACGAGATCGACATCTCGTTGACCGTCTCGCCCGTTCGTGATGCCACGGGCGCCATCGTCGGTGTCTCGAAGATCGCTCGCGATATCACCGAGCGCAAGCGCGCCGCTGCCGCGCTCGCCGCGCAGCAGGAATGGTTCCGCGTCACACTAGGCAGCATCGGCGACGGAATCATCGCGTCCGATCCCGAAGGTCGCGTCACCTTCATGAACCCCGTGGCGGAAGCCCTGACCGGGTGGACGAACGAGACGGCCGCTGGTCACCCGCTTGCCGACGTGTTCCACATCGTGAACGAGCGGACACGACAGCGAGTCGACAACCCGGCGGGGATCGTCATCCGATCCGGGCGAATTCTGGGCATCGCCAACCACACGGTGCTGATCAGCCGCGACGGCACGGAGCATCCGATCGCAGACAGCGCCGCTCCCATACTCGACAACGCGGATCGCATTCTCGGTGTCGTGCTCGTCTTTCGTGACGTCACCGAGCAACGCCGCGCCGCGGAAGCGCTCGCCGAACAGCGCGAGTGGTTCGAGACGACCCTCGAGAGCATCGGCGATGCGGTGATCGCGACGGACGTTCGCGGACGCGTCGTGTTCATGAATCCGGTCGCCGAACACCTGACGGGGTGGCGGATGGGACAGGCGCGCGACCGCGCGTGCAACGACGTTTTTCATGCCGTCAACGAGAAGACTCGCCGAGTCGTCGAAAACCCGGTGACGCGCGTGCTCAAAGAGGGCGTCGTGGTTGGCCTTGCCAATCACACGATATTGATCGCCGCTGACGGGTCGGAACATCCGATCGACGACAGCGGCGCGCCGATCCGGAATCGTGACGGCCGCATCGTCGGTGTGGTCCTCGTGTTCCGTGACGTCAGTGAACGGCGGCGCGTCGAAGCCGAACGCGAAGCGGCGGCCAGCGAACGCGAGCGCCTGCTCGTGGCCGAACGCGTGGCGCGCGGGGAAGCGGAACGCGCCAATCGCCTCAAGGATGATTTCGTGGCGATGGTTTCGCACGAGCTCAGGACGCCCTTGAACGCGATTCTCGGCTGGACCGACCTGATGCTGAAGAACCGGGAGGATCCGCGGCTGGCGGCACGCGGGCTCGAGGTCGTGGCCAGGAACACACGCCTGCAAAGCCAGCTGATCTCCGATCTGCTCGACATCAGCCGCATCGTCGCCGGGAAGCTTCGCCTCGACATGCAGAACGTGCATCTGCCGACCGTGCTCGAGGCGGCGATCGAGACGGTGCAGCAATCGGCCGACTCCAAGGGCATCGTCATCGAGCGGAAAGTGGACGCGACGATCGGACCGATGGCAGGGGATCCGGCGCGGCTGCAGCAAGTCGTGTGGAACCTGCTGTCGAACGCGATCAAGTTCACACCCAAGAACGGCCACGTCCTGGTCACGCTCCGACGAATCGGATCGGCGGCCGAGGTCGTCGTGGAAGACGACGGCATCGGCATTTCATCGGACTTCCTGCCTTCGGTGTTCGATCGTTTCCAGCAGGCCGATGCATCGCGGGCGCGGCGGTTCGGTGGCCTCGGGCTTGGGCTGTCGATCGTGAAGAACCTCGTGGAGTTCCATGGCGGCACGGTGAGGGCGCACAGCGAGGGGGAGGGCCAGGGTGCGACGTTCACCATCACGCTGCCGCTGGTCGCGCTGCCGACGCTGCGTGAGGAGAGTCGTGCGGGCACGGGGTCGGCGGCGCCGATGGCGGAGCGCATTTCGCTCGACGACATTCGTGTGCTCGTCGTCGAGGATGAACACGATGCTGCCGAGTTCCTGAAGCGTCTGCTCGAGGATTTCGGCGCGACGGTGACGATCGCCGCGTCCGCACGAGAAGCGCTCGACCTGCTCGCCAGCACCCCGGCCGACGTGCTCATCAGCGATATCGGCCTGCCCGGCATGGACGGCTATCAGTTGATGGAACAGGTCCGCCGCAAGGGCGTCGACGACGGCGGCGGCATTCCGGCGCTGGCGTTGACGGCGTTCGCGCGGTCCGAGGACCGGACGCGGGCGCTGCTGGCCGGGTATCAAGCGCACCTCACCAAGCCGATTGAGTCGACCGAGCTGGTGGCGACGGTGGCCAGCTTCGTCGATCTCGTGAATGCGCAGCGTGGCCGTGTGACAAAGAGCGAGTGAACCTATAGCCATTGACAATATAACCACAGTGGCTATAGTTGGTGGCCCATGGCCACCGATGCCGCCGACGTCGACGCGCTCCTGCCGTTGCCTCCTGCGACCTTTCATATCCTGATGGCCCTCGCCGAAGAGGACCGGCACGGCTACGCGGTCATCCAGGACATCGCGGCCCGCACCGACGGCGTGATTCAGATGAGCGCCGGAACGCTGTATCGATCCATCCAGCGAATGATCGAGCAGGGCCTGATCGTCGAAGTGCACGAGCGGCCGGCGCCGGACCTGGACGACGAGCGGCGGCGCTACTACCGCATCACAAGATTTGGCGAAGCGGTGGCCCGTGCCGAGGCGCGCCGGCTGCAGAATCTCGTTCGGCTCGCGCGGGCCAGCGGCTTCATCCCGAGGAACGCGTGATGCGACTCTATCGCGCGCTGCTCTGGCTCTATCCGACCTCGTTCCGCGCGGAGTACGGCGAGGAGATGTGCGCGATGTTTGCGCGGCGCTGGCGACAGCGCGGCAGCGCTGCGACGCGCGTTTCACTGTTGGTCGACGCCATCGCCGATGTGTTGCGGAATGCGCCCGCCCTTCACTGGGACATCCTCCGCCAGGATGTGGTCTTCGCGTTTCGTACCGTGCGCCGCGCGCCGGCGCTGAGCCTCACGGTCGTCCTCGTGACGGCCATCGGCATCGGGGCGACCACTGCAGCCTTCTCGCTGGCGGATCACGTGCTGATCCGTCCGCTCCCGTTCCGCGATTCCGAGCGGCTCGTGAAGCTGTGGCAGATGACGCCCGGTGGACGCCTCGAGGCCTCGCCCGCGAATTTCAGAGACTGGAGGACCCAGTCGTCGTCCTTCGACAGCCTCGGCGCCTTCACCGAAGTTTCCGCCAACCTGGTTGGTGCCGGCGATCCCCTTCGCCTCGACGGCGCTCTGGTCAGCGGTGATCTGTTTGCCGTGCTCGGCGTCTCGCCGCTGGTCGGTCGCACGACGAGAGCCGACGACAGCCGCGAAACCGCGCCAGCCGTTGTGGTCGTGAGCGATCGACTCTGGCGCCGGCGATTCGCAGGCGACCCGGGAATCGTCGGCACGACCGTCAGGCTCGACGACCGCCCGCGAGTCGTGGTGGGCGTGATGCCCCGGAGCTTCGAGTTTCCGTCGCGTTCAGTCGACTTCTGGATTCCGTTCCAGTTTGCGCCCGGAGACTACGTGTACGGGAACCCGTACTTGAAGACCGTTGCGCGGTTGAAGCCACGAGTGTCGGTGGAACAGGCTGTCGCCGATGTGCAGCGGATCGCCCGGCAGACCGCGTTCCTCCCGGGGAACGGCGACGGCCGGGTCACGGCGACCGTCGTGCGGCTTCGTGACGAGCTCACGCCGCAATCGCGGCTTTTACTGTGGGGTCTTGTCGGCGCGGCCGCTGGACTCCTGCTGATCGCCTGCACCAATCTCGCGAATCTCCTGCTGACGCGTGCCCTGGCGCGTGAGAAGGAGTTGGCGGTGCGAACCGCGCTCGGGGCCAGTCGTCACCGTCTCGTTCGCCAGATGCTCACCGAGAGCGTGCTGCTGGCATTGGTCGGCGGGGCGGCAGGTGTCGCCGTCGCGGCGGTGTCGATCCCAACCTTTGCCCGTCTGGTGCCGACGACGCTGCCGATCGCGGAAGTGCCGAGTCTCGATCTGCGCCTCCTGACGGCGGCAATTGTGGTCACACTACTCAGTGCGCTATCAATCGGTCTGCTGCCCGCCTTGCGAAGCGCCAGACACAGCGACGCCGCCGGGTTGCGTGAGGGAACGCGCAGCACCGCCGGCCACAGAACCGAGCGTCTGCGTTCCACGCTGGTCGTGACCCAGGTGGGCGCATCGATCGTGCTGCTGGTGTCGTGCGGCCTGCTGCTGCGCGCGATGTTGACCGTGCAGCGGACCGACCCCGGCTTCCATGGCGAAGACGTGCTCACCGTCCGCACGGCGCTGCCGTGGCCGAAGTACAGCAGCGTCGCCGCGCGGCACCAGTTCTACGACCGCGTCCTCGGTGATGTCCGCGCGCTGCCTGGCGTCTCGAGCGCGGCCTACATCACCGGACTGCCGCTGGCGATGCGCGGCATGATCTGGAGCGTGGCTATTTCGGACCAGCCGCAAATTCCGCCGGGGACGCGAACAGTCAGTCTGCGATTCGTGACGCCCGGCTTCTTCTCGTCGATGGGCATTGCGCTCCGCCGCGGTCGCGACGTGACCGACGCAGACACGGCGACCGCGCCGTTCGTCGGGGTCGTCAGCGAATCGTTTGCCCGGCGATACTGGCCTGGCCAGGATCCGCTCGGCCGGCGTTTCAAGGCCTTGGGCGCACTGGGAGGTCAGGAACGCGTCGTTGTCGGTGTTGTGGCGGACATTCGCTGGCGCGGCCTCGAGAGAGACAGTGAGCCGCAACTCTACCTCTCGTCTCGACAAATCCAGGACGGTGCGCTCATCAATCACGTCCCCAAGGAACTGGTGGTGAGGACGTCGGTCAATCCGATCGGTCTACTGCCGGCGATTCGAGGCATCGTCGCTCGTGCCGATCCGCAGCAGCCGGTCTCCGACGCTCAGCTCGTCTCTGACATCGTCGACGCCGAAACCGCGCCGCGACGGGTGCAGGTGCGCGTCCTCGGCGCGTTCGCGGCGATCGCCTTTCTGCTCGCCGGCATCGGTCTTCATGGACTGCTTGCCTACAACGTGTCGCAGCGTGCGCGCGAGATTGGCGTCCGGCTCGCCTTGGGTGCCGGGCGGCGGTCGATCCTGACGATGGTGGTCCAGCGCGGCGTGACGCTCGCCCTCGTGGGCATCGTGATCGGCACGGTTGCCGGCGCCGCGGCGGGACGTGCACTGCAGGCGCTGCTGGCCGGTATCAGTCCGATCGATCTGGCCACTTTCGGCGCGGCGCTGGCGCTCGCCGTGCTGATGACCCTGGCCGGAAGCCTGCTCCCGGCGCTCCAGGCCGTGCGCGTCGATCCGTTAGTGGCGATGAAACACGAATAGGTGTGGCAGAATCCAGCCACGCAGTCACGGATCGAAGGAGCTCCGACGTGAATACACGACGTTTCATCGCGGTCCTCTCCGCAGTGCTCGCGTGCTTCGCCTTCGGCGACGAGCGCGGCCTGTCGGCGCAGTCGGCCGGGCATTACAAGGTCGATGCGAACTGGGCACGACTTCCGGCGGGCACGACGTGGAATGGCAACACGTCGTGGATCACGACCGACTTGAAGGGCCAGGTCATGGTGCTGGTGCGAACGGCGCCGTATTTTCGCGTGCTCACGCGCGATGGTGCGTTCGTCAAGGCATTCGGCGATGAGGGGCTGTTCCAGAGCGCGCACAGCGTGACGATCGATCCGCAGGGAAACCTGTGGGTGACCGACTCCGCGGCGCACGTGGTTCAAAAGTTCAGCGCTGACGGCCGATTGCTGATGACGCTCGGCAAGAAGGGTGTCGCCGGCGACAACACGTCGCGCGATCTCTTCAATCAGCCCAATCACGTCGCGATCGCGCCCAACGGCGACATCTACGTGTCGGACGGATATGTGAATGCGCGGGTAGTGCACTTCTCGGGCAGTGGTCAATTCATTCGCATGATCGGCGGCGTGAAGGGATCGCAGCCGGGACAGCTGCAGCTTCCTCACGGCGTGGCGCTGGATTCCAGGGGCCGCATCCTCATCAACGACAGCGACAACAAGCGTGTATCCATCTTCGACAAGGACGGAAAGTTCGTGGAAACGTGGCCGTATCCGTCTCGCGGCGGGATCGCGGTTGCCGCTGACGATACCGTATACATCAGCGATGTGAACGTGGGCATCGTCAACATCGTGAAGAACGGCAAATTGATCGACAGCGTGTCCGCGGATCGCGCGCATGGAATGGGGATCGACACCGATGGGTCGATCTACGTCTCCGGCGCGTCACGGATGACGGTCATGAAAATCACGAAAAGCCACTGACACCGAACGCAGCTCGTCCGGGTTTGATCGACCTCTCGTCGACGTTCTGATGATCGATGAGAGGATCAACAACTACCCGTACACCTCAGCAGACGCGTCGCGCACGCATATCCGCCTTCCTCCGCGTTGCGGCCGCGGCACAGGTGTTATCGCTGGTGCCGGGCGTCAGCAGTGCGCAAAACACTCCATTGGCGGTGATCCTTCCGGAGCTGCTGGGGAACACCATTACGCTGCGGCCGTCGAACCTGCCCGATCAGCCGCTGCACGTCGCTCATTTCCGTCCCGGGGCCGATCAACTTCGAGTACCTGAGCAGGTCAACCAGGCGCTGACGCTCCTGATCTCGACATACCCGATCGGCACGCCTGCCGGCGGTTTCACGTATCTCTTCGATCCCGCTCTTGGTACGTTGAGTCGAAACAGCGACAGCTTTGGGCCGTCATTCGCGGAACGGGCACTCACGACGGGACGCGGCAAGGTGAGCCTGGGCTTCGGCTACCAGCACGCGGCCTACGACACGTTCGAAGGGCTGAACCTGCGACAGCGCGAGATCACGTTTTATGTTCCACACACCGACTGCTGCAGCCGAGGAGCCGCTGACAACTCCATTCCCGACGGTTCGCGGCTGACCCCGCCTTTCGAAGGCGATCTGATCGAGGCAGCGCTGGCCCTCGATCTGGTGAGCGACACATCGGTGCTCTTCGCCAGCTACGGAGTTCTCGATCGACTCGACATCGGAGTGGCGGTGCCGTTCCTGCGAGTCAAAGTGGATGCAAGCGTGCTTGCGCGCATTGACCGCCTGTCCACCGCGCAGGAGCCTGCCACGCATCAGTTCGACGGCCCCGATCTCGATCAACACCTCTTCCGGATCAACGGCGTTGCATCCGGCCTCGGTGACATCGTCGTTCGCGGCAAGTACGCCTTTACGAATGGCAAACCGCTGGGTCTCGCCGCAGCCGTCGAGGCGCGCCTGCCGACGGGCGACGAGACGAATCTCCTCGGTACGGGTGGCGTGCAGACCAAGGTATTCGGCATCGCCTCCTTTCATCGTGGGCGGCTGTCGCCACATGTGAATGTCGGATGGACGTTCTCGAGCCATGGGGCACTGCCCGACGCGGAGCTGCACGATGAAATCATGGCGACGGCCGGAGCCGATCTCGCCGTCACGTCGCGTTTCACGATGTCCTTCGACATGCTGGGCCGCACGCTGAAAGGCGCCGGCCGTATGCGCCTTGCGGAGAAGAGCTTCGAGTACGCGCTTGCTGGCTCGGGATCAGGTGGCGGTGGCGGCGGAGGCGGAGGTGGTGCACGGCCGCAGCCGACGACCGTCGAGCGCACCACTCGCACGGAGCTCGCGCTCGTCCCTGGCGACCTGCGGCTTTACCTCGGCGCGGCCGGTGTCCGATTCAATCCGTGGCGGACCGTTCTCGTCACCGCGAACCTGCTGTTTCCCGTCACCAGCGCGGGCCTCCGCGACCGCGTGACACCAGCCATCGGAATCGATTACGTGTTCTGATGTGTGGTGGGCGCCAGCGCGGACTGTAAAGGTCCGCGCCGCTTCTCGAATCACGTGTGCAGGGTTCAGGCGGGCCGCTCTACCGCACCGAGACGGCGGTAATCACCCATCTGCCACCGTCGTGTCGCAGATGGAATTCTGTGTCGACCGCATTGCTCACCGGTTTTCCAACGCGCGGAGTCATGTGTCGTTCGACGACCGCGTGCACCGTTGCGCCCGGCTCCTGAATGTCCACGCGCGCGTTTCGAATCTCGACTCTGTACGCGGTCATTCGTGCGAAGCTCGCTCTGAGCTGATCGACCTGGTCGCGGCCGAGTCCTGGAAAGACGTCCAGGACCCGCGAGGCGTCCAGGCTTTCATAGGCCGTTTCATAACGCCGGAGCGTATCGAGAACGGCGTCTGCTTCCGGATTTCCTCTCGGCTTGTCTGGATCCGGGCTCGCCGTTCGTTCGCCTGCCGGCGGCGGGTCGGCCGACCGCGGTAATTCAGGTTGCGGGACCGGCGCGGGTGGCGGTGCGGGCGGAACGATCGCGCTGGCGCTTCCCGCAGCTGCCTTCGACGGAAGCGTCGACTGTGATGATGGTGGCGACGTGGTTTCACGCCCGCGCCGCCCGGCAGTTCCGCGCGCGTCGGGCGGCGCCAACTGGACGTCGGGATCGGCCGGCTGGTCACGTCTGGCGGCTGTCGACCGTGGTGCCGTCGTTTGCTCCGCGGCTGCGTCGTCTTCTCGATTCGCAGGCTGTGAAGGTTGCATCGAAGGAGCCGGGGATGGAATGGCGATCGGCGCATTGGGCGTGGTCGAGCGATTCCAGGAAATGAGCGCTCCGCTGAAGTACGCGCCTGTCGCGGCCGCGACCACCGTACCGGCCGCAAACGCGGCGCCGACGCGAGGACGCCACGATGCTGTCGCGCCGCGACGGAGACCAGGTGACGCCGTTCCGAACCCGGACGAAGCGCGCGGTGGCCGTGTGCTGGCGTCCGGATCCACCGGCGGCATGTCAGAACGGCCATTCGCGGACAGCTCCATGCGACAGCGAACGAGCTCGACGCGGAGATCTTCCAGGCTTTCATAACGCTCGGATCGATTCACTGCCATCGCTCGGGCGACGATGGCGTCGAGACGAGGGTCGATTCCTGGAATGACGTCGAGAAGCCGCGGCACGGGGCCCTGCTCGATGCGCGTGATGATTTCGTGTGTGCTGCCCTCGAACGCGGGCGCGTAGGCGAGAAGCTCGTACAAGGAACATCCGAGCGAGAACACGTCGCACCGGTAGTCGAGCGGGCCACCAACCATCTGCTCCGGCGACATGTAGCGCAGTGTGCCGAGCAGATGTCGCGTCGTGTGCGCGCCTCCTTCCAGCACGCGGGCGATGCCGAAGTCGAGCACCTTCACGACACCACTGCTGTCGACCATCAGGTTGTCAGGTTTGATATCGAGGTGGACGACGCCGGCCGCGTGCGCGTGCGCGAGACCGGCGCACGCGCCTTCGATCAGCTCGAGCCGCCGCGCCAGCGGCAGCGCCGCGCGCCGTCGAATGAGACTTCGAAACGTCTCGCCCGGCACGTACTCCATCGCGATGTACGGCCGTCCTTCATGTTCGCCGGAATCGAAGATCGTGACGATGTTCGGGTGACGCAGTCGGCCGGCCGCGCGTGCCTCGCCGATGAATCGCCGCTTTGTGGCTGCGTCGTCCAGTTCGCTTGCGATGAGCTTGACGGCGAGCTCCCTGTCGAGAACGGGATCGCGCGCGAGATACACCTCGCCCATGCCGCCGCGTTCGAGGAGCCGGACGATTTGGTAGCGGCCAATCGTGACCACCTGCGTGCTGGCGGACGGAGCGAGAGGGCTGTGCGCGGGCTCAGCGCCGGTATCGTCGGGGCCGAAGACAGGGCCAGCGTGCCTGCGAATGCCGTCAGGGTCCATCGATTGACCGCGCGTTCTCGCGTGAGGAGTCGGCGTCCACGCAGGCAGGTGAGGTTGCTCGCGCGTAACGATGAGCCGCTCGCGCCATTTCCGTCAGCAATGGGCAACTCCGCTGACGCGGGCTCGGGGGAGCCGGAGCGGCGTACGGTGCCGTTTATACAACGCGAGGGGGTGGCCGCGCGAACAGGACCGATATACTTGGCGATCGATGGCCTCCGATCAGCCCACACGGCGAAGCATTCTGCGCGCGCTCGGCGCCCTCGGTGTCGGTACCGCGTTCGCCGCGCCGGCGTCGCTGGCGGCCGCCGTCGAAGCCCTGCAGCAACTTCCACAGTCGGCTCCGTTACCGGTCGTTTTCGTTGGACACGGGACGCCGCTGAGCGCGATCGATCCGAACGTCTGGACCAGGCAGTGGGGTACGTTGGGACCGACGCTGCCGCGACCGAACGCGATTCTCGCGATCTCGGCGCACTGGCTGACGCGGGGTGCCTCGCTGGTCACGGCGTCGGCGCGGCCGCCGATGAATTACGACATCAGCGGATTCCCGCGAGCCATCTACGAATACACGTATTCAGCGCCAGGAGATCCGGCGTTGGCACGCGCCGTCGCCGGCGCCCTCCAACCGCAGATCCCGGTGTTGGGCGACACCGAGTGGGGCTTCGATCACGGCACGTGGCTGGTGCTGAAGTACATGTTCCCGAAGGCGGACATTCCGGTGCTGCAACTGAGCATCGACTTCAGCCGGCCGCCGGCGTTCCATTACGAGTTGGCGAAGCGCCTGCGAGGGTTGCGATCGAAAGGCGTGCTGATCCTCGGGTCGGGGAACGTCGTGCACAACCTGTCGGAGCGCGGCGGCACCGGAGTCACGCCGGCGCCGCGTGACTGGGCGATCGAGTTCGACGCGCGAATGTCCGCCGCGGTGATGAAAGGCGATCACGACCAGCCGATCAACTTCCTGACCCTGGGTACTCTCGCTCGGCAGGCGCATCCGTCGCACGACCACTTCCTGCCGCTGCTCTACTGCCTCGGCGCGGCGGGACAGCAAGCCAAAGTGCGGACGTTCTGCGAGGGCTTTCAGTGGCCGGGCATCAGCATGCGCGGCTTCGTCCTGTCGTAGGGAAACTCGTCGTGGCCGGCTTCAGCCGGCCCAAGTCCGCCTGAAGGCGGACACTACGTGGAACCAACGACCAAAGACCATTCACGTCACATGCGGCGCCGCCGGCTGACGTGACAGACACGCGAACGGCTCCAACGCGGCCAGCGCGCGGACCTCGCGCGACATCTCGCTGCTGAACGCTCGATGCAGCGCCTGCACCTCGCTATCGGTCCAGGCGAACGACGCGATCTCGTCGGTGAGCTCGAACAACCGTCGCGAGAGGTCGAGTCGCGTCGTCTCGTAGTCGGCAAACGCGTCCGCGGTGCCGCGTAGAATCGCGCGCGCCAGCAATTCGGCATCGCGCAGCGCGTCGGTGATGCCGTGCGCCGTCAGAGGGTCCTTGAAGTAGCCTGCGTCGCCGACGAGCGCCCATCCCGGGCCGGTGGCGCGCTTGACGAACCCGACGTGTCCGCCGAATCCCCGGATCGGCGCCACCTGCCGTGCCGCGTCGAGCCGCGCATCGAACGCGGTCGATGCCAGGCGAATGAGACGACGGTAGGCGGAAGCGGTGTCACCGCGAACCTCGTGCCGAAAGCGTTCCGCGGGAATGGACGCGAAGACACAGGTGGCACCGTCGTTGGTCGGGATCGCGCCGATGCTGACGTCCGTCAGGAAGCGCCAGTAATAGCCGTCTACGGGCAATCCTTCCCAGTAGCTGTAGAGCACTCCTGTTGCGTGCCGACCCTCGAGCAGACGTGGCGCCCCGACACATTGGGCGACGATCGAATAGAGCCCGTCTGCGCCGATGACAATCTCTGCCTCGATGTGGTCCCGTCTGCCGTCTGCCGCTGCAACGATGCCGCGTATGCGTCCGCGGTCGTCTTCGATGACATCGTCGATGCGGACACCGTAACGAAACTCCGCGCCATACGACCCAGCGGCGTCCACGAGGATCCGATCGAGCACGTTTCGCCGCGGCGCGTAGAGCGCGCCGACGCCGGACTTCGGTTCGATCGGCACCGTGACGTCCTGATCGCGATAGCTGAATGTCGTCGAACGCACCGGTGGGGTACCTGCGGCCACGACGGCGGGCAGAATGCCCCATTGATGCAGTTGCAGCACGGCGCCGCGCATCAGGGCGTGTGTCGACAACGTGTCGGAGCCGTACACACCTTTGTCGACCACCAACACTCGCGCACCCGCTCGTGCGAGCAGCAACGCAGTGGCGGCTCCCGCGCAGCGCGCGCCGACGACGACAGCATCGAACTTCATGACCATATCCTCTGACGCGGACCAACCCAGCTCTGCCTCCGCCAGCGCTCCGCCACCGTCCCGCCTTCGAGTACAACGTGCTCGACGCCGACTTCGGACATCACCTCATCAGCGCGTGTCGATGCTGACGTCGACCGGCACGCCGTTGGTCAGCACATCGAACACCGCCGAACGGGCCCGCGACTGTTCCACGATCTCGCGCAGCCTGGCCGGCGCGATGACTTCGGCCATGTGCGTTGTCGATCACAGGCCGCCCCGTACCGCACGGACGCGGAGAAAGCTGGCTTTGCCGAACGCCAGCATGCCGGAATAGTCTCCGTAGGCGTCCCTGAAGTTCACCGACCACGCGTTGTACTCGGGGTAGAACGCTGCCCACGACGTCGAGGACCAGAAGTTGACGAAATTGAGCTTGCCGGCCGTTGGTCCGAATATCGGGTCGATCGACGGATTGGACCGGCCGTAGTCGACGATGGTGAGGAGCTCTTTGATGTTCGGCAGCCGCCAGTCGTTATGGCCCGCGAAACCGGCGCCGCCGTTCATCGCGTTCAGCTCCGCGATGTAGTCGAACGCGCTATGCCACGTGTAGTTGTCGTTGACGTTGGCGTCGGTCTTTTTCTCCCAGGTCAGACCGGTGCGGTTGTCGGTGACCGTTCCGTCGCCGTTGTCCGTGTAGCTGAGCAAACCTCCCGCCCGAACATCGCCATCGTCTCCGGGTGCATAGCTGATGGTTTGTCCGGTGCCTGGAAGGCCTGTCGTGACCTCGGAGCATCCGTCGATGCGGACGTCGATCGACGACGTGCCATCGCTCACCGTGCCGATGCAGTCCGCCGGGACGAGCGTCGTGGTGAATGAAAAGCCACCGTTCTTGGTGGCCGTTGTCATGAGGACGCCTTCCCACGCGATCGGCGCCGATTTCACCGCCGACCTTCCTGATACGTCAACGACTCCGCCGCTGAGCGACGCCTTTGCGCCCAGTGCGTAGGCAGGGGCGGCGCCGGCGAGCAGCATCATCGCCACCGCCCAAAGTCCTCTCAGATGTGTAAGTCTCGATCGCATGTCGTTTTTTCCTCCGCTGTCTGATCAATCGAAATCGCGGAGTCGAACACGACACGTCCGCCGTTTATTTCTCGAACCGTGAAAGCCAATTCACAGCGACGTTGATCTGGTCGATGGCGGCGGTCGTCACGACCTCACGGATCAGGAACCTCCGCCCGTCAGCCGTAACGGCATAGTGGTAATTGGTTGCAAAAGGCATGGCGCCGATCGTGAACAGGGCGTGTGCTGTTCCAGTTTCCAGGCGTGAACCGCCCGCCGTTTCGACACCCCTGATATCGACCGCCATCATCTTGCTCTCGAGCGAAACGTAGAACAGCTCCTTGCCGTCGCTCCGCCAGCGAGGCTGGCCTCCTCCGCCAGACGAGACCTGCCGTCGTCCATCGATCGAGGGAAAGCGCGCGACAGAGATCTCGTGGCGGCCCGATTCCGAAGACGAGAATGCGATCCATTGGCCGTCTGGCGAGAGGCGCAATCCGTCGACGGCCACGCCTGGCACGAGAAGCGACTGTGGCGTGCGATCGCCCGAGATCGGCAGGAGTCCGACGGAACCGTCTTGCGTGTGAAAGATCAGCTGTCGCCCGTCAGGACTCCAGTCGTCCAGCCAGACGATCCTGCCGTCGGCGAGAAGACGAGCCTCTTTGTCTGAACCGACTGTTACCTGACGGATTTCCCGACCGGTTCCGGCCGCTTCGGAAAAGGCGACCGTTCGCGAGTCGGGCGACCAAATCGGATCGGTCTTGCCGTAGGCGCCCGAGGTCAGCCGCGATAACACGCGATTCGACAGGTCGAGCAGCCACAGATCCGTTTCTGCTCGCTGCTCGATGCCGCGCTGCAGGACCAGGTATCGGTCATCCGGCGACAGCTCGATCTGGCCGTAATTACCGGGTTCGAGGACAGCATTCGTACGTGTGCCGTCCCTTTCGTACCACGCGACCTGCGCGACTTCTCCGGCGCCGCTCGCGCGGTAAGCAACGACGCCATTGTCGGACGCCGCGAACGCGCCCGCTCCGAACTCCACCGAGTAGCTGACGTCTTCGGCCACCGCAAACGCGTCGCCGTCGAGGTGCAGATTCGTTTCGTCGAGATGCTGCGCCATCAGCGTACCGTCTCTGATGAACAGCAGGTATCCCTGTGGAACCATCAGGGCGCGCAACACCGTTGACAGCAGGAGTGTCCTGGACGTCGAGCCGAGCGCCTGCACGTAGACGCCATTCGCGTCGGGGTGCGCACGGCTTTTCACGAGGTAGAGGAATCGACGTCCGTCTGGAAGGAATTGCGGCCAGCTGTGCGCCACCTCCGCTTCCGAAGCGTCGAGTGTCTCCACGTTCGCAGGGACACCGCCGTCGGCCCTGACTTGTTGGAGCCTTCGACCGGAGGCGAAGACGATCACCCCATTTCGATTCCACGTACCGCCGTTCCCGTTGGTCGCGTCGCACACGACGACAGGAAATCCACCGGCAATCTGGATCCGTTTGAGGCGCCCGTCCGCGAAGAACGCGACGGACTGGCCGTCGGGCGACCAGAAGGGAAACGACGCGCCTTCGGTTCGTTGAAGCTTCCGCGCCGATAACGCGTCCATCGGCCGCACCCACAAATGCACGAGCCCGGCGTTGTCGGCATCGACAAATGCCAGGAAACGGCCGTCCGGTGAAAGCGCGAATTGCGGACGCGTCCGCGCCTTTGCGTCCAGAATCGCCCCTTCCGGCGGCGCGATGCTGAAGCGCACCTCGCCAAGTGGCGACTCCCTCGACGTCGACCGAAGGGCCCAACTGAGAGTCAGCACCCCAAGTCCGACCGCCACCGACGCGATCGCCGTCATCATCGACGATCGCCTGGACCGAGCGCCTGGGGGCCGATCGGATACTGGATCGGCTCCTGTCGTCTGGCTGTCACTGCTCAGTTCGAGCGCGCGTCGCAGGTCGCGAACGCTCTGCCAGCGAACGTCGGGATCTTTCTCCAGGCATGTCTTCACGATGCTGGAGAGCGCGCGCGAGACCGACGGGTTGACGGCGCCGACCAGGGGTGGTACGTCGGTCAAGATCGCCGCAATCAGCCCAGCCTGAGTTCGACCGTCGAAGGCGCGGCGACCGGTCAGCATTTCGTGAAGGACGGCACCGAACGCGAAGATGTCGCTGCGCGCGTCAACCTCTTTGCCTTCGACTTGCTCGGGCGCCATGTACGGCAGCGTGCCGACGATCGTCCCTTCGATTGTCACGTTGGCCTGCGTCGACGCCATCGAATCCGCGACCGGCGAAATCGATCTGGCGAGGCCGAAATCGACCAGCTTCGCACCCGCCTTCGTCAGCATGATGTTTCCGGGCTTCAGATCGCGGTGCACGATGCCGGCCCGATGCGCCGTGTCGAGTGCATCGGCAATCTGGATCGCGTAGGCGACTGCCTGCGCCGGTGGAAGCGCGCCTCGTCGGGCGAGCCGTTCCGTCAGCGTTTCACCGTCCAGACATTCCATGACGATGAAGTCGACGACGGCGTCGTCGATGGGCGCATCTGGTGGCATCGTTTCCGGGCCGACCTGGCGGGATTGCGCAGGCCGCACGCGCTCGTGGCCAAGGTCGTACAGCGTGCAGATGTGAGGGTGATTGAGCGCGCCGATGACGCGCGCCTCACGCTCGAATCGATCGCGGAATGCGCGATCGCCTGCGAGCCGCGGCGCGAGCACTTTGATGGCGACGAGTCGATCGAGCCGCACGTCCCGAGCGCGGTAGACGTCGCCCATCCCACCGCTTCCAATCGGTGCGACGATTTCATATGCGCCCAGCCGGGCGCCGGATGGCAGCATCGGAGAGCCGCGGATGAAGCCCGTTCCGCGGCCCAAAGAATATCCCTGACGGCTACAGTGCGGCTCGAAAAAGTGGTTCTCGGCGCGTCCGTGCTATCGCGCGTCGCACGCGCTTACTCGCTGTACTCATCGTGTCTCCGCCACCACTGATAGGGAGGCGTCTGCGGCCATCCTTTGGGAGAGTCTTCCCATGTTTCCTGCCGGCCCAGTGGTGTCACGTCGAGGAACGTCCACGGCGTTCCGAGTGTCTCGACGCCGCGTCCGGCGGTGAAATAGGTGCGATAGACCTTCTTGCCGTCGCGAAGAAAGACGCTCAGTCCAAACGTCTCGCCGCGATCGGTCGTGACGCCGAAATCGGAATTGAAGTCCGTGCCCGCCGACGAGAACCAGGGCACGGTCCATCGCATGCGACGCTGGTAGCGTGTGATGTTTGCGAGCGGCGCGCGCGACACGAGCACCAGCGATGTGTTGCGGGCGTGGAGATGCGACAGATGGGGAATCTGATCGACGACGAACGAACACCCGGGACAACCTGCCTTCGGCCAACCCTCGACGCCGGGAGCGAACATGAAGTGATAGAGAATGAGCTGCCGGCGACCCTCGAACAGATCGACCAGCCGTGACCTGCCCTTCGGTCCCTCGAACACGTAGTTCTTCTCGATCCTGACCATCGGCAGGCGGCGCCGCTCGGCCGCCAGCGCGTCCAACGCGCGCGTCTGTGCCTTCTCCTTGCGAAGCAGCCTGTTGCGCGCAGCCTGCCATTCGGCGTCCGAGACGACTGGAGGAAGTCCTTTCTGTTTTGGCATCGAGTGATCTCCCTGACGCAACACGAAGCGTGCGTCAATAGGACACGATACGCGCTCAGCAAGCCGTTCGGTCTTCCAGCGTGAGCGATCGTCTCTGATCCGCGCAAGAACACAGCAAGGGAAGTTGCCCTAATCGCGACATCCGGGAGACACTACCGCATCCATTCGCAGTCATCATCTCCGTTTCGTCGTGGGGGAAGTGTGTCCGACGTGACCCGAGCTCTCGAAGCGTGCGACCAGACTGTCTCGCCATTCGCTGCGGTTCAAACACCCTCCTCGCCCGCGGCCGATGACCTGCCGATTGTTCGCGAAGGACTGCCGCCGACGTACCGGATGCGGGCCGACGCGCATTATGTCGACGAGCTCGACACGCCGGCCATCGTCAAGGTACAGATGATTCGCGTGCATGCGATCGACGGCGGCGATGACGCGAGCGCGACCGCGTTGTCGTCATTGATCGAGTCCATTCGCAGGCACGGCGTGATCGAGCCGTTGATCGTCCAGAAGCGCGAGCGGCGCTATCGGTTGATCGCGGGCATGAAAAGGCTGGCGGCGGCCAGACACGCCAACCTGCAGGAGGTGCCCTGCCTCGTGAAATGCGTCGACGACAACGAGGCGAGCACAATCGCGGCGGCGATGAAGACCTCGGCTCCGCCGATACCGAAGGAACCGACAGCGGCGCCGCGACCCACGAGAGCGCCGAACCTCCGTCTTCTCGACGATGCGATCGCCGCGTCGCTCGATGCGGTCGTGTCGTCGATGTCGCTGCTTGCCGAGAGCAGCTCTCAGCTGGCCCGCACCGTGGCGCGTGACCTGATTCGCGCCGAAGCCGGCCGTGCGCGCGAGCTGCTGGAGGCCGCGCGCACGCTGCGATACGGCGTGGGCGCCGATCAGCGCCACGTCGCTCCGATCGCGCTCGTCCGGGTCCTGACCGAGACGATCGAGTCCGAAACGCACGTAGCCCGATAGCAAAACCCGCGGTCTCACCGATTGACCACACCGCAAGCCGACGTGTTATCGTCGCGCGCGCCATGAACACCAGGAAGACTGCTCGTTCCGAAGTCGACGCGATTGTCGTGGGCGCCGGCTTTGCCGGGTTGTACATGCTGCACCGTCTGCGCGGGCTGGGGTACTCCGTGGTCGCCCTCGAGAGCGCGGCCGATGTGGGAGGCACGTGGTATTGGAACCGCTACCCGGGCGCGCGC